>Ga0193753_10001794_pt1 | contig 17896 bp, 15 predicted proteins | sample H1c2metaG_FD_144925 | JGI IMG/M metagenome (GOLD analysis project Ga0193753, IMG submission 144925) | Soil microbial communities from a riparian zone of the East river system, Colorado, United States - H1c2 | ecosystem: Environmental > Terrestrial > Soil > Riparian zone | place: USA: East...
TACGGCGCAGTTACAGTATGATTATTTCTTAATGGCCGTCCAAGTAATGAGAAGCACAGCAACAAAGGATGCTGTGCTTCTCATAAAACAGCCTACGCCATGTCCCATAACAGTCATGCCAGGCCGTACGGCCTGAGGCCCCCCACACGGGCCCCCCTCAACTCATAACTCATGACTCATTATGACTCATAACTCATAACTCTTGTTACCATACTTGATATATCTCCCGCGACCCAGTCAAGTACATTTCATGATAACCCTCCATCGCCTGGGTCATTTTTTTTGTCGCTTCAGTGTCTTCTTTGTATTTCTCCCAGCTCCGTTCGTACGCTGTGAGATTTTCATACTGACTAACCATAATGACACGGTTATATTGTCCGGTCATATCGGTCATGATGCTAACGAACTCACTACTTCCTGCCATAGCGTCTTTGAATTTCTTGGCAAGTTTGGAAGCGTTGCCTGGCTTACAAACAAAAATGTCATGTACGTGGATCATTGTAGTTGGATTAAAGCGTTTCACTAAACTTTATTTAAATATAGCATACAGCCTGGATTTAGGATGATGCTGACCCGGCAGAGATCCTAGTTTTTTCCGAGATAATTCCTCTTCCAGAACTTGTACCAGGATTTGTTCCGCGGATAACTCCGGTTCGCCGTAATGTTATTGAATACAAAAGCCACGAGCAATAAGATAACAATACCCGAACCTATGGGTGTAACAATATAGAGGAGACCAAGGTTCTTGATTTTTTCCGAACCGATGATGGCTATGAGCGCAGTGGCACCGCCAGGTGGATGCAATGTTTTTGTCACCTGCATAAGCACGATTGATGAGGAGACCGCCAATGCACCTGCCAACCAGGGAATGGGGATCAATAAATTCAGCAGCACACCTACGGTCGCACAAATCAAATGACCGCCGATAACGTTTCGGGGCTGCGCCAGGGGACTATTAATTACCCCATATATCAGAACTGAGGTAGCGCCAAAAGAGCCCACGAGAAAAAGATTGTCTGATATCGGCAGGTACAGACTTTGCAATAAGCCTATAAGCCCGATCCCTATGAAGGAACCTATGAATGTCCAAACATGTTCATTGAAATCAACCAGCGTTTCTTTGTAGATGACAACCTTGGCCATGCGAAATGTACGTTTGATCCGTTTGCGCATGACTTCCTATTGAAAAATAACCAGTGGCGTTTCGATCGTCAAAAATACGAAGAATGGTGCGATTTTAGCCCACGTACCATCTCTTGAAACCACGATCAAATGGTTCTTCTGCTTATCACGCGTTTAGTATATTTATGTATTGTAAACTCAAACTTTTCATATTAATTATACGGGGACCACAACTATGAGGATCTTTTACATTTTGGGATGCTTGCTAATTCCTTGTATCGGCTTCGCACAATCGAACAATGGAAAGGGTGCATCTAACGAAAAGCAATTCTTACTTTTTGATGTACAGTTCACCTATACCAAGTCTGACGCGGACAATTCAACCCCGAGCAAGTCGCATTATTACGTTACAGGCAATAAGATAAATCCAGAACGACCGACAGATTGGACTTCTCCCGTTGATTATAGGAATGGTTTCGTCCACATTCGATTGGAAGTGATAGAGAAACCCCCAGGCAACGCTCCTACCACGTGGACGCTATGCTACATTCCGAATAAAGGACAAGGCAATGGCTATGGTTGTACAGGTACAGATGTCTATACAACCACCGGTGTATATGAGAAGGATATCCCGATGACATCCTTCTGGGAAAATGACGCGATCATTTGGTCAGCCGGTATCAAACAAATGGATCTCGTGATCAAAGACGACAGTGGTGGCCAGGGTCATGCGCACAAGCGACCCGATCACGAGAAGTTCTTTCCCACGAAAGTACGGATCACGATGGTGCAAGTGGCGGCAGGAGCAAAATACGACGCGAGCATTATTCCTTGAGAATTGGGGTGATTTGAGAATTGGGTGATTTAGTGATTGGGTGAATGGTCGGGCTTGAAAATTTTGTCCTATTATTCAAGTTGGTGCCAATCGTCATTCCCTAATACCGCGATCTCTAAATTCCCGTTTCACTTTTCACTTTTCACTCGAATAATTAAACCAAGATGATACATCATTTGCGCTTAAAGTGAATTATAATACTTTACGAGTTCGATCATTTCCTTCTCTTTCCTGGGAGATATTTTTTCTTTTTTGGCAAAAGTTGTTAGTTCTTCCTGCTTGTCTGGAAAGGCGGCGATCATCGCTTTGATTGATGTTACCTCCTGAAGTTCTCCATCTCCTATCTTATAGTAGAAGGCGTCGGGTGACGTTTTATATTGAGCAGGGAGGTCACCACCATCCATTGCTCTGCCTTTTTGGGCAGCTGAAAAAACGATGGTCTTTTTGGAGAGCAATGTTATTTTGCCACTGTCGAGCACGGCAAAATAACCGACTTTGGATTTTCCTTCCGCCTGGTACTTCAGCGGAACAAACGCGGCATCACCTACCTGCACTTTCTTAATGAGCAAATTGGGATCAAGTACCAGCGCCTTCCCGTTTTGCTGATACTCGATCAAATCCTGATAAGCGTTATAACGGATAGGCGCTGCGTGGGTTTTATCCGCGTAGTATATGACTCCATCGACGTATGCTTCGTCGATGTATGGGGTACCTTTTACGGTAGCACTGGTGGTAGCCGTTTGCCCATGGGCAATCATTAGGGTGAGGCACAATAGCCCACCCGATAGCAATGTGATCTTGTTTTTCATAGGATGAATACATTGAGTGTATGAAATAGTTACACGAAAGAATGTCCTTTTTTAAAAACTGATGTGTTGCTATGCAGCTTTGAAAGGAGCGCTGATGGCGTAGCGAATATTTTGCCAAATGATTTTTGATCGTTGATGCGCGAAATTAGTATTGATTTGCAAGCTGTACGAAAATAGCACTGTCCGGAATTAGTGGACACTGCATCAAATTCGTTCAGTTAAAAACGGACACATCAATGAAAAAAATATTTATTGATTTTTTTGTAACCAATTGTTATTTATGGCGTATAGCCCAGCAGTATTGATTAAAGGAAATACCGTTAGATGGGTTATGTCTGTCGAAATTCATTGACCCAAAAAAAGAGTGTGGCTGGCGCAAGTCTTCCTTGATGAACGCTAAGTCCTCCGAAAGTTTGCGGGAGACTTGTGCCTTTTATGTGCTAAGTCTTCAGACTTATGCATTCACTCGGCAGTCTGAAGACTGCCGCCATCGTAGGCACAAGTCCCCCGCTCAATGCCCAGGATCGAAAGCCCATCAAGGAAGACTTGCGCCAGCATCCTGGCACACTTGTGCCAGAATTCCGTCCTAACACGGAAAAAGCGCCCTTTTTCATCTATTAAGCCTTTTTCCGCGACCGCTTGTTTACTCAATATTTATATCTTTGCGACCGTTCTGCGCCCGCCTGGCGGCGGATGCGACATGGTCCCGTAGTTCAATGGATAGAATAGGAGTTTCCTAAACTTTTGATGCAGGTTCGATTCCTGTCGGGACTACCAGATGTTGCTTTTTTATAATGATTTAACACTTTTGACCGTACGGGGTATTATCAGGGGTCTTATTGAAGATGCAAATCCCTTTTGACGACTTGTTTAGTCTTACGAAAGGGGAAGTGAGAGGTGTGTATTACGCTGGATACATAACGGTCATTCCCAAAAAACTGATCAACCCCCCTCTACTAGCTTGACTTTTTACCAGGAGCGAGCAAAATCGTGTGCCAGCCGTGGTCGATCCAAACACCCGCTGATTGTTCGATCCAAGGAATAGCAGTGATTGGTACGATTTTTCCCGGTAACACCGAATAATAATCTATTTTTATATGATAATTAAACGCTACACTGATGATGATCTTTGATTCACTTATAGCAGGATGTTGGCTTACATTTGTCTTTGTTTGGATCATTAGTAGTTTTGGAGCTAAAAAAACGATTCCGGGGAATATACTTAAACTGCGTTTCTGGATTAACTTACTTCTTTTTATCGTTGTAATTTTGTTTTGCAATGTAATTTTACAAAAAGTGAGTTTAGCTGATGTCCATATTTTGCCATCAAGTCCTTTTGTGCAAGTTGTCGGAGTAGTAATTTGTGCAACAGGAATTGCATTTGCAATTTGGGCGAGAATACATTTAGGCAAGAACTGGGGTATGCCAATGTCTCAAAAGGAGCACCCAGAATTAGTCACAACGGGCCCCTATCATCTTGTACGTCATCCCATTTATACGGGTATTTGTTTTGCACTGCTGGGTTCAGCCGTTACAGAAGGCTTTCCCTTCTTTATTGGGTCTGTATTTGTAATAGGATTCTTTATTTCTAGCGCAAAAAAAGAAGAGAAAATGATGCTGGATCAATTCTCTGACGTGTATAAGGAATATAGCAGGCATACCAAGAGGATAATCCCATTCGTATATTGACAATATTCTTTTCTGTGGTCAGCCTGGAAGGCAATGCCTTCTCCCGAAAACAGCAGACCCATAAACGGAATCGAACAAGTGGTAATAAAAGATCTATCAGAAATGAGAAACGAGATAAAGGCAACAGGCTGGTTAATGGTAGACTCATCCTGTCAACAACCGGAGACATGAAAACCAATAACTGCGCAGAGACAGGGATTCGAATCATGAACCTTGCCGCAATCTATCCATACATGAAGCCCTTCGAAGCCAACAATAAATGCAGTGTAATGAGGAGGTAAGCTAATGTTGAGCTCTTTCTCGATTCTTTCGACTTCTGAACGGTTCATATAATTTACCCGGACTTAATGCTGTCATGAATCGAAAATAGGTTGAATTTCTCCAAATCGCCCAGAAAAAGGTTCGATATCCGTCCCCTCCGGTCTACCAAATCTGGCAAGTCAATTGTTTTTTTGATTTGTCCGTTTTTATTTTTGCTGAAATCTTTCAGCATATCGCATCTTGACTCCAAAGAATCTGGACTTGACCCTGTAAATTTTGACGGCGAGCCGAAAGTGGACTAATGAACGGACGGCAGATCCAATCTCAAAAAATAACTTCATTGTACTGTAACAGGGGAAATGAGAAAATGTTGAAGTATTGAGGACCGACATACTGCCCTGATGCTTTTACGTTTTTATTTCCGATCGACAATGTGAATTTCTGGAACCATGAAGACGGGGCTATGGCTGCAACATATTCAACCTCGGGCATTTCATCGGCAAGCATACCCGAGCTCTCATCTGAGATCTTGATCTCAATACGCAAAAGCTGTCATGTTTCTTGTATATTACTCCCGAAGGATTAATATTTAATTATCTTTTGCCAATAAGATACTCCGTGGATTTGGCTCCGGACAAAATACATTCCATTGCTAAGTGAGCTAATGTTAATTTCATTCCGGGGGTTGAGGAATGACTCGTGAACTTGGCCGTCAAGACCCAGAATCTGAATGGATTCTACAGTTGAAAGTGTAAATTTTAATACGGAATGTGTTGGGTTTGGAAATAGGGTGAATTCTTGTTCATGCAGTTTGTCCACGTTGGTGATAACTGAAGAATTCAGTGTTATGGTTGCATTATTATACCCGGCCCATCCGTCTGTTGCAATGATTTTTACCTCAACCAGGTCGGAAGTTTTAAGTACCCAGCTGAGTATTCCTTTTGATTCTGTTATCGTAACTAATTCGTGGTCGTATTCAAATTTGTATGTGAGGCGATCACCATTTGGATCGGTAAAAAGTTTGTTCAAGTCGATATCCTCTGTACCCATTTGCCGGCCGTTGCTAACATCTTTCATAGCTACTTCGGGAGCTTTATTTAACCATTTTAAAATAGTGCCTCCTGCATTTGGGCCTCCTTGTTGCGTAGCAATAAATACATCGCCATTTAAGAAGGCAGGATTGGAAACGACATCCTCCCCGAAATCCGGGTTACTGAGCAGGTCATCAAAAATCCGAATCTCACCATCAAATGGGTTGATTCCAAAAACGTTATAGGCACTGATTCCATAGATCAGGCTATCCGTTGACAGCAATTGGGTAAGCGCTCGGTTGTTTAATGCGCCAAGCGAGTCATATGATGAACCATCCAGGTTACTCCTGAAAAATTGTGCACCCAGAGAATGATGGCTTCCCGAGTACGCAAATAATCCGAATATTTTATCCTCTCGAATGATTAAGGATTGAGCTGCGGTACCTACGTGATCGCCACCGGGTATAATATTTTCGTATCCTGTTCCGTCCGCGTTAATCCGGATGAAACTTCCACTGGATGTAAAACCACCGTTGCCATCCGGATAGGGAGTACCACCACCAAAGAATGCTATATATATTTTATCTTCATGGAAGAAAAAATCGGCAGGCATTAGACCTTTTTCCTGATTTGTATCATTATAGATTTTCTTAAACCCCGTGCCATCTAAATTGGTAGTGAATATGCTCCCCTCATCACCCCACGACCACAGAGAACTAAACCATAAAACGCTATCGGTTACATATTTGATACTAACCTCCTGCGCTTCCTCCGGAGAAAAGTCTTTCACCAATTCAAACGAGTAATCTTTCAGCGAATATTTGAAAAGTGCACCACCGGAATTCTGGCTGAATCGGGTAGTGATATAAATTGCTGTATCGTTCCCGATAATGCTATTGGGTAAATAATTGATGTTATCAAACTCCCAAATCGCCTCATAGCCATCACCATTTTCATCTATTCTGAAGAAAACTCCTTGCATGTTGGGCGTGAAGCTTAAAATGTACAAAGAGTCATTTGTTCCAACCATTCCTTTTACAGAATAATCAAAATTGTCTCCGTCAAAGTCATAGATGAGTGATAGATGACTCTCTTGTGCCTGCATGGTTTGGTTAAAGCATAAAAAAATGATTGGCAGGATTAATAATTTTTTCATCGAGTTTCTGGTTAGCGAAGCTTGTTCTTGAGGTGAAATGGTGGCTGAGGGTGTGTTTCTGATGGCTTGGATTTAGAGGCAGACCCTCATCCCGTTCTGGTTCTAAACTACTGCGCTCAGAATTTCGCAGATTTATTAACAATCTTACTAAGCTTGCCTTTAAGTTCTTCAAATAATACGTCGGTAGCGTCTTCGCAGAGTGGTTGTATTTTTTGAACGTTCATGATTTGGATACCGGCCGCAGGTACTTTGCCTTTTGATATACCGCTTTCGCGGATTCTGAATACTTTATCACACTAACAAATAATTAGTTGTTAACAGTTATAGGGATGAGACATACTTTTCCTGGGCAAGTATAGGAAATTAAGTAGCCCTCGTGCCAACAAAAAGGGCTTAAAACTTACATGGAAGCGGTAAGTAATCCCGCTACGGATTCCACCGAAACTTATGACTGCTTTGATGATGGCGATCTGGAGATTATCGACACGGAAGCTAACAATGATTCTTTCATTTCTTCAAAAGCAGCAAAAGATTTCTTTGTTAGCGGGAGTCCGCCAAAACAACTGCGATATAACGCCATGAGATGCCCAATGTACGTTGCTAGAATTCCCTCTGATTTGTCTTTCTCACCTGACGTATTCAGCCCGGAAATTGTCGCGGTTGCACCTGTCTTAGCACCGGTCTATTGGCGAAATTTGTATACTACAAGTTTCAAAAATGCGAAAACTAAAACTCCAAGTCCAAATAACCGTCGACGGATTCGTCGGTGGACCCGACGGCGACCTCGACTGGCGCACATGGGATTGGGACGACAAACTCAAAGCTTTCGCCTATCCCCTCCGCGACGTCTCTGATACTATTCTTCTTTATTAAAAGTAAAATAAAAAGAAGCTGATTTTACTTTGGTGTAAAGTGATGCTTGATAAAGCTGGGCGACATAAACATCAATGGGTCTAAAATCCCCGCCAGGCCTTTCAAATGCAAGAGAAAGTTCGATATTCGTCCGCTTGGGTCTACTTTATTTGCTAGAATGCCCTTCAAAAGGGCATTTTTTTGTGCGGGGTCAAGGTATTGATCAAGACTACGGGCCCGGTGTTAGGTGGGAATATAACCTTTACCCGCAATTGGGGTTTATACTGCAACCTGACGCACGGTGATCGCCAGCAAAGATGCTTACTCCTCTCGGCGTTTTGTTGCACTGGTCGCGAAACTCGACGCTAGGGAAATGTTTAGCGTGACCTACAGATCACCGTGACTAAACGCATTTTGAAAACTAAGCTGCAAATTTGCGCCGAACCCAGCCATTGCAAATAGCATTTGTTGGCAATAGTTTGTCCTTTCTTTAAAACCCGTAAGCCACATATCTTTCTCGATACTCTCCATTTGTAATTTTCCAAATCACGAGATATCCACCTGCTCCGTCACTATTAATGGAATGTATATATAACGTATCTGTTTGGTTGTCGTAGTTTGCTTTTGTATTCTTCAAATTCGGTTGAAACAAATCCTCTGTCGCGCTTTTAGGCAGCATTAATCTTTTTTGTCTAATGTTTATTTCAATTGATCGATATTCAAATTCTGGAATTTCGCCGTCTGTTCCCCAATATTTTTTATTGTCAATGAGTTCAATCCATTTGTTTTCGTCTTTTACGAATTTGAGTTTGTGTTTTGTCTTGTCAAACTTAGATGTCGCTATAGCAATTTTTAAATTGTCTTTATGAAGTGTTATAGATGTTCCTTTTTGTTCCTCGATAGGGATTTCGTCAAAAGTAGAAATGAGTTTATATCTGTCTTTATAGATAAATCCATTTCCTCTGTCGAAATCAATATTTGTCCAATTGTTAACCTCCTCAAAGCAATATATTAGGTGTCCATTTTTAAGTGTGTCAACTATATTGTCTGCAATGTTATTTTCTCTTCTAACATTGACAAATCCGTCTTTGTCGGCAACTATCGCAAATTGTCCTTTTGCTGATAAGGCCATACAAAGTGCAAGAAATGTTATTACTACTCTCATTCACAGTTACCATTTTCTTCTGCGAAAAATCAACATAAATACATTGTCCGTCGGGACCAGCGTACTGCGTACTACTGAAGTTGTATAAAAAAATCAAAATCAACGTTGCATTGATCACCAAAACTAGCGCCACCCCAGTCCCGGCGCAACGTGTTTTAATATAGAAGATAGCACATGAACATTGTAATCAACACCCAGCGTATTGGGTATCGTCAATAAGAGGGTGTCCGCTTCCTGAATAGCTTCATCCTTAGCCAGCTCTTTTATTAGCTGATCGGGTTCTGCTGCATAACTCCTTCCGAAAATTGCGCGCTTCTCAGGTTCAATCATTCCGAATTTATCGCCCCGGTTCGTTTCCTGTCCAAAATAGTAGTGGTCCTGATCGTTCATCAATGCAAAAATGGATCGGCTCACCGACACTCTCGGTTCGCGCTGGTGTCCTGCTTTTTTCCACGCTTCTTTATACAGCCTGATCTGTTCGGCTTGCTGTACGTGAAAGGGCTTACCACTTTCATCAAACTTTAGCGTAGAACTTTGAAGAAACATTCCGTTTTCGGCCGCCCAGACGGCAGTAGCATTAGAAGCAGCTCCCCACCAAATACGTTCGCGTAATCCTCGCGAGTGTGGCTCCAAACGCAATAATCCTGGAGGATTGGGAAACATTGGATTCGGATTAGGCCGTGCGAATCCTATCCCTTTTAATTTATCGAGGAACTCCAACGCTTTACGCCTTCCCATCTCGGCGTCGGTTTCTCCTTTTGCCGGTTCATAACCAAAATAGCTCCACCCCTCGATCACTTGTTCTGGCGAACCTCTACTGATTCCCAACTGCAACCGCCCTTTCGAAATTAAATCCGCAGCGCTCGCGTCTTCCACCATATACAATGGATTTTCATAACGCATATCAATCACAGCGGTTCCAATCTCTATTTTGCTTGTTTTAGCGCCGATGGCAGAAAGCAAGGGAAACGGAGACCCTAGCTGAGCGGCAAAATGATGTACCCGAAAGTAAGCTCCGTCCAGGCCAATTTCTTCAGCAGCTAAAGCCAGGTCGATAGACTGCAGTAATGTGTCACTTGCTGTACGGGTAGCATACCCGGCATTGTCAGACCAATGTCCAAATGATAAAAATCCTATTTTCTTCATAAATCTTCTTTGCGAAGTTTATTCTCTTACATTGAGTCCATATCCATGACCAGAGAAATTTGATACTTCTAAATTTATCGAACGGCCAAATTCTGAAATCTAACCAGATCAGCTACAGAAAAGTTCGATATTGGTTTTTTACAACTGGCTGACGAGGTTGTGCTCATCACCTACCCAGTTTTGCTTGGCCGGGGTAAACGCTTATTGTCGGACAGCATTGACGCCCGGGAACTTGCTTTTGTTGACTCGAAGACCACGCCCACGGGTTTGCTCATCAACACTTATCGACACGTTGGACCGCTGAAATCCTAATATTTAACTTGAACGTCTGAACCAAATGAATTAGTGAGAAGGGTTATCCTTGACCGCTGTCTACAAAATCTACCTTACACCATCTCACTCACTACGTAAACTCCTTACTGGATTAGCCATGGCTGCTTTGATCGCCTGAAAACTTACAGTAATTAGAGTTACTAAAAGTGCTCCAACGCCAGCAACTGCAAATACCCACCACGAGAGATTTGTGCGATAACTATATTTCTCAAGCCAGCTTTCAAGAAACATAAACGACAGGGGCGTCGCAATTGCAAAAGAAAGAAGCACTAGGTAGATAAAACTTGACGACATGAGATTCCAAAGATTGATAACAGAAGCGCCAAGTATTTTCCTGACGCCAATTTCTTTTACGCGTTGTTCTGCCATAAAAGCCACCAAGCCAAAAAGCCCTAAGCATGAAATAAAAATAGCAAGACATGCAAACACGGCCGCGAGCCTGCCCACTTGCGCTTCAAATACAAATTTTTTTTCAAACTCGTCTTGAACAAACTTATACTCAAAAGGGTATGCGGGATTATACTTCTCCACGATTGATTGAATACTGGCAATAGCCGAATGAATGTCAGTGTTACTTTTTAAGCGAAGGGCTATATCCCCGACGCGATCAGGATCGAATAAGTAAATAGCCGGTCTAACCGGATCGAATGGGTCTGTCATAACAACGTCCGCAACAACTCCTATTACTTTCAGTTTTTCATTTCCGAAATCAATTGTTTCACCGATCGGATCTTTAAAACCCATGATTTTCAATGCTGACTCATTAATCATCACGGCGTTTGAATCTGAAGCAAAAAGTCTTGAGAACGATCGGCCCTGAATTAGCTTTATTTTTGTTGTCTTTTCATAATCATATTCCGTCATGATGACGGATAACAGGATGTCTTTATCCTGGTCCTTGCCTGCCCATGAAAAATCTGTCCAGGCACTGTAAATATCAGTCATCGGGCTTGACATTTTGCTTACCGATTCGATGAATCCCATATTCATCAGGTCAAGTTTAAGAGCTGAGAAATTCTTTTTCAGATCCTCTGTTACCCCGATCGAAATTATGTTTTGGGGATCATAACCGAGGGGTCTGCTTTTTGCATGCTCAATCTGACGGTAAACCACTATTGTCGCGATCATCAGCATGATCGATAATGTGAATTGCGTTACAACAAGAAATTTTCGTGTGGTGATCACACCTTTTCCTGCGCGTACAACCCCTTTTAAGGCCCTTATAGGTATGAATGATGACAGATAAATAGCTGGATAGCTCCCTGCCAACAATCCAGTTACAATACATGCTCCCAACAAAATGACTGGAAACCACACGCCATCATTTAAAAAAGCATTATTAATGGAAACGGATTTCAAGCCAAGTTCCTGCATGAAAGGAACAAGCATACTGGCAAGCACAATGGATATTATCAATGAAATAAAAACTGTGAGCATAGATTCTGTAAGAAACTGACCTGCTAGCTGGAGTCTCCCAGAGCCTATTGCTTTACGAATACCGACCTCTTTGATTCTCTTTTCAGATCTTGCTGTTACAAGATTCATAAAGTTAATGCAGGCGATAAGTAATATGAAGACACCAATGAGCGCAAATAGATTTACATATTCTATTCTTCCTCCAACGTTGACCCATTCCTTGAAGTCATCATACAAATGCCATTTTGCCAATGGGTGTACAAACAAATAACCTTCTTTATTATCGTGCTTCACATCTCTGACAATCGATTTTATTCTGGATGAAAATTCCTCTAGTGAAATCCCTTTGCGCAACTCGACTATATTTCTGACGAAGTTGTCTCCCCACCACGCGCGTCTGTTTAGTACAGAAGGATCAGAGAGAACGTTAAATTCATAGGGTACAAGGAAATCGAACTGCAAGGAAGAGTTATGGGGTATATCCTCCAGTACGCCTGTCACCAGGAGTTCGTGCTTGTTATCCAACCTGACAGCCTTGCCCAATGGATCGTCATCTCCAAAAAGCAGCTGCGCAAGTGACCTTGTCAACACAATCGACGCGGGGGCATTCAACATAGATTCTCCGTTACCTGAAAGAATATCAAAAGAAAACATTTTCAAAAAACCCGGATCAGCGAAATGTCCGAATCTCATAAATTTGCGCTCATTGACGGCCAGGTTATGTATACCACCCCAATCTAGTCTTGTAATGTTTTCAATTTCAGGATAAGTATTTTTAAGTTCATCATAAAGAGGCAATGGAACTGATGCACCTGTTGTCTTTTCTCCATTGGATTCTGAATTTTTCATGATCACCCCAATCCGTTCCCCGTTTGAGTGGAAATTATCGAAGGTTAATTCACTGCGAACCCATAGCCCTATCAGAATAATAAAGGTCATACCGACTGCAAGACCGGCTACGTTGATAAAGGAAAGCGTCTTGGCTTTAACCAGGTTTCGCCAGAAGATAATAAGGAAGCTTCCAATCATATCGGTAAGTTTTGTTGAAACGATTGCGAACCATGTGCCAACACGAAACAGGGATTTGCAGGCCTGTATTGGACCGTATTGGAATAAACATGTCCGAATTGAAACACTTTTGGCCGTCAACGGGCGCCGTCACTGATCTTGTCAAATCGCTTCAGAAAATGGTTCGATATTCGGCTGCTCGGGTCTACAATGGAGGAGATCTGGTTCAGGGGAAGTCTGCGGTCCAGATAATGAGACACTGGACTTAATTTTATAAGCGCCAGTACGGTTCAGTTCTATTTACGAACTGTCTTTTCTTGATAGCTTCAAATAGCTTATCAGTATCCCCCTTATTGATTTTAGCGACCATTACCAAGCGCTTCTTTCCATCGAAATAGCTGATAATAAAATTATCGTTCAGGTTGTAATGTATTTTGTTTAGTTCAGGCAATGCGTTCTTAAGAGCATTCAAGGTTGTTTCATAGTTTCTGTCTACAACAATCAATTGTGTTTCTCGTGAATCTTTTAACAAGCCGCCGCTCTCAGCTCCCATGATTGGTGAAGTAAAATTGAGGTAGTAGACAGAAAAACGTGCATAGATATTTTGTTTTACCCGGTTGCGCCCAACCGGTTCTTCTTCGTCAGAGTGCAGGACCAAATGATTGAACAAAATACCGAAGTCATCCGGGGCTTTCGGAAATTTCTCACCGAAGAGCCTGATGGCTTCCTTTGCAAAGGACTCATCGATGGATTTACCTTCCGACAAATACCGCGAGGTTAACGGATACAAGGCGTGACCAAATCCATCGATATAGGTATCGCTGTACCATCCCGCTGTGTCCATTTTGCCAGTAACCAATTTGTATGTCCATCCATTTCCGTTGGCAGTTGCTAACCCTTCATCGAAAAAATTATGTGCTGCGGAAGCGTATGCAGACGTGCTTGCAGCAAAGTAATTCTCCAGTTCGTGTTGCAGTTGACGGCTCTGCTCGGCATAAAGCACATGACAAATTTCATGAAGTGCAATCGCTATTCGTGCTGCATAATTAATTTCCTCCGTAAGCACATCGAGGCAAAGGCTGTTGGCATGTGGTGTTGCGGCAGTAGCGCCCGTCTTTCCTGGTACGGGACTTAATGCTATAATAAATGGCATGTCGTCAGGCCAACTCGATCCATAGAATTTCTTCAAGCGCTGAAAAGCATCATTAATTGATGGTTGATAGGTTTCTAGTTTCTCTAACTGTATTATCGCTTGCTTACCATGCCTCGACCATATTATTTTTTCGTACCAGACATCTGCTTTCTTCATGATGTTGATTAGATGCTCGTAGTCGGAGCTATGCAGTACACCGATGATCTGCTGTTTAAACTCATCAATGTTGTTCGATTGCACGGCAGCGATTATCAATAAATCTTTAATTGAGCGATAAGCAGGACGAGTTTCGGGAAAGCCAGAATGCTGATAAATGCCATCCAGATCTAAGGAATGATAATCTTCAATCAGCTTACTGAATAGCGTATCAGACTTCGTACTATTTTCAATATAAATGCGTAGTGCATCAGAGGTTCCGTTTGCACCTTTGCATGTTTCGAGGAAATTAAGAACGCAGTAAGGCCTGCTGATCTTAAACTGCAATGCGAACTTATCGGCAGCAGTTGCCCAGGCGTGAGAAGATGCAATGAGAATAAACAGGAGGAGACTTTTTCGCATGGAATTGGGAATAATTAGAAGGATCGAAGTTAGGAATCCGAGACCAGGCCTACAAGGCACCATGGCATTACTTGTTGTTCGCCTCGAGCAAATGACAAAGCGCGATAACAGAATACCTACTCCGTATTAATAATATGTTACTGTTGATCACCTGGTAAAACGCTTCGTGGATGCGATCTTTATTTGCCTTGGCGCGGCTGAGTCCTGGCCATCGCGACCAGTTCCATCATAGCATAAATAGAAAAGCGACCAGACGAATTATTTTCGCTGGTCGCTTTCAAGAGGGCCTTCTCAATGCGATGAAGGCGATAAAACTAGTGATGGGATACTAACCTCCCTGTACACCTACTTCACTGATCGGTCGTGGGAATTGAACCCATACATCGTCACCGGTTCTGTCGATTGGCAAGGTATTAAGCCTGTCGTAACGTCTCAGATCTATCCAGCGATGCCCCTCCGCAAAGAGAGAGTACCTCGTGTTATAAAGGAATTCGTCAACCACGGCATCGTCGGTTACAGCCCCTGAATAGTCTGCCAGACCGTGAGCATTTCTGACGATATCCAATAGCCGGACAGCTTCTGTATTGTTCGTGCCAATGTTAGCCTCAGCCTTCAAAGAATTAATCTTCATTGCGGATGGTCAACGTCCGCCCGTACAGTCTATTCAATCACGTGTGTTCTTCCAGTAATTATCTATTTCTTTATCTTTTTGAGCATACTGATTGAACTTAGATTTGAAGGATCAAGTTTCAGAGCCTTTTCATAACATTTTATGGCTGTATCAATATCTCCAGTCTTGTAATAAGCTTCACCAAAGCTGTCAAAAGCATTCGATGATTCGGGATACGCAATTGTGTTTAGCTTAAAAATTTCAATTGCTTCCTTGCTTTTTTTCTCATTCAATAGTCTATAACCCAATGAATTTAATTGAGGCTCGCTGAAGTCGTAGTTCCGAAAATCTTGGTTTTTTAAGGAGTCATAGAAGACAATGCCTTTTTCTATACCTCCTTTGATTATTTGGTCATATAATTTATCAACAATGGGCATTTTTGGTAAGGTAAATGGCCTTCCGTGAAGAATATTGATGATGGCATCGTTGATTTCCATTCTTTTGCTATCTCCTGCAGTTAATATGATGACTGCAATTTTTTCGGATAGCCAGCTTCCTATAAATGCCCTGAATCCCTCGGTATTACCTGTATGCCAGATAAATTTGTCTCCGTCTTTTAGCATGATATTCCACCCAAAGCCATAAGTCGAAGCGCCTTCCTTTACCGGAAACGGCGTAAATGCTTCGTCAAGTGTTGATTGATGAACCAACTTTTCCTTATAGAATGACGCTGTCCACTTTAACAGATCATCAATGGTTGATTGTATGCCGCCCATCCCAACCGTTAGTCCTGACAGCGAGGTGTTTTTCATTTCAAGTGGCTCAAGAATTTTGTCATTTAAAAAATCACTGAATTTTTTCTCCGTTATCTTTCCAACAATAGTGGCAAGCAATAGATACCCGGTGTTGCTATATTGATATTTCTGCCCTGGTTCACGAAAATTTGACGTTAACTTCATTAATGTTTTCAAAGCTTTGGCGTTGGTCAGTTGTGGGTTATCAATTCCGAGATCTCCCACATCCGGAATACCTGACGTATGCGTAAGCAGGTGTCGGATGGTAATGCCATTCGAAAATCCGCTGAGTTCAGGAAGATATTTGATGATGAGGTCGTCATACGTTAATTTACCCTGTTCAGCAAGCATCATAACGGCCATTGCAGTAAAGCCCTTTGATAATGAGGCTATGTTGCTTTGCGTAGTTGGGACAAATTTTTCATTCGTAATAGTTTTTCCAACGGCGTTCCTGTAAATGGTTTTTCCACCCATCGACACAATGATGGCTCCGTTGAATTGCCCGCGTTCATATAGTGCCGTTACTAAGCTATCTATTCTTTTCGTTGCATCAGCGGGTTGTGAATATGCATTGACTAACCCAAACAGGCTGAATAACAAAAACACAATTCCATTTCGTTGCGGCATAGGCAGTGGTTTCGTCAAAATTGATGCCACTGGCGAAATCGTTCGATCTCCCAGCATTTCTAACACATCCGTCAAACATGAGTTCATATTCGTACAGAGCAATGTTCGATCTGCGAACTGCAACTGGGACCTTGACCTATATTTCTTATAGAAAAATTGTCACCACACGTCCGCCTTCGGGCACGTTTGCTCACATGTGGACGTGAGCCACTTTAAAAACTCAATTTTTATCGGCAAGGAGATCACTTTTCCTTTATGGCACGGTTTTTCCAACCGCACGTGACGACTATAGTATGCTCACCAACTACTTCAAGATCGCCTGCCGCAACCTGACGCGCGACAAGTTCTACTCTTTCATCAAGATCACGGGACTAAGCGTTGGTCTTACGGTGTGTCTGCTTATACTGTTGTACTCGAAAGATGAAGTAACCTATGACCAGTTCCACGCCAACGGGCCCCGCATATACCGCATCATCCAGGACTGGAGGATCGGTGATTCGGAACAAATGATCGGCATCACGAATGCAATCATGGGCGAGACATTCGCACATGACATCTCCGGCATTGACAATTACGTCCGCCTCAATGGCAGGACGGTCACCATCAAAAAAGGCAACGACATCTTTACCGAAACACCGCTGTGTGTGGACAGCAGTTTTTTTCAGATGTTTTCTTTCGATATCGTCAAGGGTAACCCGCAAAAAGTTTTACACGACATGTATTCGGTGGTGCTTACGGAGACTACAGCGGAAAAATATTTCGGAACGACGGATGTGGTCGGTAAGAGCATGTCCATCAAACTCGCCGACCATTTCGAGACTTTTCAGGTAACGGGTGTGATGCGTGACATCCCTCAGAACTCATCCATAAAGGCCGGCATGCTTCTCACCATGCAGTACAACCAGAAGTACAACGACAACACGGACTGGATGGGTGGAAGCATGAACACTTGCCTCCTCCTTTCGCCCGGGGCCGATATAAAGATGATCGAAAACAAGATGCAGCAGATATTCGACTCTCACATAAAGGAAGAACTGAAAAAAGCAAGTGAACGCCAAGGCGCTAGCGTAAAGATCACCTTGCTCCTTCAGCCATTCACAGGCATACATCTTTCTACGCCAGGACCGGACAATGGTATGGTTGACGGAAGCAATCCGGTATACTCTTACATTCTGTCGGGTATCGCGGCATTTATCCTCATTATCGCCTGCATTAACTTCATCAATCTTACCGTCGGCCAATCGCTGCGCCGCAGCAAAGAGATCGGCGTGAGAAAAGTGGTCGGTGGTTCTCGCAAACAACTGATCGCCCAGTTCTTATCCGAGTCGTTC
>Ga0193753_10001795_pt1 | contig 17886 bp, 8 predicted proteins | sample H1c2metaG_FD_144925 | JGI IMG/M metagenome (GOLD analysis project Ga0193753, IMG submission 144925) | Soil microbial communities from a riparian zone of the East river system, Colorado, United States - H1c2 | ecosystem: Environmental > Terrestrial > Soil > Riparian zone | place: USA: East River...
AGCGACTTGAGCTGCAGGCATCATCGGTGTCGCATCGCTCGGCGAGCTCGGCACCGCCGTGCTCGGCAAGTTGCCGCCCACAGCAGGAACCGACGCAGCAATCGGTTCTTCTGGGGCCACCGGCATGTCATTGCTGCAACCCTGCAGCGCGATCGCGAGCACTGCACATACGCCGAGAAAGCGCGGCAATGTCCGCGCGGGACGCGCTAGTCCGGGCGTTCGATTCGTTCCAGCCATCTCAGATCCTCACCAGGCGCGGTCACGAATAGTCCGTCGATTGCGCAAACGAACTCCACGCGACGAACCTCTGCACGGCGTGCGCGCCATGCTCACACTCGTTCCGTAACCGGCGGCGGCAGCACGTTGCGTCGACAACGACTCCACACCGTTCGTCTGCATTACATGCGTGCCGCGCACGAATCCGGACTGACGACTCGGAAATTCGATGCTTGCGCCGGCCTTTAGTTGGCTCGGAATCAGAAGCGGACGCCGCACCTAGCAAAGTGAGTCACGTGTGCAAACTACTACGCGCCAAGTGAAACCCGAGGGACCGCTATGACCTCGTCCTGCACAGGGTTGGCCAACATTCGACCAAACGCTCTGGCAGCACTAGTTGCCGGGCTTCACGAAACTCACGCCAGCCTCACGCAAACCGTCTGCGACAAAGCCTGTGAGGATCCTCGCACCGCGTTCTCCAGGCGACACTGTTTTCAGTGAAACGCGTAGACAGCGCCCGCGTTCATCACACTGTTGTTCGTCTGGTCGCCGTCGACGCCGGTCGCGTTGCTTCGCTCGTAGACCGCGGACGCGAACGCCGTATCGCCGGACAGCGCAACGCTGTATCCGAACCCGTCGTTGGACTCGCTGTTGGAAGCCTTGAAAAACGCGCTCGGTGTCCAGTCTTTGCCGACGCGCGCGAACAGATACGCCGCACCCGAATACGCAGCGCTACCGGATTGCGGATCGACACCGACCCCACGCCCGCCCGAGCCTTCGCCGTTGGCTCCGACCAGCAGCGCGGTGTCAGTCAGCGAGACCGAAACGCCGAAGTAGTCCGAGGGCGCTGGCTTTGCCGCCCTCACCACGGCGGTCTGCGCCCATTGGTCCTGCGCACGTTCGAAAATGTAAACTTCACCGGGCGAGTGTTTGATCAGCGACGCGGCAAACTCCCAGCGCGGTGCGCTGACCGCGAGCACGTTGCCGCGCAACGCCAACCCGACTCCAAAGGTCCCGTCTTCGATTGGCTTCGGCGGCGTCAACCGTTGTCGCGCGACCCAACTCGCGCCGGATCGCTGAAACATGTACGCGCCGCCACTCCGCGAGACCGCGATGTCTTCTTCCTGAGCGCCGACCACGATCCAGTCGCCAGAGATCGCGACGGCCGAGCCGAACTCCGCGTTTGCCGTATGCATCATGGCGCTGAGCTTCGGCAGCTCGGCCCAAACATTCCCAGTCCGCGTAAAGACGTGGGCGGTGCCGCTGTTGGCGACATCGGTATCCCCGCGCGAGGCACCGACCACCAACGTGTCGCCATCGATCGCGACACTCTGTCCGAACCAATCGCCGGCCTTACCACCGCTCGCGACGATCTTCGTTTGCTGCGTCCATGTCTCGCCTCGTCGCGTGAACACGTAGGCCGAGCCGGGGCGCGTCGGAGAGACAGTCGGATCGTAGACGTCGTCTTCGATGCAGCCCACGACGAGCGTGTCGCCGGAGAGCGCCACGGAGACTCCGAAGAACGACGTCGACATCGGATCGCCAGCCTTGAGATATGCCTGTTGAACCCACCCGCTGGCCTTGCGCACGAACACGTAGGCCGCTCCGCTGTCGTCGAGCGAGTCGTCGTCGGGGTCACCGTTGACGCCCATCGCCTTACTGTCTTCGTACGGGACGCCGACGACGAGCGTGTCGCCCTCCGCGGCGAGCCGATACCCAAAAGAGTCGACCGTCCCCGGCTTGGCTGCCTTGATATAGGCCTCTTGAATGCCAGTGCGCTCGATCGTGATGCGATACGCGGCAGGCACACCGCCGTCCGTGCTCACCACCACTTCAGCCATACTCGTGCGAAGCGGCAGCACCGGGGTCAAACCCACAACCCCTGGTGCGAGCTCGGTTCCGTTGAGCTCGAGGTGGGCCATCCCCGGAGCCATCGCCGTCAGCCCGAGCCGCTGCACCATCAGCGGGACTTGAATCTGATAGTCGAATACGTCCGGCGCGAAGTCAGGCACGAGTTTGCCGTTGGAGGGAACGAGCGAGCCGAGCAGCGGCGAGCAGCCCATCATGCCGTTACCCGTGAATCCAGGCGGGCACGAGCCGCAAACGCGCGTACCGTTCATCGGCATGCACTTCGTCATCGGATCGCAACCACCGTTGCCGGTGTCGCAGCTGGTAGCTTCAACGCAACCATTGCCTTGATCGATGAAGCCCGGTTTGCAACCGCAGCGCGCGCTCTTACCGTTCGGGACGCAGCGCAGGTGCTCACCACACTGGCGAACTTCCGACGAAACCAAGTCCATGCACAAGAGCATGATCTCGTCCGCGGTGCAGAATGGAACCTCCGGCGTTTGATTGACGCACTCGCTCGCGATCGGCCGACACATGCCTTGCGTCGGCCCGGCTTCGGTATCGCAACGTTCGTTTTCGTTACATTCGATCTCGGGGCGCCACTGCGAATTCTCGCAGAGCAACGGCACCCGAGATCCGTGCCCAGCGCAGCTACGCGCGCCTTCGTCGGGACAGGCATCGCCTTGGCTGGAGACGGCCGACGCATCCGGTTCCGACGCCGATTCGCCGCCATCAGCTGCAGGCTTCTCGCCCCCCTCATCGGAACGCGCTTTGCCGTACGGATCGCTGTCCGCTGCCACACATTTGCCACCGCTGCACGTGAGGAGCGGCCCGCAGGGCGCTGGCAAATTGAAGCACCCCGCTTCGAAATGGGCTCGAAGCGTCAAGTTTTCACCACTGCGCAGACGGCTGATCACCCGCGCTTGCGCGACGACCGCATTTTCCAGGTTGAGGGCTTTCGCGGTCAGCTGATACGTCGACCCGGCATCATTTTCCGAGCTCGGCACGCGAAACTGGATGGGCCAGCGGTAGGGCGCATTGGGCATGAAGCGCCGCATCGCCCGGGCCTGAAACCCATTGCCCTCGGCTTGCTCCGCTTCAACCAGGACTTCTACATCCGTGATTCGGCCACGAACTGCGCTGTCGGCGTCGACGAGAACAGTGACCGAGCTGCGCTGAACCGGGTCGGTGCAGCCGGCGGCGGCGACAAGCCACGCGCTCAACAGCAAGGCACCCTGCAGGGAGCAGGATTGAGGACGCAAACTCGCCCCGGATTGCTCCCGATCCCCCAGACGCCTGTGTGCTCGACGTAAGCCCACCATCGAACCAGGATCGCAGTGCTAGTCGAGGACGCGCCCCGCGACAAGCGTTTGTGCGCGAACGTAGGATAGCCTTTTTGCCGCAATGTTCGGCGTGCGTGCGGACAGAACCCGAAGCATGACGTGCCAACGAGCAACCACGGTTTGGGACCATCCAAGAAGGCGGATTCAATGCTGGATCCGTCGCAAGCAGCCGTGTTAGCGGCCATGCTGTAGTGCTGGCACGAAGACCGTCCGACGGGAGCCAATCCATGTACGACTGCAAGAAACTACTGATCAACGGCGAGTGGATCGCCACGCAGGGCCGCGCGCTCGACATCATCAATCCTGCGACCGAAGAGGTGATCGGGCAGGTAGCGCTCGGCACGGCTGAAGACGTCGACAAAGCAGTGAAGGCGGCGCGACGCGCATTCGAGACTTACTCGCAAACCAGCGTGGAAGAACGCGCCGCGTTGCTCGAGCGCATCATCGGCATCTATCAAAAGCGAATGCCCGAGCTCGGCAAAGCGATCTCGGACGAAATGGGCGCACCCCTCAAGTTTGCGATCCACGTCCAAGCCGGCGTGGGACTCGGCCACTTCGCGACCGCGCTCGCGCTGCTGAAAGGGTTCGAGTTCGAAAAGAAGATCGGCACCACGATGTTGCGCCGCGAGCCGGTCGGCGTGTGTGGACTGATCACCCCGTGGAACTGGCCTGCCAATCAGATCTGTTGCAAGATCGCTCCAGCGCTCGCGGTGGGTTGCACGATCGTGCTGAAGCCGAGTGAGACTGCTCCGATCAGCGCACAGATCATCGCCGAGATCTTGGTCGAAGCGGGCGTCCCGCAAGGTGTCTTCAACCTGGTGCAAGGCGATGGGGCGGGCGTCGGCTCGGCGATTTCCGCTCACCCCGACATCGACATGGTCTCATTCACGGGTTCGACGCGCGCAGGCGTGCTCGTTGCCAAGGCTGCAGCTGACAGCGTCAAGCGCGTCTCTCAAGAGCTCGGTGGCAAGTCGGCCAACATCATCTTGGAAGATGCCGATCACCAACAAGCGGTTGCAGGCGGAGTGATCGCGATGATGTCCAACACCGGCCAATCCTGTAACGCGCCCTCGCGCATGCTCGTGCACGAGAGCCGTTACGAAGAGGCACTTAAGATCGCCAAAGCAGCCGCTGAATCCGTGAAGGTGGGCGATCCGAACGAAGCTGGAACAGGCATTGGTCCGCTCTCGAATGGCACGCAGTTCAAGAAGGTGCAGGGCCTGATCGAGAAGGGCATCGAGGAAGGTGCACGCGTCGTCGTGGGTGGACCGGGTCGGCCCGAGGGATTGACCAAGGGTTACTACACGCGTCCAACCGTGTTCGCGAACGTGAACAATTCGATGACGATCGCGCGCGAAGAGATCTTCGGGCCCGTACTCGTGATGATTCCATACAAAAACGACGAAGACGCAATCCGCATTGCCAACGACACGCCGTACGGTTTGTCCGGCTACGTCTCGTCGGGTGATCCGCAGCGCGCCAAGCGCGTCGCATCGCGGCTTCGCACGGGCATGGTGCACATCAACGGCGCACAGATCGATCTGCTCGCTCCGTTCGGTGGCTACAAGCAGTCGGGTAACGGTCGCGAGTGGGGCGGCGAAGGGTTCGAAGAGTTCGTCGAACGCAAAGCCGTGATGGGCGGCGCCTGATCTCGAGGGACTGACGGTCGTTTTGGAGCGCGCTCCCGGTCGGGGCGCGCTCCTTTTCGTTTGATCGATTGACTGTCGGTCAGTGCCCGACCGATGGTTGGACTATCGCGAACGCACCTCTGCACCGCAGAAGTCGTACATCGAAGGCACGCTGCTTGCTCTTCCGCAAACCACCTCGACCACGGGTGGTCGCCAGAAGGAGCATCGGATGCCGTTCAAAGAGTACGACTCAGCAGCTGCGTTTCCCGGTGTAATTGGCCGCACAATCGAGGAGTCGACCCCCGCGTGGCCGCGACCGAAACGCGGCCAACTCGACGCGCCCAACGTGCTGTTCATCGTGCTCGACGATACCGGCTATGGGCAGCTCGGATGTTTCGGTTCGCCGATTCGAACGCCCAACCTGGATCGCTTGGCGTCGAACGGCCTGCGCTTCAACAACATGCACACGACTGCACTGTGCTCTCCGAGTCGGTCGTGCATCATCACCGGGCGCAATCATCACTCGAACGCGATGGCGTGCATCACCGAGGGAGCCACGGGCTACCCGGGTTCGAACGGGCTGATCCCCTTCGAGAACGGGTTTCTCCCGGAGATGCTTCAGTTGCATGGATACAACACGTTCGCGATCGGCAAGTGGCATCTCACACCGACGAGTCATTGCAGCGCGGCGGGTCCGTTCGATCGTTGGCCCCTCGGCCGTGGCTTCGAGCGCTTTTACGGTTTCCTCGGCGGTGACACGCACCAGTACTACCCGGATTTGGTCTACGACAATCATCAAGTCGCGCCGCCGGCTACACCCGAGCAAGGTTACCACCTGACCACGGATCTCGTGGACCACACGATCGGATTCATCGCGGACGCGAGGCAAGTGGCGCCCGAGAAGCCGTTCTTCACGTACTTCTGCCCGGGCGCAATGCACGCGCCTCACCATGTAGCGCGCGAGTGGACAGAGAAGTATCGCGGCATGTTCGACACTGGTTGGGATGCCTATCGCGAGAAGGTCTACAAGAAGCAGCTCGAGCTCGGTCTCTTGCCCGAAGGGACACAACTCTCTGCACACGACCCGGACGTACAGGATTGGGCGAAGCTCGGCACCGACGAGAAGCGGGTCTACGCACGCATGATGGAAGTGTTTGCGGGCTTTCTGGAGCACACCGATCACGAGATCGGACGGCTGATCAGTTTCTTGGAGCGCAGCGGTGAGCTCGACAACACGCTCATCATGGTCGTCAGCGACAACGGCGCGAGCGCCGAGGGTGGGCCGAGCGGTTCGGTCAACGAGAACCTCTTCTTCAACAACGTGCCCGAGACGCTCGAGAACAATCTTCGGGCGATCGACGAGCTGGGCGGGCCGAAACACTTCAATCATTACCCATGGGGTTGGGCTTGGGCGGGCAATACACCGTTTCGGCGCTGGAAACGCGAGACCTACCGCGGCGGGGCGTCCGATCCGTTCATCGTTCACTGGCCGCACGGCATCAAGGCCAAAGGTGAGATCCGCACGCAATACGCGCACGTCGTCGATCTCGTTCCGACGGTGCTCGAAGCGTTGAGCATCGAAGCGCCCACTCAAATCCGCGGCGTGACCCAGACGCCGATCCAAGGCGTTTCATTTGCTCACACCTTTGCCAATCCAAACGCTGCGACCCAACACCTCACACAATACTTCGAGATGATGGGGCACCGTTCGATCTATCACGATGGTTGGCGCGCCGTGTGTCCGGTGCCGGGCCCATCGTTTACCGAGGCCGGAGTCGGTTTCGGAGAAATGACGATCACTGAAGCGAAGCTCCGCGAGCTCGATGCGCACGGCTGGGAGCTCTATCACGTCGCGACCGACTTCTCGGAGACGAAGAACATCGCCGATCAGAACCGGGACAAGCTCGTCGAGATGATCGCGCTCTGGTACGTCGAAGCCGGCAAATACAACGTCCTGCCGATCGACAGCCGCGGCACCGCACGACTCGCCGACGAGCGACCGCAGATCGCGCTACCGCGTTCGCGCTACGTCTATCACCCGAACACCTCCGTAGTGTCGAACAAGATCGCTGCGAATGTGCTCAACCGCCCGCACAGCGTCACGGCCACGGTCAAACTCGAGAACGGTGCCGAAGGCGTGATGCTCGCCCAAGGCGGCTCGTCCGGCGGATACTCGTTCTACCTCAAAGATCACAAGCTGCACTACGTCTACAACTTCCTCGGCGTGCAGCAGTTCCATATCGCGAGCAAGTCGAAGGTCCCGTCAGGGAAACACGAGTTACGATTCGAGTTCCAACCGACGGGCAAGCCCGACCTCAAACACGGCAGAGGCGCGCCTGGTCGCGTGAAACTATACGTCGACGGACAAGTGGCCGCGCAGGGCGACATCCCGATCACGATTCCACTCGACATCGGCATCACGGACGGTCTCGCGTGCGGGCGAGACGAAGGCTCGTATGTGACGGCCGACTATAAAGGGCCGTTTGCGTTTACGGGCGAGCTCGAACAGGTCGTCGTGGACGTATCGGGTGATCTGACCGAGCACAAGGAAGCAGCCCTCCGAACTGTGATGGCACACCAGTAGCGCCGCGCAGCTGCGGTCCAGCCGCGTTTCGTTTTCTGAGCGATCGGTCACGCGCTAACAAGCTTGCACGGCGTCACATCGTGCTACGTTGCGCGTGATCGGCCGCTTAGCCTACGTGACCGTCGCGGTTTCGTGAGCGGAATCGCGTTCGAAATCCTAACGATTCCTAAACGAATGTTTCGAGCGACCGCTTCGCGTCAGCCCGTGACGCTCCAGAGCCGCCGCTGACAGCCGCATTGTCCCAAGGCTGGCAATGCCGCTGATGGCTGCGACTCAACTTGTGCGCCAGCTGGCGCTGGCTTCGGGGTTGGATCATCTGCGACCAGGTGATGGGACCGAAAAGCCGCCAAATCTCGACCTTACGCTCGAGTTTTGAGTTTTTACTGTGAGGCGACAAAGGATGTGACCGGAAGCGTCGTTCACAGCACACTGAGAGTGTGCGATGCCGCGAGAGTAGGATGAGAATGAAATACAACTGGCGCAACGCGATCGTCTTCGCATCCTTGTCACTCGCTGAGTGGTCACTCGCGGCGTGCGGCGGTGCAGACACCGTCGATACTCGCATAACGCCTCCGCATGGAACGGCTGCAGTGGGCGGTGCGCGCAGCGGAACCGCGGGGCTCGGAGCAGGAAATGGATTCGCCGGTACATTCAGCAGCCTCCCGCAGGGCGGTGCACTCGGCGTAGGCAACATGCCGAATGCCGTGCCGCTCGGATGCACCGGTCTGCAGTGCCAACAGCACAGCTGTCCGAGCGGTATGACTACGATTAGCGGTCGTATCTACGATCCCGCCGGCAAGAACCCGCTCTACAACGTCGCTGCATACATCCCGAACTCCACGCCGATGCCGTTGCAGACTGGCGCGTCGTGCGACCCCTGCGAGAAACTCTACAGCGGCAATCCGGTCGTCACTGCCCTGAGCGATGCCACCGGCAACTTCAAGATCCAGATGGCACCCGATGGGCCGAACATCCCGTTGGTGATTCAGATCGGGAAGTGGCGCCGCCAGTTCGTTTTGCCCAACGTCGTCGCGTGTCAGGACAATCCCGTTCCCGACAAGCTGTTGACGCTGCCGAAGAACCGCATGGAAGGGGACATCCCGAACATCGCGATCTCGACCGGCGGCGCGGACACGTTGGAGTGTTTGCTGCGCCGCATCGGCGTGGACGCGAGCGAGTATGCAGGCGGACCGACCGGTGGCGGCCGCATCCACATCTTTCAAGGTTCCGGGCGCGGTGGCGGCGGAGGTGGAGGCAGGCGCGGTGCTCCCAACACCGATCCGCCCGGCCCCGCGAGCGCGACTGGGCTGTGGAACTCCACTGCCGAGCTGATGAAGTACGACATCACATTGCTCTCATGTGAGGGTGAAGAGACCCAAAACATGAATCAGCAGGCGCTGCACGACTACGCGAGTATGGGCGGCCGTGTCTTCGCCTCGCACTTCCACTATTCGTGGTTCAACAGCGGTCCGTATGGAAACGAAAACCTGGCAACCTGGTTACCAGGCTCGAACGATCTGGGTGACATCAACGGAACGATCGTGACGAGCTTCCCGAAAGGTGAAGCACTCTCGCAGTGGCTCATGAACACGAATGCGCTCATGGGCGGCGTTCTGCCGATCGAGGAGGCGCGCCACAACGCTGACGTCGGTGCGATGAACGTCGCATCCCAGCCCTGGATCCTCGCCGATCCGAATTCGGAGGCGCCGGGCGCGACACAGTACTTCTCGTTCAATACGCCGACTGACACGATGATCGGCCCGGACGGCAAAGACTATTGCGGCCGCGTCGTCTACAGCGATCTGCACGTCGGCGCAGCGTCGAACGACCAGCCCGACATGCCGGTTCCGGGCTCGTGCTCGAACGTCGACCTCTCGCCGCAGGAGAAAGCGTTGGAGTTCATGCTGTTCGATCTATCCGCGTGCGTGATCCCGGACGACCGCATACCCGAGCCTCCGATCGTGATCTGACAGTCAGGAATCCGCCGCCGCGTTCAGCTGCGCTGGCGTCAGCGGCCGAAGTTCTGATTCATCCAGTAGCGACCGTTGGTCATCTTGTAGAAGCCGCACGCGACCGTTCCGTAACTGGCCATACTCATGTTGATCCAGTGGCCATGCATCAAGAAGCAACCGGTTCGGTCGGCGATACAGGCTTGGGTGCCGTTCGGCGGCTCGCCTTCTGCCCACATCTGATCGAGGCAACCGGTGAGCGTGGTCGTGATCGTTCCGCCGGCGCGCACAGGATAACCGGGACAGGTGTTTTGCCCGCCGAGCCCGCGACAGCTACCGGCAGAGCCGTGCGCTTGGCCGGAGTCGCCGTCCATCTTCGCGCCGTCGTCGGAGCACTTCTCTAGTTCGGGTGATGCGCGTTTGAGCGGTGCGAGCATCATCGTCGCGCGGTACATGTTGATGTGATCGACGCAGGCCTGACGCTCGGCCGCGAACATGTCGTCACCAGGCGCTGCAGCACCTGCGGTAACGGCCATCATTCCGGCGGCACCCATCGGCATGCCCGTGCCCGCGGTTCCTCCGGGGCGACCTGCAAATGCGGGTGTGCCCGCGATTCCGGGCACCATTCCCGGAGCTCCGGCAGGTGGCGGCAGACCCATGCTCGGCGACAGACCTGGAGTACCCGCGATCGCGCCTGCGCCCGCAACTCCTGGACCCATGCCGATCGACTGCGCCCCTGCAGTTCCGGTCGAGCCGTTGCCGCCGACCGCTGCACGACCAGCGATCCCCGTAGCCGGCGTTCCGCCCCCCGGCATGGTCATCGACGGCTCGGCTTCATCGGGCGAGCACGCCAATGAGAGCTGCATCAAGATCCCGAGAGTTGTGGTCCCCATTCGCGGACAACTAGTCATTTCGTCTCCTTCGAGCGCGGCGACACAACCACAAGTGGGGTGAGGGTCGTCGCGCGGGTCATTCGCGCGCCCTTCGGGGCGGTCGTGATCGGCCGGGTGCCCGGTTGCGCCAAGCGGCGACTTCGACGCGACCTGCTCCGGAACGCGAGCTTCTGGCGCGTCGTACTGAGCGAGTGAACCCGGGTGGAGCGCCAAGCGCACGCGCGCTGCATTACGGCGTCGATGCGTGGCTTCGCAAACGTAACGTTCAACTCGGCGCGATTTGCGTTCGCACCTGCCGCCGTTAGCTGCAGCCACAATCGACTCTCACCCGCGCTGACGGAACACTTCAGACCGTCCGTGAACCACGGATAACAAGAACCTCGATGAAGTGATCACGAGAGTGGGTGGGTTTGCTCGAATAGCGAGCGGTCGTGTACGACCGTCGGGCCAAACTGACGGCGCGTGTGGGCGATCGCCAGCAGCCGCGCCACATCGTCGCGCACAGTCGTTTGGACCGCGGTGTCTAGCCTTTCAAGCTGCAGTGAACAGCGGCGACGACCGCCCGGCCGACCCTTCGATTGACGCAGACGCCTAGCGCCAGCCAGAATGCAGCTAATAGCTGCAGCTAGGAGCCACAGCTAACGTCCATGACCGGAGCATCATCGGCTTCCCGGCTGAGTGGCACGTGCAGGACGGCAAACCGAGTCGAATCCGCATCTGGTAGTCAGGGCCTAACTACGTGCGTCCGACGTTCCGTCTCAAATTGCTGGGCATAGTCGGAGTAGCTGCGGCGAGCCTCGCTGTTCTGATCGCGTTGAGCGCCGCAAGTAGCGCGCAGATCGAAGATCAGCTGCGTACGATTCGCGACCGGCACGTACCTCGTCTCGAGCAGGGCCCACGCCTCAATCACCAGTTCGAGCGAGTGCGGCTCGCGATGCAGGATGCGGTGGCGGCGCAGGACCGGTCGGCCCTCGAGGACACGCGGTCGGTGCGAGACGAATTTCTCCACCAACTGCGTGGCGGCCCGTTGAGCAACGCCGATGTGAGTGAGCTCGCGACTGCGTTCCAGGACTACTACGACGCAGCGCGCGAGGTTTCACGCCGCTTGATCGATGGGGAATCCGGCGAAGCGCTCATGAATCACATGAGTGCGATGCAGGCGCGGCAGCTACGGGCGGCCGAGTTGCTCCATCGCGCTACGGCGTTCGATCAGCAAGGTCTAGCGCAAGCGTTCGAAGCCGTGTCACGAGCCGAGGCTCGTGCCGCGCGGGAACGCCTGCTCTTGAGTTTGGGTTGCCTCGGAATCGTGCTCGCGCTCTCGCTGTGGATGAGCCGAGGCATGGTGCGTTCGGTCACGGTGCTCTCTGCCGGATTCGAGCGTTTCGGCAAAGGCGAGTTGGCGACTTCGATCCCCGTCACCAGCAATGACGAGCTGGGCATGCTCGCCGAGCGCGCGAACGACATGGTGACGAGTCTCGCGCGACTGCATCAGGAGCGGGATCGCAGCGATTGGCTCAAGACGGGGCAAGCGCGTGTCGCGTACGCGCTGCAAGGCGATCTCGAGCCGGTCGAGCTCGCTCGCCGTGCGATCGAAGTTCTGGCGGCGTATCTGGATGTTCCCGCGGCCGCGTTCTATCGACCTCAACCGGACGGCACGCTGCGAGCGCTCGTGCACTACGGCCGTGGCCCGGATCGAGCGGATCCTGCCAGCCTGCCCAGTTTTAGGCCTGGCGAAGGGCTGATCGGCCGAGCGGCACAACAGACCGACTTGTCGGTAGTCGGCGATCTGCCCGCCGACTATTCGCGCATCCGCTCGGGACTTGGCGAAGCTTCGGCGCGGCAACTCGTGTTCCTGCCGCTGCTTCACGTCGGCACACTGACGGGATTACTCGAGCTTGCCGTTTGGCGAGAGTGGCCGCCCGAGCACTCCGAGCTGCTGCGCTCGATCCAAGAGAGCTTGGCGATCGCGATCGAGGTGGCGACCTCACGTGCGGTGCTGCGCGAGCTGTTGACGAAAACTCAGCTCCAAGCCGAACGCTTGGGCGCGCAGGAAGAGCAGCTGCGGACGGCAAACGACGAGTTGCAGACACAACAGGAAGAGCTGCGCGAAGCCAACGGCGAACTTCGCAAACAAACCCGAGAGCTGGCCGAGAAAAACACCGAGCTCAATGAGGCCCGCGCGGGCCTCGAGCAAAAAGCCGAAGAGCTGAACGCCGTCAGCACGTACAAGTCGCAGTTTCTCGCAAACATGTCGCACGAGCTGCGTACCCCGCTCAACAGCATGTTGCTGTTGTCGAATCTCCTGTCTGACAACGAGGCAGGCAACCTGACGTCGAAGCAGGTCGAGTTCTGCCGGACGATCCACGGCGCGGGCAAAGATCTGCTGCTGTTGATCAATCAGGTTTTGGACTTGGCGAAGATCGAATCGGGTCGCCAAGAGCTGCGACTGGAACAAGTCACGCTCGCGGACGTGCTGCAATCGGCTGAACGGTTGGTCGGCCCGCTGGCGAACGACAAGTCTCTCGAATTCGTGACGACACTCGAACCAGGTATTCCCGCCACGATCTTCAGCGATCGTCACAAGCTCGAGCAGATCCTCACGAACTTGTTGGGCAACGCAGTGAAGTTCACTGAACGTGGATCGGTGCGGCTGGTGATCGGACCCACGCCGGCCGGCACGACGTTCGAGCGAGAAGAGCTCGACGCGAGCACGACTGTCACGATCTCGGTCTCGGATACAGGAATCGGAATCGCGCCGGAGCATCAGGGCGGAGTCTTCACGCAGTTTCAGCAAGTGGATGGGCGTTCGAATCGGCGCTACGGAGGTACGGGCCTAGGGCTCTCGATCGCGCGCCAGCTCGCGTTGCTGATGGGTGGTGAGCTGACCTTGCAGAGCACGCCTGGGAAAGGCAGTACGTTCACGTGTCGTCTGCCGTTCACGTGTCAGGCTGACGACGCACTGCGCGTCGTCAGCGCCGAGACGCAGCCGAACGCCTCCCTGCCGCCCAAGCTCTCGTCGCAGCCCAAGGCGGCGCCCATCGAATTTCCATCACACGTACGGCCGTCCAGCAACGTCAGCATCCTCGTCATCGAAGACGACGCTCCGTTCGCGGAAGCCGTCTGCGAAACTGTGCGCGCACAGGGTTTTAGATGTGTCGTCGCGAACGACGGCCAGAGCGGCGTGCGACTCGCAAAAGAGTTGTGTCCCGGTGGCGTGATCCTGGATGTGCGTCTACCCGATATCGATGGCTTCACCGTGCTCGAGATGCTTCAAGCCGATCCGACTACCGCGCAGATCCCGGTTCACTTCGTTTCGGCGCTCGACTGCGGCGAGCGAGGAATGGCGATGGGCGCCGCCGGCTATCTGACGAAGCCGGCGTCTCGCCGCGATCTCGTGCGCGTGATTCAATCGTTGATGCCGCGCACGCCGAGCGATAGCTGTCGCGTGTTGATCGTGGAGGACGATACAGAACAAGCGGATTCCTTGACGCGTAAACTTTCCGGTGAGGATGTCCGCATCGAGCGCGCTTCGAATGCGATGCAGGCACTCGCTGCACTCGACAAACAGCGCTTCGATTGTGTGGTTCTCGATCTCGGTCTGCCCGACATGGACGGACTCGATTTGTTGCACTCGATCGAGGCGCAATGTGGCGCGGATGCGCCGCCGATCGTGATCTACACCGGTCGCTCGCTGGACGAAGCCGAGACGCAGCGGCTCGAGGCACACGCCCAGGCCGTGATTCCCAAAGACGAGGGGGCCGAACGGCTGCTCGATGAGGTGCGCCTGTTCGCGAGCCGGCTGCGCTCCGGCACGCCGATCAAACGCAAGACGCCGCTGCAGTCATCGGCACGACTGCACGGCATGAAGGTGCTGCTCGTAGATGACGACATGCGCACCGTCTACGCGTTGTCTGCGTTGTTGCGCGCGAAAGGTGCCGAGGTTCTAGTCGCCGATACCGGGCGCGCCGCGTTGCAAACGCTCGACGAGCATCCGGACGCGGAGATCATCTTGATGGACATGATGATGCCCGAGATGGACGGCTATGAAGCGATGCGTCGGATTCGCGCCGATTCACGCTTCCAAGCAGTGCCGATCGTCGCGCTCACTGCGAAGGTCATGAAGGGTGATCGCGACCGCTGCATCGAGGCCGGTGCAACGGACTATCTACCAAAGCCGATCGATCCAGATCGGTTGCTCGCGCTGCTCCAAGCCAAGTTCAGCTCGGAGGTCAGCGGCGCCTGAATACATGTCATGGAATCGAAGCTTCAAGATCGAGGTAAGCAAATGCATCCGTCCAAGCCGAAGGTACTGATCGTGGACGACGTCGAGGCGAACTTGGTCGCGCTCGAAGCGCTGCTCGGGGATCTCGATTGCGAGCTGATCCGCGCTGCAGATGGCAACCAGGCGCTCAAGTTACTGTTGAAAAACGAGTTTGCGGTCATGCTGCTCGACGTCCAAATGCCGATCATGGACGGGTTCGAAGTCGCGCGGTACGCGCGTGAACATCCGACTACACGCGACACGCCGATCATTTTTCTGACCGCGATGCATTCCACCGAAGACAGCATGCTTCGCGGCTATGGAAGTGGTGCGGTCGACTTCCTGCTCAAGCCGATCAACGCGCACGTTCTCCGCGGCAAGGTGCGCGTGTTTCTCGAGCTGTTCACGCAGCGGCGCCGGCTGCAAGACGAGATCAACGCGCACAAGAAGACGCTGGAAGCGTTGCAAGATGCCAATGCGGCGTTACGTCATTTTACGGATGCTGCGTCTCACGATCTGAAAGCTCCCGTTCGCGCGATGCGCGGCTTCTTGGATGCGCTTGCGATGGAAGTCGGCGAAACCTTGCCACCGCAAGCGCTCGACTACCTCCAACGTTCGGTCAAGGCTGGCGAGCGCATGGATTCGCTGCTCGACTCGCTGCTCAGCTATGCGCGGCTGCAGCGCAATCAAGCGACCACGGTCGTGCGGTTCAGCGCGTTACTCGATCAACTCCGAGCGGACCTTCGCGAAGAGCTGGCGCGTGCGGGCGCGACGCTCAAGGCCGAGCCGGAATTACCGTTGATTCAGGGTGATCCCGATCGGTTTTATCAGCTGTTTCAGAACCTCGTGACGAACGCGATCAAGTTCCGCCGGACTGACGTTCCGCTCGAGGTCAGCGTCTCCGCCGAGAGATATCCGGCCGAAGCGCTCTTCTGCGTCGCGGACAATGGCATTGGCATCGATCCCAAGCACCAATCGCGGATCTTCCAAGCGTTCTTTCGCTCCGACACGCAAGGCAAGTACAAGGGCAGCGGTCTCGGCCTCGCGATTTGCCAACAAGTGGTGGAGCAGCATCGCGGTCGCATCTGGGTGGAGTCACAACTCGGCGAGGGGTCGCGGTTCTACTTCAGCCTCCCTCTCAGCTAATCGAAACGGGTTAGGCTGCCAGCCCTACATATGTTGTGCCGTGTCCTGATCGATCCAGTGTGACCAATCATTGTGCTGTCACTAGTCACAAGTCAGAACACGTCAGCTGGCAACTTGTAGTCACGCTGTCAGAATGGAAGCTTGCTAGCCAGGCACAGGTGGCTGTTGCTACGGGAACCAATGATCACCGCGTGACCGGGAGTCCTTTGAATGGGTCGAGCGCTCTCCGTGCTGTTAGTCGAAGACTGCGAAGACGACGCACTCTTGACCTTGATCTGTTTGCGTCAGGCGGGTTTCGACCCGCAATGGCGCCGCGTCGACAACGACCAGGCCATGGTCGCGGCACTGGAGACTAGTTCGTGGGAGGTGGTCATCTCCGACCACAACATGCCGAGCTTCAGCGCACCCGAAGCGCTCAAGCTGCTGCGCCAGAAGGGCCTCGACCTACCCTTCATCATCGTCTCGGGCAGCATCGGGGAAGAGGCTGCCGTACGCGCGATGAAGGCGGGCGCCCAGGACTACATCGTCAAGGGCCAGCTCGGCCGGCTGCCTGCTGCGATCGAGCGCGAGCTGAATGATGCGCACGAGCGCCGAGCGCGACACACGGCAGAGGAGAAGATTCGGTTCCTCGCGTACTTCGATCCGCTGACCTCGCTGCCGAATCGAGCCAGCTTTTGCGAGCACTTGCTGAGTCTGGTGAAAGATCCATCGCGCAACGGCGGTGCACTTGCCGTGCTCAGCGTCACAGTAGGCAATCTGCGAGACGTCAACAACACGCTCGGTCACACGACCGGCGAGCAGATGTTGATCGAGCTCGGAAAGCGGCTGCAGCTCGCCTTGCCGGCGTTGCATCTGCGAGCCCGCATCGCCGCGGACGAGTTCGCGGTCGTGTTGGCCGACGGTGACATCGATAGCGCAGCCAATATCGCGCGCGAGCTGCAGCGAATGATGGCGACCTCGATCTGCATCGGCGCGGTCGAGGTAGAGCCTGAGATCTCGGTCGGCATCGCGGTGTATCCGGGACACGGCGAGGAGCCTGAGATCCTGCTACAGCGCGCCAATGCGGCACATTCGCACGCCTCCGAGAGCGTCGCGCCGGTCGCGATTTACGATCGGGAGCACGACCCGTATCAGCCCGAGCGCTTGTCGATGATCTCGGAGCTACGCAAAGCGATCGAGACCGGCCAGCTGAAGCTGCAGTATCAGCCCAAGGTGTGTTTCGCGACGGGCGAGCTCAAGGGAGTCGAGGCGCTCGTGCGCTGGACGCATCCGAAGCTCGGTATGTTACCGCCCGACCGCTTCATCCCCCTCGCCGAACAAACCGGATTGATCAATCCGCTCACGCGCTGGGTCTTGAAAGAGGCGTTGCGCCAAACGTTCGAGTGGCAGCGAGCCGGCTTGGACGTGCACGTCGCGGTGAACCTCTCCGTCAAGAACCTACAGAACCTCGAATTGGCCGAGAACCTCGGGCACCTTCTGTCCGCCTCGGGGATCAACGCACAGAAACTCGTTCTGGAAGTGACCGAGAGCGCGATCATGACCGATGAGTCGCGCGTCCAAGACATCTTGCGAAAGTTGGCCGCGCAGGGCGTGTCGATCGCGATCGATGACTTTGGGACGGGCTATTCGTCGTTTGCCAACTTACGACGGCTTCCGGTGTCTGAAATCAAGATCGACAAATCCTTCGTGATCGGGATGTGCAGCTCCAACGAGGACAGAATCATAGTCGATTCGATTGTCGAGCTCGGCCACAAGCTGGGCTTGAGCGTCGTCGCGGAGGGCGTCGAGAACCTCGAAGCCTGGCGTGTGCTCGAGTCGCTGCGTTGCGACTTGGCTCAAGGCTACTTCTTGAGCCGCCCGCTCTCACCGAGCGACCTGTTCGCGTGGACGCGCACGTTCCGGGCGCCGAGCTCAGCCGCAGCCGAGCCGCTGATAGCGCAGTGAAACGCTAGCCGCGCTCACTGAATCGGAATGACCTTTGCTGAAGCCGTGTTGGTCGCGGCAGAGACGTAGCCAAT
>Ga0193753_10001796_pt1 | contig 17877 bp, 11 predicted proteins | sample H1c2metaG_FD_144925 | JGI IMG/M metagenome (GOLD analysis project Ga0193753, IMG submission 144925) | Soil microbial communities from a riparian zone of the East river system, Colorado, United States - H1c2 | ecosystem: Environmental > Terrestrial > Soil > Riparian zone | place: USA: East...
TAATTTTTTTCCTTGTCCTGAATGGCATCTCCCGCATACGCCTCTCCTGGTAGGCCATAGCCCAGCGTAGCGCTGATCACGCCTGGATGATTGATAAAAGTTTGCTTTGTCACGGCTAGATGCTTGTTCATATCACCCCTTAACGTGACCACAATGAGGTTATCCTTGTCAAATCCCATATCGGCCGTCCGCATATAATGAAGTTGTTGAGATACGGTAAGTGCCGCAATCATTAGAAAAAAGGATAGCATAAACTGGAGAACGACTAATCCTTTTCGCAACAAGGTATTACCAGATCTTCCAGTTCGTTTGGATAAAATCTGGGTAGGTTTAAATCCCGAAATGTAAAACGCGGGATACGCTCCGGCGGCAACACCAATAAATACAGCAAAGCATAGAAGGCTAATTATTATTGCAGGATTTAACAGGAGGCTTGCGGCAATTTGCTTTTCGGCAAATGAATTCAGCAATGGTAAAACAAACATCGTAATAAGTGCCCCGCAGGCCAGCGCACTAATTGCGATGATAATGGATTCGCTAATGAATTGGTAAATCAATTGCAGGCGATATGCGCCAACTACTTTGCGCACACCAACTTCCTTGACACGACTGACTCCCCTGGCGGTCGAAAGGTTTACAAAGTTGAGGATAGCAATGAGCAAAATAAATATGGCCGTCGCCAGCAATATGTAGACCGTTTGCACATTGCCTCTGACAGCAACGTCCCACGCATGTTCTGAGGCATACAGGTGAATGCGTTCCATAGGCATTAGGTGTGGTATGTAATAGTTGCCATTTGGTTTCGTTTTCTCCCATGCGTTGCGCGCGGCAAAGTCTTTGAGCTTAGCGTCCAATTGAGCTGCGTCAGTGCCGGGTTTTAGCTTCACATACGTGATGAACTGACTCCACTGCCAACTTTGCATGCGATCCTTTATCATCGATTCGAGATCCTGCATGGCGAGAAAATAATTTATTTGAAAGTGAGAGTGCGGTGAAAAATCGCGAAATACCGCGCTCACTTTAACCGGTCCGCTGAGCTGTATCATCTCACCAAGTGCTGGTTTGTCACCGAAATACTTTTTCTTCAGCGTTTCACTTATTGCAATCGAGTTTGGTTCTTTCAACGCCGTCTCGATATCGCCCTCCAGCAATTCAAGGCTGAACATATCGAATACCGTAGGATCAGCGAATCCACCTTTGCCCTCCGTAAATTTTTTATCACCCACCTGAAAAAGAACAGGATCGTTAAGGTTCATAAATCTGAAATACGATTCCACCTCAGGATATTCCGAGGCCATCGTTGGCGCGATCATAGGGGCAATCATGGCCGCGAGTACAGTGCCGCCGTCATCAGTGAAACGTTCCGCATAGACGCGATACTTCAGGTCATAGTCCTTGACATGTTTGTCGAACAGCCATTCATCATATATGAAAAGTGAGATAATAAGGAACGACGCAATGCTGATCGCCATACCGCCAATGTTAATCAGCGTAAAAAGCTTGTTGCCAAGCAAGTTTCTAAGACCGATTTTCAAATAGTTACGAAGCATAATAAAATCACTTAGTGACCATGCGCTGCCGGCCAGCGGCGCTCGCACTTAAGATGACGGGCTGGGAATTTTAGTTTTAAGGTCGCGGCACCAATGAACACGTGGGTGAAGGACCAAAGCGCAATGCCGCAGATGAAAACCGCAGAACTCCGCGTAGATTTCATCGCGTCTTTTCGATTAAAGCCCGCGCAGCCTTATCTAAAATTACGCCGAAATGGCTAACAAAAAAATGTAAAATGAAATTAGCGTCCCGAACGGTAACTGATGGGCTTCACTATTTTGGCGGTGGTGAGCTGGTCTGAAGTAAATTGTTTCTCTGCGATGCTTCTTTTTTTCATCCCAAAACAAACCCTAAGCACCTCGACGCGATAGATGATCTGATACAGACCAATCGTTATCATCAATGACACAATGAGGATCAATAGGAATTTTGACGTCATAGATAACTGCCACTGAACCATATAGTAAGCCACCAGGATAATGACGGGCTGATGCAAGATGTAAAAAGGCAGCAGGCCCTGATTACAATCCACCAGCCACTTGTTAGTAAAGTTCAAAAATTTCTTACCCAACCCAATAAATGCGAATATCCAAGCGAGACAATTGATGCTCTTCAGTACAATAAACAGGAAAAATGACCATGAGAACGTTGGATTGTTCCCTATTTCGGCAGTGTCACTACTTAATGAAGATCCGAACCAGATTAACAGGGCGACAGCGAGAAAGACCCACGTGTATTCGTCAATGATGCGAAGCGGTGCGCGGTTTATTTGCAGCAAGAAGCCCACAAAAAAGAACAGCGTATAATTGGCGAAGTCAGACCAACCTAGAAAAGCCCCAAAAGATGGGCGGCTTGTGAATTCAACCGCAATCAGCACAATCATCAAGGTGATAAATGGTGTGAAGCCCGACATGAATTTTGCAACCAAAGCCTGGGCGCGCTCATTTTCAAATAGGAACTTGATCACCGGAAACAGCAAAATTGTTATTCCAAACAGATAGGCGAGGTACCAGAGGTGATATCCAATACGGAATAAGAAGTATGGATTAGTATAGCCTAATTCCGCGAACATCGCCCCGGGATAGTTTGCGAGAAAATCCAGATAAGAACCTTCAACTGAGGCGAAAGGAAGGGTGTCAAAAAATGACTGAAATGGACTAAGCAGGATCGCACCGAAGATGTAGGGTACTATCAATCTCATCACCCTGTCTTTCAAAAATCCCTCTTTTCTTGTTCGGAGTGCGAAGTAGGTTCCCGAACCGGAGATCAGAAATATCAGTGGCATGCGCCAGCTGTGCGTGAAGTCATTAAAATACGTGAACGCGTAGGAAGTGGTGACGTTCTTAATATGCCAGCCGACTGTATCAAAAATTCTTGCAACGTGATAAAGGAACAATAAGCCAAAGGCTAACACCCGTATCCAGTCAAAGTAGTACAGTCTTTGAGTATTCCGATCCATAACTTTTCCAAAGGATTGATACGCAATTTATTGGAAAGTAACCCTTTCATTGATGCGTTAATCTTCTGAGCGTAGTTTGGCTCGTTCAATCATCCGCGTACCGAATGTCTCAAAATCAATCTATGGGTCTGTTTATCAGGTAATTGGACGCTCTTTTTTGCATGAATGCAACGACTGCGGGATTGACTGTGGCAAACCCGGCAACTACGATCCGGTCTTTTACGGTATGCGTTGTTCACAAGATAGACATGACGGTCAGTGAATAGTGATCAATGTTTCGCGTCGAGCTTCCAGTTTTCCAAAGGGAGCAAGCCTGTAGCCTTGCGCAAACATTTCTTTTTCAAAGACTTCCCTGCTTTCTGCGTCAACAACAATGAGTAACCCACCGCTGGTTTGTGGATCGGCCAGCACGCTTTTTTGTTCTTCAGTAATCGGCCCTATGCTGGATTTGTAGCTTTCCCAATTGCGGGTTGTTCCACCTGGAATGCATTCTTGATCAATGTATTGTTGCAGGAAATCAAATTTTGGCACGCTGGCATACCATATTTCAGCACTTAGTTTACTCCCTGTGCAAACTTCAGCCAGATGACCTAATAGTCCGAAACCCGTTACATCGGTCATAGCGCTAACGCATTGAAGTTTTGATGCCCTGGCGCCAAGCCAATTTAGCGTTAGCATACTGTCAACAGCGTGTTGAAAATGTTCGCCTTGCACCACGCCTTTCTTCTGTGCTGTTGTAATGATTCCAACGCCAAGAGGTTTGGTCAGGTACAACAAAGAACCTGCGCGTGCACTATCATTGCGCTTCAGGTTCTCCTTACTAACTCTCCCTGTCACAGCTAACCCAAAAACAGGCTCTGGACAATCAATGCTGTGCCCTCCAGCGAGCGGCATACTTGCCTGGTGGCAGACTTTGCGGCTGCCTTCCAGTACCTGCTTGGCAAAATGAGCAGGAATTTTGTCGATCGGCCATCCCAGAATAGCAATTGCCATAAATGGTTCACCACCCATAGCATACACGTCACTGATCGCGTTCACGGATGCAATAGCTCCGAAAAGGGCAGGATCATCAACAATAGGCATAAAAAAATCGGTAGTGCTAACGATGCAAATCCCATCACCGATATCAAACACGGCTGCGTCATCTTTTGATTCGTTGCCTACCAGCAGCGAAGGAAAAACAGGACTTGCCAATTGCGAGTGCAGGATCTTGTCCAGTACAGCCGGTGATATTTTACAACCGCAGCCTGCGCCATGGCTATACTGTGTAAGTCTAATTTCTGATGTTTCTTCCATTATCAGTGATCGTCCTCCGTCATGTGTGAATAAGTTCTCCAGTGATGTGGTCGGCATTCACGCCATCCCAGGAATATGTCTGTTTTAGTCGCGCATTGTTTCTTGCGAGCCCATTGAAATAAGCTTTGTCATAATAAGTTAGAAGGATATCGATTGCAGCGGCCATGTCACCCCGTTCGTATTTTTCTTTGGCGGCATTGAAGTGCTGCCCTCCCAACTTACGTGTAAGTTTGGTCATCGCCTCCATAAATTTTGTAGCGTCTGCTTTCCCGTATTCATCTACCAGTCTCTTGACTCTAGTTTCTTTGCTCACTTCGATTGTTACTATCGGGCTCTTTTGCATTTGAAGCCAGAACTGTTCCGGTAAATATATTTTTCCGATACCGATTGATTCGTCTTCTACCCAAATTCTTTTGGTTGAATCTAATGCAATAATTCTTTCGAAGAGTTCATTTTGGAATTGCTCTGTAGTAGGCTGGACGGGCATCATGAGACCGCCAAAAACGGATCCCTTGTGCGCCGCTAAATGCTCCAGGTCCAATATCTGCTCTCCTTTTATTTTCAGTTGCCGAAGGATATCGCTCTTGCCACTGCCCGTGAATCCTCCCAGTACCATCAGGTCGAGTGGCCGACTGAATGTATCCATCGCCAAGGTTCGATAGGCTTTATAACCACCCTGCAATTGATGTGTTCTGATTCCTGCCATGGACATAAACTGACAGAAATTAGCTGATCGCATACCTCCCCGCCAGCAGTGTACTAATAATTCATTGCCGGTTCTCCGTGCATCTGAGATGATATTTGATAACCTCGGTCCTACGAGGCGAAATCCAGTATCGATTGCTGTCTGTTGTCCCAGCTTTTTGAAGGCTATCCCAACTTCCCGCCGCTCCTGGTTGGTAAGCATCGGAATGTTGATGGCACCTGCAATATGACCTTCATGATATTCACCTTCCGACCTGACATCGATGGTAGGGAGTTGTGAGCGAAGCCGGAGAAAATCGACTATTGGTAGCTGCATGCTGGGTAATAAAAGAAAACCACGGCTGGTAAAGGTCACTATTCAAAAGGCGATTTAGCCCTTTTTAACAGAAATTTTCATATTACAGCAAAGGTTTCGGTACTGGGAACAGGAGCACGGCCGCAATTTTTCGATGTCGCTTTTTGTATTTTTTACTTGGGTCGACAAACACATGCAAGTCCGTTCTATTGGGTGTAAAGATTCCTAACTTTACTAGCTGGTAAATCGAAGGGCATGGTCAACATACAGGATTTTATTAGTAGCAGTAACGTGTTCAGGAAATTTGAAGTAGATGATCTGCTTTTTATTGAAATAGTATGTCCGGTGGAGGACGATGCACCTTCAAGCAATTTATGGTGGCACAATAATTTCTTTTCTTACGCCATTGCCGGCGAAATGATGTTGAAGACGCTTCATGGCGAATACGTACTCAAGGCCGGTGATTGTATTTTTGCAAAGAAAGGAAGCATCATCTCCGCCCGACATCTTGTTCAGGAAGACTTTTGTGAGTTGCGGGTTTTTGTTCCCGATGACTTCATCAGGTCCGTTTTTCAGAAACATAAGATCCCATTAAATTCAGAATTGGACACTAACGCCGACACACTGATTCCACTGGAAACGGATGAGGTGTTGGAGGTTTATTTTCATTCTTTGCTTACTTATTTCCGCCAGGAAGTGCCACCATCTGAAATGTTGCTGAAATTGAAATTCGAAGAATTAGTTGTCACGATTCTTTCCAATAATATTCATCGCCCGTTGAGATCTTTTTTTAGTGCGATTTGCAGATCGCAAAAGCCCTCCGTAAGGGAGATCATGGAAGCAAATTTTTTTAGCAATCTCTCACTTGAGGAATTCGCGCGGTTGTGTGCAAGAAGCCTTTCGGCCTTTAAGGAAGAGTTTAAGAATACGTTTCAAACAACGCCAGGGAAATGGCTGTTAGAAAAGCGACTCGAATACAGCAGGTATTTGTTAGAGACCACGGGATGCAGTATTGATGAAATTTGCGACGTAAGTGGCTTCGAAAACAGATCTCACTTCAACCGTGTATTCAAAAGTAAGTATGGTCGTAGCCCGGGTAAATTTGCCATACAGAAATAATAAACGCCACAGCATCCTTTTTTACCTTTTCAGCAAACGATCCGTTCTGGACTGCTGGTAGTTTTGATCAGCTGAAGGCAATGCGCTTTTAAGTGTATGATTCAAAACTTTCAATCGGATGATAAATAAACCGAGATATGTTTGCACCGACGAATTCGCGGTGAGTAGCACAACCATGGTGTGCGGTGCTTTCAGTTCAAATTGGCAGGCTGTGCATTCTGCCGCGAAGAACAAAAGTTCAATAAGTCTTTTATTGTTTTCATGCGCTACCGTCGTACTCGTTTTGTCCGGCTGCAATAAGCCTGATCTTCGCGGAGCGGGACCAAAGGACTATCCGCCTGACGTCGCCATTGCCTGGATTAAGATGGAACAAAACTTATTTGTGGGGACACCTGGCCTGTTGCCACATGTTACGGGTCGTGCCCATGGTTACCTAGGGATAACGTTGTATGAGTCCATGGCGCAAGGGATGCCTGGATATCAATCGGTTGCTTCACAGCTAAGTGGTGACTTAGTCTTGCCTACTATTCAACAGGGGAAGCAATACCTCTGGCCTGTCTGCGCAAATGCAGCATTGGCCTGTATGCTTAAGAACTTATTGCCCCATGCGCAGCCAGCACTGTTAAATGCAGTTGATTCACTGGAGTCTGAACTTTACAGGAAATTTCAGGATGAGAGCAATACGAATGCAATGGAACGTTCTTCGGCTTTCGGGAAAGAAGTGGCAGCTGCCATTTTTGAATGGTCAAAAACAGATGGGGGTCACGAAGCTTATAAAAATCCCTTTTCAGATGACTATGTTTCTCCTGTAGGCGACGGGAAATGGGTAGCAACAGGAGAATTTCCCTTTTCACAGCCGGTCTATCCTTACTGGGGCAACAATAGAACGTTTGTTCCCGGACTGGTCGGGTCCACGCAACCTGGACCGCCTCCGGCGTACTCCGAACAACCGGGCTCTGAATTCTATAAGGCTGTCAATGAGATTTACGTCATGTCCCAAAACCTGGATCATGACGATTCTTTAACCGCAAAGTTTTGGGCGTATGACCTGTTGCATCCGGAAGACCTCGCAGAATACGAAGATGTATCACATGCAGCCAATATTGCAACACAAATAATAATCGCGAGAAAACTTTCCTTGCAGGAGGCGGCTGTCTTATATGCCAAGCATGCTATCGCGTTGAATGACGCAGGGATCTCTTGCGTCAAGACAAAATTTACCTATAATCTTGTAAGACCAATTACGTATATCCGTACCGTGCTAGGACATGGGGAGTGGCACCCTGTCATTCACACTCCGCCTTTTCCTGAATACACTTCAGCCCACGCCGCAATATCTATGGCGTGCGCAGCTGTATTGGAAGATTCATTTGGTAAAGATTTCGCATTTACTGATCATAGTTTTGATAACACCTATGGACCACGCAGTTTCGCTTCGTTAGAAGCGTATGCAAAAGAAGCAGCGCTTTCCCGTTTGCAAGGTGGCATTCACTACCGATTTGCGATGGATGAAGGATTAAAACAGGGGAAGAAGGTTGCTGCACTCGTAGATCAGCTAAAGTTCAAGAAATAATTTGTCACGCAAGCCACGCGAATACCCAAAACTGTGTTGCCTATAAATAAGGAAGCCGGAGATTTCCTCCGGCTCGCCTTGTTCAAAACTTGAAAAAATAGCGCTGCAAATTTACTCCGCTAGTATCCCGCATTCTGCTGGTAACCACCCACAGTCCTGTCGATCTGAGCTTGAGGGATCGGTCGGTGTATGTGTGTGTCTTTAATATTCGGAGTACCGGCCAATGTTTGTCCTGAGTGCGCCTGTGGATTGTAAAGGGTTACATATTCAACCAGCTTTTTCGTCCTGGCCAGGTCAAACCAACGCACCTGTTCCGCATCTAACTCAAGCGACCGCTCGAGCAGTATTCTGTCGATTGTTACATCAGCAGCCGTTATCTGCATCTCTGCCAGCTTTCCGGGTTTCGCTGCACGCGACCTAACCACATTGATATCGTCAGCGGCGAGTTGAAGGTTGTTTTGCTGGAAGCGTGCCTCGGCCCTAAGGAGGTACGCATCAGCCAACCGCATTACGAACCAATCCCGTGATCCGCGTTCCCATTGAATTGTTGGTCTACGTGGATCGAAGAATTTTGCAATGGTTGGGAATAGCCTTTCATTGTAAACGTAGGGATCCGACGGGTAAAAGTTGGCGTCAGATGTGGGTAGTGTACTGGCAGGATACGATGCCTTGGTCCTGGTGATTACGGCATACCTCACTTTTAGCTTTTCGTCACCAAGCCATTTGGCGTCCTGGCCAGGCCCAGGTATAAAAAGGGCCGTATCACCTAATGCGAATTTTAGCTTGCCAATATCAGCTGCGGTAACTAATGAGCCATCCGCTTTTTTCGCGCCCTTGTCGACGTTGATCTGTTTCCACTTGGGAATGCCGTTACCTGAAGTACGGTTGTCGTTGCAGTACCACACATGTTTGTAGGTGTCCTCGTACCGTTGATCATTTGGCCTCGCAGCTGCCCAAGCATCAATCAGATGATCGGTCGGCCTGAATCTCTTGAAGGGCCGGCCGTTCGCGATGTCACGGATCATTCCGGCTTGAACGTCATATTCCATTCCGAAATACAAGTGTCCGCGGTTGCCAGTTCCGAGATCGCCGCCGTTCAATATAAGATCGGTGGAGAATTGAATTGCCCAGATGACTTCACTGTTCAGTTGATTGTCCTGATTCCAGAGATCTTTATGCGAGGCAACTAAAGCAAAGCTATAGTCTTTAAGTACGTTGGTAAACAACGTTTCGGCATCGGCAAAATCAGTGGCGCCTGCGAATGGCTGATATCCTCGGGTTAATTTCACTTTTGCCAATAGAAATTGTGCGGCAGGCTTCGTAGCTCTGCCATAGGTGCCCGTCGTATTCGGCAAATTCGCAATGGCAAATTCGAGATCTGGAATTATTCCATCAGAATAGATCGTGGCTTGAGCAGTTTTATTTGCCGTAACCTGTGCTCCAACGGTCTCTTCGAGTTGGAAGTGAACATCTCCCCAGGTTTGAACCAAATAAAAGTAGTAGAACGCACGAAGGAAATGGGCCTCAGCCACGCGTTGCGTTTTTACAACTTCGTCCAGTCCAGCAACCCCGTCTGCGCGGCCAATCACAGCGTTTGCCTGGTTTATTCCTTTGTATAAGTTGGTCCATTGCTCACGCAATATGTCAGCTCCAGCATTTAACCCATTGTCGTAATAGTTAAAGGATTTCCAACCACCATCCGCGCCGTTGGTATGCGTGTCAGTACCGAACACTGACAAACTGTATGCGCGCTCCTCGCTATAAATCTCGCGAAGGAACGAATAGGTTGCATCTACCGCATCGTCAAATCCGGCGGGTGTGCTATAATAGCTTCCGGCAGCAACACCAGAGACCAATGTCTCATCGAGATAATCGCTGCAGGATTGCACACAGAGTGCCATCAGGGCTACGAGTATCAGTATCGATTTTGTTATTTTCTTTTTCATGATCATTTCTTTTAATGTTGCCTTAGAAACCAATTTCAATTCCGCCTAAGAACATTTGATAAGAAGGCATTACATCGGACGTAACATTCCCCGCTCTTTCAGGATCAAACAATTTGTACTTGGACCACACTGCCGGATTTTGTGCACTTGCATACACTCTCAGTTTTGTCATTTTGAGCTTTGAAGAAGCGGTTAAAGGTAGCGTGTAGCCCAGGGTAACGTTGCGCAGTTTCACGTATCCGCCATCCATGTAGTTTAGGGAAGAACCGTAAGTGATATTTTCCTGGTTCTTGTTTGGACGAGGATAATTATTGGTCGGGTTGTCAACGGTCCAGTAGTCGACATTGAGGTTGTTGTAGCGTGCCTGCATAGTGGCCTGGTCATTGCTAAACTGACTGTTGATCATAAAGCCCAGCCTGTAATAGAAGAAGAAAGAAAGATCAAAACCCTTGAAAGTAATCTTGTTCGTTAGACCACCGTATGCACTAGGCACGTCGTTGCCCAACACCTTTCTGTCGTTGGTAAGGTCGATCTTGCCGTCCCCATTAACATCCTCAATTTTAATCTCGCCGGGAAACTGACCGTATACTGCAGCCTGATCCTTTTCGGTCACCTGCCAGATTCCTAGTTTGTTATAGTCATAGAATACCCGTACCGGTTCTCCAATGAACCAACCGTTGCCGACGTCATTAACTTTTTCACCATTCGGACCGAGCAAAGCAAGGTCCTTTATTTTTTCATTAAGACTACCCAAATTGAACTCCGCAGTCCACTTGAGACTGTTTGGGTTATCGATAATAGTGCCCATCAATGTCACTTCAAACCCTGTTGTCTCGGTTCCACCGACATTCTGGAGGATACTTAAGTAACCCGTGCTAAGAGGTAGCTGGCGATTCAAGAGCAGTGACACACCCGTCGTTGTATGGTAATAGTCAACGTAGCCACTTAACCTACCGTTGAAGAAACCAAAATCCAAACCAGCGTCAAACGATTCGGAATACTCCCAGGCAAGGTCCTCGCTAGGTATATTCTCTAACCGAAAACCTCTGGCATCCACATTATTCCAGTCATACAATGATTGGGCAAGCGTACCTTGTGTTTGGTATGGTAACACCGAGGTATTACCAACCTTGCCATAGGAGGCTCTCAGTTTAAGTTCACTGACAGCCCCTAAACCCGACATGAAATCTTCATCCTTGATTCTCCATCCTACAGAAACACCGGGGAAACTTGCCCACTTATGCCCGGGCGCAAGGCGGGATGAGCCGTCCCATCTCATGCTGGCCTGCAGCAAATATTTTCCTTTGTATGAATAGTTTACCCTGCCCATATAAGATAGCAATTGATATTGCTGGTAATTCGTCGCATAAGATGTAATTGTTCCGAGGCCCAGATTGTTCCAGAGGGCCGATTCGTAAGGAAGATTGGCTGCGGCCGTTAAACTTTGCTCGTATTGTTGTTTAGCAGCGCTTTGTAAGAAGGTGACGCCGAAGTCGTGCTCTCCAACTGATTTCTTATAGGTTAACAAATTTTCCAGCGTGTAGCCGAATTGTTTAATTTTCTCCAGAGACGCGTAGGGTGTTCCGTTTTTCCGTGTGTTGGTGTACTGTCCCTCAAAAATTCCTCGTTGCATGTTCTGGTAGTCTTCACCGATCAGAAACTTATATGTCAGACCATCGAGGATCTTTGCTTCTACGAAAATGGAAGAGAAAACACGGTTAAATGTGCGTTCATCAACGCGCTTACCGGGAACCAGTTCGCTCAGTGGATTGGAACGGATGCCGTCGGATATTGGCAGAAAAATAATATTACCATTCGCATCGTATGGCAGGCCTAGTGGCGATTGATTTACGGCCTCTGAAATAACAGAGCCCGATCCCCAGTTTTGCTTGACGTTTGAAATAATTGACGATACACCGACCTTAAAGATCTTGCCGATCTCCTGATCTGCATTAACGCGTGCTGTATATCTTCCGTAGTCCGCTCCTTCAATTAGTCCGTCCTCCTTAAAATTGTTAAATGCAAGTCTCAAAGATGATTTTTCTGTTCCTGCCGATAGACTAATGTTCTGATTTAGTTGAGAGCCGTTTTGATATATCTGATCCTGCCAGTCAGTGGATAGGCCATTCTGCACAGAATTCAATTCAACAGCATCATTAAAAACTGCGGCATCTGCAGGAATAGTGGAGCCTGCATCGCCCCATGCCGCACGTCCCGATTGGCCGTTTGCAGCAAGCCGGTTTGCCTCACGTTTCATCGCTGCAAATTGTTCCCCATTCATCATAGGGATCAATTTGAAGGGCTGCTCCACACCGTATGTCGTTGAAAAATTGACGCTCACTTTGCCTGGTTCCCCACGTTTTGTAGTAACAAGGATAACACCGTTTGATCCCCTTGAACCGTAGATAGCTTGTGATGCGGCATCTTTCAGCACTTCAACGGACGCGATGTCCGCTGGATTAAAGTCGTTAATTGATGTTATCCCTGATGTCATGGGGATTCCGTCGACAACAAAGAGCGGGTCGTTTGATGCTGCGAGTGACCTGCGACCCCGGATTACAATAGAAGGAGACTCACCTGGTCGTCCCCCATTTTGTAAAATGTCGACACCCGCAATCTGGCCTTTCATAGCGTCCATTGCATTGCTGGTGGGAATTTTTGACAGCGCTTCACCTGTAACAGATGAGATCGATGATGTGACATCGCGCTTTTCCTGCGTTCCGTATCCGACAACTACAATTTCAGACAGCTGTTGGAGATCAGGTACCATCGAAATACTTATACTGCTTCGGTTATTTACAGGCTGCTCCTGAGGGCTGTAGCCAATGAAAGAAAACACCAAAGTACCGGCGGATTGTTCAGGCGTGAGTTTTAATGTATAAGACCCCTCGGCGTCTGTAGTCGTGCCGTTGGAGGTTCCTTTGACAATGACGTTTACACCAGGCATACCTGTACCGGTATCATCAGTCACTTTTCCGGTAATGACAGTCGATGTTTGCTGGAAAGATGCATGATTCCCGGCGAATACTCCGGAAGGGTTTAGCGCGCGTGAATAGCCGCACAATGTAAGACTGCACATGGCCATCCACCATAGTGGTAGAATTTTTCTCATAGATTTGGTTTATTGATAAATACTCAACTATCGGATATACAAAAAGGCTCGTGCCTTTATTTAACATCATTGACCCTCCGGTTGGATTTGCCAATAGACCCAACCAGGGTTGAGCTGAGAAAGATTGTTCCGCAACGCTGCCTTGGAACACCTTTGCGTAACGTAATCAGCCTTTAGATTACAGTAATAAGTCCCACAACACGCAATCGATTGTACAATATATCAAAAATATGGGCTCTTTTCCACAACCTGTCCTGTACTGTTCCGCCCTTTGGGATTGGGAGAACGGTCCCTGGAAGCATTATGCGGTAAATAACCGATGTGTCCCGTAACACACCAACATTACCACGTAATGGGTGAATGAAATTTTTATAGCGATTTGTTCTTCATTCCTGCCGTTTGACTAACTTTTGAACCGCTCTTCGCCTTCCCCAAGCTCTAAAAATCAGTCGCATGAAAAAGACCATTTTCGACCGGCCCGTATTGAATGAGCTGATCACACGCATCGCAAAATTGGAAACTTCGTCGAAGGGACGATGGGGCAAGCTTACAGCCCAGCAAATGGTAAGGCATCTTACTGAAGCCTGCCGCATAGCGTTCGACGAAGTTGTTGTTCCTGACTGCAGTAATTTCTTGACGCGGTCAGTTCTGAAATGGCTCTTCCTCAATAATATTAAACCCCCTGGGCGCGAAAAGGGAAAGATCAAGACCTTCGCTGAAGTAGACGTTGTCAACCTGAATCTGAAGGTGGATTCGCTTGATGTGGAGCGTACGAAGTATACAACCATCCTTCAACGAATGGCCCACGCAGAAACGTTGAGCCTGAGACATCCTTTGTTCGGTAAGATGGATCGGGCGGATTGGGGTCTCCTCACCTATGCCCATGCAGATTATCACCTCACCCAATTCGATGTCTAACAATTGCGGCACTCATGGTGAATAGTGAAAACCTGGACATTGACCGCCAGCACATCAACGATTTGAATGATCAGTCATTTCAACTGAGACATCTGGATGGCGCGCGATCCATGGAACTTGCACGACATGCTCATGAATTGTCGAGGCGTTCGGGTTATGCCGCCGGCATTGGCAAGGCACTGCTTAATTCAGGCTTCCAGGAGTTGATCAACGCACAGTATGATAAGGCCTTCGCCAGCTTCAATCAATCATTACGCATTTTTCGAGACGCGAATGAGCGCGAAGGCATTGCCCATGCTACGTACGATCTTGGCCTGCTCTATGAAAGGCTTGGCGACTATGAGAATGCTATGGATGTCCAACAGGAAAGCCTTCACATCAGAAAAGAACTTCATGACGCTGATGGCATCGCTTCCTGCAAATCACAGATAGCCTATATCAACGGACAGTTTGGGTTGAACGACAATGCGCTCCGGGAGTATGATGAATGCATCACCATTTGGCGATCGAATGGTAACAATGCCGGCCTGGCAAGCGCTCTGATGGCTCTGGGAAATCTGAAGGTTAAATTGAATGATTTGGTCGCCGCCAAGAAACATTTGATGGAGAGCCTGGTGATCAGGAAAAAGCTCAATGAAATGATGGGCATACTCGGTTCTTCCAACTATCTCGCAGATGTTTTGCTCAAAGAAGGAAATACTCTGGAAGCACATGCATTATTGAGCGAAGCACTGGACACCGCATTGAAACAACCACAGCCCTTTGCTCCTGGTATATGCCGGCTAAGAACAAACATGGCTAAGGCGTTTGTCCAGTTAGGCGACCAGGATAGTGCAATCCTCCATTTGGAAAAAGCGCTTGAGTTGGCCATAGAAACGAGACAGCTTTATCAATTGCATGATATCTATTTTGAGTTAGCAAGTCTGTATAAACGATCCCTTCAATACGATAAGGCATTGGAATATTATGAAAAGTTCCATACGGCCAAGCAAAATGTCATCAACCTGAATGCCTCGACAAAACTGAAGAACCTGGAAATGATGAATAAGGTTGAGTTGGGAGAGAAGGAAATTGAAATCCACCGCCTCAGAAACATAGAACTGAAGCAACGCAATAAGGTCATCAGGCAGGAACGCAAACGGTCAGACGAACTGTTGCTGAACATCCTTCCGCGACAGACTGCCAATGAATTGAAAAAAAATGGTGTGACGAAGACACGTCAATATGACCTGACCACCGTGTTATTTACTGACTTTGTAAATTTTACAACCACCGCTGAGAAATTGGCTCCGAAGGAACTTGTGGATCGTATCCACAGGTATTTCTGCGCCTTCGATGAAATCCTCACTGAGCACAACATCGAAAAGATAAAGACGATAGGGGATGCTTACATGGCAGCTGGAGGTGTCCCCATTGCCAATGCAAGCAATCCCGTCGATGTAGTGATGGCGGCGCTGAAAATTATCACCTACGTAAATGCACAGAATGATCCCCTCTTCAGGATAAGGGTCGGCGTTCACACAGGGCCTGTGATCGCTGGTGTCGTGGGCAACAAGAAGTTCGCTTATGACATATGGGGCGACACTGTAAATATTGCAGCACGCATGGAAAGTAGTGGCGAGCCGGGAAAGGTCAACATCAGCGGCACCACGTATGATATAGTCAAAGATAAATTCGATTGTTCGTATCGTGGAAAGATCGAGGCTAAAAGAAAAGGAATGATAGACATGTACTTTGTGGAAAGTCATGGGTTATGAGTCATGAGTTATGAGTTCCACGGTGCCGTGGAGGCACGCTTGAGTTTATGCCGTCGGCATAAACGGATTTAGTAAGCTGACAAAGCCATAGATGAATCAAGTCTTCGCCAATCGCTTGTCTTTAAAGAATTGCCTGATTTCTGTTTCTTTCATTTCCTTCCAGAAGCGCGTGGAGTGTATTATTTTTTTGTCAGCATCAACCAGGGTTTGCGGACTCGCGGGAAGCCCCCTCCAGGTAAGTGCAAAAGGCAGATTGCCAACGGCCAGGTTTCCAAGGTGAAGGCCGACTGAATAAGTCATTATGGAAAAAACATGATCCTCATCGAGCTCTGTACCGACGACATTCTTCATCGGGAGCAGTCCGTTGTCTCGCAGTTTCTCCAGCCCGATTCTGCTGAAGGCATAAGACCCACCAAATATCATTTCGCCCAACTCATAGCCGTTGTCTATCGCTTTGAATACAAGTTGGCGGATTCGCCAATAAGTTATTGGGTGCCTCGAATAAAAACGTGTGAACATCTTCACCAAGGCTGCGATATTTTGGCGGCCGCCGACAGGCCAGACATTGCCGAATTCATCCAGGGAGCGTATGCCCATGGCATATCGCCCAGCCAGGCCAACTGTTGGATTGTTTTTGAAGTACTCAATGATGGCCAACTCGGGGGCGTGGCCAATCACCAGCGCGTCACTGTCAAGTCGTAACAACGCCGAAAAATTAAAATGGTCCAGTGCATAGCTGTAGGCCCGCGACAGGCTTGTGTACAAGCCAAGTGCTTTCCCAAGATTTTTTTTGTTTTGATGAATAATTACGTCCGGGAATTGCGCCTGGATTTGTTGGCGCTGATCTGGGTTCTGCGCATCGTCGGCAATAATGATCTTATGGCTGCTGTGGATATAATGCTGAACACTGCTCAGCGTGTCCAGAACGAATTCGGTCTTACACGTCGGTCCGATCGGGACCACAACAACCACATCAATCGATGATTTCATCATAAAAGAATCCTTTAAAGAAAATGAATAATCCTTTCCCGGCGTCTTGGAGAATTTAGTGATTTAGTGATTTAGCGATTGACGATTGGCTATCTGGATTGATAAATTCATCGTCAGCGTCATGCGTTCGGAATTGATATTTAAAATGCAATGGGTTTTCGCCTGTGATCTTTTTGAATGTTCTGTTAAAATATGACAGGCTCATAAAACCGCATTCAAAGCAGACCTCCGTCACGTTCTTATCGAGCAGCAGAAGTTTCTTAGCCTGATTGATCCGATACTGATTGAGGTAGTCGGTAAACGTTACCTTCATCGTCTTTTTAAAATAACGGCAAAACGCCGCTGAAGTAAGGTTAGTAATCTCACCCATTTCAGAGATTTCAATTTTTCGCTGATAGTTCTCTTCCACGAAATGATGAACCTTCCGAATCCGTTGTTGTTCCTTCAAATTATAATGCTTATCGACTGGATTGGCGTTGAGCAATTGGTATTCTGAAGAATGGGCCATCGTTTGAAAGATTGTCAACACTTCAATCAGTTGGTTGAAATGGTCGAGAGTTGAAATGGTTCTTAACCGTGATCCTATCATTCTTTTAGTTTCACCGTGAAAGGAAACGCCATGACGAGCCTTTTCAAAAAGTCGGTGAATGTCGGTGAGTTCGGGAATATTAAGAAATGCCTTGATCAAAAAGTCTTCCTTCATCTGGATCACGATTTTATCATACGGTGTTTGAATACCATAATCGAAGTTGAGGTGAGGGATGTTTGGTCCAATAAAAACGAGGTCACTTCCTTCAAACCGTTCAATATGGTCGCCAACGTGTCGGGTACCATTTGCGCCCTCTATAAACACGATCTCATATTCCGGATGAAAGTGCCAGTAGAATACATGGTTTAATCTTGGATACAAGATCCTAAAGGAGCTATCGGCATCCGGCTTTACTTCTTCGAATTTTATTTTCATAATGCTCAGACCCAAGTCCCTTTTACCAATGCGGAATGCGCCTTTTCCGGTTCATGCTGGGTTATCAAGGCTGATACTAATTTGGCCATATTATTTCAATAGTGGCTCCTTGTACCCTACAAATGTCAATTTTGTTCAAAAACTGGCCATTATTCGTATGGAACCGATTCCGACTCAATCCTACCTTTGGGT
>Ga0193753_10001797_pt1 | contig 17865 bp, 10 predicted proteins | sample H1c2metaG_FD_144925 | JGI IMG/M metagenome (GOLD analysis project Ga0193753, IMG submission 144925) | Soil microbial communities from a riparian zone of the East river system, Colorado, United States - H1c2 | ecosystem: Environmental > Terrestrial > Soil > Riparian zone | place: USA: East...
GCATCCGGGTGAGTGACAAGACCGTCGGCAAGTTGCTGCACCAGCTCGGCTACAGCCTTCAAGCGGCGAAGAAGACCGTCGAAGGAAAGCAGCATCCCGATCGCAACGCGCAGTTTGAGCACATCGCGGAGCCTGACGCGTCGACGGACCGATCCGATCGCGAGGCGGCGGCAGAAGACACCCAGCCCCGGCGGAGCGGCCGCTTCGAGGTCGGCCTCGGCTACCAGCCCGACGACGGCTTCATCGCCGGCGCGGCGGTGGCGAACGACGACCTGTTCGGCAGCGGCGACCAGCTCGCGCTCCACGCGATGCTGTCGCAGCGCCAGCAGCTGTTCCTGCTCCACTTCGCCGATCCCCACCTGGGCGGCGGTGACCTCGGCCTGTCGATCGACCTGTTCGCGCGCGAGCAGGAGTGGCCGGGATTCCGGCGCGAGGGAGAGGGCGGCGCCCTGACGCTGTGGCGGCCGATCGGGCGGCACACGAGCGCCTTCCTGTCGTACCGGGTCGAGGCGGTCTCCATCGCGCCGGACGACAGCGTCGCGGTCGCCCTCGCCCGCGCCGTCACGCCGGAGGCGAGCCTGTCGACCGCCGATCTGTTCCTGTCGTCGCTCCGGGCCGGTGTCGAGCACAGCACGGTCGACGGCTCGTTCCTGCCCCGGCGCGGCTCGAGCGCGGGCGCCTGGATCGAGGCCGCCGACCACCGACTCGGCTCCGACGCCGATCTCGTGCGCGGCCGCGTGTGGGGAGCGCACCACCGGCCGCTCGGGCCGTTCACCCTGCACCTGGCCGCGCGGGCCGAGGGCGTGTCGAGCCGCGATCCGCTCGGCGTGCCGCTGTCGGAGCGGCTCCAGCTCGACGGTTCGAGCGACGTGCGCGGACTGGCGCCCGGCGCGCTCGGCCGGGTCGATCCCGCCACCGGCATGGCGCTGGGCGGTGACCTGCTCATGACCGGGCGGGCCGAGATCGAGGTCCCGATCTGGCCGGGCGCGGGGCTGTCGGGACTGGTCTTCGCCGACGCCGGCGCGGTGCTCGACACACAGGAGGGCTCGGGCGGGCTGGGCGCGTCGACCGGGGTCGGCCTGCTCTGGCGCAGCCCGATCGGCCCGCTCCGCTTCGACTGGGCCGTCCCTCTCGACGGCGACCGCTCGGCGCCGCGCTTCCTGTTCAGCCTGGGCGGCGCGCTGTAGCGTCGCGCCGGCTCAGATGCCGGCCAGCGACGGCTCGAGGCGGGTGTAGCCCTGCTCTGCCGCCCACAGGTCCATCGACAGCGACGACAGGTCGTCCACCTCCGGGATGGCGCGCGCGTCGACGGTCAGATCGATCGACTTGAGGTAGCCGCGGCAGGCGTCGCAGGATTCGAGGCGCACGGCCGGGTAGCGCTCGCTCTGGAACTGGGGCAGCTTGTCCGGCCCCTCCTCGGCGCAGGCCGGGCAGCGGATGCGGTTGACCGGCCACTCTCCTCCGCACACCGCGCAGCCGAGCAGGCGCTGGGCGCCGGCGTCGCCCGCGGCGGCGCGGCGGAGGCCGATCAGGGCCGGACCACCGCAGAACGGACAGCCGCCGTCGCGCGCGACCTGCGGCGGCTCCGGGCGGACGCCGCGGGCGGCGAGCACCTCGGCGTACGGGCGGAGCAGCGCGCGGCCGAGGTAGTCGGCGCGGCCGGAGCGCTCGACCCGCCACCACGCCACCAGCGGGTCACCGCCCTGCCTCTCTCTCGCGCGCGCCTCGGCGCTCAGCCCCGGCGGCCCGCGCCGCGCGGCGAAGCGGATCACGCCGGCCAGCGCCGCCGCGAATCCGGGCAGGTCCTGCTCGAGCGCGCCGACCAGCGCGGCCTTCTCGATGGCGGCGGCCACCGCGCCCTGCGCGCGGTACAGGCCGGCGGCGAACTCGAGCGGCGCGGGGGTGGTCGACTCGCGCGCGAGCGCGTCGGCGCGGGCGGCGCGCCGCTCGAAGGCGGCCGCCACCGTCCCGCGCGCCGGTTCAGCGATGGTCGTCCTCGGGCGCGCTCGACCGCCCGGGCGAGACCTCGTTCCAGTCGTCGCCGGTCACCTCGCGGTACCAGCGCGGATGGTGCAGCCGCGCGTACCGCTTGCTCACCACGCCGCGAGTCATCGACCGGAACGTGCCCGGCAGCGCCGCCGTCCCCAGGTAGATGTGCACGACGATCGAGGCCGCGAACAGGATGAAGGCCGCGTCGTGGAGGATCCAGCTGATCTCGGCGAGCGGTCGGCCGAGCGACATCGGGAACCACAGCACCAGGCCGGACCCGAGCAAGCACAGGGCCAGGAGCGCGACCAGGAAGAAGAAGATCTTCTGCCCGCCGTTGTACCGACCGGTGTCCGGATCGTCGCCGTTCCGCCGGAAGTACCGGATCATCTTCGGCCCGAGCCAGGCCCAGTCACCGCGCTCCATCCGCATGTCCCTGGCCCAGTGGATGACCATCACCAGCGCGGCGGCCGAGAAGGCGATGCCGAGCCACGCGTGCAGCCACCGGCACACCTCGAGCCCGCCGAACAGATTCGCCATCCAGCCGAAGATCGGCGTCCAGATCGGCAGGCCGCTGAACAGCGCGCCGAAGAAGAACAGCGCGACGCTCCAGTGGATGACGCGCGACGACAGGCGATGCCGGACGATGTAGTTGCCGATGACCGCGTCCTCGACGCGAGTCTCCGAGTTGGGCGGCGGGATCTCCTCCACCTCGACGGCGCCGGTCGCGCCGGCCACCCCCGACACGCGCGCGACGCCGACCCCGTTCGCGCCGACCAGCCCGTTCGTGGCCAGCCCGTTGGTGGCCGCCCCGTCCTTGGGGCCGAAGCGCAGGTAGTGGGCGAACGCCGCCCCGACCGCGCCCAGCATCGCGACCATGCCGACCGGCTTCAGCACCGACTTGGTCACGAAGACCGACACCGGGATCTGCGGATCGGCGGGCAGCGAGTACCACTCCGGGTGATCACCGTGGCCGAGCACCGTCACCACGCCGGTTCCGGACACGCCCTCCGGGTCGTACAGCGTCGCGGCCGGGAACCCGTTGGCCTTCAGCTGCGCCACTCGCTCGTGGCCGAGCGCGACCATGTCGTCCTTGTTGCCGAACTGCAGGCAGCCAGTCGGACATGCCTTGATGCAGGCCGGCTCGATCCCGACCGCGACCCGGTCCACGCACAGCGTGCACTTGGCCATCTTGCCGGTCTTCGGGTGGAACCGCGGCACATCGAACGGGCAGCCGGTCGCACACAGGCCGCAGCCGATGCACGCGTCCGGGTTGACGTCGACGATGCCGTTCTCGTACTGCACGATCGCGCCGGGCGCCGGGCACGCGGCCAGGCAGCCGGGATCCGCGCAGTGCATGCACTGATCCTTGCGCATCAGCCAGGCGAAGCCGCCGGCGTGCTCCTCCTCGCGGAACTTGATCAGGTTCCACAGATTGGCGTCGAGCGAGGGCAGCGTCTGGTAGGTGCCGACCTGCTGGGTGTGCACGTTCTCGAGGTCGTTCCACTCCTGGCAGGCCACCTCGCACGCCTTGCAGCCGATGCAGGTTGTGGTGTCGATGTACTTCGAGACCACCGGCAGCTCGCGGATGCCGGTGCCCTGTCCGCGCAGCGACGCCGAGGAGCGGCGAATCTCGAGCTGTGGTGAGTTGCTCATCGTCGCCTCCTCGCCCTAGGCCTTCTTCAACCGCACCAGGAACGACTTGTACTCGGGCGTCCAGGTGTTGGGGTCCATGGCCGACGGAGTCAGCATGTTGGCGAGCGGGCCGGTGTGGCTCTTGGCTCCGGCGAACCCCCAGTGGATCGGGAAGCCGATCTGCCACACCGTCTTCCCGTCGACCTTGAGGGTCGGCAGGCGCTTGGTGACCATCGCGACCCCGCGGACCGCGCCGCGCGCCGACTCCACCACCACCTGCGAGCCGTTCGCGATCCCCTCCTTCTCGGCCAGCGCCTCGGGGATCTCGATGAAGAAGCCGGGCTGCACCTCGTTGAGCCGCCCGTCCAGGTGATGCTGGGTCCAGTAGTGGAAGTGCTCGGTGAGGCGATAGGTCGTGCAGACGATGGGGAAGTCTTCCTTGGTCCCGTAGACGTCCTTGTCGGTGCTGAACCTCTTGGAGACCGGGTTGGACGTGACCTTGGGGTGGAGCGGGTTGTCGATGGGCGCCTCGACCGCCTCGTAGTGCTCGGGGAACGGCCCGTCGTTGAGCGCCGGCGAGAACAGGCGGCCCACGCCCTCGGGCAGCATGATGAACGCGCCGTAGGTGCCCGGCGGCGAGTCGACCTTGATGTCGGGCACGTCACCGGTCCAGGCCGTGCCGTTCCACTGGATGCCGACCCGCTTGGCGTCCCACGGCTTCCCGTTCACGTCGGCGGAGGCGCGGTTGTACATGATGCGGCGGTTGGCCGGCCACGAGAACGCCCAGTTGTGGAACATGCCGAGCCCGGTCGGGTCGGCGGTCACGCGCCGCTGCGCGTTGTTGCCGGCCTCGGTGTAGACGCCCGAGTGCAGCCAGTTGCCGCACATGGTCGATCCGTCGTCGCGCAGCTGCGCGAACCCGTCGACCTGTTGCCCGGCCGTGCGCAGGACCTTGGTCGGGTCCTTCTCGTCGTGCACGTCGGCCAGCGCCTTGCCGTTCATCTCCTTCAGCACCTCGCCCAGGTCCGGGTTGGCCGGGTTGGCGTAGGTCCACAGCGTGTTGAGGATCGGATCCGGGAAGGCGCCGCCCTCTTTGCGATACAGATCGCGCACCGCGAGGAACAGGCGCGCCACGATCTCCTGATCGGCCCGGGCCTGGCCGGGCGGATCGGTGGCCTTCCACTTCCATTGCAGCCAGCGGGCCGAGTTGGTGAAGGTGCCGTCCTTCTCCGCGAAGTTGGCCGCCGGCAGGAGGAACACCTCGGTCTGGATGTCCGACGGCGCGGCGCCGCCGTACTCGCCGGGCGCCTTCCAGAACATCGCCGTCTCGGTCTCGGCGTTCTCGACCACCACCATCCACTTCAGCTTGGACAGCGCGCCGACCATCTTCTTCGAGTTCGGCCCCAGCCCGACCGGGTTCATGCCGAACGTGAGGAAGCCCTCCGGCCCCGGCTCGTCGCCGCCCGCGCGCTTGGACCTGCCGCGGTACATGTCGTCGAACAGGTAGAGCCACGAGTAGTTGCCGTCGACCTTGGGCAGCCAGCCGTAGCCGTAGTCGTTCTCGGCGGTGGCCGCCGCGCCGTAGGTCGCCTTGAGCAGCGACACCATGAACTTCGGATAGTTCGTCCAGTAGTTCATGGTCGCCCAGCCCTGCTTGTTGAGCGTGGTGGGGACCGCGGTCTCGTAGTACTGGGCCAGGGTCTGCTGGACGCCGGTCGGGGTCTTCAAGTAGCCGGGCAGGATCTCGAACGTGCCGGCGGTGTCGGTGGCGCCCTGGATGTTCGAGTGGCCGCGGAAGGCGTTCACGCCGCCGCCCGGTCGCCCGACGTTGCCGAGCAGGAGCTGCAGCATCGCGCCGGCCCGGATGATCTGCACGCCGGTCGAGTGCTGGGTCCAGCCCAGCGCGTAGGTGATCGTCCCGACCCGCTCGGCGTTCCCGGTCGACGTCACCATGTCGGCGACCTTGAGGAACGCGTCCTTCGGCGTGCCGCACACTCGCTCGACCATCTCGGGCGTGTAGCGTGCGACGTGCTTCTTCAGCAGCTGGAAGACGCAGCGCTCGTCCTGCAGGGTCGGGTCGACCTTGTAGGGCCCGCCCTCCTGGGCTGCCTCGTAGCCCCAGGTCTCCTTGGCGTACTCACTCTTGGCCTGATCGAAGCCGGAGAACAGGCCGTCCTGGAACCCGAAGCCGCTGCCGATGATGTACGGCGCGTTGGTGTGGATCTTGACGTAGTCCTCGTGGAACCGCTTGTTCTCGAGCGCGTAGCGGATCATGCCGAGGAGGAACGCGATGTCTGTGCCGGGCCGGATCGGCGCGTAGATGTCGGCCACCGCCGCGGTGCGGGTGAAGCGCGGGTCGACCACGACCAGCTTGGCGTTGCGCCCGCGCCGCGCCTCCATGAACCACTTGAAGCCGACCGGGTGGTTCTCGGCTGGATTGCCTCCCATCGCCAGGATGACATCGGTGTTCTTGATGTCGACCCAGCCATTGGTCATCGCGCCGCGACCGAACGTGGCGGCCAGACTGGCCACCGTGGGACCGTGTCAAACACGGGCCTGGGTGTCCCTGTACGGGACTCCCCAGGCCGTGATCGCCTTCCACTGGAGGAAGTTGAACTCGTTGGTGTCGGTGCAGCCGCCGATCCAGCCGATGCCCGGCGTCCGATTGACCACCTCGCCCTTTGCGTTGGTGGCGACGAACGTGCGGTCGCGGGTGTCCTTCACGTGGCGGGCGATCTTCGCGATCGCCTCGTCCCAGGAGATGTCCTCCCAGGTGTCCTTGCCCGGCCGGCGCACCCTGGGCCGCATCAGGCGGTTCCCGTGGGTGATGTCGTTCTTCAGCGTCGCGCCCTTGGGGCACAGGCTGCCGCGGCTGATCGGATGATCGGGATCGCCCTCGACGTGAACGACCGCGGCGCGGACGTTCTTCGACTTGTCACCCAGGGTGTGGATGATGACGCCGCAGGAGACTGCACAGTACGGACAGATACTTCGCGTCTCGGTCGTCCGCGCAATCTTGAGCTCGCGCATCTCGGCGTGGGCTCGACGGAGATCGAACCCGAGTGCGCCGGCGCCGCTCGCGGCTGCGGTGACCTTGAGGAAGGTGCGACGATGCATCAGACACCTCCAGCGGTTTCAAAGACACTTGAGCCCACGCCCGGAAACTTGTCAAGGCGCGATGCCGGAGTCACCCGACGTCGCGCCGCGTCGTGCCGATCGGCGCGGCGCTGTCGATGTGCGCTCTCGTATACATTGTGAAGAATGAGCAGCCGGTCCAGAGCGCTCGCCTGGCTCGGGTTCGGAGCGGCCGTCCTGGTCCTGGCCTCGCCGCTGAAGCTCTTGTGGGCGCGCCCGGTGATGGGCTGGATGGCGCCGTTCCTGATCTGGTTGGCGCTGATCCTGCTCGGCGCGTGGCTGGGCCGGTCGCGGGGTCGCGATGACCTTTGACAGCGCGGTCCTCCTGGCCATCGCGCTGTCGTACCTCGGGCTCCTGTTCCTGCTCGCCGAGGCGACCGAGCGCGGCTGGATCCCGGCCCGCATCGCGCGCCACCCGTGGGTCGGGGCGCTCTCGCTGGGCGTCTACGCCAGCACCTGGAGCTACTACGGCAGCGTCGGCTTCGCCGGCTCCGAGGGCTACAGCTACCTCACCATCTACCTCGGCGTCACCCTCGCCTGCCTGCTGGTCCCGGTGGTGTGGCTGCCGGTCCTGCGCCTGTCGCGCGAGCATCAGCTGGCGTCGCTGGCCGACCTGTTCGCGTTCCGCTACCGCAGCGCGCAGGTCGGCGTGGCGGTGACGCTGTTCCTCCTGGCCGGCAGCCTGCCGTACCTGGCCCAGCAGATCCGCGCGGTGGCCGCGTCGGTGCACCTCCTGACCGGGCGCGGCAGCCCCGCGTTCCTGGGGCTGGCCTTCTGCCTGCTCATCGCCGCCTTCGCGGTCATGTTCGGCGCGCGCCACGTCACCGCGCGCGAGAAGCACGCCGGCCTGGTCATGGCGATCGCGTTCGAGTCGGTGGTGAAGCTGGTCGCGCTGCTCTCGGTCGGTGCCTTTGCCCTGTTCGGCGTGTTCGACGGTCCGGCCGGGCTGGCGGCGTGGCTGCGCGCGCACCCGGAGGCGGTCGAGGAGCTGTACCGGCCGGTGCGCGACGGGCCGTGGGGCTCGCTGCTGCTGGTCTCGTTCGCGGCCGCGTTCCTCCTGCCGCGCCAGTATCACATGGCCTTCACCGAGGCGCACGACGAGCGCTCGCTGCGCACCGCGGCGTGGTTGTTCCCGCTCTTCCTCCTGCTCCTCAACCTGTCGATCCCGATCATCCTCTGGGCGGGGCGCGCGGAGTACCCGGGCGGCGACGCCGACGCCTACGTCCTCACCATCACGCTCCACGGCGGCTCGGCCTGGATGACGGTCTTCATCTTCCTGGGCGGCGTGTCGGCCGCCAGCGCGATGATCATCGTCAGCGTGCTGGCGCTCGCGTCGATGTGCATGAACCACCTCATCGTGCGGCGGCGCCCGGCCGGCGACACCGACCTGTACGCGTTCCTGCGCTGGACGCGCCGCCTGCTGGTGGTGGTCATCCTGCTGGCCGCCTACGGCCTGTTCCTGGTCATCGGCGAGAACCAGCGGCTGGTCGAGCTCGGGCTGGTCTCGTTCGTCGCGGTCGCCCAGTTCCTGCCCGGGCTGTTCGGGGTGCTGTTCTGGCGGCGGGCCAGCGGGCGCTCGGTCCTCCTCGGCCTGGTCGCCGGCATCGGCTGCTGGCTGCTCTTCGCGGTCGCCCCGCTCCTGGTCCGCTCGCGCTACCTCGGCGCCGGCTTCGACCTCCCCGCGCTGCTCGGCGTGCCGGCGCTCCACTCGCTGTCGTTCGCCACGTTCGCGTCGCTCGGCTCCAACGCGCTCGTCATGGGCTGGCTCAGCCTGCGGCTGACCCCGTCGGCGGAGGAGATGGCGATGGCGCGGGTGTGCATCGACGCGGGCGAGCCGCTGCCGACCGGCCGCCTCGAGGTCGACTCGCCGGAGGACTTCACCCGCGCGCTCGCCCCGGTGCTCGGTCCGGACGTGGCCGCGCGCGAGGTGGCCCGCGCGCTGGCCGACACCGAGCTGGCCGCCGACGAATCGCACCCGGCCGAGCTGCGCCGCCTGCGCGACCAGCTGCAGCGCAACCTGTCCGGCCTGCTCGGCCCGATCGCGGCCGAGGGGATCGTCGACGCCGGGCTCCGCCTGGACCAGGGCGCGGGCTCGGTCGGCGAGAAGATGCGCGCGCTCGAGCTGGTCGCCTCGACCGGCCGCCGCCAGGACCTGGCCGCCGAGCTGGACCAGGTCCGCCGCTACCTGCGCGACGTGCTCGAGGATCTCCCGGTCGGGGTCTGCGCGGTCGGCCCCGACGAGGACGTGGTCCTGTGGAACCGCGCGCTCGCCGAGATCACCGGTGTCGCGGACTCGGTCACCGGCAGCGCGCTGGCCCGGCTGCCGCCGCCGTGGGGGTCGATCCTCGACGCGTTCGCCCGCGACCCGGCCGGGGCGCGCAAGCTGACCGCGCCGCGCGCCGGCGGCGACGACGGCCGCTTCCAGCTGCGCAAGTCGCGCCTGGCCGGCGCGTTCGGCGAGGCGCCGGCCGGCCAGGTCATCCTGGTCGAGGACCTGACCGAGCGCGCCTCGCTCGAGGCCAAGCTCGAGCACCACGAGCGGCTGGCGCTGATCGGCCAGCTGGCCGCCAGCGTGGCGCACGAGGTCGGCAATCCGCTGGCGGCGATCGCCTCGGTGGCGCAGAATCTCCAGTCGGAGCAGCGAGACGCGGACGTGGTCCAGCGGCTCCAGCTGATCCGGGATCAGGTCGAGCGGATCGGCGGCATCGTGAAGGCGATGGTGGTCTACAGCCGGGCGGGGACGTCGGCGACGCTGTCGCCGGCCAGCCGGTTCTCGCTGGGCGAGGCGGTCGACGAGGCGGTCAGCCTGGTCCGGCTCGACCCGCGCGGCCGGGTCCACGTCATCCACAACCGCTGCGGCGGCGGGCTCCACCTGTACGGCGATCGCACGCGCATCATCCAGGTGTTCATCAACCTGCTCCACAACGCGTGCGACGCCTCCCCCGAGGAGGAGGCGATCGAGGTGCGGGCGCGGCCGGGCGGCGACCGCGCGCTCATCGAGATCGTCGACCACGGCGCCGGGGTGGCCGCCGAGGTGCGCCACCGCATCTTCGAGCCGTTCTTCACCACCAAGGAGGCGGGCAAGGGCACCGGGCTCGGCCTGTCGCTGGTGTACAACATCGTCCGCGATCACGAGGGGACGCTGGAGGTCGACAGCCGCTCGGGCAAGGGCACGACCATCCGGCTGTCGCTGCCGCTGGAGGCGGGTTGATGGGGCGGATCTTGATCGTCGAGGACGAGCCGGTCCTGCGCAGCGAGCTCGGCCGGCTGTTCTCGCGCAAGGGACACGAGGTCAGCGAGGCCGAGTCGGTGGCGGACGCCGAGCTCCACGGCCTGCTCGCGTGCGACCTCATCCTGGCCGACCTGCGCCTGCCCGGCGCGCCCGGCACCGAGCTCATCGCCAGGGCGCCGGGCGTGCCGGTCCTCATCATGACCAGCTACGCGACGGTCAAGTCGGCGGTCGAGGCGATGCGCATGGGCGCGGTCGACTACATCGCCAAGCCGATCGACCACGAGGAGCTGCTCATGATGGTGGACCGGATCCTCGAGCGCGAGCGGCAGCGGGCCGAGGCCGCGCCCGGTCAGCCGGCCGCGGCGCGGGTGTCGGCCGACGGCCTGGTCGGCGGCTGCGCCGCGATGCAGCAGGTGTTCGAGCGGATCCGCAAGGTGGCGCCGACCAGCTCGACCGTGCTGATCCTGGGCGAGTCGGGTACCGGCAAGGAGCTGGTCGCGCGCGCGATCCACGCCCAGAGCCCGCGCCGCGACGCGCCGATCATCACGGTCAACTGCGCGGCGGTGCCGGCCAACCTGATCGAGTCCGAGCTGTTCGGCCACGAGCGCGGCGCCTTCACCGGCGCGACCAGCGCCCACGCCGGCCTCATCGAGGCGGCCGAGGGCGGGACGCTGTTCCTCGACGAGATCGGCGAGCTGCCGCTGACGGTGCAGGCCCAGCTCCTGCGCGTCCTCCAGCACGGCGAGGTCAGGCGGGTCGGCTCCACCCGGGTCGGCCGGGTCAACGTGCGCCTGGTGGCCGCCACCCACCGCGATCTGGCCCGCATGATCCAGGAGGGGGCGTTCCGCTCCGACCTCTACTTCCGCCTGCGCGTGGTCGACGTGCGGCTGCCCGCGCTGCGCGAGCGCGGCGACGACATCGAGGAGATCGCCCTGTTCCTGCTCGAGACGATCTGCGCCCGCCTGGGCCGGCCGCGCCTGACCGTCTCGCCGGCCGCGCTGCGCGCCATCCGCGCCCATCCCTGGCCGGGCAACGTGCGCGAGCTGGAGAACGCGATCGAGCGCGCCGTCATCCTGTCGGACGGCGACACCGAGGCCATCCAGCCGGGTCAGCTCGGCCTCGAGCCTCCCGCGGTCTCCGGCGCGCTGGTGCCGACCGGCGAGGAGGAGGATCTCTCACTGGTCGCCTATTTCCGCCGCTTCGTCCTCACCCACCAGGACCACATGAACGAGAGCGACATGGCCGCCAAGCTCGGTATCAGTCGCAAGGCGCTGTGGGAGCGGCGGCTCAAGCACGCGCTGCCGCGCCCGCGCTCGGGTGGTGGCTGACGCCGCTGTTACCGAACGTAACACTCACGCGTTTCGAAACCACACGGCTGGACGCGCCGCGTCGTCGGTGAATCAGGTCCTTGCACGCGGCATGGATTTCGCCCCTGCTCCCGTGAGCATGTCCGAGGTGTATCGGACGGGGCCTAGCGCGGAGGAGCCACGCCATGAGCGACAAGCACGCCGGCGGTATCGTCTCGAAGGCAGAGGAGCGAAGGGTCATCTTCGCGTCCTCGCTGGGGACGGTCTTCGAATGGTACGACTTCTACCTCTACGCGGTCCTGGCGCCGTTCTTCTCGAAGCTGTTCTTCCCGCCAGGGCACGATACCGGCGCGCTCCTCGCCGCCTTTGCCACCTACGCGGCAGGCTTCCTGGTGCGGCCGTTCGGGGCGCTGGTGTTCGGGCGCATCGGCGACCTGGTCGGACGCAAGTACACCTTCCTCATCACCATCACGGTGATGGGCGCGTCCACGTTCCTGCTCGGCCTCCTGCCCACGTTCTCGACCATTGGCTGGGCGGCGCCGACCATCCTGGTGCTGCTGCGCCTGATCCAGGGGCTGGCGCTGGGCGGCGAGTACGGCGGGGCCGCCACCTACGTGGCCGAGCACTCCCCCGAGAATCGACGCGGCTACAACACCAGCTGGATCCAGACCACCGCCACGCTCGGCCTCCTGCTCGCGCTCATCATGATCGGCCTGTGCCGCGCGAACATGGAGAAGACTCGGTTCGAGGAGTGGGGCTGGCGGGTGCCGTTCTGGCTCTCCATCATCCTGCTCGGCTTCTCGGTCTACATCCGGCTCAAGCTGCAGGAGTCGCCCGCCTTCGTCCGCATGAAGGCCGAGGGGCGCGGCTCCAAGAACCCTCTGACCGAGAGCTTCCTCCGCTACCCGAACAACAAGTACGTGCTGCTCGCCCTGTTCGGCGCGACCGCCGGCCAGGGCGTGGTCTGGTACACGGGGCAGTTCTGGGCGCTGTTCTTCCTCGGCACCACGCTCCACCTCGACTACGTCACCGTCTACATCCTCATCGGCACGTCACTCGTCCTGGGGACGCCGTTCTTCATCGTGTTCGGCAAGCTGTCGGACCGGATCGGGCGGCTCAAGATCATCCTGGCCGGCTGCCTCATCGCGGCGGTCACCTACATCCCGATCTTCAAGGCGCTCACCCACTACGTGAACCCGGCGCTCGAGGCGTTCAGCGAGAAGACGCCGATCTCGGTCGCGGCCGACGACTGCAGCATCCACATCTTCCCGATCCCCGGGCTGACCAAGTACACCCCGTGCGACAACGCCAAGGACTTCCTGACCAAGCAGGGGCTGCAGTTCACGACCGCGCCGGCGGTCGCCGGCCAGGACGTGGTGGTCAAGATCGGCGAGGTCGAGTTCAAGGGCTGGGACAAGAAGACCAGCGAGCCCAAGGCGCTCGAGACCTTGAAGGCCAAGGGGTTCTCGACCGTCGCCGACAAGAACGCGGTCAACTACCCGATGACCATCCTGCTCCTCTTCATCATGGTCATCTACGTGACCATGGTGTACGGGCCGATCGCCGCGTACCTGGTCGAGCTGTTCCCGACTCGCATCCGCTACACATCGATGTCGCTGCCCTACCACATCGGCAACGGCTGGTTCGGCGGCCTGCTGCCGCTGGTGGCCACCGCAATGATGGCTGCGTCCGGCAACATCTACCGCGGCCTCTGGTACCCGATCGTGGTCGCGATCCTGACCGTGATCGTGGGCTTCGCGTTCCTGCGCGAGCGGGCCAAGCACTTCGATATCCACGACTAGGAGTCGACCAGGAGCTCACCCGCCGGGGGCAGCCCCGGCGACGCTCGCGCTCCTCCTACGAGCCGGACGGCGAGCTCCTCGACCTCCACCAGGTCGACTGGCCGCCGCCGCAGTTTCCCGGGGGCCGATACACCGACGGCACCGTCATGGCGGTCGCCGGCGACGTGGTCGTGATCGCGGGCAGCACGTGTGAAGGTCAGCCGGATCAGGCCGCGGGTCCGGCGTTCGTCGCGCTCCACGACCTCGACGGCACGCTGACCGACGTGCGGGGGCTGGGAATCCAGCCTGCGCAGCCGGGGACCGAGGGCCGGGCGTTCGTCATCGCGGCCGGACCCGACGGTCGAGTCGCGGTGGGCGGCACGTTCGAGGGCGCGATCGACTTCGGCGGTGGTCCGATCACGACCGACCCCTCGATCGAGATCCAGGGCTACCTGGCCGTCTTCGGTCCGTCCCCGGGCCCAGCCAGTGTCGACTGAACCTTCTGGATCGCGCAAAAAACGACGGACGTATGCGGGTGACTGTTCGATCCGTAGGTCGGATTACGGGGTCCACATCGTGATTGGCATTCTCATGTAGGCGCTCCATATCCAATGTAGCCACGTAAACATTTCGCGCGCTTTGACGACGCCGAGCCCGGGACGCGGCCCTATGATGTTCGTTCATTGTCCTGGGGGGGCGTCTCGAACATGGAGTTCTTTGCGACTCGCGGCATGGCTGCTTTTCTGGCTGGCCTGCTTTTGTGCTGTGCGCCGACCGATCGTGTGGACGACCGATCGCACGGCACCATCGATCTGGCTTCCGGCGCGATCGACCCGCGCGTGACGGAGCCGGCTGATCAGGAGGCCACGCGGGCTTCCGACGGCTCCGGTCAGTATCTCATCGTACAGCTCGACGGGACGGCGACGACCGCAGACCTCGAATCGCTGGCCGCGAACGTGGACGAGGTCTACGGCTATCTGCCGCAGGACGCCTTCCTGGTCCGGGTCACGCCGGGCCAGCCGGTCGCCTCGCTGGGCGCCTGGGTCGGGCTGTACCGGCCCGAGTACAAGATCGCGCGCGAGGTGCGTGAGATCGGTGACGAGCCCGCCGCGGTCATCGACGGCGACCATGAAGCGCTCCGCACCATCATGGTCCAGACCTACCCCGACGCCGATCTGGGGCGCATCACCGCCGAGGTCGCCCGGTATCCCGAGGCCGACCTGGTCGGCACCGGCACCGGGGGGCGATTCTCGCGCCTCCGCATGCGCGTCCCGGCCGACCGCGCCGAGGCGATCGCCGAGGCGCTCGCCGAGCTACCCGAGGTCTTCTGGATCGACGTCGAGGGCCAGCGCGCCGTGCTCAACGACACCACCATCTGGGTCGGCCAGTCGGGCGTGACCACCACGCGCACCGCGCCCGTCTTCGACCGCGGCATCCACGGCGAGGGCCAGGTGGTCGGCTTCATCGACACCGGCGTCGACGCCGACAGCTGCTTCTTCCGCGATCCGGCCCGCGGCCTGCCGCCGCAGAACGTGTGTGATGGCGGCACCGCCGTGGATCCGGATCAGCGCAAGCTGCTCGCGGTCGACTTCCTGTGGGCCAACGAGTGCGCCAACGGCATCGCCAACAACGAGTGGGACACCACCGCGAGCCACGGCACCCACGTCGCCGGCACCTTCGTCGGCGACAACTTCGCCAACCCGATCACGCACGACGCCGCTGACGGCATGGCCCCGGGCGCCAGGCTGGTGGTGCAGGACGCCGGCTCCGGCGCCGACGGCTGCGGCAGCATGCCCGGCATCGGCTGCCCGGTGGTGGACCTGAAGCCGTTCTTCCAGCAGGCCTACGCGCAGGGCGCTCGCCTGCACTCCAACTCGTGGGGCGACGCGCAGAGCTCGATCCCGCACAACAAGTACACGGCGGCCAGCGAGGACGTCGACGAGTTCATGTGGACTCACCCCGACTTCCTGATCTTCTTCGCGGCCGGCAACTCCGGCCCGAACCTCGGCACCGTGTTCAGCCCGTCCACCGCCAAGAACGCCGTCTCGGTCGGCGCGACGCTGCACGCCGCCAGCGCCGAGTCGATGGGCACCTACTCGGGCTGCGGCCCGACCGCCGACGGGCGGATCAAGCCGGACATCACCATCCCGGGATCGGCGGTGGTCTCGGCGCGCAGCGACGGCAACGTCGCCACCAACAACTGCACCTCGGTCTCCATGAGCGGCACCAGCATGGCGACCCCGGCGGCGGCCGGCCTGGCCGCGCTCATCCGCCAGTACTACACCGACGGCTTCTATCCGTCGGGCGCCGCCATTCCCGAGGACGGCTTCGCGCCGTCGGCCGCGCTGGTCAAGGCCACCCTGCTCAACTCGGCCCGCCAGATGACCGCGGCCTCGGCCGGCACCATCCCGGGCAACTGTCAGGGCTGGGGCCGCATCCTGCTCGAGGACGCGCTCTTCTTCGACGGCCAGACCCGCCGCATCTTCGCCACCGACGATCCGGGGTTCGTGCAGGGCGGCTCGGGGCAGGAGAAGAAGTTCATCTTCATCGTGCGCGAGAACGAATCGCTGAAGGCGACCCTGGTGTGGACCGACTTCCCGTCCACGCCGGCCGCCGCCATCAACCTGGTGAACGACCTCGATCTGGAGGTGAACGGGCCGGCCGGTGGGTTCCTCGGCAACGTGTTCGCGGGCGGCACCTCGCAGGAGGGCGGAGCCGCCGACCGCCGCAACACGGTCGAGCAGGTGCTCCTGCCCAACCCGGGCGCCGGCGTCTACACCGTCACGGTGCGCGCGTTCAACGTTCCGGTCGGGCCCCAGCCGTTCGCCCTCATCCTCACCGGTGATGCGGCGCTCAACCGGCCGCCCACCGCCGACGCGGGCTCGGATCAGATCGGCCTCATCGGCGTGCCGGTCGTGCTCGACGGCTCCGCCTCGCGCGATCCGGACGATGTGCCGTCGCCGCTGTCGTTCAGCTGGACCCAGACCGACGGTTCGCCGGTGACGCTGGTCGGCACCGACGCTGCCCAGGCCAGCTTCACCCCGACCGCGCTCGGGACGTACACGTTCCGGCTGCTGGTCGGTGACGGCGCCGAGCAGCGCGACGACACGGTCAGCGTGACCATCCTCAACCAGCCGCCGGTCGCCGACGCCGGGGCGGACGCGACCGGCCTGGCCGGGTTGCCGGTCCTGCTCGACGGAGCCGCGTCGCGTGATCCCGACGGTGTCCCGTCGCAGCTCTCGTACAGCTGGATCCAGACCGACGGACCGCCGGTGGCGCTCGAGGGGGCCGGGGCCATCCAGGCCGCGTTCACCCCGACCGCGCTCGGAACGTACACGTTCCGGCTGGTGGTCAGCGACGGCGCCGCGCAGGCCGCCGACACGGTCACGGTGACGATCCTCAACCAGGCGCCGATCGCCGACGCCGGACCGGACGCGACCGGCCTGGCCGGGCTCCCGGTCCTGCTCGACGGAACCCGGTCGCGAGATCCCGACGGAGTTCCGTCGGCGCTCGCCTTCAGCTGGATCCAGACGGAGGGACCGGCGGTGACGCTCGGGGGTGCCGACGCCGCCCAGGCCGGCTTCACTCCGACCGAGCTCGGGACGTACACGTTCCGCTTGCTGGTGAGTGACGGCGCCGACCAGGCCGATGACACGGTCACGGTGACGATCCTCAACCAGGCGCCGATCCCCGACGCCGGCCCCGACCAGGTAGTCCAGGTCGGATCCGCCGTCCTGCTCGACGGAAGTCGATCGCGCGACCCCGACGGGGCGCCGCTCTCGCTCGCCTTCAGCTGGGTGCAGATCGCTGGCCCGCCGGTGGCGCTCGAGGGAGCCGACACCGCCGCGGCCAGCTTCACGCCGACGGTGAGCGGGACGTACGCATTCCGGCTGCTGGTCGGCGACGGCGCGGTCGAGGCGGAGGACACGGTCACGATCACGGTGCCCGCGTCCAGTCTGGTCGCCTTTGTCGACGACTTCGAACAGGTGCGGGGCTGGACTATCAACTCGTCCGGGACCGACACCGCGACCACCGGGCGCTGGGAGCGCGCGGTGCCGCAGGCCACCAACAACGCCGGGCTGCCCATGCAGCTCGGCGCCGCCCGCAGCGGGACCTTCGACCTGGTGACCGGCGCCTCGGCCGGCGCCTCGGTCGGCATCAACGACATCGATGAGGGGACCACGTCGATCACCTCGCCGGCGATCGCGCTCCCGACCGGTCAGATGACGCTGTCGTTCGCGTTCTACCTGGCCCACCTGTCGAACTCGTCCTCGGCCGACTTCTTGCGGGTTCGCGTGGTGGGTGCGACCACCCAGGTCGTGCTCGACCGGCGCGGCACCGCCAGCGACGTCGGCGCCGCCTGGCAGTCGGCCTCGGCCGACATCAGCGCGTTCGCCGGTCAGACCGTGCGCATCGTGATCGAGGCGGCGGACGCTGACGTGGCCAGCCTGGTCGAGGCCGCGATCGACGACGTGAAGATCGAGGTCGTCCGTTGATGCTGGGCAGGCTTCACAGGGAGTCCCAGTCGGGCTTCACGCTGATCGAGCTCATGATCGTCGTCGCGATCATCGGGATCCTGGCGGCGGTCGCGGTGCCGGCATTCATGAAGTACATCAAGAAGGCCAAGTCGACCGAGGCCACCACCCAGGTGCAGAAGATCTACATCGGGGCGCGAGCCTACTGGATGGATCGCAACACGGCGGAGGGGGCGATCGCGGCCGACTCGCCGCAGTTTCCGACCTTCGACGGCAGCGCGGCCGGACCGGGCGCCGGGGCTACCGGCGATCTC
>Ga0193753_10001798_pt1 | contig 17859 bp, 17 predicted proteins | sample H1c2metaG_FD_144925 | JGI IMG/M metagenome (GOLD analysis project Ga0193753, IMG submission 144925) | Soil microbial communities from a riparian zone of the East river system, Colorado, United States - H1c2 | ecosystem: Environmental > Terrestrial > Soil > Riparian zone | place: USA: East...
CGGGTTAGCTGACTTGCGAGGGAGACGTCGCGCGGCAGGACTTCGGAATATGCCGGCACCAGCAACACGTCATCGAAGGTGAGTGCCTCTTCAAGAATCCGCATACGATTTTGCGTTCCAGTTCGTCTAAGAGGCGGCGCATTGTACCTTGCGGGTGCGGCGCGGTAAACCGCAGTATCATGCGCCCATGGATTCAGCCGTAAACCGCGACATTTACAGTGTTTCGCGCCTCAATCGCGAGGTGCGAGTGCTGCTCGAGCGCGGGTTTGGCAGCCTTTGGCTCGAGGCCGAGATCTCCAATCTTGCCCGGCCCAGCTCCGGGCACTGGTATTTCTCGCTGAAAGACGCAACCGCGCAGGTTCGCTGCTGCATGTTCCGGCAGCGAAACATGCTGTGTGCCTTTGCCGCCAAGGACGGTCAAAAAGTGCTGGTGCGCGCGCGCATCGGGCTCTATGAGCCGCGCGGCGAATATCAGCTGGTCATCGACCACATGGAAGATGCGGGACTGGGGGCGCTCAAGCGCCAATTCGAGGAATTGTCCGCGAAGCTCGCGGCCGAGGGCCTGTTTGCGGCGGAACGCAAGCGAGCGCTGCCCATGATTCCGAGGCGGATCGGCGTGATCACCTCGCCCACCGGGGCGGCCATTCGCGACATCCTGCATGTGCTCGCGCGGCGCTTTGCCGCAATACCGGTGCTGATTTATCCGGTGGCGGTGCAAGGCGCCGCGGCCGCCGCCGAGATTGCGGCTGCCGTTCGCACCGCCGGCCGCCGCGCGGAGTGCGACGTGCTCATTCTTGCGCGGGGCGGCGGTTCGCTCGAGGACCTATGGGCGTTCAACGATGAGGCTTTGGCCCGCGCCATCGCGGCCTCGCCCATTCCCGTGATCAGCGGCATTGGCCATGAAATCGACTTTACGATCGCGGATTTCGCCGCCGACGTGCGTGCGCCGACGCCCTCCGCGGCCGCGGAACTGGCCGTGCCCGACGGCGAGGAATGGCGTGCTTCTCTAGGACGCCTCGCGCAACGCCTACAACGCGGCCTGCGCCGCAGAGTCGAGTCACAGCGTGAGCGATTGCGCTGGCTCGTGGGGCGCGCCGCCCTGGTCAGTCCCTCCGCCAGGCTGGCGCAGCAGGGGCAGCGCCTGGACGATCTGGAGCAGCGCCTGTCGCGGGCGTTGCGCCAGATTCTGGCCGATCGGCGCACCGTGCTGGGCGAACGTCGCAGCCGGCTATGGCAGTTGAGTCCCGCTGCCCGCGTGCGCAGTACCGCGGCCCGCCAGGCCGCACTGTATGCGAGGCTCCGCGCCGCCGCACTCGCGCGCTTGCATCTCGCCCGCGAGCGGCTCGCGCCGCTGGTTCGCACCTTGAATGCGGTGAGCCCGCTCGCCACCCTGGAGCGGGGTAACGCCATTGTCAGCCGCGTTGACGGCGGCATCTTGCGAAATGCCGCCGATGCGCCGCCCGGTACCCTCATCGAGGCGCGACTGGCGCTCGGAACCGTCCGCGCCAAAGTGGAGAAACCTTGAACCGCTGCGCCGCGCTCATTTTCTGCATGATGCCGACACTTGCGTTTTGCTACACGCTGCCCCGCGAGAGCGCAGTGCCGGGCGGCGTCAAGATCATCCGCCTCGACATGCATGGCAATACGATGCCGTATGTGGATGTTGATGGTCACCGCGCACTGGTGGTTCAGGATGACGGCCATTGGGTTGCCATCGTCGGCATACCGCTGTCCGCTGCGCTGGGTCACCATCAAGTCATCGTGCGCGGCAACGATGCCAGGCAGGAGATCGATTTCACGGTGGGCGACAAACATTACGCCAGCCAGTCGCTCAAAGTGGCGCCCGCGAAGGTCGATCTGTCGCGCGCCGATCTTGAACGTGTGAACGGTGAGAAATTGGTCATCGATCACGCCATGAGCCGCTGGACGGATGAGCAACCTCCGGTCTTGCGCATGCAACAGCCGGTCCCCGGCGTGCGCAGCAGTTCATTCGGTATGCGCCGCATTTTCAACGGCCAATCCCGCAATCCGCACGGCGGTATGGATATCGCCGCGCCCGCCGGCACGAAGGTCGTGGTCCCGATCGACGGCACCGTCATCGATACCGGCAATTATTTTTTCAATGGCAACACGGTGTTTGTGGACCACGGCCGCGGCATGATCAGCATGTACTGCCACTTGAGCGCGATCGACGTGAAGCCCGGCCAGCATGTTGCCGCGGGAACCATACTGGGCGCCGTAGGCATGAGCGGCCGCGTGACCGGTCCGCACTTGCACTGGGGCCTGAGCCTCAATCGTGCCTGGGTCGATCCCGAATTGTTCGTGGCTAACTAAGGCGACGCTTCAAGTGCCGCCCAACATCCGATCGACGGCACTCGCCTCGATGGGCGGCGTAATGGCCGCCTGACGCAATCGCGCGCTGTGCTCCTGCACCGCCGCGCCCGAGGGCTGCATTTCGATTTGCCCTTGGAAGAAAGCGCCTTCGCTGATTCCGACTCGCGGCGCAAATACGTTGCCTTTGACCTTGGCGGTGGCTCGAATATTCACTGACTCGGTGGCGTAAAGATCGCCCTCGACCTTGCCGTCGATGACGATGACGCGGGCGCGGATGTCGCCCTTCATGGTGCCGTCGGTCCCAATGGTGAGACTTTGAGTATGCGTGATTGAGCCTTCAACGCTGCCCTGTACGATTAAATCCTCTTGCGCCGACAGTTCACCTTTGAATCGCAGCGTGGCTCCCAAGACGGATGCCCGCGAAGCTGCTTCCGCAACCTTGACCTCGGGCGATCGGGGCGGCTCGGCGCTGCGCGGTGCGGGTGATCGTGGTTCGCCCGGCACTCGCGGCTCGGGACGCGTCAAGGAGGGTTCGGGTGCACCCGTCCGGCTGCTTGAGTTGGCATTCATCATGTGATCATCTCCATCGAGAGGTTTTTTGAACCACGACATTGTTAGGCGGCGCCACCGGCGGCTTTGTGCGGGCGCACCGGATCGAATTTGCCCGACTGCTGCGCGGCGGCCTTTTTACCGTCCATATCGATGCTGCCGCTGAAATTGGCGCCTTCGGTAATGCTCACGGTGGGCGAATAGATGTTGCCGCAGACCTTCGCGGTCTCCTTCACGAACACGGACTTCTCCGCCTGCAGGTCGCCCTCCACCGTACCCTCGACGATGATGAGTTGCGCCTTGATATTGGCCTTGACGGTGCCCTGCGGGCCGACCGTCAGGCGCTGTGTATGGGTGATCGAACCCTCAACGCGGCCCTGGATCAGAAGGTCTTCTTCGGCGGTCAGGTCGCCTTTGAAAAACAGAGTGGGACCCAGGATCGAAGCGCGCTCGGTGGCGCTGTTGTAGGGATTGCTCATGCGGTTATCTCCGTGGGCTTGAAGGATCGAAATGGCACGGAAAGAGTACCTGGCATAATCGGTACAAAAATGAGACTTCGATCACGAAACGTTTCGCTGCAAACATTTCGCAACAACGGCTGTCGCAAAAAGCGGACGCCCCCGGGGGCCGGTGCGGGGCATTCCCCTAGCGCGGTACCGTGAGGTTACTGAGGTGCCGCCGGGGCTTCCGGCTTCTTCGCCTTCGATTTCTTGGGCGGCGCGGTGGTTTGCACCAGCGAACTCAAGGGGCAGCGTTGGCCGCGAACCAGAATAGCGCTGAACTTATCGAAAGTGCCACCAGGACTTGAATCGAATCCCAACCTTTCCCCCGCAAAGGACAGGTTGATGCAATTGCCGAACAGCGTGGCTTTGTACCACCTGCGGCTGTTGTCCTGAATCAGCACCGTTTTGTCATCCACCACCTGCCAATTCCAAATGTTGTGGTTGGCAAACGGGATTTGCACCTCGGCTGCGGGAGGTGGTTTCGGATCGTCCGCGTGCGAGGAGAATGATGCGGTCGACATGGCGCCGCCCGCCAGCAATAGCCAAATCGTCTTTGCCTTGGTCATGCTCCCTCCCCGGGTTTTGCGGTCTTTTGCCGCGCCAGATAGTCATTCAAGCTATGCGCCAGAGAGACAAAGTCCGACGGAATCATCAGCACCGTCGTACTGTTGTTCTCGGCGCCCACTTCGGAAATCATCTGCATGCGCCGCAGCTCCAGCGCCGCGGGGTTGGCCGTCATCTGTGCCGCGGCGGCCGATAGTTTCACCGACGCCTCGAGTTCTGCCTCGGCTTTGATGATGCGTGCGCGCTTTTCGCGGATGGCTTCGGCCTGCATCGCCATCACCTGCTGCATGGCTTTGGGCAGTTCCACATCCTTCATTTCGAAGCGCTGAACCTCCAGCCCCCAGTCCGCCGTCGAACCGGAAATACTATCGCCCAACAGCACATTGATCTTGTTGCGTTCCTGCAGGATTTCATCCAAATCGTGCTGGCCGATGATGTTGCGCAGCCCCGTCAATGCCAGTTGGTATACGGCGGCCGGTGCGTCGGCCACGGCAATCACGGCCTTTGCCGCGTCGGTGATTCGATACCAGAGCACTGCATTGACCTTGATGGTCACGCTGTCGCGCGTGATCGTCTCTTGTTGTTCCGCGGAGACCGTGCGCGTGCGGATGTCCACCCGCACCGACCGCTCTATCCCTAAGGGAATGATCCAGTACAGGCCGGGGCCGCGCAGTCCCGTGTAGCGCCCCAATCTGAATACCACGCCGCGCTCGTATTCCTGCGCCACCCGCAGGCCCGACAGCGCGATGACGACCAGCGCGATGATTGCGATGTCGAGGATGGGCAATTTGGCGCTCCTTGGTTTGAAGCCTAGTTTACGCCCATCCCCAGGGCTATTCGATGCTCTCTCCATGCAGCGAAATATCGAGTCCTTCGCGTTCTTGCTCCTCCGTGACGCGCAGCCCGATGACCATATCGATGACTTTCAGGATGATGAAGCTGGCGGCAAATCCATAGAGGACGGTAACCGCGACCCCTTTGAGCTGAATCAAGAACTGCACCAGCATCGAATTCTCGACTCCGCTGATCTCTTTGCTGACGAAAATACCGGTCAGTAGCGCGCCGACGATACCGCCGATACCATGAACGCCGAATGCATCCAGTGAATCGTCATAGCCCAGCACGTGCTTGAGCGACGTCGCGGCGACAAAGCAAATCACCCCCGCCGACAACCCGATCACGACCGCCGGTGTGGGACCGACGAAGCCCGATGCCGGGGTGATGGCCACCAATCCTGCCACCGCACCCGAGGCGATGCCGAGGACGCTCGGCTTGCCCTTGGCAATCCACTCCGCAAACATCCAGCTCAACGCGGCGGCGGCCGTCGCCATTTGCGTCACCAGCATCGCCATGCCGGCGCGCCCGTCGGCGGCCCCCGCGGAACCGGCATTGAAGCCAAACCAGCCCACCCACAGGAGGGATGCGCCGATGAGCGTCAGCGTCAAATTGTGGGGCTGCATTCTTTCCCGCCCGTATCCCAATCGTTTGCCGAGCACGATGCAGCTGGCAAGACCCGCCATGCCCGCATTGATGTGCACGACGGTGCCGCCGGCGTAGTCCAAAACGCCGGCCGCATTGAGCCAGCCGGTCGGTTCCCACACCATGTGGGCGATGGGCACGTACACCAGCAGGGACCACGCCGCCATGAACACCAGCATCGCGGAGAACTTCATGCGGTCCGCGAAGGCGCCGGCGATCAGCGCGGGCGTGATCACCGCGAAGGTGAGCTGGAACATTGCATACACCGTCTCGGGAATGGTCAGGGCCAGATGCGAAACGGACAACTTGTTGATCGGGTCATGCATGAAGGTCATGCCGTTGAAAAGCGCGCGGCTCATGCCGCCCAGGAATTTGTTCCCCGGCGTGAACGCCCATGAGTAACCAATCAGCCACCACAGAATGGTCACCACGCAGACAATCGCGAAGGTCTGCATGAGCGTCGCAAGGACGTTTTTCTTGCGCACCATGCCGCCATAGAAAAGCGCCAGACCGGGGATCGACATCATCAACACCAGGGCCGTCGAGGTCAGCATCCAGGCGGTATCCCCGGCGCTGATCTTATCCGCGCCGAGCACAGTCGGCGCGGTCGGTGCGGTATCACCCCACGCCGCAGGCACCGCCCACGTCAGCATCGCAAGAGTAGCCAGGACCGGCAGTTTTTTCATCGTATCCCCTGTGATTTAAATGGCGCTGCTGTCGCGCTCACCCGTTCTGATGCGCACGACTTGTTCGAGATCGAAGACGAAGACCTTGCCGTCCCCCACCTTGCCGGTTTTCGCCGAATTGACGATCGCCTCGATGACTTGCTCGACGAGCGCATCGTCGACGGCGACTTCGATTTTGGTTTTCGGGACGAACTCGACCACATACTCGGCGCCCCGATAAATCTCGGTATGGCCGCGTTGCCTGCCGAAGCCTCGAACTTCCGTGACGGTGACGCCCCGTACGCCGACGTCGCTGAGGGCGGCTCGAACCTCGTCGAGCTTGAACGGTTTAACGATGGCGGCAATGAGCTTCACGCTGCGTGGCGGAAAGCACCGCTTGTGCCAGCGTGGAAGTATTGAGCGTGATCAGCAGCTTAAGAATGTTTGCTGATTTGACGCGCTGCGATTTTGCACCGATGAGGGGCGGAGTTCACCGCGGCACGCCTCATCCCGGTGCATCAATATCGAAAATTACTTCAAGGATAGTTCCAATCGAACCTGGCCGCCCTGGTCCTTCGCCTTGCCATTGGCCGCCAGGAACACCCGTGCCGGATCGATCTGCGAACCCGTCAACAATGCGGTCTGCAGGTTCGTGGCGCGCTGCTGTCCCAATGCCGCGAGGTCGGACTCGCCCACGGCAAGGTGCTCGTGCAACTCGTGGCTGAGATAGTCGTTCTTTGCGGCGGTCTTTTCCGGCTTCGTCTTGAGCGCGTCGACCGACTCCGGAAACTTGGGATCCGCGCCGAAATTCTTTTTGTACACCTTCGTCAGCAGATCCAACTGAGCGCCGGAATCCAATTGGTCATACCCGGGTGCCGGGGCGGAGGATTTCTTGCGACCCGCCGCAGCGGCCACCTCCTCTTGGATCTGCGCCTGAAACTTCACCTCGACTAGATGCGGCCGATCGAGATCGCCGACCGTCGCAATCGGGATCTCGATCTTCAGCTGCGGCCGCGCGTTCAGCGCCTTGACCATGCTTTGCGCCTTGGCTGTAGCGGCCGGATCCAAATCGGCCGCACCCGGCTGAAAATCGACGAACTGCAAATCCGGGCCTCCGCCGAACAACGAGCCCAAGAGCGCGAACGGCGCCGTGACCGCCTTCTCCAAAATATTGACGAACACTTTCCAAATGATGGGGCCGAGCCTGAATTTGGGGTCATCGAGGGAGCCGGTGACAGGCAGATCAAGATCGATCACGCCGTCGCGATCCTTGAGCAAGGCCACGGCCAGTTTGACCGGCAGCGACACCGCATCCTTGCTTTCGGTTTTCTCGCCGAACTCGAGCTGATCGACGGTGATGTGATGCTGCGCATCGAGGTTGCGTCCGTCGACCTTGTAGTGCAGTTCGGTGCTCAACTTGCCCTTGCTGATGTTGTAGCCGGCGAATTTGCCGGAATAGGGATTGAACGTGCTGAGCTCGATATTTTTGAAGCTCATTGATATGTCGGTGTACAGCCTCGCGCTAAAGGCATTGACTTCCCCGGTGATGGCCACGGGCGAGAACTCGCCCACGGAACCATGCAAATCGACTTTCGCGCGCGAATTCTCCTTCGAAGAGAGCCCCGACACCGTGCCCTCGAGATTCTGGATCCCGGTCGCGAAGTTGGGCTTCACCGACAGGTCGGCGAAGTTGGCCTGGCTGGCCTTCACCGCAATTTTCTTGATGGACATCGGCATCGAGGGTGGCGTCGGGGAAGCCGGCACTGCACCAGCCGTAGCAGCCACCGGCGCGCCCTTGCGGCCCTTGCGGGGCAGAGGTGGGGCCGGCGCAGGCGCCGCCGTGGCGGCAACCGGCGGACCGGTATTCCCACTGGGGGCCACCACCGTCGCACCCGGACCCGCCAACACCCGCTTCACGTTGATGGTTGCATCGGGTTCGACGATGACGCGCGCGTACAGCTTGCGCGCCGCGACCAGATCAATGTCGAGCCGATCGGGATCGTGCTGGAAACTCAAGCCCTTGATGTCCAGACGATCCCAGTTGATGAAATCCTCATGCAACGCGTTGTCGACGGTGTGCAAGCCGGCGACGCTCAAATCGCCTTTGAATTGCAAGGCGGGCTTTTGCGCGCCGTAGCGCACTTTGGCATCGCCGCTCAAGGCACCCGCGAGCAGCGTCATCGAGGTGTACTGCGCGAGGTAGGGCTGCACCGCGGCGAGTTCAATGCCGCCGAGTTTCAAATTCAAATTCGCCGCCACCGGCTGCGGCGTGACGTCCCCCGCGACGTTCAGGGTGCCCGTGTCGTTGATTTTCGTATCGAGCGTCACGTTCAACGGCTTGGCAAGGTCCAAACTCACACCCATTACTTCGATGGTGAGCGGCGCCAGCAGCACTTTCGCGGCGGGCTTGGTGCGGCGATCCTCGGCCGAGAGGCTGGCATCGCGCAGTGCAAATTCACGCAACTCGTAGCCCCAGGCAGGACCGGACTTGGGATCCGGAACGGCGGGTGCCGGAGCGGCCGCAGGCGATGTACCGGGGGCCGCAGTCGCTGGCGTATCGGCGGGCACCGGCGCTGCGGCGAGTTTGAGCAAATTCAACGATCCGTCCGCTTCCAGCCAGGTCACCAACTTGACGCCCGTCAGCGTCAGGGAATCACTGCGCGCCTGTCGCTGCTTCAAGTCCAAGGTGGTGCCGCTCAGCAGCAACTGTGGCACCGTGATCCAATCGGCGTCTGCATCCTTGGGCCGCACCGAGAGATCCGTCAGCGCCACCTTGGACACGTCGACCTTGAGGTCAGGCTGATCCTGCAGCGAAAACTTATACGTCGCGCTCACATCAATCTTGCCGGAGTTGACTTGGAAGCTCAGCTGATCTGCCAGATAGGACCAAATCGTGTGCGCCTGCAGTCCCGCAATCTGGAACTCGCCGTCGGACTCGATTGGATTGACCGCCACGTGCCCGTGCCACTCGATCCGCTCGTCGAGTTTCGACATGCCTGAGAATGTGAATCGACCCCCATCAACCCCCGTGGTGAAGTTCTGCAGTTCAAAATTGATCGGCTCCAAGCGCGTCGTGAAATCGGACGGCCGCCGCCGATCGTCAAACGATAGAAGACCCGCGGTCACTTTGAATAAATCGATGCGCAGCGCCGGTACCGGCTCCTTGCTCTTGGGTTGCGGCTTTTCGGGCGCCTTGGGGCTCAGCTGCGCCAGGTTCAGTGCGCCGTCCTTGAAGATGACGGCGTTGGCAAAGGGAGCGGCCAGCTCGATCTGGTTGAAGGTGTACGCACGATGCCAGATTGACGACACTTGGAAGTCGATGAACAGGCGGCCGAATCCCACCAGCCGACCGCCCTGAGTACCGGTCAGAGAAAAATCCTTGACCTCAACTTGAAGCAAGAACGGGTTGATGTGAATTTCGCCGATGGTTGGGGTGACGCCCCCCAGCGTGGCGGGAATCTCCTTCATCAGGGCATTGCGCACGAGCTTCGGCGCGAGCCAAAAGCCGGCGATCGCGTACAACCCGATCAGCAGCGCGAGCGCGGCCGAAATTCGAAACGTCTTGGTTTTGGCGAACTGCAGCAAGGAACCATCCCTCCGTGGCACCGCCGTCCGATATTACCGCTTATTGCGCTGGATCAGCCGCTTGCGTTTGCGAACCTGCCGCGGCGTCAGGGGGTTGCGTTTACCCGCGAAGGGGTTCTCATCGCCGCGGAAGGCAACTCTTACCGGGGTGCCCATCAAATCGAAGGCTTTGCGGTATACGTTGACGAGAAAGCGGCGATAGGCGTCCGGCACGTGATCGGTTTGGTTGCCATGGATCACGATCACGGGCGGATTTCGGCCTCCCTGATGCGCGTAGCGCAGCTTGATACGGCGCCCGCTCACCAAGGGCGGCTGGTGGCTCTCGATCGCCGCCTCCAGCACCCTCGTCAACTCCGGCGTGCTCATATCCCGCATGGCGGCGGCGTACACCTTGCGCACCGTGGCGAATAGCTCGCCCACTCCACTGCCGTGGCGGGCCGAGATGAAATGCAGGGGAGCAAAATCGGCGAATTGCAGCCGCTGCTCGATTTGCTGGCGAATCAAGTCGCGCTGCTCGGTGGGAATGTTGTCCCACTTGTTTACCGCGAGAATCAAAGCCCGGCCCTGTTCGATCACGGTGCCCAGGAGGCTTGCATCCTGCTCGGCGACGTTATCTTGCGCGTCCATGACCACGACGACCACGTGGGCGGACTCGATCGCCTGCAGCGTTTTGATGACGCTGAATTTTTCGACCGCCTCCTCGACCCGCGAGCGGCGCCGCACGCCGGCCGTGTCGATCAAGGTGTACCGCTCGCCGTCGCGCTCGAAGGGCACGAGCACCGCGTCGCGCGTCGTGCCGGGTTGATCGAATGCCACCATGCGATTCTCGCCCAGCAGCCGATTGATCAAGGTGCTCTTGCCGACATTCGGCCGGCCGATCACGGCCACCTTGATGCCCTGATTTTCAGGACCGTCCTGCGGGTCGGGGATCAATCCTGCAAGGACGGTCTCCAGCAGTGAAATCACGCCCTGATCATGCGCGGCCGAGATCGGCAGCGGCTCACCCATGCCCAACTGATGAAAGTCGGCCACCGCCATGTCCTCATCGAAGCCCTCGGTCTTGTTGACCGCCAGAAATACGGGCTTGCCGCTGCGCCGCGCGAGCTGGGCGACGAATTGATCCTGCGGCGTCACGCCGGCGCGGCCGTCCACCAGCACGATGAGGCGGTCGGCCTCGCTGATTGCGCGTTCGGTCTGCGCGATCATCAAGCTTTCGATCACATCCGCGTTCTCGACCAGCCCGCCCGTGTCGACCACGATGCAAGGCACTTCCGTGCGGCGCGCAAAACCGTATTGGCGGTCGCGCGTCAGACCGGGCAGATCGGCAACCAGCGCATCGCGCGTGCCGGTCATGGCATTGAACAGAGTCGACTTGCCCACATTCGGGCGGCCGATCAATGCGACTACCGGCAGCATTTGCCTTAAATCTTTAGGGAGGCGGCGGTGCGGGCGGCGGAGTCGCGGGAGGTGGTGCCGGCGCGTCAGCAGGCGGTGGCGCCGGCGTTTCGCTTGCGGGCGTCTCGGTCGCGGGCGTCCCGGTCGTGGGCTTCTCGGCCGCGGGCGCGTCGGTCGCCGCAGGCGCGGCTGCGGGTGGCGTCTCAGCCGGTGCAGCAGCGGCAGGCGCCGTCGCCCTGGATACCTTGGGAGAGGCTCGGTACGCCGCCAGTGACCCGCCATCGGTCAGCACCACGATGGTGTCGCCGGCACCCGCGGGCGGACTGGAAACACGTTGCTTGGCGATGCGCACGCGCGCCACGAGCTCACCCGTGCCCTTGTCCAACCAGTGAATGTAGCCCTGAAAGTCGGCAATCGCGACAGCTGTGCCGGTCACGATGGGGGTACTGAGTCCGCGGCGCTTGAGTTTCTCGTTGCGCCACAGCTCGGCGCCGTCGCGCTGACGCATCGCGACCACAGTGCCGTCGGATTGCGTGACGTACAAATTGTCCGCATCAACCGCGAGACCCCGATAGCTCGACATATCGTGCGACCACCACTGCTGACCGGAGTCGAGCGCCAGCATGGCCGTGCGCCCCTGGAATCCGGCGGCGAAGACGTTTTCCCCGACCACCTGAACAGCCGAATCGATGTCGACCAGCCGATCGAGTTCCGTGCGGCCGTGCGGCGAGGCCAGCGCCGTGTCCCAAAGCGTGTCGCCGGTGGCGAGCGACACGGCCATGACTTTGCCGTTGTCGAAGCCGCTGATCGCCGCTTGCTTGGCGACAATGGGAGTCGCAATGCCGCGCAAGCTCAGGCGCGGCACCTGCTGCTCAACGGACCAGAGAACCTTGCCGGTGGCCCTATCCAGACCGTTCAGCCTGCCGTCCACCGAGCGCAACACGACCACTTTCTCGCTGATCGCCGGCGAGGACAGCAGCTCCGAATTGATTTGCGCACGCCACAGTTGGCGCCCGGACGCGCCATCCAGCGCGATCACGGCGCCCTTGCTGGTGCCGGCCACGACGATGCCGAGTGCCGCCGCCGGACCGGCGGAAATCGGCAACTTGAGCTTCTTGACCCACACATCGCGGCCCGTCTCGAGCGACACCGCCAGAATTTCGCCCTTGTGATTGGCGGCGAAAACCAGTCCATTGTCGATGGCGGGCCCTAAGCCCAAGCGCAGTTTGATCTGCTTCTTGCCGCCGCCGACTCCGTCGCCCCAGAGCTTCTTCACCGGCAATGTTTCCGGAAACTTCACCAGCGCCGCCGGCGGCTCGACGTCCTTATCCTTGCTGCAGCCGACCGCAAGGAGCAGCGCCGCGAGACTGATCGGAAGCAATAAGCGCATCAGGGTTTGGCCTTTTCGTTCGAAGCAAGGTCGGCGAGCTTCAATTGCAGCATGGCGGCATCGGCGCCGCCGCCGTCGGTCGTGCTCAGCGCCATGTTGTACTCGGCAATGGCGCCCGGAATGTCTTTCTTCGCGTACAGCGCGTCGCCATGAACCGCGTGGTATCGCCCGGCAAAGCTCCCAGGCGTGCCGCCGGCCAGGGCCTTGATTGCATCGTCAGGCTTGCCTTGATCGATCAAGACGCGGGCGAGACGCAGGCGTGCGACCTGCTTGAGCTCCGAGTCCTTGGACTCATTCATGACGTGCGTCAGGGGCGCGACCGCATCCGCCGCCTTGCCGCTATCGACGTCGATGCGCGCAATCGTCAGCTGCGCCTGATCGGCATAGGGCGAGGACGGAAAATCCTTGATGATGCCCTCGGCGAGGTGCAGCGATTTCTGCGGATCGTTCATTTGCAGCGCGGCCGTCATCTCGCCGAATTGATGCGCGGCCTGCATCGCCACGCCATTTTGGTGCGAGCGGTAGGATTGAATGCCGAACCAACCCCCGACGCCCAGTACCACGCCACCCAAGATCCAAGGGGCATATTCGATAAAAGCGCGCTTTACGGCTTCTAGTTGTTCGTCGTCGGTTAAATATTCTTCAGCCATTGCTGCTTCCACTCCCCACCTTGAGACCAAGTAAGTTGCCGATACGTTCACTGATTCGTTCCAAGGGGCATTCTTCCTGTGCCGACTCGCGGCGCAGAGCCTTCACAGCCACGACCCCCCGGGCCACCTCGTCATCCCCCAATACCAGCGCAAACTCCGCGCCGCTCTTGTCGGCGCGCTTGAATTGCGTCTTGAAGCTGCCGCCGCCCAAATTGACCTGCACCCCCAAATCCGGCCATGCGTCGCGCAGCCGCTCGGCCAATTGGAAGCCTGGGATCTCGGCTTGTTCCCCGACCAGCACCAGATAAATGTGCGGCCGGGCCTTGAGCAGGTCCAAATTCTGCTTCTGCAGGAGCATCACAATGCGCTCCTGCCCCATTGCCCAGCCCACGCCGGGCGTATCGGTGCCGCCCAGTTGGGCAACCAGGCCGTCGTAGCGGCCGCCGGCGCACACCGTGCTTTGCGAGCCCAAGGCATCGGTGGTCCACTCGAACACCGTGCGCGTGTAGTAGTCCAGACCGCGTACCAGATGGGGCTCGACATGATACTCGATGCCGGCACTGCGCAACTGTGCGCATAACGACTCGAAGTGCCGCCGGGACTCAGCGTCGAGCGAATCGAGCAACAATGGCGCCCCGGCGACGATCTTTTGCATGTCCGGATTCTTGCTGTCGAGAATTCGGAGCGGATTGCCGGTCAATCGCCGCTTGCTGTCCTCATCGAGCGCGGCGGCATGCCCGCTGAAATAGGCCGTGAGCTTCTCGCGATACTCGGCACGCGAGGCGGGCGTGCCCAGCGAGTTCACCATCAGCTTCAGGCCGCGCAATCCCAGAAGGCGCATGAGCCGCCCGGACAAGAGAATCACTTCGGCATCGACATCCGGCCCCTCGAATCCGAAGGCTTCCGCGTCAATTTGATGAAATTGCCGATAGCGCCCGGCTTGCGGACGTTCGCGGCGGAACATCGGCCCCATGCACCACACGCGCAACCGGCCCTCGCGCAGCAGCCCATTGGAGATCACGGCGCGCACGATGCCGGCGGTCGCCTCAGGGCGCAGGGTGATGTGATCCTCGCCCTGGTCCACGAAACTGAACATTTCCTTTTCGACGATGTCGGTGAAATCGCCGATCGAGCGCTTGAACAACTGCGTCTGTTCGATTATCGGAACGCGGAATTCTTCGTAGCCGTAGCCCGCGAAGACTTGGCGCGTGACGCGCTCCAAATGCTGCCAGGCTGCGATTTGCGCGGGCAATACGTCATGCACACCACGCAGGGGCTCGATGATCTTGCTCACGAGTTTCCTCTAGCCGGGCGGACGCGGGCTGCGCGGCGGCGCACCGTGCGTTTGATCGGGGCGCGAATCGCGCCGCAGGACACCATCCGCACCGGCTTCGAAGCGCGCCACGTCCCCTGCAAAAAATTGCGGACCGATCGCGACGGCGCGATCGTTGATTTCCAGCTGCACGCCGCTGCCGAACCCCAGGTACACGTGCAGCGGTGCCGCTCCGGAAATGGTCTTCACGCTGTTGGCAAGCCCATTGCCCGCAAAGGTGCGCCGTCCGGCAGCATCGCGGATGTCCACCCACGAATTCGCCGAGAAGCTCAATCGCAGGCGCGCTCGGCCGGCGCCGGGCAGCGGCTGCGCAGCTGCAGCCGCGGCACTTGCAGCCGCATTTTCCGGCACGGGATTCATGGCCGCACCCGGCGCAGCGGCGGGCGCGGTGAGCGTGTCGCTGGTCATGGCGGGCGAAGCCGAAGCCGACGAGACGAGACTCGACTCCGGATCGGGAGTCGGCAGTGCCGTGGCGGCAGGCGCGGACGCGGGTGCGGCGCTGGCCGGTACCTTGGCGTGCGTATGCCAGGGACGCCACCACAGGATGCCGGCAGCCAGCACCACCGCCGCACAGGCGGCAATTGCGAGCAGCGATGATCCGCCCGCTGAGTTCGCGTCGTCTCGCTGCCGCAGCAACATGCTCGGACCGGCCGACTGCGGCTCGAGCCGCGGTTGGGCGCGCGCGTCGAAACCCGCCAGCACTTCGGCGGACGGCAGACCCAGCAGCGCCGCGTATTTCTTCAGGTGGCCCTTGGCATAGACCGTCGGGCCGATGCGCGCGTAATCGTCCCCCTCGAGCGCCTCGATGACCCATCGATCCAGGTGCATCTCATCGGCAGCCTTCTGCGCGCTCAAACCGCGCCGCTCGCGTTCGGCCTTGAGCTTGGGTCCCGGCAGGGCCGCAGGTTCACTCATCGATCAACGCCAATGCGCATGTTTTGGGCCTGTTCGGAATTCGGAAATTCCGCTTGCACGCGCCGCGCATAAACGGCCGCGGCCACGGGATCGCCCAACTTGCGCTGCGCCCGGAACCCCAGCCACAAAATCTCGGGTGTGGCCGGATTCACCGCCAGATAGCGCTGCACGATGTCGCGCGCCTGCCCGGCATCGCCGCGGTCGAATGCGACATTGCCCTGTTGCAGAAGAGCCTCGGGCATATTGGGCTGGATCGCCAGCGCATGCGTGAAATAGCGGTCGGCATCGACCAGATTGCCGGTGCTGCGCACGCAGACTCCCGCATTGACCAGGGCGACCGCGGGTGTCTGGTACAACGGATTGCGCGCCACCTCGTTGAACATTTTCTCACCGGCGACGACTTTGCCCGTGCGGCAGAGGAATCCGGCGTAACTGTTGGCGATTCTCGGATCATTCTTGCTCAGACGGGCCGCGGCCTCATACGCCCGCTCCGCTTTGCCCATCTCATTCATCCGTTCGTACACCAGTCCCGCCGTGGATTGGACATCGGGATTGGACGCGTTTTGCTTCAATGCCCGCTCGATACAATCGCGCGCATTGGCAAGCTGGCCCAGCTTCATATACTCGATGGCAAGCTGCGTGTTCGCAACCGCGGCTTGCGCCGGTTGCTTCTTGTAGGTGCGAACCGGCTGCTGGTAGGCCGGAGGATTGTGGCTGCAGGCTGCGAGGATGCCCGCAGCGAGCAGCGCCGCCAGTGCGCGATGTCCTAAAGAATTCAGCATCATTGAATTTCCGCCGGGGTGCGCGACACCGTTGAGAGTTTCGTTCCGAGCCGCACCAGCGTGCGATCCCTGACCTTGCCCGCCAATTGCCCGCACGCGGCATCGATGTCATCGCCGCGTGTCTTGCGCGTCGTCGCAATGACGCCGTGATCATTCAGGATGTCGCGGAATTTCCGAATGGTCGCAGCAGGGGAGCGGCGATAGCGCGTGCCCGGAAAGACGTTGAAAGGAATGAGGTTGAGCTTGGCCGGGCGCCCCTGCATCAGGCGCGCGAGCTCGCGCGCATGTTCCGGCTTGTCGTTCACGCCATCCAGCATGACGTATTCGAACGTGATGCTGCGGCCGTTCTGCTGATCGATGTAGTGCCAGCAAGCCTCGAGCAGTTCGGCGATCGGATGCTTCCGGTTGATGGGCACCAATTCGTTGCGCAATTCGTCGTTGGGCGCGTGCAGCGAGACCGCCAATGCGACGTTGCACTCCTCCGCCAACTTATAAATTTGCGGCACCAAACCGGATGTGCTCAATGTCACCCGGCGCCGCGAAAGATCGTAGCCCAAATCATCGAGAAAAATGCGCATGGCCGGCAGCACGTTGCGGTAGTTGGCAAGCGGTTCGCCCATGCCCATGAATACGACATTGGTGATCTTGCGGTCGCCCTCGCCCACCGCCGCGCCGCTTTGCATGGCCAGCTCGCGCTGCGCCAGCCATACCTGGCCGACGATTTCCGCGGCGCTCAAATTTCGGTTGAAGCCCTGCTGCGCGGTCGAGCAGAAGGTGCAGTCCATCGCGCAGCCCACCTGGCTCGATATGCACAAGGTGCCCCGCCCGGGCTCGGGGATATAAACCGTCTCGATGCCTTGCACCTGGTCCATGCGCAGCATCCACTTGCGGGTGCCGTCCTTGGACACCTGCTCGGTCACGATCTCCGGAACGGTGATCTCGGCAATTTCCGCAAGCTGTGCGCGGAACTCTTGCGCCAGGTCCGTCATGCTCGAGAAGTCCGCGGCGCCGCGCCGATAGATCCACTTCATGAGCTGCCGGGCGCGAAACGGCTTCGCGCCGAGACGCGCCGCAACGAACGTCTCGAGCTGCGCGCGGGGAAGCCCCAGCAGATTCACGCGTTCGCTCGACACTCAAAGCCCCCTTGATCGCCGCTACGCTAGCGCGTACGCGGGCAGATCTCAATTTCCCGGAAGAAGTAGTTGATTTCGCGCGCCGCCGTATCGGCGGCATCGGAGCCGTGAACAATGTTCTCATCGATGCTGGTGGCGAGATCCGCGCGAATGGTTCCCTTGCTCGCTTTCTTCGGATCGGTTGCGCCCATGACTTCGCGATTCTTGGCGATGGCGTTTTCGCCCTCCAGCACCTGGACCATGACGGGCCCGGAGGTCATGAAGCGCACCAGATCCTTGAAGAACGGCCGCTCACGGTGCACGGCATAAAAGCCCTCCGCCTCCGCCTGGGACAGGCGCATCATGCGGGCGGCCACGACTTGCAAACCCACCTGTTCAAAACGGCGGTAAACGTCGCCGATCAGATTACGGCCGACGCCGTCTGGCTTCACGATGGATAGGGTTCGCTCGATGGACATCACAACCTCGCTAAATGGACGTTACGTCAGACTTGGGCCCAAGGCTGACAAAGACCGCGAAGTGTACTGGAGCGGGGCTGCTCAAGCAATCATGACGAGGACCGAAGTCCCTGTATTACCTGGA
>Ga0193753_10001799_pt1 | contig 17852 bp, 13 predicted proteins | sample H1c2metaG_FD_144925 | JGI IMG/M metagenome (GOLD analysis project Ga0193753, IMG submission 144925) | Soil microbial communities from a riparian zone of the East river system, Colorado, United States - H1c2 | ecosystem: Environmental > Terrestrial > Soil > Riparian zone | place: USA: East...
GTATGTTTCCTCGGCAGGATGCGTAGTCAGCCGGCGCGCCAGCCCGCCGCTGAGCGGCACCGTCCACAGGTCGCCCTCGGCCACGAATACCAACGTGTCCTGATGAACCACCGGCTCGCGGTAGTAGCCGGACACGCCGGATTGCGCGAACACGGTACTGGCAAACACGGAGGTGGCAATCAGAGTGAGACCAGGCAGCGACAGACGCATGCGAGCGTACCCTTGAACGTTGGAGTTGCGAGGTGGACGCGGGCACGGGGGCGTGCCCTGATGGACGAAGGCAGTCGCTTGCCAGCGAACTGCAGGCGATCGCCTGATTCTGCCATCGAGCTGCAGCCGAAAACAGCAGGAGCTTCGCTGCGATGCGTTCGAATGGTGTGCGGCTGCGGTGTGCCGAACGCGCTAGTTCAAGACATCACTTTGGAAAGGTTTCGGCGGTCTGGACTGCTGCGGACTCGCTCGAGGCCGGACCACCCTGCTTGGCCAGGTACGCGGCCGACATCTGTTCCAGTTGCTTGCCCATGAGGTTACGCAACTTGCCGCCGCGCAATGCAATGAGCTCGCTGAGCGTTGTCTTTGCAGACAGTGCCTTGGCGATCTGGTAGCCCACCAGGTCACCGGAACGCCTGGGCACCCCAGTATCTGCGGTATAGGTCAGAAACTTCACCTGGTCGGTCGGATCGACCGAATCCAAACTGACGCGAATCATCTCTGCCAATGGCCCGACCAGCGCCGGACTGCGATCGATGGGCGCACCTGTATCGCCGATGATCTGCAAGCTGGATGCCTGCGGGTTGACTAGCTCGCTGGCGTACGCTGCCAGACCTTCCATCCAGATGCGCGCATACAGCGCAGTGGGTGCCTCGCGATACAACGATGCGTTCATGCGGGCATGGTGCGCATGAAACAGCTCGTGCGCGAGCAACACGTCGAAGTCGACATCGCGACCGCGAAACCGCGCAATGGCATCCAGCCCGAACAACAACGTGGGCTGATCCAGGATGCGTGTGTACTGAGCATCGAAGCTATGCAAAGAGGGCAGGTAGACGATCGTGACGCGGCCATCGAAACGCGGAAACTGCTGTTTGAAGCGTGCCACTACTTCACGCGTGCGCAGCTCGAGGTTGGCGCTCATGCTGCGCATCTGCGGCAGGTCGGAACCGACTTCCCTGAGATAGCTGGCAATGCCCGCGTCGGTGATCGCGTCCCTGAATTCCCCCTTGGAATAGATATCGCGATTCGGATCGATGATCTGTTCGCGAAACCGCCGCAGGATTCGGTCAGCCTTCTTGAGCGTCGGCACCTCATCCTGGAACGCCCAGAAATCCACCATCAGATTCCTGATCTTCACGCTGTCGGACGGCGCATCGGCAGCCCAAGACACCGCAGTCATTGCAGTCAGGACCAGCCCTGTCAACAAGCTGCCGCCGTGAAGGGTTGTCATGGTTGTTTTCTGTGTGTTCGAATTGGTAGACGCCGGCGCGCTTCTGCTCAGCGCTGTGCCTGCGCCAAGCAAGCATTGATCCAGTGTGCCCCCGCTGATCCGCACCGCTCCTCAGACAGTCTCTGCAGTCTCGCCTCGGCAGTGCCTCAGCATTCTATGACACGCGTATGTAATTCGTCTGCATCATTGACACTCGGCAACGTTGGATATCGAGTACAAATTTGCAGGGCAAAATCGAGGCAGTAGGTGAGGTTACGTATGCAGCGGAACCGTGCAGGATGCATTGACCGTTTGTCATTGCAGGCTCGAGGTTGCGCACCTGTCTGCGACCGCTACCTTTACGGAGAAACATCCATGTTCCGATCCCTGGCTGCGATCACGTGCGCTTGCCTGCTGACAGCCTGTGACGGCTCCGAGGGCGGCACCCCACCCGAGATGTTGCCATTCAGCGTCACCGAAGTTGCCGACTTCGACGAACCCTGGGCCATGACGTTCCTCCCGGACGGTGCGCTGCTGGTGACCGAGAAGCGCGGCGCGCTGCTTTTATATGCGAATCAAAAGACGCAGCAGATCAGCGGTGTGCCGAAGGTGGCCGCTGGCGGTCAGGGCGGACTGGCAGATGTCATCCTGCATCCGGACTTTGCCACCAATGGCTACGTGTATCTCAGCTTCGTCGAAGCTGGTGAGGGCAAGACCCGCGGCGGGGCCGTGGCTCGGGCCAAACTGGTTCGCAGCACTGCAGGCGGCACCCTCACAGACCTGCGGGTGATCTGGCGCCAGGAACCCAAAGTCTCAGGCAGCGGCCACTTCAGTCAGCGACTCACGTTCGGTCCTGATGGCCATCTGTGGATCACCTCCGGCGAGCGGCAAAAGTTCGATCCGGCCCAGGACATGCGCATGAACCTCGGCAAGGTGCTGCGATTGAAGGACGACGGCAGCGTGCCTCAGGACAATCCGTTCGCCGACCAGGCGGGCGTGACTGCACAGATCTGGTCGCTCGGGCATCGCAACCTGTTGGGAATGGCTTTCGATGGGCAGGGCCGCCTCTGGACCCACGAGATGGGCCCGCGCGGCGGGGATGAGCTCAATCTGATCGAACGCGGTGCCAACTATGGATACCCGCTGGTCTCGAACGGCGACCACTACGACGGGCGCTCCATCCCCGATCACTACACGCAGCCGCAGTTCAAGGCACCCAAGATCAGCTGGAATCCGGTGATCTCACCGGCGGGACTGCTGATCTACAACGGCAGCGAGTTCCCGGACTGGCAGGGCGACGCCTTCATCGGCGGCCTGTCTTCCGAATCACTGATTCGCGTCGAGTTCGAAGGGGACACGGCACGCGAAGCAGCCCGCTATGGGATGGGTGAACGCATACGCGAAGTGGAACAGGGACCGGATGGTGCGATCTGGATTCTCGAGGACGGTGACCGCAGCCGCGCCGGCCGATTGCTGCGACTGACCGCACGGGCACGTTGAGCGAGCGGGATTCAGAGTGTCTTTCGGCAATCGGCGCGCCTTCGCGTGGGCTCGCTGGAAGAATATTGACAGGATGACAGGATGGACTGGATAACAGAAAATCCAGCCGTCGGAACCCGCGGGTGGAATATTTCGGCTCATCTCGCCGTCCCGCACGACGTCTGAACTCATGTACTGAGGTGGGTGCCGCGCGCCCGATTGGAACAGCGAACGGAGGGAATCCCCTCCGTCCGACGCTCTGTGTCAATTCGCCGCTGCTGGAAACGCCGGCAGCTTGTCGATATCGCGCGCATCGTGCTGGATGATTACGGTGGCCTTTAGGTTGGCTGCCATCTTCTTGAAGCGATCCAACGATGCCAGCGTCTGGGCGCGGTCGGTGTTGAAGCTCGGTACACCATTGCTCTCGTAGTTCTCCCTGAAGTGCACCAGGTCACCGCTCAACAGCACGTTGCCCTTGCTCTTCAACTTCACCAGCAGCGAATGATGACCCGGCGTATGGCCCGGCATGTCCAGCATCACCACGGTACCGTCGCCGAACACGTCCTTGTCGCGGGGCACGGGTTCGACCTTGCTGCCACCCTTGATCCAAGGCTCGACCAGCGCGGGATTGACTCCCTGCATCGGCTTCTCCGCGGTCAACGCATCCCAGTCGCCTTTGCCGATCAGCAGCATCGCTGCCGGGAACGAGGCAACCTGCCCGATGTGATCGCCGTGATAATGGCTGATGCCCACGTACTTGATGGATTCCGGCTTGAGCTTCAGCTGACCGAGTTGCTCGACCAGGCTGACCCTTGCCATGGGCCCGGTCGCCTGAGCCCCAGGCGCCGCCGCGGGATATCCAGCATCCCACAGCAGATACTCTTCGCCGTGCTTGATCAGGTAGCAACTGGCTGTCAGTGCCAGCTTCTTACCTTCATAGGCGTTGGTATCCGAAAAACGCGCGACGTCGGTGGGCACCCCTGCAGCGCCACCGCAATCCATGCGTGTCAACGTGAGGTCGGGCGCGGTTTGCGCCGCGACCATGAATGCCAGTGCGCTGCCCAGCACAACGCCCGGCACCGCAAATTGCAGAACTTGCTTCATGATTTTGTTCCGTCCGAAGTAATGGCCAGTAGCAGCGCGCGGAGCATATGAGCACGCATCGGCGGGAGCAAGCGGTGGCAGGCGGCAAGACACTGGCTCTCGCCCTGCGATCGACCCCTCTGGATTCAGGTGTCTCTCGCAAAGCACGCCAAGGGCGCCAAGCAGAAAAGATTTCGAAATTCCAACTCCGACCCTTGGCGTCCTTGGCGATCTTGGCGAGAAACCTTCCGGATTCGGAATGATTCCCACAAAGCACGCAAAGGGCGTTTCGACAGGCTGAAAGCCAAGGGAAAAGCACCGCTGGGATTTCAACCGCACGTTGCCGAACGCCGTCCGACCCTCGCTTCGCACTAGCTCAATGCAATCCACCAGGCACCGATCACCAACAGCACAGCTGTGCCACCCGCCAGCCACTGGCTTTTCCAACCGCTACGGTCGGGTATTGACGTGAAGGCGTAGACCAGCCCGATGCCAAGACCGGCGGCGAACCCGCTCAGATGCGCCAGCACGTCGGTGTTCTCCCCGCCGCTACCGGTCAGCGCGAGCAGCGCGATGCCCGCCACCAGAGGTGCGCCGCGGTAGGCCCACTTGGCACGAGCATTGGCACCACGCCTTCTCCAGGAATACGCCGTCAGCAAGCCGAGCGTTGCGAACACGGCTGTGGACGCACCGACGCTCACTTGCTGGATCGGCATCAGCGCAGCATCGATGAGATTGCCGAGTGCCGCCGCGACCACGGTACCGAACCAGGCCAAGCCCGCCCCCACGGTCTGACCGGCGAAGTAGCCGAAAAATATGCCGAACCCGACGTTGGCCAATAAGTGCCCGAGATCGGCGTGCAACATCAGTGCAGTCACCACCCGCCACCACTCGCCAGTGCGGGCCATGGTGCCCCGCAAGGCACCGAGCGACTGCCAGTCGCGATCGAGCCAGTTCTGCCCGGTGCAGTACGCGGCAATCAACAGCACAGCCGCGTATCCGACGCAGCCGATCCAGGCATGGCGATGCACCCGCAGGGGCGGCGGCGCGGGTGCGACACGCCGGGCTTCCAGCTCCGAGTCGGCCAGGTGGACTCGCGCCGCAGCAGCCGATTCGCCGGCGACCAGCAAGGCGAAGCCATCTTCCTGCTCCTGGATTTCCGCGGCAAAGCCGAGCGCGAACAGCAGGAATGCGCGCTGCTCGCAATCAGCACGCTGGCGCGATCGAAAGACCTCAACCCATGGCATCCGGCAAGCGTAGCAGTATTTCACTGCTCGGATCGGAGAGCGCGCGTGCTCTCGTCGAGCAATCCGGTAGGAAAATTTGGACAGGATGGACAGGATTACAGGATGGACGGAATGAATGAATGAATGAATGAACGAGCGCCGCAGCGATGCGCAGCTGCAGATTCTCGCCCGGACTCAACCAGCTCAAACAGCATGGGCAGTGAACGCAACGTTCGATCGCTCAGAGTTTCAGCCGCCGTGGGCGCGGCGCGATGAGCAACGGTATTCGACCTCCCGGGTTGCGATGACTGAACTTCCTGTTTGTCCAATCCATCCTGTCATCCTGTCAATTTCTTCAAGCAGCCAGCTGAGCGAACCGAGTCGTAGGCGGGATTGGAAAGCATGTTCCAGTCGTAGTACTGGCCATAGAGAGCTGCCTTCCAGTCATCACCAGCAGTCTTGCCGAGAGTATGTAGCGCAGCGTCTCACCGCGCGCGTGGGATCGAGCGTGCAGAATTCGCTCTCGCAGACATCGGTGCGATGGCGCTCAGGAATCTGTTCGGTGGGGTTCCAGGTGGCGTGATAGCCGGAAGAGCTGACCTCCAGATCGCCGCTCTCCAGCGGACTGAGAGTATTTGGCATAAGCCAAGTAATCCACTGTTTAACCTAACGTTACTTAACGTTAACGCCAGAGATTGGGCGCTAGGATGCCGAGCGCTATCTCAAGTGCCTCGCATTCCCATGTCCGGTCGCAACCCACTGCAGCAGCAAGCTGATCTGATCCGAGCTTCCGGAGCCCTGGGCAAGCCGGGGCCGGTGCTGCGGTTGTTCGACTTTCTGCTGGAGCGCTCGCTCGACAGTCAGCCTCCCAAGGAGCTCGAGATCGCGGTCGAGGTCTTCGGCAAATCCTCGAGTTTCGACGTCTCACAGGATTCGCTGGTCCGCGTCTACGTTCACAAGTTGCGCCGGCGCCTGGAAGAATTCTATCCGCGGGGCTGCAACGGCCCCCGACTGATGCTACCCAAAGGTCAGTATCGACTCACCCTGGAGCCATCCACGCAGCCAGAGCCGCAGATACCGGCAGTGGCTGCCCCGCCTGTGCTCGAACCGGTGCGCCACTCTTGGCGGGCGAGACTGGTGTTGGCTTGCAGCCTGCTGGTGGCAGTGCTGGCAGGCGCCGGTGGTACGCTGCTGCTGATGTCCGATGCGCGGGACGCGGAGCTGCGTGAGCTGCGCAGCAGCTCCATCTGGGCGCCGCTGCTGGCAGACGACCTGCCGATCACCATCGTCTTGGGCGACTACTATCTACTGGGTGAGGCCGATGAATCGGCCCAGGTGCAACGCCTGGTGCGAGAGTTCTTCATCAATTCGGGCGGTGATCTGCTGCACCAGTTGGAAGTGAACCCCGAACGCATGCAGCGCTATCGCGACCTGAACCTCACTTACCTGCCCACCGCGAGCGCCTTTGCGTTGCAGGATCTGGTCCCGGTGTTGGCTGCGAAGAAGAACGTACGAGTGGTAATGATGTCGGACATGAGCGGCAGCATGCTGAAGAACACGCACATCGTGTACGTGGGCTACATCAGCGGGCTCGGCATGCTGGGCGACGCAGTGTTTGCCGGTTCGCGCCTGTCTCCAGGTGGCACCTATGACGAGTTGGTGGACGCCACCACCCGCTCGACCTACGTGAGCTCGGCAGGCATCAGCAGCGGCAACGAGCGCTACACGGACTATGGCTACTTTTCCAGCTTCCCTGGTCCGAATCACAATCGCATCGTGATCGTCGCCGGTACCCGCGATCTGGGCGTGATGCATACCGCCGAGGCAGTGACCCAGGCAACCAGCGTCACGCAACTGACTCGCCAAGCCGGTCGCGCCGCTGCATTCGAATCGCTGTTCGAAGTGCATGGTCTTGCCAAGGCGAGCCTGGATACCAAGCTGTTGTTCGTCGCAAAACTCAAGACCGCGCACTTCTGGGACGGCGAGTGATGATCTGACGCGGATCCTCTGATAATTGATAGTTGATAATTGAGAATTGAGAATTTCCTGACTCCTCTCTCCAATTGTCAATTGTCAATTATCAATTGTTAATTGTTAATTGCCAGCAGAAGCCGCACGCTAGCGCGCCGGCGCCAGCACGATGATGGCCATTCCCGCGATCGCCACCGCCGCTCCAACCAAATCCCAGGCGCTGGGCCTGATGCCCTGAACCAGCCACAACCAGAGAATGGCGGCGCCCACGTAGACACCACCATAGGCAGCATAGACGCGCCCTGCCGCGGCGGGATGCAAAGTCAACAGCCAGACGAACAACGCCAAGCTCACCGCTGCCGGCACCAGCAGCCAGGCACTCTTGCCTCGTTGCAACCACAAATACGGCAAGTAACAGCCGATGATTTCAGCGGCTGCGGTCAGCAGGAACAAACCCAAGGTCTTGAGTGCCCACATCATGCGCGAAACCGTGTTGTTGTAAATCCAGCGTCAACCAAGATCAGGCGAAGCGCGCGTGTTCACGTCCTGCAATCAGTAGCAAAAAATTTTGACAGGATGGACGCAATGAAATGAGTGCGCAAACGCCGCCGCAATGCGCAGCTGCAGATTCTCGCTCGGACTCAAGTCAACGCAACATTCGTTTCGCTCAGAGTTGCAGACACCTCAGGGGATGACGCAATGAGCCAGGATATTCCGCCCCTCGGGTTCCTGCGACTGGACTTCCTGTTATCCAGTCCATCCCGTCATCCTGTCAATATTCTTCAAGCGGGATTCTTCAAGCGGGCCCAATCCTTCGTTTCAGCTAGAACAACTCGCCCTCCGCACTGCGCAGCATCCGGGCGCGCACCAAGGGAATGGGCGGTCCGCCATACGAGAGAAACTCATCGTGAAAGCGCTGCCGCGATTGCCCCGGATGGGCAGCCTCCCAATCCGCACGCAATTTGCGAATCATCAGCTTGCCCAGCGTGTAGTTCAGATACGCGGGATCGTATGTGCCGCGGGCTGCTTGCTGGCGTGCATTGCCTGCATCCTGATACGCCTTGTCTTTGAACAATTGCTCGCACTCGACAACGCTCATGCCCTGCGTGTGCAAACCAATGGCGCAGAGGTAACGAACGTTGCGCAGCAAGGCGTTCAGCGACTGACCAATCTGCAGATCCGGCCGCCCCTTGGCCAATCCCTCCTCCACCATCAGCTCCTCACTATAGTGGGCCCAGCCTTCTGCGAAGGCATAGCCGACGAACAATTGCCCGAAGCGCGAGGTGGAGCGATTGGAGTGCAGGAACTGGAGGAAATGGCCGGGCCATACCTCGTGCACCGAGGTGAACAGCAAGTCGGCCTTGCCGGGCACATAGGCATCCTGTTCGGCCTTGCTCCATTGCGGATCGGGCGGGGCGATGTAGTACACCGAGGGCAGGTTCTGTTCGTACGGGCCGGGAATGTTGATGAATGCAAAATTCTGTCGCCGATAGGCAGGTGCCTCCTCGACCAGTGCCTGCTCGGTACCGGGAATCGACACGATGTTGTGATCGACGATGAATTGGCGCAACTCGGTGAGTTGATTGCGGGCACCCGGCACCGCGCCGCCTTGCGGCTTGTCGGCACCCACTGTGTCGACACACACCTTGATGGACTTGCCGGGCGCGTAGGCTTTGCAGGCCTGCGCCAGCAGATCGAGATTGCGTTGCAGGTCGGCGCGACCGATCTGGTCGATCTTGGCCAACGGTGTCACGACCCCCTCGGTCATGCGCAACATGGCCGCAAAGCGTTCCGGGCCGAGCGCAAACGCAGCGCCGGCGCGAGTCTTCTCCGACTCCAGCCACGCAGCCATGTCCTCCATGGCTTGGGCCGCCGGTTCGATCACAGCGTCGAGCTCCCGTCGCAGCGCCGGGTCTTGGATCTGGGCGAATGCGGCCGGCACGTCATCGCGATAGAACCCGGCAAATCCCTTGAAGCCAGAGACTCCGTAATCGATGAAACTGCTGGGCAGCGGACTTTCCAGGTTGGTGCGAATCTGGGCCAGCGCATCGGGAATGGCGCGCGCATAGTCGATGAAGGCCTGGGCACGCTGCTGAGCCGGCGCATAGGGCACGACCACGTAGGTACTCGGATCGAGCCCGTTGTCGAAATAGAACGCCGGGTTGGTCATGGGCAATCGGGCATCGCGCACCCAGAACAGGTCGCGGTCGATGCGACTGACCAGGTACTCGCGCTGGAAGCGCTCCTCGAGCGACAACCCCGCCTCCGGATAGGCAAGCGTCTTGCCGCGCCATTGCTCCAGCCGCGCAATCTCCTGCTGTATTCCTGCTCGGCTCCAATCCGGCAACCGGCCATCGAATTCGTGACGGCCCGAGCCGACGGCGTACGTCGGATTGGCGCGAAAATAATCCTCGATGAATTCGGCAACGAAGCTCGGCCAGTCGACCGTCCGCAGCGGCGTCGGTGGCTCAGGTGTCGGCGCCGTGGCCTGCTCTCGCGGCGGGCTGCCGCAGGCGAACAGCAGCGCCGCAATCATTGCGCCCGTAATGAGCCTCGAGGTTGACTGGTTCATGAGTGAGCCACCCGAATACAAAGCATTAAAACAGCGCATTGAAGAACGCCGGATACTGTTCCGTCAGGGCAACCCACGCAAGCCCGGTCAGCGCCCCACCCAGGTGGGCATCGTGATTGATCCGCCCGGTTTGATTCTTGGAAGCGTAGTAGGTGTACGCCAGATATCCGATTGCAAACAGCGGCGCCGGGATCGGGAACGGAATAGGCAATATGAACAGCGACTGGTCGGGCGAGTAGATGATGGCAGCGAACAGTATCGCTGAGATGGCGCCCGAGGCACCCAGAGAGGCGTATTCCAGATTGTTGCGATGCTTGTACCAGGTGCCGAGGTGGCTCAGCAGCAGCCCGGCAAAGTACAACACCACGAAATTGATGGTACCGATTCGCCGTTCCAGGCCAGGCTGGCCACCCTGGTCAAAGCTGAAAAAATAGAATGTCATCATGTTGAACAGCAGGTGCATGAGGTCCGCATGCACGAAGCCGCTCAGGATCACCGTCGCGTATTGCCGCCGCCGCAGGAACGAGTGCGGGCGAAACAGGCAGCGGTCCAACAGCCGCGGCGCGCCGAACAGGGCGATCAGGCTGGTGGCAATGGTCGTGACGAAGATCAGGAGCGCGCCGGAGATCTGCATGATGCTTTGTGGTACCTGCCCGTTGCTTGCACTATGGCGCCGATTGCTGGAACCCGTGGTGAATCCGCGCCTGAAGGTATTGACCCGACAAGTATGCATCATTGGACCGAGCCGGCGCCCGGTCCCGAGCCGCCTTAAAGACGCTTCACCAATACCATTGTGGTGTCATCGAAGAGTAATATTCGCGACCGTGAACAGGTCCCACAGCTTCGAGTCGGGGGGGGCTAGCCCGCCAGAGCCGCGGCCTGGCGAATGTCCCAGCGCAGGCGACAGCAGCGGCAAGGCTGTCTGCCACGGCGGCATCGAGGGGCTGTATTCAAGATGTTCCTGGTACCAGCTGATGCATGCCTGGCCGAAGTTGATGGTGCTGCTGACATTCCTGACGACAGGGATCTACGTTCACTTCCGTGGACGCGTGCGCCATCGCCTGGGCCGCCAGCTCACCGACCACTCAACCTTCATGGCGCCCTACAACGCGCTCATGTATTTGTTTTCCGAGGTGCCTTCCAAGCCGTTCATAGACCTCCAGCACTTTCCTCAGTTGGAGTGCCTGCGGGACAACTGGGAGATGATTCGCGACGAAGGTTTGCGGCTGTTCGATGCGGGCTACATCCGCGCCGCCGGCAAGTACAACGACCTCGGCTTCAACTCATTCTTCAAGAGCGGCTGGAAACGGTTCTATCTGAAGTGGTATGACGATTTCCTGCCCTCGGCGCGCAATCTGTGTCCCCAGACTGCGGCGCTGCTGGCCAAGATACCGACGGTGCATGCAGCCATGTTCGCGCTGCTGCCACCCGGTGCCAAGCTGCCCTCGCACCGCGACCCGTTTGCCGGCTCGCTGCGCTATCACTTGGGACTGGCTACGCCCAACTCGGACAAGTGCCGCATCTTCGTCGATGGCCAGCTCTACTACTGGAAGGATGGCGAAGCCGTGGTGTTCGATGAGACCTACATCCACCGCGCTGAAAACCAGACCAGCCAGCAACGCCTGATCCTGTTCTGCGATATCGAGCGGCCGTTGTCGAACCCGGTGGCACGTGCCATCAATCGCGGGATCGGCCGGCCATTGGCACGCGCCGCCGCCACTCAGAACCTGGACGGCGACAAAGTTGGAATATTGAACAAGCTGTTCTCCTATGTTTACCACTTTCGCTTGTTGGCCAAGAGCGTCAAGAAGCGGAACAAGTCGGTCTACTACTTTCTGAAGTGGACGCTGCTGAGCGCGCTGGCGTACGCGGTGTTCTTGCGCGGGCTGGTGTAATCGGTTCAAGCGAGGAATCGTCGGCTCCGTATTCTGGTAGATTTTCTCGCCAAGTACGCCAAGGTCCGCGTCGGAATATTTGAAGTCTTCTCTGCTTGGCGTCCTTTGCGTGCTTTGCGAGAGACTCTCTGAATCCGGCAGGGTCCAGTCTCCCGACTCAGCGTTGCAGCTGCTCGATCAATCGCGCAATCGTGCCTCGCGCCGGGTCGTTGGGAAAATGCTGTTCGAAGTTTTCCAGCAGAGTTCGCGCGGTGGGCCGGTCTCCGGCATCGCGCACCAATTCCACCAGCTTGATGAGTTCGGTACTGCTCAAAGGCCGAAAACGGGCATCCGCCTTGACGCGGGCCTGTACCAGTGCCAGCACCTCCGTGAAACGGCGTGCCTCCACCAAGCGCGGCACCATTTCCATTGCCAGCCGATTCGCCAGACGCTGATCCGGCCATCGACTGGCACGCTCGTGCAACCAGGCAAGCTCGCCCGTTTGATCTTGGCTGGCGCTCACATGCTGCTCTATGGTGCGCCACGCATTATTGACCGCGCCGCCGCGCCACTCGGCAAACACCCGGTCCATGAAGCGACCGCGCTCCCGGTCACGCTCCGCGTCATGGCGCGATTGGCGCCGCTCCGGTGCATAGCGAGCTTCCAACCCCAGCTCCAGGCGCTGCTCGAACAGCACACCGCCCACCATTGCAAATACGGCAAGCCAGCCATAAAGCAACACTGCAATGCAGGCAGCCAGTGGCAACACCCCCAGCCAAGTCGTGACCAGCACCTTGGCCAGTGCGCCGAACGCAGCAATGCACACCAGGATCCACAGGTAGTACCCGCCCAAACGCCGCACCAGATTAAAGCAGGCCAGCGGATTCAACGACTGCAGCACACTGCCGGTCGCACCCTGAATGGCCACCACCGCCGGCAACAACAACACACCGAGTGCCCGCAGCACCATCACTACAGTGTCGCCAATCCAGGGTGCGGCATTGTCGGTCAGAGTGTAGCCGGCGACCACCAGCAACAGCAGGCACAGCGGCCGCTGCTCACTCGCGGGGTTCATCATCTCAATCGCCAGCACGGGCGGTTCGGCGGCGCCCTCGGCCACGTGATCCAACAGTACGAAGGCGTACTTGAAAAACCATGAAAGGATGATGAGCGCCAGCGGGATGCCCAGGAACTTCGCCCGGATGGCCACCAGCAGCAGGATGGAGAACACCACCACCAGCACACCAGCGCCGCCGCGCAGCGGCAGAACCAAGTATCGCAAGACCGCGAACGCATGCATGGGTCGTCGGAATGTTGAACGGGCAACGATCGATGGCCGCAAGGGTTGCGGCGCACCAGTCTTTGGACCTCCGGCGCGGTTGTCATCGGGACATCCGCGTAGCAGTGCCAAAGCGCGAGATCGAGCCACAAGGAAGCAGGCACCCCACCACGCCCTGCGACCTGACTGTGCTCAACGATCAGGACCGATTGACCAATGGGCAGAAGAAAATCTCCGGAAATGTGAAACAATTTGCCACGCCAGCGCGCCGAAGCCTGGTTGCGCATCCTCGCGGAGAAAAATTGCATGCTGAGCCTTGCGGCAGTCACTCACGTCTATCCCAACGGCACCAAGGCGCTGGATGACGCCACGCTCGAGATCGGCAAGGGAATGTTCGGGCTGCTCGGCCCCAACGGAGCCGGCAAGTCGACGCTGATGCGCTGTATCGCCACCCTGCAGACGCCGTCACAGGGCACTATTCGCTTCGGCGCCATCGATGTGCTCAAAGAACCGGAAGAGTTGCGCGCCACGCTCGGCTACCTGCCGCAGGACTTCGGAGTCTATCCGCGCGTGTCCGCGTGGGAATTGCTCGACCATCTGGCGGTGCTCAAGGGCATCGCAGCACCCGGCGAGCGCAAGGATGCTGTGGCAACACTGTTACAGCAGGTCAATCTGTGGGACGTGCGCAAAAAGGCAGTGGCCGGGTTCTCCGGCGGCATGCGCCAGCGCTTCGGCATCGCACAGGCATTGCTCGGCAATCCGACCCTGATCATCGTCGATGAGCCCACCGCGGGACTGGATCCTGAAGAGCGCAACCGCTTCAACAATCTGTTGGCCGAGATCGGCGAGAACATCGTCGTGATCCTGTCGACGCACATCGTCGATGATGTGACCGACCTGTGCTCGCGCATGGCCATCATCGTCGAGGGCCGCATCATCGAAGTGGGAGCCCCGGCGCAGCTGCTGGCGAAGCTGGCGGGTCGCGTCTGGCAGCGGACCATCGACAAGCCGCAGCTGGAAGACTACCGCAGCCGCATGCAGGTGATCTCGACGCGCCTGCGCGGCGGGCAGACATTGATCCACGTCGTTGCCGACAGTGCGCCTGAACCTGAATTCGAAAACGTGCCAGGCGCACTGGAAGACCTGTACTTTGCAACGTTGTCCGGCGTACGTCGCGCCAAGGCCGCCTGAGGACACCAGAGTGCTCGTCAAAATTGCCGCGTTCGAACTGCGCTATCAGGTGCGCTCCGCACTGTTCTTCATCGGCTTCGCGATCTTCTTTCTGCTCACCTTCGGCTCGGTTACGGTCGACCAGATTCAGATCGGCGGCCGCGGCAACGTGCACCTCAACGCGCCGCTCGCCATCCTGCAGACAATCGGCGTGATGAACGTCTTCGGTCGCTTCCTGGGCGCCTGGCTGGCAGCATTGCTGGTGATGGCGAGCGTACCGCTGGCGATTCTGATCGGTTCGGCAATGCCCTGGCAGGATCCAGAGAAGCTTGGCCCATTGGTGGTTGGTGACTACCTTTATGCGTTCTTCGTCTACTCGGTGCCGACGTTGCTGGCCGCCAGCGCCGGGTTTTTCGCGGTAGCGACCGCCACGCGCTCGATGATGTGGACCTATGTGGCTGTGCTGGCTTCATTGGTGCTGTTCTTCACCTCACAATCCCTGCTGAGCGACCCAGCGTTCGACACCATCAGTGCGCTGGCAGATCCGTTCGGGTTCGTCACACTGGATCAGGCCACCAAATACTGGACCGCGAGCGAGCGCAACACGCAGCTGCCCGAGCTCAGCGGCTTGTTGCTGTACAACCGCCTGCTGTGGACGGCAGTCGCGGCGGTCTTGTTCGTTTTGGCCTATGTGGTATTTCGCTTCGAGAAAAAGGCTGGCAAGCCCGACCGCAAGACGCGTGCCGCCGGCAAGTCTCGCAAGCAGCCAGCCTCGGACAGCGTGGCGCCTGCGATAGGAAAGGCACCGCGATCGACCACGGCTACGGTGCCGGCCAGCTGGCAGCAACTCGCAGCACTGACGCGCTTCGAATTCAAGTTCGTGTTCAAGAGCCCGGCCTTCTTCGTATTGCTGGCCCTGGGCGTGTTCAATGCCTTGAACTTATTGGTCCAGACCATCGAGGTGCGCGGGACCGAGTTCCTGCCGGTGACACGCGCAATGGTCCAGGCGCTGGACGGTGCCTTCACGCTGTTTCCCATCATCATTGCCATCTACTATGCCGGCGAATTGGTGTGGCGCGATCGCGAGCGGCACATCCACGAAATAATCGACGCCAGCGCGGCCCCGAACTGGACGTTCATGGTTCCCAAGGTGATCGCGATCTCGCTGGTACTGCTGGCCTGTTTCCTGGTCGCATCCGCCACCGGCATGCTGTTTCAGCTTGCGAAGTCCCTGCATATCTGCTGTGGTTCATACTGCCCAATGTGGTTTTCGCGGTGCTGCTGGCGGTGCTGGCGGTGTTCGTCCAGGCGCTGGTACCACACAAGTTCCTGGGCTGGGCGGTGATGCTGCTCTACCTGGTGTCACAAGTTGCACTGGCCAACGCCGGCCTGGAACACAATCTCTACAATTACGCGAGCACCCCACCGGTGCCGCTCTCGGATATGAATGGCATGGGGCGGTTCTGGATTGGACGCCTCTGGTTCCAGGTGTACTGGCTGGCCTTTGCAATGATGATGCTGGTGGGCGCGCACCTGCTGTGGCGCCGCGGTGCCGATACCAGCTTGAAGCCGCGGCTGGCCAGGTTGCCGGCCCGGCTCAAGAGCCCGGCCGGAGTGGTTCTGGCCGTCAGCGGCGTCGCCTGGATCGCAGTGGGTGCCTTCATCTTCTACAACACCAATATCCTCAACGAATACCGCACTGCCAAGGACCAGGACCGACAACTCGCCGAGTACGAAAGGGCGCTGCTGGCGTACCAGGATGTACCACAGCCTCGCATCACCACTGTGCAGCTGAGCGTGGACCTGTACCCCAAGGAAGTCAGGGCGCGCACCGCAGGCGTCTACACCATCGAGAACCGTACCAGCGCTGCCTTGCCCGCAGTACACCTGCGCTGGGCCGACTCGTTGCAGATGCAGAAACTGGAAGTCGAGGGTGCCCGTCTCAGCAAAGCGTACCCTCAGTTTCAGTATCGAATCTACCAGTTCGATCAGCCGATGCAGCCGGGTGAGAGCCGCCAGGTTCGTTTCACGACATTGTTGGAAGAACGCGGCTTCAAGAATTCCGGCAGCCTGACCCGCATCGTCGAGAACGGCACCTTCCTCGAAAACTCGGCCGTCTCACCCCAGTTGGGGATGGGCCGCGAAGCGTTACTGCGGGATCGTGCCAAACGTCGCAAGTACGGCCTGCCGGCCGAGTTGCGTCCGGACCGATTGGAAGATGCGAGCGCCAATGCCCATCACTACTTGCGGCAGGACAGCGACTGGGTGACTGCCGAGCTGCGCGTTACCACCGATGCAGACCAGACTCCCATTGCACCCGGGTATACGGTCAGCGATACCGTCGATGGCAACCGGCGCACGCTGGTGACGCGCACCGATGCACCGATCATGCATTTCTTTTCCATCCAGTCGGCGCGCTACGCAGTCAAGAAAGACAGCTGGGCCAGGCCGGACGGGCCGCCGGTTGCACTCGCCGTCTACTTTCACCCCGAGCATGAATCCAACGTCCAGCGCATGCTGGACGCAATGAAGCTGTCGTTGGCCATGTTCAGCGAGAAGTTTGCTCCGTTCCAGTTCCAACAGAGCCGCATCCTCGAGTTTCCGGCCTATGATTCCTTTGCGCAGTCGTTCGCCAATACCGTGCCCTATTCCGAGAGCATCGGCTTCATTCAGGACTACGATGATGAGCGCGCCGCCGAGACCATCGATCTGGTCAGCTATGTCACTGCCCATGAAATCGCCCACCAATGGTGGGCGCATCAGTTGATCGGTGCCGAAAAGCAGGGGATGACGCTGCTGTCGGAAAGCTTGGCCCAGTATTCAGCGCTGCTGGTGATGGAAAAGATGTACGGCCGGGAGCAGATCCGTAAATTCCTCAAAGGCGAGCTCGACGGCTACCTGCGCAACCGCGGCGCAGAGATATTGGAGGAGCTGCCGCTCAACCGCGTCGAGAACCAGCAGTACATCCATTACCAGAAAGGGTCCCTCGCCATGTATTGGCTCAAGGAGGTTATCGGCGAGGACGCGGTGAATCGAGCTCTGCAGAAACTGCTGGCGCAATTCGCCTTCAAACCCGCACCGTACGCATCCTCAACCGATTTCATCGCGCTGTTGCGCGCGGAGGCGGGCCCCCGGCACGATGAGCTGATCACCGACCTGTTCGAGAAAATAACGCTGTACGACATGAAGGCCAGCAACGCCAAGGCCAGGCGCCTGACCGATGGCAAGTACCAGGTAACCTTCACCGTCGCGGCGCGCAAGGTGTACGCCGATGGTGAAGGAGTCGAAACCGAAGCACCGCTGGCGGAAAGCTTCGATGTGGGCGCGTTCCTGGCCGAACCCGGCAAGAAGGGCTATACCAGCAAGGCGGCGCTGCTGATGGGTCGCCAGCCCATGCGCAGCGGCAACCAGACGATCACGCTCACTGTCGAGGAGTTGCCGAAGTTCGTTGGCGTCGACCCGTACAACAAGCGCATCGATCGCAACTCCGACGACAACCTGACCAAGGTGGAGTTGCAGTGAGCAAAGTTTTCCGTTCGCCCTGAATCGGCGCGCCTTCGCGCGTTGGCTCGCTTGAAGAGTATTGACAGGATGACAGGATGGCCTGGATAGACAGAAGTCCGAGCGGGTTGAATCCGAGTTTGCTCACCCACTTCATTCCGTCCATCGTGTCATCCTGTTCGTCCTGTTCGTCCTGTCCAAAATTCTTGCGCCGGCTCAGCGCCGATAGCCGAGGATGCGCGCTGGCAGGAACAGCAGCGCCTTGATCAGGGCG
>Ga0193753_10001800_pt1 | contig 17849 bp, 17 predicted proteins | sample H1c2metaG_FD_144925 | JGI IMG/M metagenome (GOLD analysis project Ga0193753, IMG submission 144925) | Soil microbial communities from a riparian zone of the East river system, Colorado, United States - H1c2 | ecosystem: Environmental > Terrestrial > Soil > Riparian zone | place: USA: East...
CAGTTTTTGCGGAGGGCTTCGATCTGCTTCGAGGCGATCTGGTCGACGATATGAAGGCGGTCCTCGACGCTGCTGGTGGGGACATTGTGATCCACCGTGGCGACGGTGCGATCGGGGCGGCGGAGCTTGCGGCCTGCCATGCGGAGACCGTCAAAGGCCTGCGGGGATGTGACCTCGTGAACGAGGTGCAGATCGATGTAGAGGATAGAGGGCTCGCCCTGGGGTTCGGCGACGAGATGCTGCTGCCAGATTTTTTCGAAGAGGGTCTTTGGCGATTGGGGGATGTTCATGGCTTTTCCTTCTGCTCGGTCTGCGTCTGGGGGATGGTGTTTGCGCCAATGGTTGTGGGCGGAATCTGGTGGGGCTGGCCATCCGGGTCAACCAGGATGGCGTTGGTGATGCGCTGGATGATGGCGCTGCCGGAAGAGGGCTCGGCGGTCCAGCGCGCAACGCTGTGCGTCAGTGCTGCGGGGATGTGCTCGGGGTCGATGGCGCGGTTGGCGAAGACCCAGAGGGTGTATTCGGCCTGCGGCTCGCTGGGAACTCTGCCGTCTTTGACCCAGTCGATGGCGGCGAAGGCGACCAGCGGATGCGGGGTACCGAGGTCGACCCAGAGCAGACCGCGCGAGGGGCAGAAGTGGAAGACGCAACCGGTGATGGAGAGGTAGCGGTTGTCGTCGGCGAGGACTTTGTCGGGGACGGAGAGGAAGTCGAGGGCCGTCTCGTCGAGGGGCTTGTAGCCGGCCTTGACGCTGCCCCAGAAGGTCTGGGGCGCGGTGAGATATTGGGCGAGGAAGGGGCGGAAACGGGGGTCGAGGACGAGGTCGTTCTCTCGGCCCTCGGCGGGGGGAGGGCCGTACTGCCAGAGCCACTCCACGTTTTCCTTCTGCTTCTTCTCTTTTTTGATCTTCGGCGAGATGAGCTGTGCGGACGCTGCCATTGCCCCTGTGACGAGGAGGATTGTGGCGGCGAGTTTGAGGTGGCGAGTCATGGTGTCTGCGTTCAGTTACTTCTGTTCGTTTGTTGCTTTGCGGCGACGACCATCAGCACGTTGGCGATTACAAAAAGGAAGATTCCTATGATTGCAATGAGGAGCAGCGGCGTGCCCGTCCAATATCTATAGATGAGGGCAGCGGCGATGCCGCAATTGATAAGGGTCGCTTTGATCTTGAACCAGCGGGTATTCATACGGCATGCATGGCCTGGCGCCGATCGATGGATTCTGTCAGGGCCTGGTGGACGAGTTTGCCCATCTCCTGCGTGGTGACGGGTGTCTGGCCGGGCTGCTGGCCGCGGGCTATGTCAGCGGTGCGGTAGCCGGCGTTGAGAACCTTGTGGACTGCCTGTTCGACGGCGCGGGCGTCCTGCTCGAGGTTGGCGGAGTGGCGAAGGACCATGGCAGCAGTGAGGATGGCGCCGAGGGGGTTGGCCTTTCCTGTGCCTGCTATGTCCGGGGCCGATCCATGCACAGGTTCGTAGAGGTTGACGGCTCCGCCGATGGTGGCCGAGGGTAGCATGCCGAGCGAGCCTGTGATGACGCCGGCCTCGTCGGAGAGGATGTCGCCAAAGAGGTTTTCGGTGAGGACCACGTCGAAGTTACGGGGGATGTTCATGATGTGCATCGCCATCGAGTCGACGAGTTGATGTTCGAGGGTGACACCGGGGTAGTCCTTTGCGACCTCGGTGACGGTGTCGCGCCAGAGCTGCGAGACCTCGAGCACATTGGCCTTATCGACGGAGGTGACTTTTTTACGGCGCTTGCTGGCGAGCTCGAAGGCGACGCGGGCGACGCGCACGATCTCAGCCTTTGTATAGCGCATCGTGTTGATCGCCTCTTCGGACTCGCGGTTCCACCACCGGGGCGCGCCGAAGTAGAGGCCGCCGAGGAGTTCGCGGACGAAGAGGATATCGACGTCCTTGGTGACCTCGGGGCGCAGGGGAGAGCTGTCTGCGAGCGCTGTGTATGCGATGGAGGGCCGCAGGTTCGCGAATCCGCCGAGCGCCTGGCGGATCTGCAGCAGACCAGCCTCGGGGCGCTTGTCGGGCGGGAGCGCGTTGAACTTGTTGTCGCCCACCGCGCCGAGAAGGACGGCGTCGGAATCAAGCGCTGCGTCGAGCGTAGCGGTAGGGAGCGGCGAGCCGGTCTCGGTGATGGCGGTTCCGCCGATGAGACCCGGGACGAAGAGGAACTCATGGCCGCCTAGTTCTGCTACGGCGCGGAGAATGTTGGTGGCTTGCTGGGTGACTTCGGGGCCGATGCCGTCGCCGGCGAGAACTGCAATTTTGAGCCGCATTACTTTACCTCAGACGAAAAGCATAATGGTGATTTAAGAGCGATAAGAACTGATACGAGCCGAAATACAAATAGCGACCGCGGAGAACGCGGGTGAGACGGGTTGAGAGCTGACATCTGCTTATTAGACGGACGCGACGACTGATCGATCCTGTTGCAGGAGGCCGAGGAGGTCCTGGTCGTAGATATTTTTCTTGCGGTCGGCAAGCTCGGTGAAGCGGTGGTAGACGTCGTCGAGCTGGTCGCGGGTGAGGGCGTGGCCGAGTTTTTCGAGACGGTCTGCAAGGGCGCGACGGCCAGAGTGTTTGCCGAGGACGAGGTTAGTGTTGCCGGCTCCGACAGAGGCGGGCGTCATGATCTCGTAGGTGAGGGGGTTGGCCATCATGCCGTGCTGATGGATGCCGGACTCGTGCGCGAAGGCGTTGGCCCCGACGACGGCCTTGTTGGGAGAGCAGCGGAAGCTGATAAACTCGGCCAGCAACTGGCTTGTGGGGTAGAGCTGATCCATCTTGATGTTGCTGGTGTAGGGGTACTGATCGCGGCGGACCATGAGGGCGGCGGCGATCTCCTCGAGGGCGGCGTTGCCGGCGCGCTCGCCGATGCCGTTGATAGCGCACTCGACCTGGCGGGCTCCGCCTTCGATGCCGGCGAGCGAGTTGGCGACTGCCATGCCAAGGTCGTCGTGGCAGTGGGTGGAGAGGATGACGTTCTCGATGCCAGGGACGCGGGCCTTGACGGTGCGGAAGATGGCCGCGTACTCGTTGGGAGTGGAGTAGCCGACGGTGTCCGGGATATTGATGGTGGTGGCGCCAGCCTGGACGGCCACGGTGATCATCTTAAGGAGAAACTCGGGATCGCTGCGGGTGCCGTCTTCGGTGGAGAACTCGACGTCCTCGACGAAAGTGCGGGCGAGTCGAACGGACTCGGCCGCCTGATCGAGGGCTTCGGCCCGGGTGATCTTCAGCTTGGCTTCGAGGTGGAGATCGGAGGAGGCCAGGAAGACGTGGATGCGGTTGTTGGCGGCGGGCTCGACCGCGCGGGCGGCGGCTTCGATGTCCTCGCGTTTACAGCGGGCGAGCGAGGCGATACGAGGGCCGGTGACTTCGCGGGCGATGGTGTGGACGGCGTGGAAGTCGCCATCGGAGGCGATGGCAAAGCCGGCTTCGAGGACGTCGACGCCGAGTGCGGCGATCTGGTGCGCCATGCGGAGCTTTTCGGCGTGGTGCATGGTACAGCCGGGAGACTGCTCGCCGTCCCGAAGGGTGGTGTCAAAGAAGACGATCTGGTTGGTCTCTGGCATATGGCTCTGTACTCTCGATCTGGACGTTATCATAATGCATGCTTATGATGAGTTCTATAGGTATCATAATTTCTAATCATCGTATTCGATACGGCTGATTGGTCTGCAGCAACGAGGTGAAGCTTGGATCTGGTCCAGATGGAGACGTTTCTGGCGGTAGCGGAAGAGCGAAGTTTTTCGCGGGCTGCGGCACGCCTCCATCGTACTCAGCCGGCAGTGAGTCAGGCAATCGCCAAGCTGGAGGGGGAACTCGGTGAGGTTCTGTTCGAGCGGTCCTCGCGGGACGGGACGCTGACGGATGCGGGCGAGGTGCTGCGGGAGTATGCGGCCAAGTTGTTGAATCTGCGAAGCGAGGCGACGGGAGCACTGACGGAGCTGCGATCCCTGCATCGCGGTCGTCTGAATCTGGCAGCGAATGAGTACACCTGCCTGTACCTGTTGCCGTTGCTCGATGAGTTTCGGCGGCAGAATCCGCGGATCAAACTGGCAGTGCAGCGGACGCTGGCCAGCCGCATCTCGGACGAGGTGCTGATGCACTCGGTAGAGATTGGCGTGCTCTCGTTCCGGCCGGATGACGCGCAGGTAAAGTCGACGGTGGTATATCGGGATGAGCTGGCGTTCGTGGTGAATCCACGGCACCCGCTGGCTGGGGCGGGGAAAGTTTCGATCCGGCAGCTGGGGGCGCAGAATTTTATTGCGCACAATATTGCCTCGCCGCAGCGGCAGAAGGTGATTCAGGCGTTCAAGCGGCACAAGACCCCATTGCAGATGGGGGTGGAGCTGCCGTCGCTGGAGGCCATCAAGCGGTTTGTTGAGATGGGCAATGGCGTGGCGCTGGTGCCTGGGTTGACGGTGCGGACGGAGCTGGAGAGCGGTTCGCTGGTGCGGGTACAGGTGCCGGAGCTGCAGACCGAGCGAAAGCTGAGGCTGGTGTATCGGCGGCAGGCGAGCCTATCCCATGCGGCGCTCGCGTTTCTGAAGGTGGTGGAGAGGTATGCGAACGCGCATGGTGATCCGTACTGCTTTCAGCCGGAGCGCGGTCTGTAGGCTGGGCGGTATATTTTCGGGATTGAAGAACATTCAGGCGAAAAGTGCGTCTGTACCGGTAGTCTCGCTGACCGGCTGGACGTTGGCCGGCGAATGAGGCACGAGGAGTGAGAATCCGATGAATAAGACGACGTTTCGAAAATCGATGATGCGGGCGGCAATTTTGACGCTCTGTACCGCGGCACTGAGCACCGTGCCCATGATGGCGCAGGACAACACGGCACCGCCTCCCCCACCCTCTGACCAGGCCGGCCCGCCGATGGGCGGACATGGTGGCCGGATGCGGGGCAACCAGGTAGAGATGTTGACCAAGAAGCTGAACTTGTCGCCGGATCAGGTGACCCAGGTGAAGGCAATCGACGAAGACACAAGGAAACAGTCGATGGCCGTGCGCGATGACTCTTCTATTGCGAAGGCAGACAAACGCGCCAAGATGATGGATATTCACAAAGCGTCGCAGGACAAGATTCGCGCCGTGTTGAACGACGACCAGAAGACGAAGTATGACGCCATGCAGGCAAAGATGCGGGAGCGCAGGACGAACGGCGAAGGCGGGCAGGACAAGCCGCCCCCGCCGCCTCCGCAGTAGACCGAAATCAAGCAAAGAAGGCCGGAGGAAATATGTCCTCCGGCCTTCTTGCGTGTGGAAGCTTCCGATAGGGGTGTGTGCGGTTACAATGAAGAACAGTGAATACCTCGTTCCGTTATCTTTGCAAACGCGTTGCCTGCGGAACAGCGTAGAGAGTTACGGACGAATTCGAAGGGATCTAGCGAAGAATGAAGAAGACGATGTTGTTGTTGGGCGCGCTGATGTTGTCTGCAGCAGCCGGTTATGCGCAGGAGAGCCGGCAAGACGTGAGCATCATGGCTACCGCACCGTTTGCGCCTGAGATCCATGGAAACAGCGTGCAAAAGAATACAACTACTACCCTGGGCTTTGTCGCCAGCTACCGCTATATGCTGACGCCGCGCAGTGCGCTTGAGCTGAACTACGGGTACGCGCAGAACACGCAGAAGTATATTGTGTTCGGCAAGAACGCGGGAGGCATCCACACGCTGCAGCAAGAGATCAGCGCGGCCTACGTGTACAACCTGACCTTTAAAAACTTCAGTCCCTTCGCCGAAGTCGGTGTGGGTACGATGATTTTTTCACCTATCAAGGACGCTGGAACCTTCCGGCTGGATGCCCAGCGGAATACCGCCATCGGCGGTTTGTTTGGAGCAGGTGTATCGTACGAGATCAGCCCCAGCTTCGATATTCGCGCGGAGTATCGCGGTTTTGTGGCGAAGACTCCTGATTTCGGCCTTCCTGGCGACATCTTCAAGACCAACCGATACCAGATCGTCTCGACGCCGTCGATCGGTGTTGCGTACCACTTCTAGTTATAAGTAGTTAACAGAAAAGCCCCGGCGCTGGCCGGGGCTTTTCTGTTGGGCGGAGGCAATAGCGAGGCCTATCTGAAGTGATAGGCGACCCCCACGGTGACGAGAGCTGGCGTGAGCCCAGCAGGGGGAAAGCTGCCCCAATCCTGATATTCGAAATCGCCTCGCACATAGAGATAGGGAAGGGCTTTGTAGTCGACGCCTGCTCCCCCAGCCCACATGTTGTAAGCAAGATTAGGGTGTAACCCTCCGGGGACGTAGGCAGGAAAGTTAAAGACGCCGCGGCCGATCATCAGCTTGCCATAAGGGACAAACCTTCCATAGGTGCGAAAGTAGCGGGCACCGATCTCGTAGGTCTTCTCGTAGAGATCGTTTCCGCTTCTATCCTTGATGAAATGAAATTCGCCTTCGACGCCAAGGTGCCTGGTGAAGTCCAGGTCAAAGTAGGCTGCGACACCATTGAATCGATGGCCATAGTCGGAGCTGGCAGAGGTGAAACCGCCGCCGACTTTGAGATCTGCGGCGCGAGAGGCAGTTGGAGAGGCTTGAGCGTGCAGCATGGACGCTGAGCCAAGCAGTCCGAAAAAGATGAGAACCTTTGTAAACACGTACGTCTCCCTAAGGGCCTGAAAAGTTGTAGGGGCTAACCGCGATTCGACACGACAGATGATAGAGGCTCGTACCAAGGTCTTATCGGCTGAGTTGGTGAAAGGGATACGCTGCATCGACGGTTATCGAAAGCTGAAAAAGGGGTTCGCCCTGTGTCGGACGAACCCCTGTTTTACCTGACAGTGATTAGTTTTGTGGTGGGGCGGTGTTTTGGGGAGTTGCCGCTGCTGGGTTCGTCCCTGCAGGAGCAGTCGAGTCTGCCGGTGTCGCGGTTCCAGTAAGAGGAGCGTTAGTGCTAGCAGGAGCAGCAGCAGCTGGAGCAGCCGTTGGACCTCCTGGCGCCTTGTAGTAGCCGAGTTTGATATAGACCGGCTCAACCTCGAACGGCATCTTGTCCGCGGCGCTGAGGAGCGGTTCAAAGGCCGAGTGCAGCACGATGACCTGATCCGTCCACGGGTCGAAGCGCAGGAAGCTCGCGAGCGGCATGGCGGCCTGCTGTTTCAGGTCCTTCATGTCGAGCTTGGGACTCTTTGCCATGAGCGCCTGCATCCAGAAGGTGGAATCTGAATCGTTTTTTACCAGGCCGTCGCCGATCATGGGCTGGTTCAGAGCCTTCAGAGACTTCACGCGCTGCTGCAGCTGCTGCAGATAGAGGCCAAAGTACTGCTGACCGCCCTCCAACTCCTTCGCATTCAACAACTCCACGGCTTTCTTGGCGGCTGCCTCGTTGTCCGCATCCGTGTGGTGCATGGGGATGCGATTGAACACGGAAGTGGTCGGGAAGAGGAGACGGTCGTTGAAGGCATACTTAGTGTCGAGACGGTGCGCGAGGATGATATGGGCGATCTGGAAGGCCAGGATGGCATTCAGATTTCCCATCTGCTGTGCTCCGTCCTGCGAGACGATGCCGGTGGTGTCGAGCAGGCCCTTGGAGATGACAATGGTGTTGCCTATCGAGAGCGACTCCAGGGGCTGGGTGAGCATGGTGCGGCAGCGGATGGGCCTGGTGAGGGTAATGTTGTTGTAGGCCAGAATGTTGCCGGCAAGGGCCTCAAGCGTCTTGTCGAATTCGCTGGGGGCATCGATCAGACCCGCCTGGAAGAGGCGCTCCACGACGTTATCCTCTGCCTGTTGGACCCAGGCACGCTGGGCACCGAGCGGGCTGACATCCTGCGCGTCGTTACTGACGTCGGTGGCGCCGACGACATCCATGGAGGTGTTGGAGGAATCGGAGGCAGGAACCTTCAGGACGTAGCCCCATACGTGATTGATGGCCTTGAAGCGAAGGGTACGGGATGCGCTGTTGGGGTCGCTCTCTTCTACGTAGAACGAGGTCGGCAGCCAGAGATCCGGCTGGACGTTGGTCCGCCAGCTATCGAAGTGATAGTACTCGCTGTATTCCCTCTCGGTTCCCGAGAAATCGCCGTTGAAGCGGACGACATTCCCGTCGCGGGTCTCCACCCAGATGCGGCCAAAGAAACGGCCTCTATCCTTTTTGCCGTTGAGGGGAGTCACGTCGAAGACGGCGGTAGGAGTGTTGCCGAGGAAGTCATTGCGAACATAGCCGAAAGCATAGTGCTGACGGTCGAAGTCGTTCGAATCCATCAGGATCATCTGAACGAAGCCCGCCTCATGGAAGGTGAGGTGCAGGCTGCCGCTCAAGCCGGTCAGGAAGGAGCTGGAGCGCTTGAAGAAGCCGAGTTTGCTTGCCCCCTCAGAGGTCGATCTGTTTACATCGTATGAACTGTTTCCAATGATCTTGTTGAATTCAACCCGGCCCAGAAAATGCTGGTCGGACTCCGGGGCTTGGCCCAGCGCGGGATCCGGTTTCATGTTCTGGATATAGGTTTCAATCAGGGGCGCGCGCTCTCGGACGGTCTTAATGACTTCCTTCTCGCGGAGAATTGCCTTGTCGATGAGGGCATTTTGGCCCGGAGTGAGCTTGCGGGAAGGCAGAATATTATCCGCCTTCTTTTGGCCAGCAAGGCCAAGGTTCACTGCGGCATGGGCCGGAAAGGTGGATGCGACGGAGAATGCCAGCAGCAGACCGGCGGTGGACTGTTTCCCGAAAATCATGATTTACGGCTCCTGCGGTGACCTTTTGAGTCAACCTGGTAGTTACTTTAGATGCTATTTCATGAGTCGACTGCCGACAATCAAGTTATCCAGCGAGTTGGAAGGCTACATTGACAATGCCTTCCCAATCGACTGGACGTCCCGATGCATCGGTAGCTGGCTGAAAGCGAGTTCCTTGTACGGCGTGGACGGCAGAATCTCCGAGCCCGTGACCGAGATCGGAGGTGACTCCCAGAACCTGAACGGTACCGGAGGAGGATACGCGGAGACGAACCGAGACTGTGCCCTCGATGCGAAGCTTAATAGCCTCGGCGGTGTACTCAGGGCGCGGCTTGAAGAGGACCTTAGGCGCGCTGGCCGCCGGACCCTGCGTCGGAGAAGACTGTCTGAGAGCAGCTGGGGCGGCATTCTGGCCCAAGTTGACGACGCCGGCAGTCCTGCCTGGGGCGTTCATCGGCCCGGTACCACCGGATACGCCTAGCTTGACGCCCCTGACTGCGTTCGCGGCATTGTCCCGCCCATTCATGTTCTGACTGCCGGCGGAGCCGGAACCAAGATTGACAACCTTCGACGCTGGACCCGCTCCCATGTTGGATGCAGGCATTCCCGGTAGGCCCCTGTTCCCAAGATTGACCTCGCTCGTCGCCGGGCGGTTGGAGGGAGCGATGGGGTTGTTCTGCTGGCCGAGCGCGACCGGGGACGGATGCGGAGAATTGTTCACGACAGATGCTGCCTGCGCCTGGGCCAGATTGACTACGCGGGGAGCAGGAGGGGGCTGAACCCGTTTGGGAGGCGCAGGCAGAACGACGGGCGCCGGCTGCGCCATTTTGACCTCTGGCTGCTTCGGAACGTCGGGCACCTTCATATCCGGCGGCTTGATCCGGGGCGGCGAAATCTTGACCACAGGTGGTGGGGGAAGCGGCTTAAGCTTGGGGTGTACCGGCTCCAGCTTCTTCATCGGAGGAATAGGCACGATGAGTTCGGTGAGCTTATCCTGACGGTTCTCGATGGTCTTTTTTGCGGCTGCCCCAATGATGATGATGATGAGGGCGAGAATGACATTGATCGTGATGGAGCTAAAAAGCGAGCCTTTACCCTGGGCACCGTCGTTGAGGACACCGAAATGTGCGAACTGCATATTCGGCGGTGTCGGATTGTCAGTACGAAGCGGCTTTACCTTTACCATAAAAAAATCCTTGGACGGCCTCTGGCGTCAGAGACAGAAGTTGGACCGAAACCGGGACCTTGCCGGAATCAGTACAAGGGGAGGGTTGAGCTCCGATGGCACTGACCGGAACGCCATCGAGTGATCGAGCAAAACTCGATGCAACTGTTCACGGCGGGTGAAACGTACGGCCTGCGCATAAGCATGTTTAGACAGACGCCTAAAATGAGCCAAAAGGTTCGTTAGCAGATAAAGAAAAATTTGAGGCAGGCACCGTGCATCGGGGAGTTGGTTCTGTTCATGTGCCGGAGCTCTGCCAATCACCTACAGCAAGTATATTGCCGTATTGGTATGTGGTTGACACTGATACTTTTGTGGTATCGAAGAAGAACACGAAGGAGGATGCAATGAAGGTTTTAGTGACGGGCGGAGCGGGTTATATAGGGGGCACAGTAACGAGGCTTTTGCTCGCTGGCGGCCATGAGGTGACGGTGTTGGATAACCTTTGCCATAGCAAGCGGTCCGCGGTGGCGGCGCAGGCGAACTTTATCGAGGGCGATGTCGCGGATCGTCCATTGCTCGAAAATATGCTCAATAAAGGCCGGTTTGACGGTGTAATGCACTTTGCTGCACTGATTGAAGCAGGCGAGAGCATGAAGCGGCCCGAGATCTACTTCCGGAACAACACCGCGGCTACGCTAACGCTGCTCGAGGCGATGCTCGCCACAGGGCACGACAAGCTGGTGTTCAGCTCGACAGCGGCCTGTTACGGGGAGCCGGAGAAGACGCCTATTCTCGAAGATGCGAAGCTGAAGCCAACCAATCCTTATGGGGAGAGCAAGTTGCTTGTAGAACAGATGCTTGAATGGATGAACCTCGTCCATGGGTTTAAGTATGCGAGCCTGCGTTACTTCAATGTGGCTGGGGCGATTGAAGGGTATGGAGAGGCCCATGAGCCCGAGTCTCACCTGATTCCCTTGATTCTGGATGTTGCGCTGGGCCGTAGAGAACAGATCAAGATCTTTGGACGGGATTATCCGACGAAAGATGGTACCTGCGTACGGGATTACATCCATGTGCGCGACCTGGCGGAGGCCCATCTGCTGGCGCTGGGTGCTTTAGGGAAACAGAGCAAGCTTATTTACAACATCGGCAACGGGCAGGGATTTACAGTGCTCGAGGTGATCGAGTCGGTGAAGCGGGTTACGGGGAGGCCCATCCCGCTTGAGGAATGTCCGCGCCGGCCAGGCGATCCTGCGGTTCTGGTGGCCGGCTCGGAGAAGATAAAGTCGGAGCTGGAGTGGAAGCCGAAGTTCGCGGAGCTGGACCAGATCGTAGCCAGCGCCTGGGAATGGCATCAAAAACGTTATGCGTAGGGTCAAAGCAAACAATCAGGAGGGGTGCTTGCACTGGCATTCGGTGTGGCTCCCCCTGGTTTTGTAATGGTGATCTGCTGATGCTGAAAAGGAGCCTCACGTGTTCGAGAGCATGTTTCACCTCCCTGTCCCGCTACTGGAGAAGATCCTAAGGCCGGTCGTCGTCTATCTGTGTCTAATCGTGTTTCTACGGCTGTTTGGGAAGCGGGAGCTGGCGCAGTTGAATCCGTTTGACCTGGTGGTGTTGCTCAGCCTGTCGAACACGGTGCAGAACGCGATGATCGGAGACGACAACTCCGTGTCTGGCGGGGTGGTCGGGGCATTTTCGCTGCTGGCGATCAACTACCTGCTGACGCGGGTTCTGTTTCGGCTACCGAAGTTGAGCCGCGCGGTAGAGGGTACCCAGACGGTGTTGATCCGGCATGGTGTCGTGGACTGGGAGGCGCTGAAGAAAGAGGCTCTGACCGAGTTGGAACTGCGGTCGGTTCTGCATAAGCAGGGCTTCGACCGGTATGAGGAGGTGGAGAAGTGCGTCCTTGAGCCGAATGGGAACTTCTACATGGAGGGGATCAAAGCCATGAGCGACAACGCGCAGCGGGAGACCCTGATGAAGGCGATCCAGTCGTTGACCCGCGAGGTACAGGAGATGCGGGCGGAGCTTGCGCTGCGCTGATGGGGAACCGGCTTCGAAGTTACGCCGGAGGGATAAAGACGATCTTTTTGAGCGCTTTTCGATATTTCTCAGGCGGGTCGGGAAGCTGCGAGTCGCGGACGGCAGCCCCGTAGCCACCCATATAAATCGAATACATCACGGCAAGGGCGCAACCCACGCCGAAGCCGAAGCCAAGTAAGAAACCGATGATCGACGGCCCGTAGATACCCATGATGGTGAAGTTTATCGCGAGTCGGGCGCAGGCCGTTGGAGAGACGTCGCAGTAAGGCGTAACGGTGCTCGAAGGGATAAAAGCGAGATAAAAAAGATAAGAAGAAGAAGAGAGCCTTGAGTCTATGGTTGCGCCACGCCGTTTTCTTTTTGCTATTGTGCTCTTATCAGCTTCTATCCTTTTTGATCACCGTTACACCGTTCCGGGTATACCTATTGTGAGTTCTCTATTCAGGAGATGACTGCAGATGAGCCGTGTTCTTCGCAGGATTATGTTTTCCGCTGTTGCCGGGCTGCTGGGCTCGACCATGATCGCGCCGGGCAGGATGGTGCTGGCCGCACCACAGAGGCCGCATCACTGGGCAATCGTGATGCACGGTGGAGCGGGTGTAATTGAGCGCAGCTCGATGAACGCTAAGGCTGAGGCGGAGTATCGTGCGGGACTGACCGAAGCGCTGCAGGCCGCGGCCGCGGTGCTGGACAAAGGCGGCTCGTCCGTCGATGCGGTGGAGGCGGCGATCAAGCTGCTCGAGGACAATCCGTTGTTCAATGCCGGCCGCGGCGCGGTGTTTACCGCGGAGGGAAAGAATGAGCTCGATTCGGCGATCATGGATGGCGCGACACTGAAGGCTGGTGCGGTGGCCGGGGTAACGCGGACCCGCCATCCGATCTCGCTGGCTCGTGCGGTGATGGAGAAGTCGCCGCATGTGATGCTAATCGGCACCGGAGCCGACCAGTTTGCCGCTCATGTCGGCCTGGAGGAGGTGGAGCCGAGCTTCTTCTTTACGGAGCGACGCTGGCAGAGCCTGATCAAGCAGTTGAAGAAGGAAGGCGCTCCGCTGCCGCCGCGGCCCGTGGGGGCGCCTGCCGAACCTGCGAGTCCGCTGGCGGAGTTTGAACCGCCTAATGCTCATAAATACGGCACGGTCGGCCTGGTAGCTCTGGATCGGAACGGAGACATCGCAGCGGGAACCTCGACAGGCGGGACGCAGGCCAAGCGCTGGAACAGGGTGGGGGACTCGCCGATCATCGGGGCCGGGACCTACGCTTCCAACCAGTCCTGCGCCGTCTCCGCGACCGGTACCGGCGAATACTTTATCCGGCTAACAGTCGCGCGCACGATATGTGCCCTGGTGGAGTATAAGAAGATGCCGCTGCAGGCTGCAGTGGATGAGGTCGTGCAGAAGCAGTTGATGGCGATCCACGGAGATGGCGGCGTGATCGCGATTACCCCCGACGGGCAGATGGCCTGGAGCTTCAATACGCCAGGAATGTTCCGGGCGCGCATGGTAGAAGGTGGAGCCACGCAGCTCGGAATCTACAAGGATGAGAAGTAGGGAAGTGAACTCATCCCTGAGATCGTAGCCGTTACTTCGGAGATTGTTGAGCCGTCGCAGGAGTGGCCGTGGAGGTAAAGAGCTTCAGGGCATTCTGCATGGTGTAGTTCAGGCCCCATGCCGTGGGGATGATGACGATAGCCCAGGCGGCGGCAATGAGGATGGGGGAAGACGTCTTTGTCGTGTTCGGGTCAGCCATAATGCTCTCCTGATCTGTTTGTGAGAAATGCTGGTGGCGGAATGAACACACCACCTTTGAAGGTTAGTGCGCCGCGCCTGCGGGTACGACGACGTTCTGGTCCTTCAGCCAATACTTCTCGTCCACGGCGCGGACCAAAAGGTTGGCGATGAAGCCGATCACGAGCAGGCCGCACATGATGTGCAGAATCAGCGGATAGGCATCCTCTTTCGGCATCTTGTTCTCGACGTAGTGGTCGAGAATGCCGTTGACGATAAGCGGGCCGATGATGCCGGCAGCCGACCATGCCGTCAACAGGCGGCCGTGGATGGCGGAGACGTTGAAGCCGCCGAAGAGGTCTTTGAGATAAGCAGGTATGGTGGCAAAGCCTCCGCCGTACATCGAGATGACGAGCGCGGCAATGGCGACGAAGAGAGGCACGGAGTTGATCTTGTCCTGTCGGGCGAAGGGCAGGAAGAAGTAGAGGATGGCACCAAGAACGAAGAAGGTGAAGTAAGTTCCTTTGCGCCCGATGAAGTCGGAGACCGAGGCCCAGAGAAAGCGGCCCGCCATATTGAAGATGCTGAGAATGCCAACGAAACCCACAGCGGCGACGGGGGTGATCTTGCCCTTGAAGAGGTCCTGAATCATCGGCGCGGCCTGTTCGAGGATACCGATGCCGGCGGTGACGTTGACGAACAGCATCACCCAGAGCAGCCAGAACTGCGGTGTCTTCCACGCTTCGGTCACAGCGACGTTATGGGTGGAGATCAGCGCGGCGTGCTTGGTAGAGGGAACCCAGCCGGCGGGCTTCCAGTCAGGCTGCGGAACCCGAATGGTGAAGACGCCGAACATCATGAAGATAAAGTAGAGCGCGCCCATGGTCATCATGGTGTAGGGGATGGAGGGCTGGCCGGCATTCTTGAAGTGGGCCATAAGGTTGCTCGCCAGCGGGCCGCCGATCATAGCGCCTCCGCCGAAGCCCATGATGGCAAGGCCGGTGGCGAGACCGGGCCGGTCGGGGAACCACTTGATGAGCGTAGAGACGGGAGAGATGTAACCAAGGCCGAGGCCGATGCCTCCGATGACGCCGTAGCCAAGGTAGATGAGGGCGAGACTGTGAGTGCTGGCGCCGAGCGAGGCGATGAAGAAGCCCGCGCCGAAGCAGATGGCCGCGTAGAACATGGCGCGGCGAGGGCCGGCTCGCTCCAGCCATGCCCCAAACAGCGCGGCGGAGATTCCCAGAAAGGCGATGGCGATGGAGAAGATGTAGCCGATCTCTTTGAGGTTCCACGCCGAACCGTCAGCGCCGTGCAGCGCGAGCAGAGGGTTTTTGAATACTGAAAAGGCATAGACCTGGCCGATGGAAAGGTGGATGGCCAGGGCGGCGGGTGGGACAAGCCAGCGGCTATATCCTGAGGGAGCGATGGAGCGGTCACGGTCGAGAAATGCCAGGCCCATTTTTTGAAATCCTCGGAAGATTTTTGTCCTACTGCAGTGCAGAAACGTGCGCCCTCGCGAAAACTGCTTCTATACAAGTAGATGCGGAATCAACCATACATGATTCCGTACCGGGGTTCGCTGCCCAAATTGGAGGGCGGACCCTCAGGATTGCCACTTTGCTGATTTGCATCGGCAGCGCGCCGATGTTGCGTAGTTTTGTAAGTTTTTTTGAATCCGGAAAGATAAAAGATAGTAGTATCGCCACTTAAAGCCTGAATAGTTTGGCCAACCAGTTGGTGATGATGACCATCGTTGAAGGCTTCCTAAACTATATGCGGCGTTCCCCGGCCCTTGCAGCAGGGGTGCTGTGCTGCGGTTTATCGGGTTTGCTCTCAGCGGCCATCATGGCCCGGACTCACGGTCTTTCGTGTATCCGCTGGATGACAGCTATATCCATCTTTCTCAGGCGCGCACGCTCGCCGTCCACCACGTATAGGGGATGAAGTCACCGGAGTTTGCGAGCGTGTCCTCTTCCCCCAGATGGGTGGTTATCCTTGCCGCCGTCGATGTGGTGATCGACTCACATCCAGCCACTCCCATCTTCCTCAATCTCATCCTGATGTTTGGCATCCTCTATGCGGTGGACAACGTCATCAAATCCTTCGCGCGCCGCAAACAGTGCCCTGCGTCAGGGGCATGAGTTCATCGACAGGGATGTGGAGGAATGGTCCGGCATCCAGCACGCCTCCATCGCGATCCTCCAGTACCCTGTCAGCGGTCGCCTCTCAATTGATTCGTTGGCATCAGGCTGAGAGGTTGCCGTGGTGCGGTGCATAGCGTACCTTTTTTGAGACTGTATTTAATTGATGGAGGATGTGCGTGACGGTTGAACAGGGTACCAATCTGGAATCGAGTCTGCGGGAGAACCGGGTATTTGCTCCGCCGGCTGAGTTCGCGGCCAAGGCCTATGTGAAGAGCCGGGAGCAGTACGAGACGATGTATCGCCGTAGCGTGGAGCAGCCGGAGGAGTTCTGGGCAGAGGCTGCGGGCGAGCTGGATTGGTTCACTCCCTGGACGAAGGTGCTCGAGGGCGAGGCCCAGCATGCGAAGTGGTTTGTTGGCGGGAAGCTAAACCTCTCGCATAATTGCGTGGACCGCCATGCCCTGGGCGCTCGCAAGGACAAGATCGCACTGCTGTGGGAGGGCGAGCCGGGTGAAGTTCGCAAGCTGACCTACACCGACCTGTACGAGCAGGTGCAGCGGTTTGCCAATGTGCTGAAGGGCTTGGGGATCAAGCGCGGCGACCGTGTCGCCATCTATATGGGGATGTGCCCTGAGCTACCGATCGCGCTTCTGGCCTGTGCGCGAATCGGGGCAGTCCACTCGGTCATCTTTGGCGGCTTCGCAGCGCAGGCGATCGTGGATCGCGTCAACGATTCAGGGTGTGTCGCGGTGCTGACGCAGGATACGAGCTACAGGCGCGGCGGCGAGATTCAGCTGAAGGGCATTGTGGACGAGGCGCTGGAAAAGTGTCCCACGGTGAAGAGCGTCGTGGTCTTCCGGCGGTCCGGTTCGACGGTCTCCATGCAGCCCGGGCGCGATGTGTGGTGGCACGAGGCCATGGCCGGCGTTACCGCCGAGTGCGCTCCGGAGTGGATGGATGCGGAGGATCCCCTATATCTGCTCTACACCTCCGGCACGACGGGGAAGCCGAAAGGCCTGGTCCATACCACCGGCGGTTACTCGGTCCAGACGTATCTGACGAGCAAGTACGTCTTCGATCTTCAGAAGGACGATGTCTATTGGTGCACAGCAGACATCGGATGGGTGACCGGGCATAGCTATGTCGTCTACGGGCCGCTGCAGTGCGGGGCGACGGTAATGATGTACGAGGGCGCGCCGAACTGGCCGGAGTGCGACCGCTTCTGGAAGATTGTGGACGCGCATAAAGTAACGATTCTCTACACCGCGCCGACGGCGATTCGCGCCTTTACGAAGTGGGGCAGCCAATGGGTGCGGAAGCACTCGCTGGATTCGCTGCGCCTGTTGGGGACAGTGGGCGAGCCCATCAATCCGGAGACGTGGATGTGGTACCACCGCGAGATCGGCAAGGAGCGCTGCCCTATTGTGGATACATACTGGCAGACGGAGACGGGCGCGATCATGATTGCGCCGATCCCGGGTGCGGTAGCGGCCAAGCCGGGCTCGGCGACGCGGCCATTCTTCGGTATTGTGCCTGAAGTAGTTACAAAAGAGGGACAGCCGGTGCCGGATGGGCACGGTGGTTTACTGGTCATCCGCAAGCCGTGGCCTTCAATGGCGCGGACCATCTACGGAGACCAGGAGCGGTTCGAGCAGGCGTACTGGAGCGAGGTTCCGGGCAGCTACTTCACCGGCGATGGCGCCCGGCGCGACACCGATGGCTACTTCTGGCTGATGGGCCGCGTCGACGACGTCATCAACGTCAGTGGACACCGGCTGGGAACAATGGAGGTGGAGTCCGCGCTCGTGGCACATCCCAAGGTGGCCGAGGCGGCTGTGGTGGGACGACCGCACGAGATGAAGGGGCAGGCCATCGCAGCCTTCGTCACACTCGAAGGCGGCCACGAGGCCAGCGAGGAGCTGCGGCAGGAGCTGCGGCAGTGGGTTGCCAAGGAGATCGGTGCGCTCGCGAGGCCGGACGATCTGCGGTTCACCGAGGCTCTGCCCAAGACGCGCAGCGGGAAGATTATGCGGCGGCTGCTCCGAGAACTGGCAAC
>Ga0193753_10001801_pt1 | contig 17845 bp, 18 predicted proteins | sample H1c2metaG_FD_144925 | JGI IMG/M metagenome (GOLD analysis project Ga0193753, IMG submission 144925) | Soil microbial communities from a riparian zone of the East river system, Colorado, United States - H1c2 | ecosystem: Environmental > Terrestrial > Soil > Riparian zone | place: USA: East...
TTCAAGAGTGATCCATGAAAATAAAGTCTGGTGCCCGAAGAGGGAATCGAACCCACACCACGTCTTAGGTGACCGGATTTTGAGTCCGGCGCGTCTACCAGTTCCGCCATTCGGGCATGCCAAGCCGAGCAGTATATGCGATCGGCTATCTTGGTAGAATCCTAAAGACAATGCTGCGCACGGACTTTCACTTCGAGTTGCCCAAGGAACTCATTGCCCAGCATCCCGCCGCGGAGCGCTCCGGCAGCCGATTGCTGACGCTTGAGCGTAGATCCGGCCTGTTCGAGGACCGCCAGTTTCGTGATTTCCCCGCGCTACTTGACCCACGGGATCTGCTGATTTTCAACGACACGCGCGTCATCCCCGCCCGCGCCTATGGCGTGAAGGAGAGCGGCGGACGGGTCGAACTGCTGCTGGAGCGGGCACTGAGCGCAGATTCCGCCCTGGTGCATGTGCGCGCAAGCAAGGGCCTGAAGGAGGGGGCTGCCGTGAAGCTCGCGGGCGGCGAGAGTGCCGCCATGATCGGGCGCGAGGGCGAGCTGTTTGTGCTGAAATTCTCCTGCGGCGTGATCGAGTTCTTTCAATCGCACGGGCAGGTGCCGCTGCCGCCCTACATCGATCGCGGCGCCGACGAGGTGGACCGGGAGCGTTACCAGACGGTCTACGCTCGTGCACTCGGCGCGGTTGCGGCCCCGACCGCCGGACTGCACTTCGATGAGGCCATTTTTGCAGCGCTGCGCGCTAGGAATATCGCGCATGCCTTCGTGACGCTGCATGTGGGGGCCGGGACGTTTGCGCCGATGCGCACGGACGACCTCGACCAGCATGAGATGCATTCCGAATACCTCGAGGTGCCCCTGCACACGTGCCAGGCGATGGAACGGGCGCGGGCGGCCGGAGGCCGCGTCATCGCGGTGGGCACGACCGTGGTCAGGAGCCTCGAGACTGCGGCCGGCGCCGCGCCGGATGCAGGGGCGATTGCGCCTTACCGGGGCAACACCCGGATATTCATCAAGCCGGGGCATGTGTTTCGCGCGATCGACGCCATGGTCACGAATTTTCACCTGCCGGAATCGACCTTGTTGATGTTGTGTTCGGCGTTCGCCGGCCGAGAATCCCTGCTGGCCGCCTATGCGCACGCGGTGCGCGAGCGCTATCGATTTTTCAGCTACGGTGATGCGATGTTCCTCACATGAGCGCGATGCAATTCAATCTGCTGTCGCAGGACGGCGCGGCGCGGCGCGGCCGGCTGACCTTCGCGCGCGGCACGGTCGAGACGCCGGCGTTCATGCCGGTGGGAACCTACGGCACCGTCAAGGCGATGACGCCGGAGGATCTCGAGGCTGTCGGCGCCGAAATCGTGCTCGGCAACACCTTTCATTTATTTCTGCGGCCGGGGCTCAAGGTCATTGAGGCCCATCAGGGACTGCACCGCTTCATGCACTGGCGCAGGCCGATCCTGACCGACTCCGGCGGATTCCAGGTGTGGAGCCTGGCCGAGATGCGCAAGCTCACGGAGGAGGGGGTGCATTTCCGCTCACCGGTCGACGGCGCCGCCGTGTTTCTGTCGCCCGAAGAGTCGATGCGGATTCAGCGCGCATTGGCCTCGGATGTGGCCATGAGCTTCGATGAATGCACGCCCTATCCCGCAACGGAAGACGAGGCGCGAACATCGATGGAATTGTCCATGCGCTGGGCGCGGCGCGGCTTCGACGAGTACCATCGAAGCGAGCCGCCGGGAACGCTGTTCGGCATCGTGCAAGGCGGCATTCACCCGGCATTGCGGCTCGAGTCGCTTGCGGCCCTGGAACAGATCGGCTTCGCCGGCCTCGCGGTCGGCGGCCTGGCGGTGGGAGAGCCCGAAGCGGAACGCGAACGGATCTTGAGTGAGTTGTTGCCACACATGCCTTCGCTCAAGCCGCGGTATCTCATGGGTGTGGGGCGCCCGGAGGACATCATCGAGGCGGTGCGGCACGGCATCGACATGTTCGATTGCGTCATGCCGACCCGGCACGCGCGCAACGCGCATCTGTTCACGCGCGGCGGCGTCATCAATATTCGTAATGCCGCCCACACCGAAGATACCGGTCCGATCGAAGAGGGCTGCGCCTGCTATACATGTCTAAACTATAGCCGCAGCTATTTGCGCCATTTGGACAAGTGCGGCGAAATTTTGGGCTCGCACCTCAACACGGTCCACAACTTGTTCTTCTATCAGCGCTTGATGCGGGAAATTCGCGCGGCCATCGCGAGGGGCACCTTTGACGGTTACGCCCGCGAGTTCTATGCCCTGCAAGGCCAGCCTTTGAGTTAAGTTTGGCCCTGCCTGCTGTATACTACGCCGCTTTGTGCAGCGGCGTCCGCCGCAAAAAAAGAGTGTAACACTATGGATTTCCTCATTAATTCGGCATATGCGCAGGCCGCGGGCGCGGCCCCCGGCAGTCCGAGCCTGATCAGCACGCTGGCGCTCCCCGCGCTGCTCCTGGTGGTGTTCTATTTCCTGCTCATCCGGCCGCAAAGCAAGCGCGCAAAAGAGCAGCGCGAAATGCTGTCCAAGGTTGCCGTGGGCGATGAAATCGCCACCACGGGCGGCATTCTCGGCAAGGTGACCGAGGTGGGCGAGCAATTCTTGAGCGTGGAAATCGCCGCCGGAGTGAACATCAAGCTGCAGAAATTCCAAGTCGCGCAGGTATTGCCGAAGGGCACGGTCAAGAGCGCATGACCGGCTATCCGCGCTGGAAGATCGCGCTGGTCGCGATCGTGATGCTCATCGGGATCTTCGTGGCGCTTCCCAATATATTCGGCGAGGAAAGCGCGCTGCAGCTGGCGGCCGACCGTATGGCCGTCACGGATGCGGACCGCGCCGCCGTGGTGCAAATCCTCAAGGACAAGGGCGTTACGCCATCGGGCGTATTTTTGGAGCAGGGCCGTCTGACGCTGCGCTTCAGCAGCACGCAGGATCAACTGAAAGCACGCGACATGATCGCGGAGGCGCGCCCGAAGCAATTCACCATCGCGCTGTCGCAGGCCTCACGCGTGCCTTCCTGGATGCATGCCATGGGGCTGGGTCCGGTCAAGCTGGGCCTGGATCTGCGCGGCGGCGTTTACCTCGTGTATCAGGTCGATGTGCAGGGCGCGGTAAAGCAGCTCCTGGATCGCCGCGAGCAGGATTTTCGCACCTCGCTGCGCAACGCGCGCGTGGCGTACCAAGATGTCGTGGTCGACTATCCGGCCACCCGGGTGCGGGTGCTGTTTCGCGACGCTGACAGCTTCACCAAGGGGAAGGCCGCCATCCTCAACGACAGCCGTAATCTGAGTCTGACCGAGACCAGCGTCGCCGGCGCGCCCGCCTTGGAATTGCAATTGACGCCGCAAGAAATCAAGGAACGCCAGGACTACGCGGTCTCGCAAAACATCGTCATTCTGCGCAATCGTCTGAACAGCCCGGAACTCGCGGTGTCGGAACCGCAGGTGGCGCGCGAGGGTGTGGATCGCATCGCCATCCAGTTGCCCGGGCTGCAAAATTCGGCCGAAGTTAAAAAGATCCTCGGCAAGACGGCGACCTTGGAATTTCGCATGGTCGATGAGACCAACAATCCGCTGGAGGCGGCCGGTACGGGACGTGTCCCCTTGGGCTCGAAACTGTTCTACACCCGGGACAAGCAGCCCGTGCTGCTGAAGCGCGACGTCGTGGTCACCGGCGATCAGCTGACCGATGCGACATTCCAGCCGAATTCGCAGGACGGTCCGGCAGTCTCGGTGGGCTTGGACAGCCGCGGCGCTGCGAAGATGCTGAAGAACACCCAGGAGAACCTCGGCCACTTGATGGCCGTGGTGTTCATCGACCGTTCGCGCGAAAAGAACGCGCAGGGCGTGGAAGTCGACCGCACCACCGAGGAAGTCATCAACCGCGCGACCATCCGCGGCGTGTTCGCAAATAATTTTTCGATCACGGGCGTCAACCCCATCGAAGGCCGCGAGCTTGCGCTGCTGCTGCGCGCCGGCGGCCTGGCCGCGCCGCTCACGCCGGTGGAAGAGCGCGCCATCGGCCCGAGCCTGGGCCAGGACAACATCAACAAGGGCATCAAGGCCATGGTGTTCGGCATGCTCGCCGCCTTCGTCTTCATGGCGGTCTACTACAAGGCGTTCGGCTTGATCGCCGACATTGCGTTGGCGGCGAACGTGGTGCTGCTCACCGCTCTTCTGTCGATGTTCGGCGCGGCGCTGACCTTGCCGGGTATCGCCGCCGTGGTGCTGACCGTCGGCATGGCGGTGGACGCCAATATTTTGATCTACGAGCGCATCCGCGAGGAGCTGCGCAACGGCGTCACGCCGCGCGCGGCCATCGCCGCGGGCTTCGAGCGCGCGCTATCGGCGATCACCGACTCGAACATCACCGCGCTGATCGCGGGCGTCGTGTTGTGGTCCTTCGGCGCCGGCGCCATCCGCGGTTTCGCGGTGGTTCTGGTGCTTGGAATTTTCACGTCGGTATTCACTTCCGTGATGGGCAGCCACGCGTTGGTGCAAATCTTCTACGGCAGAAAGCGCAAGCTCGAACGCTTGTCGATCTAGGGGAACACTTCCATGGAATTTTTCCACAAGGTCACACGCTTCCCGTTCATGCACACCCGCAAGGTGTGGTACGGCCTGTCCGCGGTCCTGATCGTCTCTTCGTTGGCGTTGGTTTTGATCCGCGGCTTGAACTTGGGCGTCGATTTCACGGGCGGCGTCGTGGTCGAGACGAATTTCGCGCAGCCGCCCAATATCGAAACTCTGCGTACCGAACTGGCCGCCGCCGGCGTGGCGGGCGCGCAGGTACAGGCCTTCGGGAGTTCCCGGGACATCCTGGTGCGTCTGCCGCCGGACCCGAACGCCAAAGGCGACCAGATCGGCGCCCGCGTTCTCGAGGTCTTTTCCAAGTCGAACAGCGGCGTGAAGCTGCAGCGAACCGAAGTCGTCGGACCCCAGGTCGGACAGGAGCTGTTCGTCAAGGGCGGCTGGGCGCTGGTCGCCACGCTGTTCTTCATCCTGGTCTACGTCTTGTTCCGCTTCACACCCAAGCTTGCGCTCGGCGCGATTTTCGCGGTGCTGCATGATCCGATCTGCGTGGTCGGCTTCTTTGCACTGACTCAGATGACATTCGACCTCACCGCGATATCGGCGGTGCTGGCGGTCATCGGCTATTCGCTCAACGACACCGTCATCGTGTTCGACCGGATCCGCGAGCGCGCCCGGAGCTCGCGCAAGCTTTCGATTGCGCAGGTCATCGACGAGTCGATCAATCAAACCCTGTCGCGAACGTTGATGACCAAGCTGGTGACATTGTTGGTGGTCGTGGCACTGTTGATATTCGGCGGCGAAACGTTGCGCGGATTTTCCGCAGCCTTGGTGATCGGCATCATCGCCGGCACGTACTCGTCGATTTATATTTCTGCCGCGCTGTCGCTCGACCTGGGGTTGAAGGTCGACGATCTGTTGGAGCGCAAGGCGACCAAGCCCGAAGAAGTCGACGGCATGCCCTGAACCTGATGGAACTGCTCGCCGATCCGCAGTCCTGGGTGTCGTTCGTGACGCTCGCGTTCCTCGAGATCGTCCTCGGCATCGACAACATCATTTTTCTGTCGGTGCTCGTCGAGCGGCTGCCGCAAGCCCAGCGCGCCAGCGCGCGCATGCTCGGTCTGGCCTTTGCCATGCTCACCCGCATCGGGCTGCTCTTTTCCATCACCTGGCTGGCGACGCTGCGCGATCCGTTGTTTCGCGCGCTGGGCACCGACGTGTCCGGCCGGGATTTGATCCTGTTCGCCGGCGGCCTGTTCCTGCTGGTGAAAGCCGTCATGGAAATCCACGACATGTTGAAGGGCAAGGTGCACAGCCGCAAACCCAGCGTATTCAACAGCTATGTTCTGATCATCCTGCAGATCGGCATCATCGACATCGTATTCTCGCTCGACTCGGTGTTCACCGCGGTGGGTCTGGCCAATCATATCGAGATCATGATCGCGGCCATCGTAGTCTCGGTGCTGGTGATGATGGTTGTCTCGTCGAGCATCAGCCGCTTCATCGATCGCTATCCGACGATCAAGGTGTTGGCGCTGGCGTTTTTGGTATTGGTCGGCGCGGCGCTGATCGCCGAATCGCTGGAATGGGACTTCCCCAAGGGATACCTGTACTTCGCGATGGCATTTTCGGTGGCCGTGGAATGGATAAACATTCGATTGCGCCAGCGAATTCAGCAATAGTTTGCTAGCGCGGTACGAAAGCCGCTAAAGTCCGCGCAGTATTTTAAGAACGGGAGATGACATGAATTGGCGCATCAAACCGCTTGACGCTATTTTGGCGAGTGCCGAGAAGAGGTCTCTGACGCGCACGCTCGGGGCTTTTCAGCTCATGATGCTTGGGGTTGGCGCCATCATCGGCACCGGCATTTTCGTGTTGACCGCCGAGGCGGCGCAAAAGGCCGGACCGGGAATGATGGCCTCATTCGTCATAGCGGGATTCGTCTGCGCAGTGACCGCATTGTGTTACGCCGAACTGGCGGCCATGGTGCCGGTCTCCGGTTCTGCTTATACATATTCTTACGCGGTGCTGGGCGAACTGATCGCCTGGATCGTGGGCTGGGCGCTCATCCTCGAATACACCATCGCGGCGAGCGCCGTCTCGGTGGGATGGTCGAATTACTTCGTGCCGCTGATAGCGCATAGCTTCGACATTCATATCCCGTTGTATCTGTCCAAGGGCTATTTCGCCGGCGGCTTCATCAATGTGCCGGCGGTGTTCATCGCGGCGCTGGTGACCACGTTGCTTGCCCTCGGTACGCGCGAAAGCGCCACGGTGAACGCGGTATTGGTCTGCATCAAAGTGGCGGCACTGATCCTGTTCTGCGCACTGGCGCTGCCCGTCGTCAATATGAAGAATTTCGAGCCGTTCGCACCCTTGGGTTGGCTCGGCATCGGCGGCGCGGCTGCCTCGATCTTCTTCGCCTACGTCGGTTTCGACGCAGTGTCGACCGCTGCCGAAGAGACCAGAAACCCCCAGCGCAACATGCCGATCGGCCTGATCGGCAGTCTGGTGATTTGCACAATTTTCTACCTTTTGGTGGCGAGCGGCGCCATCGGTTCCATTGGCGCTCAGCCGGTGTTGGACGCGGCGGGTCATGGCATCGACCCAGGCGGACCCGAAATGCTCAAAGCCTGCATGGATCCCGCGAAGCTCTCGACGCTGGTTTGCAGCGATGAGCCGCTGGCGCATGTGCTCCGCGAAATCGGCTGGATCAAGGTCTCGCGGCTGATTGGTTTGGCAGCGTTTGTCGCGCTGCCGTCGGTGATTCTGATGATGATGTTCGGCCAAACGCGCGTCTTCTTCAGCATGGCGCGTGATCGCCTGCTGCCGGACGTCTTGACCAAGATTCATCCGCGATTCCAAACGCCCCACGTGGTGACCATGATCACCGGCACGGTGGTGATGTGCGCCGCCGCGTTTTTCCCGGTCGGCAATCTCGCCGACACATCCAACGGCGGTACCTTGGCCGCATTTTTCTCGGTGGCCATGGGCGTGATGATCTTGCGACGCACTCAGCGAGATCGAAAGCGGCCTTTCAGAGCCCCGGCGATCTGGCTGGTGGGCCCTTTGGCGCTGATCGGTTGTCTGGCGTTGTTCTTGCTGCTGTCGTTCTTCGCCAAGATGGTCTTTTTCGGCTGGGCTGCCTTAGGATTGGTGGTCTACGCGACCTATAGCCGCAAGCGCTCCACCTTGCACCCTGGATACGTCGAGCCGCCCGAATCAGGCGCGAAGTGATTCCGGCGTCAAGGGTCCGATGACGTCGAGCAGCGCCTGGTAAACCTTGGGGTTGCCGGCGACGATGTTGGATCCGAGCGTGTATTCTGAGCCGGTGGGCGTTCCCACACGTCCGCCGGCCTCTTGAATCAGCAGCGTGCCGGCCGCAGTGTCCCACGGCGAGAGCCCGAACTCCCAGAAGCCGTCGATTCTTCCCGCCGCCACGTAGGCCAGATCCAACGCGGCCGCGCCCGGGCGGCGGATGCCCGCGGCCGTCGACATGACGACCTTGAGCATGGCCAGATATTCATCGAGATGGGCGCCCGCGCGGAACGGGAATCCGGTGCCGATGAGAGAGCCCTCCAACGTGCGCTGGCCGCTGACGCGGATCTTCTTGCCCTCCAGTTGGGCGCCGTCGCCGCGCGAGGCGGTAAAGAATTCCTGGCGCATCGGATCGTAGACGACACCGTGCTCCAGGCGGCCCTTCTGCTGGAGCGCGATGGAGACGGCGAAAGTCGGAAAGCCATGCAGAAAATTGGTGGTGCCGTCTAGCGGATCGATGATCCACACGAACTCGCCCTCACCGCTGCGGCCGGACTCTTCGGCCAGGATCGCGTGCTGCGGATAGCTGCGGTGGATGGTGGCGATGATGTCCGCCTCGGCCTTGCGGTCGATGTCGGTGACGAAGTCATTGCGGCCTTTGCTGTCGATTTTCAGGGAATCGAGGCGCGACAGGCTTTTGACGATTAGATCGCCGGCGCGTCGCGCGGCGCGCATGGCGATATTGAGGAGCGGTTGCATGGTGTGGCGCTAGAATATCATTTGTGACTACCCAGGTTCGCATTGTACTCATCGATCCCAGCCATCCGGGCAACATCGGCTCGGTGGCGCGCGCCATGAAAAACATGGCGCTCGCCGATCTCGTGCTGGTGCGGCCGCGCTCGTTTCCGCATGCGGAAGCCGTCGCACTGGCGGCTGGCGCGGACGACATTTTGAGCAACGCGCGAATTGTTGACAGCGTCGCCGACGCCATCAGCGACTGCGCCTTCATCGCGGGCACGACATCGAGGCCCCGCTCCTATTACTGGGAGTTCACGACGCCGCGCGATGTCGCCGGCCGCATCGTCGCGCTGCCGGAAGGCAATCGCGCGGCCCTGCTCTTCGGCTCCGAGCGCTATGGATTGGCGACCGAGGATCTGAATCACTGCAATGTACTGGTGCGCATCCCCGCCAATCCCGACTATTGCTCGCTGAATCTGGCGATGTCGGTGCAGCTCGCGGCGTACGAGATCTTTTTGGCGCGCGAGCAGCCGACATCCCACACGCAATTGGAAATGGAGCTCGCCCCGTCGGGCGATGTCGAGCACTTTTACGCCCATCTGCACGAGGTGCTCAATGAAATCGATTTCGACGACCGCACTGGGCACCTGATGGAGCGATTGCGGCGCTTGTTCAATCGCGCACAGATGGACCGCAATGAACTCAACATCCTGCGCGGAATCTTGAGCGCGGTGCAGGGCCGGCGCGGGCAATCCGCGCAGCGCTCGCGCAAATGAACTCGGCGCGCCCGAACACGCCGCATCCGGGCACCACGCAGATGCCGGTGTATTTGGATCATGCAGCGACCACGCCGGTCGATGTGCGCGTGGCCGCGCGCATGGCCGAGGTACTGCGATCCGAATCCGAGTACGGCAATCCGGCCTCGACGAGCCATGACTACGGTGATGTCGCCGGCGCTCTGGTCGAAACGGCGCGCGGGCAAGTGGCTGCGGCCGTGGGCGCTGCCGCCGCCGAAGTCACTTGGACGTCAGGCGCCACTGAAGCGAATAACCTGGCGATCTTTGGCGTCGCCCACTACTACCGGGAGCGCGGCCGCCATATCGTCACGGCGCGCACCGAGCACAAGGCCGTCCTCGACCCCTGCCGCGAACTCGAGCGCCGGGGCTGGGCGGTTACCTACCTGGTTCCCGACGCGGAAGGCGTGGTGGATCCAGAGCAAGTGGCCGCGGCGCTGCGGCCGGACACGGTGCTGGTGTCGCTGATGCACGTCAACAACGAAATTGGCGTGGTGCAAAATATCGCGGCAGTCGGTGCGATTTGCGCTGCGCACGGCGGCGCATGGCTGCATGTCGATGCGGCGCAAAGCATCGGCAAGTGCCCGATCGATTTTGCCAGTTTGGGAGCCGATCTCATGTCCCTTTCGGCGCACAAAGTCTATGGGCCGAAGGGCGTGGGCGCGCTCGTTGTCGCGCAGCGAGGCGAGACGCGAGGACGGGGCCGCGTTCAGCTCACCGCGCTGCAATTCGGCGGCGGTCAGGAACGTGCGCTGCGGGCGGGAACGCTGGCAACGCACCAAGCGGTGGGCATGGGCCTGGCATTCGAGCTGGCCATGCGCATCTCGTCGGTGGAAACGGTGCGCGTGGCGCACCTGCAGCAGCGGCTGTGGCAGGGACTGGCTGCCCTCGGCGGCGTACAGCGCAACGGCAGCGCCACACGCTCAGTGCCGCACCTGCTCAATGTGTCCTTCGAAGGAGTGGAAGGAGAAAGCCTGCTGGCGGCGATACGTCCCTACGTGGCGGTGTCGACCGGATCGGCCTGTACCTCGGCGTTGGCCGAGCCCTCGTACGTGTTGCGCGCCTTGGGCCGCAGCGAGCGCTTGAGCGAAAGCAGCCTGCGCTTCGGACTAGGGCGCACGACTACCGAGGCGGACATCGATGCGACAGTCGCGGTCCTGGCGCGCGAGGTCAACCGCCTGCGCAAAATTGCCGGGCTGCCCAGGTGAATTACAACGATTTGACGCGCCGATACTTTACGGCTGCGGCGAGCGCCGGTGAGTTGACCGGCCCTGGTGTTTTCCGCGGCGCAGCCGGAAATCGCGAGAAGGGCGCCTGGGTCCAGTTCGATCTGCAGGTTCAGCGAGGTGCGGTTTCGGCGGCGCGGTTCCTGGCCTATGCCTGCCCGCATACCATCGCCGTGGCGGCCTGGCTGGCCGAGCAGGCGGTCGGCAAGCCGTTAAGGCCCGTTTTGCCCGAGAGCGTGCAGGCGTTGCAGGAGCGGTTTGCCGTGCCCGTCGAAAAGACCGGCCGCCTGTTGATCATTGAAGATGCGTGGCTTGCGGCGGCCGTTCCAGCCATTGATTACCGCGGCTGACGGACCCATATGGGTTGTGTGAGCCACGCGTATCCAGGGTGAACGCGGATTAATTAAAAACGCGCTTTGGTTCCGTGCGGGGAGGGCACTGTCGTGTTATCTATAGTGTCCTCAGGCGTATTTTTGTGAGGTACAGCGCAGCATGGCAATACTACTGACCGAGTCGGCGGCCGATCGGGTAAGGACTCATTTGGCGCAGCGCGGAATCGGCGTCGGATTGCGGGTTGGAATCAAGAAAACAGGTTGTTCGGGTTTCGCCTACGTGGTGAATTACGCCGATGAAATCAATCCGGAAGACGCCGTATTCGAGGCACGGGGCGTCAAAGTCGTCGTCGATCCTCAAAGCCTGCCCCTGATCGACGGCACCCTGGTGGATTTCGTCAAGCAAGGCCTCAACGAGGCATTCAAGTTTCAAAACCCCAAAGCCAAGGGTGAATGCGGTTGCGGCGAGAGCTTCAACGTCTAGTTGGACGCTGCGCGCACAAGAACCCAGGGTCGGTTTTTCCAGGTAATACAGGGACTTCGGTCCTCGTCATGATTGCTTGAGCAGCCCCGCTCCAGTACACTTCGCGGTCTTTGTCAGCCTTGGGCCCAAGTCTGACGTAATGTCCATTCAGCGAGGTTGTGATGTCCATCGAGCGAACCCTATCCATCGTGAAGCCAGACGGCGTCGGCCGTAATCTAGTCGGCGAGGTCTACCGCCGTTTTGAGCAGGTGGGTTTGCAAGTCGTGGCCGCCCGCATGATGCGCCTGTCCCAAGCCGAGGCTGAGGGCTTTTATGCCGTGCACCGTGAGCGGCCGTTCTTCAAGGATCTGGTCCGCTTCATGACCTCCGGGCCCGTCATGGTCCAAGTGCTGGAAGGCGAAAACGCCATCGCCAAGAATCGCGAAGTCATGGGTGCAACCGATCCGAAGAAAGCGAGCAAGGGAACCATTCGCGCGGATCTGGCCACCAGCATCGATGAGAACATCGTTCACGGCTCCGATGCCGTCGATACCGCCGCGCGCGAGATCAACTACTTCTTCCGGGAAATTGAGATCTGCCCGCGTACGCGCTAGCGTAGCGGCGATCTTAGGGGGCTTTTAAGTGTCGAGCGAACGCGTGAATCTGCTGGGGCTTCCCCGCGCGCAGCTCGAGACGTTCGTTGCGGCGCGTCTCGGCGCGAAACCGTTTCGCGCGCGGCAGCTCATGAAGTGGATCTATCGGCGCGGCGCCGCCGACTTCTCGAGCATGACGGATCTGGCGCAGGAGTTTCGCGCGCAGCTTGCCGAGATTGCCGAGATCACCGTTCCTGAAATCGTGACCGAGCAGGTGTCCAAGGACGGCACCCGCAAATGGATGCTGCGCATGGACCAGGTGCAAGGCATCGAGACGGTTTATATCCCAGAACCGGGCCGGGGCACCTTGTGCATTTCGAGCCAGGTGGGCTGCGCGATGGACTGCACCTTCTGCTCGACCGCACAGCAGGGCTTCAACCGAAACTTGAGCGCCGCGGAAATCGTCGGCCAGGTATGGCTGGCGCAGCGCGAGCTGGCGGCGCAAAGCGGCGCGGCCGTGGGCGAGGGCGACCGCAAGATCACCAATGTCGTATTCATGGGCATGGGCGAACCGCTCGCCAACTACCGCAACGTGCTGCCGGCCATGCGCATTTTTCTCGACGATTTGGGCTACGATCTATCGCGGCGCCGGGTGACACTGAGCACTTCCGGTTTGGTGCCGCAAATTTATAAGTTGGCGGAGGAGTGCAACGTCGCACTGGCGGTTTCCCTGCACGCGCCCAACGACGAGTTGCGCAACGAACTGGTGCCCATCAACCGCAAACATCCAATCGCCGAACTGCTCGAGGCTTGCTGGCACTACATCGATCAGCAGAACGGCCGCAGCATCACGTTCGAATACGTCATGCTGGATGGTGTGAACGACAAGCCGGAACATGCGCGCGAGCTCGCGCGCCTGATGCAGGGGCGCCCGGCCAAGCTCAACCTCATTCCCTTCAACGTCTTTCCAGGCACGCGCTATCGCCGCTCCCCTGCCGCGACCATTCTGAAATTCCGCGACATCCTGAATGATCACGGGGTCATTGCGACCACGCGCAGGACACGCGGCGATGACATCGACGCCGCGTGTGGGCAATTGGCGGGCAAAGTCAGGGATCGCACGCTGGTGCGGCTCGGAACGAAACTTTCAACGGCGTCGCGCACACCGGCGGAAATTCAATGATGCTGAATTCTAGAAAACGTCGTGCGCTGGCGGTGCTGATCGCCGCGGGCGTCCTCGCCGCCTGCAGCCACAATCCTCCCGCCTACCAGCACCCGGTTCGGACCTATAAGAAGCAACCGGCGCAAGCCGCGATCGCGAACATGCAGCTGGCCATTGAGTACATGAAGCTGGGCCAGCTCGCCAACGCACGCGATTGCATCGAGCGGGCATTGTCGCAAAACGCGTCCAATCCCGATGTTCAATCGACGGCCGGACTGGTGTTCGAACGGCTGAACGAGATGGCCAAGGCGGAGCGGGCGTTCGCGGCTGCGGACCGTCTGAGCAAGAGCGATCCGAGAATTGACAACAGCTACGCCGGATTCCTCTGCCGTACGGGCAAGGTCGCCGCCGGGGAGAAAATGTTCAACGAGGTGGCGCGCAGTCCGTTGTACCAAACCCCCGCGGTCGCCTTGGTGAATGCGGGAGTCTGCGTGCGCAGCGCCGGCAATCTGGTCGATGCCGACCGCTATTTCACGCAGGCGCTGGCGATCCGGCCCAATATGCCCGAGGCTCTTTTGCAGCAGGGCAATGTCGCATTCGACCGCGGCGAGGCCGAGCAGGCGCGCGACATCGTGCAGCGTTATCTGGCGGTGAATCCGCCCACGCCCGAGATCTTGTGGCTGGGGTTTCGGGCGCAGCGCAAATTGGGCGATCCGGTGGCGGCGGCGGTGTATGCGCGGCGCGTGCAAACGGAATTTCCGAATTCCGAACAGGCCCAGAACATGCGCAATGGCGTTGATCGATGAATGAAGCTGCGGCCCTGCCGGGACTTAAACTCAAGGCCGAGCGCGAGCGACGCGGCTTGAGTGCGCAGAAGGCTGCCGATGAAATGCATCTGGATCGATGGGTCATCGAGGCGCTCGAGGGGGACGATTACGCGCGTATCGGTCCGACGGTCTATGCCAAGGGTCACCTGAAAAAATATGCGGCGCTGCTGGGCCTGCCGTCCGCCGAAGTGCTGGCGGGTTTCGATGCGCGCCCGCAACTGCGGCTCGAGCCGCAGTCGGCCGGTCCGAGCATGTTGCTGCGATCGCGAGACGACGAGTCCTCAACGGGTAGTTCATCGCTGGTCGCGATTGCCGTCGGCGCGGCGGTGGTGCTGGCTGCCGGCCTCCTATGGTGGCGGCCTTGGCACGCGCACGCCAAGGTACCGATCGGCGCCGCGCCCGCATCCGCGCCTGCTGCTGCGGTACTGCCACCTGCCATTCCGGAGTCCAGCCTCGTCTCCTCGGCGTCGGCTTCACCCTCCACGGTCCAGGACACGCCCGCGGCGGCCGCCGCGGTACCGGCTGCGGCCGCGATTCCAGAAGGTGCACCCGCACAGCCGCCGCCCGGCACAGGCCGAGCTCGGCTGCGATTGAGCTTTTCGGCGAATTCGTGGGTGGACATCCACGATGCCGCCGGACGGCGCACCTTTGCGGGCAATGGGCTTGCCAACAGCGTGAAGACTATTTCGGGAGCGGCACCGCTCCGCGTGTACTTGGGGTTCGGCAGCGGCGTGCAGCTGGAAATCAACAATCGCGCCGTCGCGATAGGGCCGCAATTTTTTGCAGGGGACGTGGCGCGCTTCGAAGCCGGCGCGGACGGTGTCCTGCGGCGCGATTCGCGCTAGAGGGGTCTCGTGAGCAAGATTATCGAGCCCCTGCGTGGTGTGCATGACGTATTGCCCGCGCAAATCGCAGCCTGGCAGCACTTGGAGCGCATCACGCGCCAGGTCTTCTCGAGCTACGGGTACGAGGAATTCCGCGTTCCGGTGATCGAGCAGACGCAGCTGTTCAAGCGCTCGATCGGCGATTTCACCGACATCGTCGAAAAGGAAATGTTCAGTTTCGTGGACCAGGGCGAGGATCACATCACGCTGCGCCCTGAGGCGACCGCCGGCATCGTGCGCGCGGTGATCTCCAATGGGTTGCTGCGCGAAGGCCGGTTGCGGGTGTGGTGCATGGGGCCGATGTTCCGACGCGAACGTCCGCAAGCCGGGCGCTATCGGCAATTCCATCAAATTGACGCCGAGGCCTTCGGATTCGAAGGGCCGGATGTGGATGCCGAGGTGATTCTCTTGTCCGGCCGGCTCATGCGGCTTCTGGGATTGCGCGGCTTGAAGCTGGTGGTGAACTCGCTGGGCACACCCGCGTCGCGCGCAGAGTATCGCGAGAAGCTCACGGCTTATTTCAGCGGGCACGCCGCTGCGCTCGATGAGGACAGCAAGCGGCGATTGACCGGCAATCCGCTCCGAATTCTCGACAGCAAGAATCCGGACATGCAGAAGATCGTCGCCGGAGCACCACTGTTGCTCGATTCGCTCGACGATGAGTCCCGCCGGCACTTCGAGTCGTTATGCGCCCAGTTGCGCAGTGCCGGCATCGAGTATCATGTCGAGCCCCATCTGGTACGCGGTCTGGATTACTACACGCGCACGGTGTTCGAGTGGACCACCGATGCCTTGGGCTCGCAAAGCACGGTATGCGCCGGCGGCCGATACGACGGCCTGGTGGCCCAATTGGGCGGCACCGATACCCCCGGCGTGGGCTGGGCCATGGGGCAGGAGCGCATCGTGATGCTCCTGCAGAAGCAGAATTTGGACCTGCTCAGGGCGCGGCCGCACATTTATCTGGTGCTGGTCGGGGAACAAGCCGAGATTCCGGGCTTCAAATTGGCCGAGCGGCTGCGCGACGCATGGCCGGATTTGGGGGTGCAGATCAATTTGGGCGGCGGCAGCTTCAAGACGCAGTTCAAGCGTGCGGACAAGAGCGGCGCGGAGTTGGCGCTGGTATTGGGGGATGACGAGGTCGCCCGGGGTGTCGTGGCCGTGAAGGCTCTGCGCCGCGAGTCGGCGCAGGAAGATTGTCCCTTGGAAAGAATCAGTGAACGTATCGGCAACTTACTTGGTCTCAAGGTGGGGAGTGGAAGCAGCAATGGCTGAAGAATATTTAACCGACGACGAACAACTAGAAGCCGTAAAGCGCGCTTTTACCGAATATGCTCCCTGGATCTTGGGAGGCGTGGTCCTGGGCGTCGGGGGCTGGTTTGGCTTTCAATACTACCGCTCGCACCAAAATGCCCTGGCGTTGCAGGCCGCGGGCCAGTTCAGCCAGATGACGGAGGCGCTGCAATTGAACGACGGGCAGAAATCACGGCAGATCGCCGACGGCCTCATCAAGAATTTTCCATCCTCGCCGTATGCCGATCAGGCGCAGCTGACGATTGCGCGCATGGACGTCGAAGACGGCAAACAGGCGGATGCGGTCGCGCCCCTGACGCACGTCATGAATGAGTCCAAGGACTCGGAGCTCAAGCAGGTCGCGCGCCTGCGGCTCGCCCGCCTATTGATCGATCAAGGCAAGCCTGACGACGCGATCAAGACCCTGGCCGGCGGCACGCCTGGAAGCTTTGCCGGGCGCTACCACGCGGTTCATGGCGACGCGCTGTACGCGAAGAAAGACATTCCGGGCGCCATCGCCGAGTACAACATGGCATTGAGCACGGGCGACGGCGGCGCGGATTCAGCCATGCTGCAATTGAAGCTCGCCGACCTGGCATCAAACGAAAAGGCCAAACCCTGATGCGCTTATTGCTTCCGTTGAGTCTCGCGGCACTGCTCCTTGCGGCCGGCTGCAGCAAGGATAAGGACGTCGAACCGCCGGCGGCGCTGGTGAAGTTTCCGGAAACGTTGCCGGTAAAGAAGCTCTGGGGCGACGGGGTCGGCGGCGGCAAGAAGCAGATCAAACTGCGCCTGGGGCTGGGGCCTGCCATCGACAATGGGCTGGTTTTCGCCGCCAATCACAAGGGCGAAATTCTTGCGGTGTCGCTCGAGACGGGCCGCGATGTTTGGGTCAAGAAGCTCAAGTTGCCGATTTCCGCGGGTCCTGCGGCGGCACTCGGCATCGTCGTGGCGGGCACCAGCAAAGGCGCCGTGGTCGCGCTGGATGGTGCGACCGGGCGCCAGCTGTGGCGTGCGCAAATCAATTCGGAGCTGCTGTCCTCGCCGGCGATCAGCGAGAAAGTGGTCGTGCTGCGTTCGGTGGACGGCAGGCTCAACGGCCTGGATCGCGCCACCGGCAAGGTTCTCTGGTCCGTCGAGCAGCAGGTGCCGCGCTTGAGCTTGCGCGGCATCGCGACGCCCATCGTTGCGAAGCAGGCGGCGATCAGCGGCTTCGACAACGGCAAAGTCATGGCGGTGTCTCTCACCACGGGCGACACGCTGTGGGACACGACGTTGGCATCGCCTCACGGCCGCACGGAACTCGATCGGCTGGTCGATATCGATTCGGCTGTTCAGGTGGTCGGGGAAAACGTGTTCGCCGCCGGATTCCAGGGGCGCACGGCCATGCTCGCGCTCGACTCCGGTCAGCAGTGGTGGTCGCACGATATGTCGAGCTATCGGGGCCTCGCGGTTGATGAGGACAATTTGTACGTCACGCAATCCGACGGCACCGTGGTGGCCATGCGTCAGCGTGACGGCGCCGAGCTGTGGCGCAACGAGAAACTCAAGCGCCGCGGACTCAGTACTCCCATCGTGACCGGCACGGCCGTCGCGATCGCCGACTTTCAGGGCTACATTCACTGGTTGGACAAGGGCACGGGTGAACTCGTGGCCCGCGTGCGCATCGCCAAGCAACGTGTTTCCAGTCCGCCCGCGGGCGCCGGCGACACCATCGTGGT
>Ga0193753_10001802_pt1 | contig 17843 bp, 16 predicted proteins | sample H1c2metaG_FD_144925 | JGI IMG/M metagenome (GOLD analysis project Ga0193753, IMG submission 144925) | Soil microbial communities from a riparian zone of the East river system, Colorado, United States - H1c2 | ecosystem: Environmental > Terrestrial > Soil > Riparian zone | place: USA: East...
ATCTACCCGGCGCATGGATTTGGTCCGTGCGCCGGGTAGATTGACGCGGGCCACACCGTTGATCGAACCGAGCCGGTCGACCAGGTACCGATCGGCGTAGTCGGTCAGCTCGAGCGCGCCGAGCCGGTCGCTCGCCAGGACCAGTTGCAGGATGGGCTGAGCATCCACGTCGGCCTTGTTGACCCATGGCGCCTCGGCCTCCCGTGGCAATACATCGACGGAGCGCGAGATGCGATCGCGCACGTCGCCGGCAGCGGCCTCGATGTCGCGGGCGAGATCGAACTCCATGTTGATCTGCGAGCGGCCATCGCGGCTCGACGATGTCATCGAGCGTACGCCCTCGAGTCCTGCGAGCCGCACCTCCAGGGGCTGGGTGATCCTGGATTCGACGACCGAGGCCGAGGCGCCCGGATAGTTGGTGATGACCGAAAGCAGCGGCGGCTCGATGTCCGGATACTCGCGAACCGGAAGGGAGAAGAGTGCGAAAGCGCCGCAGACCAGCAACAAGGCATTGATGACGGTGGCGAAGATCGGGCGCTGCACCGACAGATCCGAGAGCCACACTCAGAATTCCTTGGTGCTGTCGCCGGCCAGGGCATGAGCGGGACGGGCGACCTCGCGGACGGCGACTCCCGGCCGAAGATTTTCCACGCCCTCGATCACCACGCGATCGCCGGCGTCGATGCCCGACAGGATCTCCACCCAGCCCTGCTCACGCACTCCGATTGCCACCTCGATGCGCTGCGCCGATCCGCCGGCGTCGATTCGCCAGACGAACTGGCGCGCCTGGTCGGGCGCCAACGCGGCTTCCGGGATGTAAGTGAGTGGCCGCGGTCTCGCCTGGATATGCAAAGTCAGCAACATGCCCGGGAGCAGGCTGCCGTCGCGATTGTCGAACATGGCCTGCGCCGGTACCGCGCGGGTGACCTCATCCACGCGCGTGCCACGCGCCACGATGTGCCCGACGTACTTCCGCCCGGGATACGCGGCGGTGACCGCCTCCACGTGGTCACTGGCCTGCACGCTGCCTAACAACGTTTCCGGCACGGAGAACAGCACCCGCATGTCGTCGCTGTCATCGAGACTGACGATGTGCACGCCGGGTTGAACCAGCGTTCCCGGGCTGACTTGCCTGAAGCCGATCAAGCCGTCAAAAGGCGCGCGGATCGTGCGCTGATCCAGCAGCACGCGGCTCAGTTCGAGTTCGGCACGCGTCGTTTCGACGGCCCGGCGCTGGCGATCTCTCTCGTATTGCGAGACCAGTCCGCGCTCGGCCAGGGACTCGAGACGCTCCAGTTGCGCCTGGGCCTCTTCGGCGGCGGCGGCGGCTGATCGAAAGCTGGCGCGCTCCGCATCATCCTCCAGCAATACCAGCGGATCACCCCGGGCGGCGCGCGCTCCCTCGGTCAGAAATATCCGGCTCACCCGTCCGCTGACGCGCGAAGTGACGAACACGGATTCGCGTGCGCGGGCCGAGCCGACGGCCTCGATGGGAGCGGTGTACTCGCGCAGCCTGGCGAGACCGGTGACCACGGCGGTCGCCTGCGTGACTCTTGCCGCCGGAAGGGGAGCGGATCCGCATCCGGTCACCGCGCCAGCAGTCAGCAATGTCAGGAGCAGCCTTGCTGTTGCAGCGATCATCCGCCTGTAGACGCGAGATCGCCGCCGGCCCCTACGTATCGGGCATGCGTTCAAACAGATCAACCCCGGCGAGGTAGGGCAGCGCATCCCTGATCCGTCCACGTGAATGCAACCGATCGCACTAACCACTGGGGAGCATCAATGTCGTCGTCAAGGTTTGCTCGCACCGCGGGCTTGTCAATGTTCTTGGTCATGGGGACAGTCAGCGCGCAGGAAGAGCCGGCTGCGAAAGACGCTGAGGAAGATGTCGCGGAGCTGAGCAACATCCAGGTCGAAGACAGTCCTCTCGGCGCCCTCGGCAAGGAAGTGGGGGCAACGGCATTCGGCTTCGACAAGCCGCTGCTGGAAACGCCTCGTTCCGTCTCGTTCATCACCACCGAACAGATCGACATGTTCGGAGTGAATTCGGTGAACGATCTGGCGCGCCTGATCCCGGGTGTCTTCACCAACCAGAGACGCGGCTACGAAGGCGCCATCAACGTCCGGGGCGTGCCCGCGGAAACCCTCTACAACGGCATGCGCCGGCTGAATTTCCAGGGCCACACCCGCACGATTCTCGGCAGCATGGACTCCATCGAGGTCGTCAAGGGTCCGCCCTCGCCGATCTTCGGCATGGGCAAGATCGGCGGCTACGTCAACCTGACGCCCAAGTCCGGACGTGCCGCGGTCGGCGGCTATCTACCGAAGGCCGAGGGTTTCCTGCAGACCACCATCGGCTCGTTCGAAAAGTCCGAATCGCAATTCGGTGTCGGCGGACCTGCCTCTTTCGGTGAAAAGCAGGGCGGCTACTACATCTTCGGAATGCTCGAGGATTCGGAGGCATACACGGATCGCGTCGACATTCGACAGAAGTACCTGCAGGCCTCGCTGAGCGTGGACGAATTCGTCGGGCCATTCCGGCTCGAAGTGGGCACCCAGTATCAGAACTCCAAGAACAAGGGCGTGATCCTGACGCGCGTGACCCAGGACGTCATCGATTCCGCTCGTTACATCGGTGGTACGCCGCTCGTGCCGCTCGACAGCAACACCGATGGCCGCATCGGCTACCGCGAGATGCACATCAACTCGCCAGTGCGTGGCAACGTGAGCGCAGCCAACCAGCCGCTGTCGCAGCGCTGGGTCTGGCCGACGGATGCCAACGGCAACTACTACGAGCTCGGCCAATTCCCGGTGGTCGATGTATGACTACCTGGTCGCGGGCTGCGGCGGTGTCACCGGTACCAGCGCCACCTGCGCGGACCCGAGCGGCCTGCTGCGCGCGCAGGGCGTGGGTGGTCCGCGGCCGCAGTCGGGATTCGTGCCGGCCGGCTTCGCGCTCGATCCGCGCACGGTGGGTTATCGCACCGTCGACTATCGCGCCAATCCGACGCTGGAGCGCGACCAGAGCGCTGACATCCTGCTCACGTACATCGACCTGGTGTACGACTCGAACCCGGATTTCACGATGAAGAACCAGATCTTCTTCGACGGCATGGATCAGCACAAGATCGGCGAACAGCCGTTCGCGGAATACCAGAAGATATACGGCGTCGAAGAGAAGTTCACGATCACGCGCCGTATCCCGGATGCATGGCTGCCTGGGTGGCTGCGCATCAATTCACTGGGATCGATCAACTATCGCTACAACCGCATGAATCGCGACACGGCGGGCGGCGACTACGACTATCGCAACGACGCGACGCTGAACATGGGCGACTTCACCACGCTCACCCGTTTCTGGACCGCGGCCGACGACGACAGCTACGCCAATGGTCAGCCGTACACGAACATCAACACGACGCAGTATTCGGAGGCTGGCATCGGCGTGTTGTTCGACATCGATATCGCGACGAAATGGAACGTGACCATCGGTGGTCGCTACGACTATGCGAATGCGCGCAATACCGACTACGCCGCGTTCAATTTCGCGACCGGCACATCCGCAAACCCGGGCCGCTTCAACACCACGAATGACACTGCGTCGGGCAGCGACTCGGACACTTCTTATAGCGCCAGTCTTTCGTACCAGCTTCCGTATGGCATCCGCCCTTATGTGACCTATGCGCGATCGAGTCTCACGCTGACGGGCAGCAATCAGCAGATCGGAAATGCGCAGATCAATGCCGGCGACATCATCGGCCAGGCGGAGCTCAAGGAAGCAGGCGTGAAATGGAGCCTGTTCAATGACAAGTTGTTCCTGTCGTCGGCGGTGTACCAGCAGAGCCGCTTTGACGTGACCGAGCCGGACGATCCGAGCTTTGGCGCGGAAGTGACCAGCGTGGTCACCGACGGCGTCGAAGCGGAGCTGAAATGGGCTCCCGCCGAAAACCTCTTCGTGAGTGCCTTCGCGATCTACCAGAAGGCGGAGTACCTGGATTTGCCGGTCAGCGCCAACATCAATATCGATGCGCGAACGCTCGGCTTCCAGGACGTCATCGATCCGATAACCGGCGAGGTGGTCTACCCCGCGGAAGCATTCCTGTATGGCGGCCGTGCGGCCCTGATCATGCCGGGTGCGCTCAATGGCAAGTACGGCCGAATCACCGGTAACCCCGAGCACCAGTACGGTTTGACGGGCAGCTACAAGATGAAAGGCGGCTTCGGCTTCAACGCCAATCTGAATTGGGTGTCGGACACGGCGACGAGCCGGCTGCAGAACGTCGTGCTGCCCGAGGCATTGCTGGTCAACGCCGGCATCACCTACGAGGCCAAGAAGTGGAACCTGCGGCTGAACGGATCCAACCTGACCAACGAGACCTGGTTCCGGGCTCGCAACGGCTACACCAGCCCCGACGTCGTGAATCCGCAGCCGACCCGTACCTGGACTCTCGCTGCCCGCTTCAACTTCTGAGGTGATGACAATGTTTTCAAAGAGTGGCTCATGGCTGATCGCAGCGGCGGGATTCTCGACCCTGGCGATGGCACAGAGTGGCGGCAACGTCCAGGCTGTCATCCAGGAGCAGTCGAAGACCGAGCAGGCGGCGATCGCTTCGCAGGCAAAGATCGCGCAGCTCGACGATGAAGCGAGCCGGATGCTCGCGGAATACCGCCAGATCACCGCGGAGGCGGAGAGTCTCAAGTCCTACAACGATCAGCTCGCCGTGCAGGTGAAGTCGCAGAGCGACGAGTTGCAGCAGATGAATCGCCAGATCGAGGAAATCGCAACCACGTCGCGTGAAGTGATGCCGATGATGCACAAGATGCTGGCGACGCTGGAACGGTTCGTCGCGCTCGACATTCCATTTCTGCCGGAGGAGCGCGCGAACCGTATCGTCGGGCTCAAGGACATGATGGGACGCGCGGACGTGTCCATCTCCGAGAAGTACCGACGCATCATCGAGGCGTACCAGATCGAGATCGAGTTCGGCCGCACCATCGAGGCCTACCAGGGCAAGGTTGATGACCGGATAGTCGAGTTCCTGCGCACCGGAAGAGTTGCCCTCATGTATCAGACGCTGGACGGCAAGGAGACGGGCTATTGGGACAACGGCGCCCGGGCCTGGAAGGTAGATAGGGAGTACGGTGAATCCGTGCAGGAAGGGCTCAAAGTGGCGCGGAAACAGGCGGCGCCGGACTTCCTCGGGGTCGCGGTACCTGCGCCAGTGGAGGCCGGAACATGATTCGCGCCATTCGCAGTACGGCAGTCGCCATTTTCCTCCTGGCGCAGATCCCGCTGGCCTCCGCCGCCCAACCTCTGGACCAGTTGCTGGAGCAGACGCGCAACAGCCGGCAGAGCGAGGCAAGGGTCAACCAGGAGCGCGAAGCGAAATTCGTGGCGGAACGCGCGCAACGTGCGGCGCTGCTGGCCGAGGCGCGCCAGAATGTCGTGCGCGAACGCGCTCGCAGCACGCAGCTCACTTCCGCGTACGAAACCAACGAGAAGCAGCTCGGCACCATGCACGAGCAGCTGGATGCCAAGGCCGGAAATCTCGGCGAGATGTTCGGTGTCGTCCGGCAGGTCGCCAATGATTTCTCCTCGGTCGTGCACAACTCGATGATCAGCGCGCAGTTCCCGGAACGTGATGCGTTCATCTCGCAGCTTGCTCAATCCAAGGCTTTGCCGTCTATCGCCGAGCTCGAGCGCTTCTGGTTCGAGCTGCAGCGTGAGATGACCGAAAGCGGCAAGGTAGTTCGCTTCAAGACGAAGTACGTCGAGCCGGCGGGTTCGGCGATCGAAGGCACCGTGGTGCGCGTCGGGCCGTTCAATGCAACCAGCGATGGCGACTACCTCAGCTACATTCCAGGCGAGAAGCGCTTCGCGGTCATGGGCCGGCAGCCGGTGGGCGATTTCATTTCGCCGTCATACGTGGAAGAGGCGACCTCGGGTTACGTGAAAACCATGGTCGACCCGACGCGTGGCGTCCTTCTCTCTATCTACGCGCAGCGGCCAGGCTGGTGGGAGCGCATCGAGAAGGGCGAGTCGGTCGGTTACATCATCCTGCTGGTCGGCGCGGTCGGCGCCGGGTTGCTGTTCTTCCAGCTGTTCTACCTGGCGACGGTTCGCGGCCGGGTCCGCAACCAGCTCAAGTTCCCGGAGCACGCGGTTCCCGATAACCCTCTGGGCCGGGTGCTGGTCAGCTTCAAGGGCGATGCGAGCAAGCTCGATGAAGACACGGAAGTGGTGGAGTTGCGCATCTCCGAGGCGGTGCTCAAGGAAGTGCCGAAGCTGGAACGCTATCAGTCGTTCCTGAAACTCGCGGTGGCAGCCGGCCCTTTGTTAGGCCTGGTCGGCACCGTGCTCGGCATGATCATCACGTTCCAGAGCATCACCGAATCGGGGTCCAGCGATCCCAAACTCATGGCGAACGGCATTTCCCAGGCCATGATCGCGACACTGCTCGGCCTCGGCATCGCCGTGCCGCTGCTGTTCGGCAATGCATGGCTGGCCTCGATCTCCAGGTCCATCGTGCAGATTCTCGAGGAACAGAGCACGGGCCTGCTGGCCGAATACATCGAGAGGCGAAAGCGCGTGCAGCCTGGAGCGGCGAATGCTGTCTGATCCGATCACCGCCTTCGAGCAGATGCGACTGCTGGGCGGCCCGGTAGTCACCTGGATCTACATCTGCTGCCTGCTGATGTGGTTCCTCGTCATCGAGCGCACCTGGTACTTCAAGCGCGTTCTGCCGAATCATCTCATGGAGGCGGAGCAGGCCTGGCGCGCACGACCTGAGCGCTCGAGCTGGAGCGCGCATCAGATCCGGCGGGCGCTGATCTCGCGCGTCAACCTGGGTATGACTTCGAACCTGCTGTTGATGAAGGTTCTCGTGCCGATGGCGCCGCTGCTGGGGCTCGTGGGCACCGTGATGGGCATGTTGAACGTGTTCGACTCGATGGCGGCGCTCGGTTCCGCCGACGCCCGATCCATGGCGACGGGCGTTTCCGAGGCGATGGTCTGCACGTTGAGCGGCCTGCTGGTGAGCGTCACGGGCTTGTATCCGGTGCACTACTTTCCGCGCCGCGCCCGCCGCGAGACGCAGCTGCTGGCGGATCGACTCTCATTCTGAGGCACCCATGAGACTGCGCAGACACTCGCCACAGCACAGTTCGGAGGAGACCGGCATCGATCTCGCTCCCATGCTCGACTTCGTTCTCAACCTGCTCATCTTCTTCATCATCACCGCGGTCTTCGTCAAGGAAGTGGGACTGACCGTGAGTCGCCCCACCGCGGCGGCGGCGGAGAAGAAGGAGGCCGGCAACATACTGATACTCATCCGCTCGGACGGCGAGGTGGTCATCGATCGCCGCGTCGTCGACTTGCGCGCGGTGCGCGCGAACATCGAACGGTTGCACGCCCAGCGTCCCGATGACGCCGTCGTGGTGATCGCCGACAAGGGCGCTCACAGCGGTGCACTCGTGCAGGTCATCGATCAAGTCCGCCTCGGCGGCGTTCAGAGCGTTTCGATCGCCGCCGGCGATTCGAAGGGTTGAAGTCATGAGGCAAAGCGTCGCGCAGGCGGAAACGGAAGACACGGGCATCGATCTTGCTCCCATGCTGGATTTCGTCCTCAACCTGCTCATCTTTTTCATCATCACCACCTCATTCATCAAGGAGGCGGGCATCACGGTCAATCGCGCCGAAGCAGTGACCGCCGAGCACAAGGACAACGGCAACATCCTCATCGCGATTCGGCCGAACGGTGATATCTGGATGGACAAGCGACCCGTCGATATCCGCGACGTGCGTCCGCTCATCGAACGTCTGCACACCGAACGGCCCGACGACACGGTGGTCATCATCGCGGATCGCGATTCCGAAACCGGCGCGCTCACGCAGGTCATGGACCAGGTGAAGCTCGGCGGGATCGCCGAGGTGTCCATCGCCGCGGCGCCGCTGCAATGAACCACGCGCGCGTACTTCCCATGGATGCGTTCGTCTCGGCGGCGCGCTCACCCGCTTTGCCGGCACTGGGCCTGGCGGTGCTCGTGTCGCTGGGCTTGTTCTGGCTCATGTACGAGTTCATGGGCAATGACGGCCATTCGGGAGATTCGATCGAGGCAATGCCTTCGATCGACTTCGTACGTTTACGTCGCGACACACTGATCGAGACGCTCGAGCGGCGTAAACCGCCGCCGCCCCCGGAACCGCCGCCGCCCATGCAGCGCATGCACATTGCCACCGAAGCTTCCCAGTCGACGGCCGTGCCGTCGCCGATGGCGATCCCGAACCTGGGGATATCCACGAGCGTCGGCGGTGGGCCATTCATCGGTGAGCTCGGTGGGACGGGCGCTCCGGACATGAGCGGACTCTTCGATGGCGACATCATCCCGTTGCAGCGCATCGCTCCGCAGTATCCACGCGATGCAGCGCGCGCCCGCATCAACGGCTGGGTGCAGCTCGAAGTGCTGGTCAACGCCGACGGATCCGTGCGCAGCGCCAAGGTGATGGGCTCACAACCCAAGGGCTTGTTCGAGGCGAACGCGGTGGCCGCCGTGCTGCGCTGGAGATTCAAGCCGAAGATCGTCAACGGCACCCCCGTCGCACAGCGGGGGTCGCAGCGGATCGAGTTCAACATTCGCGGAGAGTGAGATGAGGCGAATCGACTGGCACATTAGTTTGGCTCTGGCGATGGCTGCGCTGGCCTCATGGGCCGGGCCTGCGGCGGCCGTGGACTGTGCGAATCCGCGCAAGGCGACCGGTGCGATGAGCGAGAGCGCATACCGGGTCGTGCAGGAAGCAACGGAGCTGATCACGCAGAAGAAGCATGCCCAGGCGCTGGAGCGTCTGAACAAGCTGCTGGAGTCGGGCAGCGATTTCGAGAAGTCGGTCGTCTACTACAACATGGGCTTTGCGCATTCGGCGACCGAAAACTACGGCAAGGCCACCGAGGCGTTTGCCAAGGCGCTGCAGCTCAACGCACTGCCGCAACAGCAGCATGAGCAGCTGCAGTACAACCTGGGCCAGCTCTACATAGCTGCTAACAAGCCTGAAGATGGCATCCGCACGCTGCAGCAGTACGTGACGGAATCCTGCGGCAAGGTGCCGGCCGAAGCGCACATCTTCCTGGCGAACGCGCTCTCGCAGGCGAAACGCTACAAGGAAGCGGTTCCCGAAATCGACCGCGCCATCGAGAAAGCGGGCACACCCAAGGAGAGCTGGCTGCAGCTCAAACTCGCGATCAATTACGAGCTCAAGGATTACAAGGCCTGCGCGGAAGCGCTGGTCGCGCTGATCGGTACTGCGTCCAACAGCGCCGCGTACTGGCGGCAGCTCTCGAGCATGTTCCTGCAGATGAAGCAGGATTCCGAAGCCGTCGCGGTGCTGGCGCTGGCGGAAAAGCAGGGCTTCGTTGCCACGCCGGCCGAGATCGTCAACCTGTACAACGTCTACATGATGATGGAGCTGCCGTTCAAGGCCGGCACGTTGCTGCAGCAGGCCGTTGATCAGGGCAAGGTGCCGGCCGACGAGAAGAACCTCGAGCAGATCGCCAACGCGTGGATCAACGCACGCGAGGCCCAGCGAGCCGAGGCCGCGCTCAAGAAGCTCGCCGCGATGGCGGATCGCGGCGAGTACTACTTCAAGCTCGGCGCAATGTACGGCGACAACGAGCAGTGGCGCGACTCGAAGCAGGCGCTCGAACGCGCCGTCCAGAAAGGCGGACTGAAGCGGCCGGGCGAAGCATGGATGCGCCTGGCGGTTGCCAACTACAACCTCAACAGCGTGCCGGACACGCAGGCAGCGCTGCAGCAGGCCATGAAATTCGACGAATCTCGCAAGCAGGCAGGCGAGTGGCTGAAGTACCTGGGTAATGCCCCGGTCCCGCAGCCCGCCGGGGATCGGAACCTCGCGAAAGCCGACTGATACGTGTTCGGCGCGCCCATGCATCCCGACCTGATCGAGGCGATCGCCTTTCACGAGGCCGTGCTGGCCGAGGGCGGCAAGGCGCTCATCGGCTACGAGAAGGAAAAGGCACTCGCGAACGTGGTGCTCATGGCGGAAATCCCCACGAGCTACGACAAGGGACAAAAGCGCCAGGTGAACGCGGGCAACCTGCTGTTGCGCGGCGTTCCCGGCGTGGGCAAGACCTTCTTCGGCGTGATTCTCGCGGCTATCAGCGATGCGAAGTTCGCGAGGATCCAGGGGCGGGCTGATCTGCACCCGGCCGAAGTGGTCGGCTTCCAGATGATCAATCCCGCGACTGGCGAATTCATCACCGAGTTCGGTCCGCTGGCATCCGCGGAAATCATCCTGCTGGATGAAATCAACCGCATTCCCGTGAAGTCGCAAAGTGCCTTCCTCGAAGCGCTGCAGGACCGCACGGTGACAGTGGGCAAGACGACCTGCGAGCTGCCGGAGTTCAGCTTCGCGCTCGCGACCATGAATCCGATCGAGCTGGGCCAGGGCACGTTCGCGCTCTCCGAGGCCGCCACCGATCGCTTCGCCATCATCGTCAACGTGCCCTATCTACCGCCGCAGGAGGAACAGAAGCTGGTCAGTTTCGACTTCAAGAAAGTCAGCCTGCAGCCACTCGCGACCAAGGGCCGCATCCTCGAACTGCGCGCAGCGATTAGCCGCGAAGTCTTTCTGCACGAGCGGATCGCTGCCTACATCCAGCGCCTCGTGGCGGCCACACGACCGTTCGATGCCGCATCCGGCTGGCATTTACGTTCACCCTCGGCGCTGGTGGAGAGTTACGTGGAGCTCGGTGCCTCACCGCGTGCCACGATCTGCTGGGGGCGTCTCGTCAAGGTCTGGGCAGTGCTGCAGCGAAAAAGGGCAATCGTGTTGCCCGAGGACGTGCAGGAGCTGGCGCGTTATGTGCTCGGTCATCGCGTCTGGCTGGCGCCACAGGCGGCGAGTCAGGGAATCACCGTCGAGGCCGTGATCGACGATGTGATCAACCAGGTGGCGGTGCCGTGAACACCGCCGCCACGGAGCCGTCCTGGTTGATCGATCCCGCCGAGGTATCGGCGATCGAGACATTTCTGTTGCGACGCATGCGCGAACACGCTTCGGGTGATCACGCCAGCGTATTCGCCGGTAGCGGCTTCGATGTCAGGGGCCTGCGCGAGTGGGAGCCCGGCGACGGGATGTCGGCGATCGACTGGGCGCAGTCCTCCATCAACAACTTCAGCCCGCTGATCAGCCGGCAGCTCGAGCAGGACAGCGCAGCCACCGTCATGGTCGCGGCGGACGCCTCGCTATCTACTCATTGTGGCCCGGCGGGTGCGCAACTGCGCACCACCATTCTGCGATGTCTGGCGGTGCTTGGACTGTCGGCCGCTTTCAGCCAGGACCGCTTCGGCCTCGTCGCGTTCGACGATCACGGAAGGCCGCTCGGAATCTTGCGCCCGCGTGCCGGCAAGGCGCATGTGATGCATTGCCTGTCACTGTACGCACGGTGCAGCGATGACCGGCAGGCGGGCAGCGGCGAGTTGATCCCGCAACTTGAATCTCATCTGCGCAGTTCATCGCTGCTCGTGCTGGTGTCGGACTGCCTGCTGGCCGGCGTCGACGAACTGATCGAGCGATTCGCCGTACTCACGGGCGAGCATGACGTCCTGGTGGTGATGGTGGATGCGCGTCCGGTATTCGCCGTGCCACCGGTCAGCGCCGGATGGCTGGAGATCTACGACGTCGAAACCGGCGAGTCCCGCACGGTCTCGCGCGCGGCAGCCGGGGAAATGATCGAGCGGGTCGACGAATGGCAGCACGCCAGGGTGCGACACGCGCGATCTCGTGGCCTGGATGTGGTGCGTGTGGGCGCGGGCCGCTGGGAGCTCGAAGAAACGCTCTCCACGTGCTTCGCCAGTCGCCGGTTGCAAAAGATGCGAGGTTGAATGCGACGCTGTTTGACATTGCTGATGCTGCTCGCCGGTGCTTGCGCCGAGGCTACGGAGGTGCCGCCGCTGCAATGCGGGTGGCGCACCGATCGCGTCGCGGTGCGCGTCGGCGAACCGGTGAGGCTCACGCTCACTTGCGCGGCGGCCGAAACCGAATCGGCGACTGTCGTGCCGGACTGGGATCAGTTGCAACCGGACGTCGTCGATCTCGCGCCTTTCGAAGTCGTGGCCGGGATCCGCAGTGAGGAAGTCGTCACGCCCGTGTGGCGCTACACGCAATTCGAATACACATTGCGGCTGACGGGAGAAGAGTTCTTCGGGCTGGACGTGCCGCTGCCGTCACTGGAAATCGCCTACAGCATTGCGGTCGGCCCGCGCGGCGGCAATGTCCAGATGGGGCGCGAGCGAACCTACGTGCTGCCGCCGTTGCCGATGAAGATCCTGGCGCTCGTGCCAGGGCGAGCGAATGACATCGAGGATGTGACCGCGCACTCGTTCGCGTCCATCGAGCGCAGACGCGGCGTGGCCTCAATGGCCTTCATGGTGGGTTGCGGACTCCTGGCGGCAGGTACGCTCTACCTGCTGCTGTTCCTGGGCAGTGTCCTTCGCGCGATGCGCACGCACCGGGTGAAGGCACCTTTTCGCGTCGCGGACTGGCGTGTCGTGGCGGGTTGTCGACGGGCATTGCGCAGGCTTGCCTCGGCGGCCGGCAAGGACGGCTGGACCGATGAGCGAGTGGGTGAGGCGTTGACGATGCTGCGCGTGCTCGGTGCCGTGGCCATTGGCATCCCGGTGCGACAGCAGGTTGCCGCTCGCGATCGGTGTGCCGGGAGTGGCGAATGGTTGCTACGCCGGCTGTCGCTGCGTCGGCCACGCATCGCCATTTCCGCCACCATCACGGCGGCCCAGCTGCGAGCGCAGGTTTCCCGGCCCTTCGTTTCTGACCAGACCCTTGAGGATCTGGCGGGGGCACTCGCTGCATGCTCGGGCGTTCGCTATGGGCGCGAGGTTCCCGAGGGCGCCGGCATGGCCGAGGTGGGCCGCGCGATACAGGATGCGCTGGGCGCGTCTTGCGCGCTGCTCGTGGCCACACTGCTGCCATCGCGCTTGCATGTTCTGACAGGAAGGCACGCCGCACGCGGTGCGGTGTAGTCATGAGTCCTGCATGGGACGTCCCACGAGCAATAGCGGATGTCCTGTGGGAGTGGCTGCAACTTCGACCGGCGGAGCTGCGCTTCGGGCGGCTCGAGGCGGCAATACTCGTCGCCACGGCGTTGACGATGGCAGCCGCGCTTCTCGCCGCGAGGCGTGCGCGGCGCCAGCAACAGCCGCGCAGGCGCAACGCGATCGCGCTGGCGGCATTGGTGCCGGTAGTGAGGCCATCGGCCGCCGCCGCGATGCGCCACGCGCCGTTCGTGCTGTTCGTTGCCGGGCTGGGATATGCGCTGCTGGCGCTCGCCGATCCCTACACGACGCTGGTGCGCGAGGACAAGACCTTCCCTGGACGGCGCATCGCCGTACTGATCGATGCGTCATCGAGCATGAACCAGCCATTTCACTCGCCCAACTTCAACGAGCAGGGCGGTCCTACCTACTTTGCGACGGTGGCGGCGGCGGAATACTTCATGCGGTTGCGCATGGACGGCACGTTCCGCGATCTCATCGCACTGGTGGAGTTCGGCAACGAGGCCTACGTGGTGACCCCGTTCACCACCGACTACGAGAACGTGCTGCTGAGCATGCGATTGATCGCCGAACCGGCCGAATGGGAACGTTTCCCGGATCAGGGCACGATCATCATGCGTGCCATCCAGAAGAGTACCGAGCTCTTCGAAGCCTTCGACTTTCTCGGCGCGGCCGGCAACCTGATCGTCATCTTCAGCGACGGCCAGGACAGCCAGACCATTCTGCAGGGCCGGCCGATCAAGCACATCATGGCCGACGCTCGCGGGCACGGCATCCCGGTGTACATGATTCGCGTCGCCTTCAACAAGGGACTCGGTGCCGTGATGCCGGACGAGTTGTGGAAGGAGGCTGTCGAGCAGACCGGCGGGCGCTTCTACCCGGCGGCGGACGAGGCGACGATCCTGCGAGCCGTCCACGAAATCGATCAGCTCGCACCCGGCAAAGTGGAATTGCGCGAGTACCGTTCGCGGGAGCTGCAATTTCCGGGTTATGCACTGATTGCCGTTCTGCTGTGGCTCGTGGCCACTGCCGCCAAACTGGGGCCGCGCGCCTTCCGGACGTTTCCATGACATGCCGATGCCGCTGGAGAGACCGATGAGAGCCAAGCCTACCTACCTGCTCCTGGCGTGCCTGCTGTTCATCGCCGGTGGCGCGGGCGTGTTCTGGGGCCGCATGCAGTTGCTGCTCGCGCAGACCCGGTTGTCGCTCGTCACGCAGCAGCATGCGGGCGTGCGCGAGACGTTGACCGAGCTGGCGCGGCTGCATCGTTTCGCCGCGTACCTGCCATCAGGCCGCGCGACTCTCGCGGAGATTCGTGCCGACCTGGCGGAGCTCAGCTACTGGCAACGGGACTATCGGGCGCTGATCCCGCAGCAGGGCGATCCGATGGCGGATTTGCCCAAAGACAATCTGCGCCTGCAGTCGATCGTCGCCAATGCGGTCTTTCGCGAGAAGTACCCGGCTGCGAAGGATCAGAAGTCGCGATTGGAGGCGCTGGATGCGGCAATCGCCGCGCAACTCTCCGTGCTGCGCAACTCGCCGGACGGGACCGGCGTTGCGTACAACTACGAATACCTCGTGCGGCTGCGAGGTCTTGCGGCCGGCAAGAGCGGCCCGCCCAAGTCGGGTGAGGGCAGCAATCAAGGCGCGCTCGGTCACCTGGGCGGTGAGCCGCAGGCGGCCGATCCCACGGACTTCAAGATTCACATTCCGCTCGAGTCACGGGAACTGCAGGACCAGAAGGAGGGGCGCGACGCTGGCAAGACAGCGCCGCGCGAACGCAAAGGCTGATGCCGGAAAATTTTCATCTCGAGACCCTGCGCTTCGCGGAGCCCCAGTTCCTCTGGTTGCTGTGGATCCCGGCAGGGCTATGCCTGATGCTGGTGTGGCGCTTCGTGTGGCGGCGCCGGGATCTGGCCAGGTGCGCCATTGCACTGCCCGCGCCCCAGCATGCCCGGCCAGGATTGTCAGGCGATCTCGCTCCGTGGCTGCCGGTCGCCCTGGCGGCCGCGGCATGCATCGTGGCGTTGGCTCAACCGCAGGCGCTGGCCGCCGTGATCGACAAGAGCGACGTGGACCTGGTCATCCTCCAGGATGCGTCCGCATCGATGCATGTCGAGGATGTGCCGCCGAACCGCTGGCAACGCTCGCAACAGTTCGTGCGAGTGATGGCAGGAGCACTGCGCTGGGAAGGCGACCGTGCGGCGCTCGCGCTGTTCGCGCACCGCACCGCGCCGCAGCTGCGATTGACGCGCGACCCGAATTCCCTGCTGTTCTTTCTCGATCACCTGGGTGAGGTGCCGCCGTTCCCGCTGGAGGACGACACGACCTGGAATACCGACATTGCCGAAGCGGTGTTGTGGGGGCTGAAGTTAGTCGAGAAGAACGAAGAGCTGTTTGGTCGCAGCAACAACGCGCGCGCGTTCCTCCTGATCTCCGATGGCCAGGCCTGGAGTGGCGAGTTGGACGCCGCCCTGGCCCAGGCCAGGGCGCGCAATGTGAGGATCTACGTCGTCGGTGTCGGCACGGTCACGGGTGGACTGATCCCGCAGCCGCGAGGCGATGACGGCCGCATGCCCACCAGGATCCGCGGGACTCTCGATCGCGCGGCGCTGCGCTACATCGCGCGGCAGGGCGGCGGTCAGTACTTCGAGCTGGGTGTTGCACCGGATCGGGACACGGCATTTTCGATTCTCGCCGCGGCCCGGCAGCACGCCACGGGTTCGCAAGTCGAAGAACGCGTCGAACCGCTCTACTGGTACGCCTTGTTAGCGGCGGTCCTCAGTGCCTGTCTCGCCGGGGCACTCGCGAGCCGCACGGTCGAGCGACGCTGGCTGCTGGGCGGCGCCGTGGTGACGCTCTGCGTGCTGGTCCAGCGGGCGATGTGACGCGAGGTAGGGTGCCTTCGCATTCCTTCCGTCTCCGCTACGTACCGCGACCATCCGGAGACAGCGATGAGCCAGGGCAGAATGTGGAAGTACGGCATGCGCGCGTCGGTCGCGGCAATTGCGGCCATCGCAACGCTGACCTACGGGACGGCGTGGAGTCACGGCAATGAAGCCCGCATGGTCGAATTCCTGAACTGGAAGAAGATCCCCAACATCACGCGCGTCTTCGGCGCGAATCGCTCACACCTCGAAGGCTCGCCGAGCGGCTCCGTGCGGCCGCAGATCCGGATGATCGAGGGCCAGTCGTGCATCGTCGGCCAGGTGATCGGCTTCGACGTCGACGACCGCTACGCGTTCGACATCGACGAACCGGTCGAACTATCCGTGACGTATGCGACGGCGTATACGTCACCCTTCGTCATCGGCTGGGACAAGAGCGGTGGGACCGGCGCGGGCGTCATCGAGATCACGCCACAGCCGGGCGAGACTTTCACAACGGCGAAAGTGACGCTGGACCGCGCGCGACTGGCGGGCCAGGCGACGCAGGGCGCCGACATCGCGCTCGGGGCACCGAACGGCATCGTCGTGTGCAGCATCGAAGTCGTTCGCAGCAACAAGACGATCGTTCCGGAAGCTTACGGCCGCGTGAAGCTCACGCTGCGCGACGCGAAAACCGGCGGCCTGGTTCCCGCCCGACTCGGCTTGTACGACAAGACCGGCCGCGCACCGCTTGCCAGTGACAAGTCGCTCATGCTGCAGCGGTTTGCCGACGATCTGCGCATGCTCGCCGCCAACGAGAGAACCTTCTGGCCGAGCGAGAACCGGCAGGTCTTCTATGCCGACGGCACTTACGAAGCACGCGTACCGGTGGGCATGTACGAACTCGTCGCGAGTCACGGCATCGAGTACCAGTTTCATCGCAGCCAGATCGAAGTCACGAAAGACCAGACTACGGCGGTGACGATCAACATGCAGCGCTACGCCGACATGCCGGCGGCGGGCTGGTATTCAGGCGATGCGCACATCCATGTGACGCGCGATGAAGTGGCCGACCCGCAGCTCTGGGGGTTCGTCGCGGCGGAGGACGTGCACGTCGGCAATCTGCTCGAGATGGGCAACATCCAGAACGTCTACTTCCACCAGCCCAAGGCCTGGGGCAAGGCCAGCCGCTTCGAACGCGACGGTCACTTCATCGTTTCCGGCCAGGAGTCGCCGCGCACCGGGCAGTTCGGTCACACCATTCACTTCAACATCCAGCATCCCGTGCACCTGAAGACGGATGAATATTTCCTGTACCACAAGGTCTTCCAGGAAGTAGCCAGCCAGCCCGGCGGCATCTCCGGCTTCGCTCACATGGGATGGCGCGGAGCCGGCGAACAAGGCAACTCACCGCGTCAAGGCCAGATGAATCGTGGCATGGCGCTGCTCGCGCCACTCGGGCTCGTGGACTTCATCGAAGTGTTGCAGGGCGGCCGGCTCGTGAGTGATGGCTGGTACCGCCTGCTCAATCTCGGCTACCGCGTGAAGCCGGCGGCCGGCACCGACTGGCCGTACAGCGATTTCCCCGGCGTGGTGCGCTTCTACGTCAAGGTGGACGGCCCCTTCAATCTCGACAGCTGGTTCGAGTCCTATGACAAGGGCAGGACGTTCGTCACCAACGGGCCGCTGCTCGATTTCACCATCAACGGCAAGGGCATCGGCGAGGAGCTGCGCGTCAAGCGCGGCACTCGCCTCGACGTGGCCGCCGCCGCGCGTCTCAACCCGCAGCTCGACAAGCTGGATCGCCTCGAGCTCGTCGTACTCGGCGATGTCGACGCGATGCAATCGGCCGACGGCAAGGACAGCGTCTCGCTGCGCAAGCAGTTGACC
>Ga0193753_10001803_pt1 | contig 17833 bp, 18 predicted proteins | sample H1c2metaG_FD_144925 | JGI IMG/M metagenome (GOLD analysis project Ga0193753, IMG submission 144925) | Soil microbial communities from a riparian zone of the East river system, Colorado, United States - H1c2 | ecosystem: Environmental > Terrestrial > Soil > Riparian zone | place: USA: East...
CATGTGAACTCGAAGGTAGTGGGTGTGCTCGATGGCGCTCGGCCCCCAGACCTCGCGCAGCAGCATGCGATGGGTCAGCACTTGCCCGGCGTGACGGGCGAGGAGGGCGAGCAGCCGGAACTCGATGGGCGTCAGGTGCACCGCCACGCCGTCGACGGTGACCTCGTGGCGCGGGAAGTCGACCCGGATCGGCCCGGCCTCGACGACCGGCTCCTCGGGCCCGCCGAGGGCGGCCGAGTGGCGCAGCGCGACCCGGATCCGCGCGATGAGCTCGGCCACCCCGAACGGCTTGGTCAGGTAGTCGTCGGCGCCGGCGTCGAGCACGCGGACCTTGTCGGCCTCGCGCCCTCGCGCGGAGATCACGATCACCGGGACCCGGCACCATCCGCGCAGCCAGCGGACCAGCTCGAGCCCGTCGCCGTCGGGGAGGCCGAGGTCGAGCAGGACCAGCGCGGGTGTGTCGCGGGCGGCGCGCATGCCGTCGGCCAGCGAGCCCGCCTCGATCACCCGGAACCCCTGACCGTCGAGGGTGGTGCGGAGGACCCGGCGCATCTGCGGCTCGTCCTCGACGACCAGGATGATCTGCTCGCCGGTCATGGCGCGGCCCGCTCGTCGTCTGCCATCGCCTCGGGCGCGGCGGCCGGCTGCGGCGTGGCCGGCAAGGTCAGCCGGAACCGCGCACCGCCGGCGTCGCTCGGCTCGGCGATCACGCGGCCGCCGTGCGCCTCGACCACCCCGCGGACGATCGCCAGCCCCAGACCGACCCCCGGCGCGGACGAGGCGCGCGCGAACATCTTGAACACGGCGTCCTCGGTGCCGGCCGGGAGACCGGCGCCGGAGTCCTCGACGACGATCTCGACCTCGTCGGCGCGCCGGCGCGCGCGGACCGCGATGGGCGGTGCGCCGTGCTTGACGGCGTTCTCGATCAGGTTCACCAGGGCGTGCTCGAACAGCACCGGGTCGACCGACACCGCCAGCTCGCGCTCGAGGTCGACCTCGACCGTGTGGCCGGCCAGGATCCGCTCGAGTCGGGTCAGCGCGCTGCCGACCAGCTCCTCGACCGGCACCCACTCGCGGGCCGGGGTCAGGCCGGTCTCGACCCGCGTCATCGACAGGAGATTGGCGAGGACGCGCTCCAGCCGCTCGGCCTCCTGGACCACCGTGTCGAGCAGCTCCTCGCGACCGCCCGCATCGAGGTTGCTGGCCGGGTCGCGCAGCGAGGTCGCGGCGCCGAGGATCACCGCGAGAGGCGTCCTGAGGTCGTGCGACACGACCGAGAGGATCGAGCTGCGGAGCTCCTCGGAGCGGGCGCGGACGGTGGCCTCTCGCACCTCGGCCTCGCGGCGGCGCAGCCGCTCGGTGAGCGTGCTGATCGCCAGGCCGGTCACGAACATGACGGCGAACGTCACGAGGTGGCGAGCGTCGGCGACCACGAGGGTGAATCGCGGAGGGGTGAAGCAGAAGTTGTAGGCCGCGACGGACAGCGACGCGGCGAGCAGCGCCGGACCGCGGCCGCGAACCGCGGCGACCATGATGGCCACCAGATAGAGCATGGCGAGGTCGACCATCTCGAGGTAGACGTAGACCGCGAGGCCGAGCCCTGTCACGACCGCGACGGCCGCCGCGGCGACCGCGTAAGTGCCCGACCGGCCTCCGCGATTCTCGGTGACTGCCACCTCCGGAGCCTACAGTGGCGGAACATCGAGACGGTCACCTTTACGCTTTCTTGATGCCGCGGGCTCTACGCTTTCGGCCGTATGAGTAGCCCCTCGACCCTGGCGCCGGCCGCCACCGCGCCGACCGCCGAGGTCCTCCACCAGAGCGGCCTCACCGCGATGTCGCTCGGCGCGCTCGGCGTGGTGTACGGCGACATCGGCACCTCGCCGCTCTACGCGATGAAGGAGTGCTTCGCCGGCGAGCACCACGCTCTGGCGGTGACCCACGCGAACGTGCTCGGCGTCCTGTCGCTGGTGGTCTGGTCGCTGGTCCTCGTCATCGTCCTCAAGTACATCTCCTTCATCCTCCGCGCGGACAACCGCGGCGAGGGCGGCGTGCTCGCGCTGGTCGCGCTCCAGTCCAGGGCTCACCGCGGGCCGACCTGGACCAAGGTCTGCGTCATCCTCGGGCTCTTCGGCGCCGGGCTGCTCTACGGCGATGGCGCCATCACCCCCGCGATATCCATCCTCGGCGCGGTCGAGGGGGTGAAGGAGGTCACCCCGTCGCTTGGCGCGGCGGTCGTCCCGATCACCGTCTGCATCCTGATCGGCCTGTTCGCCGTCCAGCGCTTCGGCACCGCGAAGATCGGGACCGTGTTCGGGTGGGTGATGCTCGCCTGGTTCGCCGCGATCGCGGTCGCCGGCCTGGCCGCGGTCACCCGCCATCCGTCGGTGGTCCAGGCGATCAGCCCGCACCACGCGGTGCGGTTCTTCATCGATCACGGGGTGGCCGGCTTCCTGCTCCTCGGCTCGGTCGTCCTGGTGGTGACCGGCGGCGAGGCGCTCTACGCCGACATGGGTCACTTCGGGCGGACGCCGATCCGGCGGGCCTGGTACGCCGTGGTCATGCCGGCGCTCCTCCTCAACTACTTCGGTCAGGGTGCGCTCCTCCTCGAGCGCGGCGGCGGCGTGGCCAACCCGTTCTACGCGCTCGCGCCCGGTCCGTGGCTCTATCCGATGCTGGTCATCGCGACGCTCGCCGCCATCATCGCGTCGCAGGCGCTCATCTCGGGCGCGTTCTCGCTGACCCGCGGCGCCATCCAGCTGGGCTACTTCCCCCGGGTTCGCATCGTCCACACCTCGGGCGAGACCGAGGGGCAGATCTACATCCCGGAGGTGAACTGGTTCCTCATGATCGCCTGCGTCGCGCTGGTGGTCGGGTTCAAGTCATCGGGCAACCTGGCGGCGGCCTACGGGATCGCCGTGACCGGCACGATGGCGATCACCTCGGTGCTCTTCTTCGGCGTCGCCCGGGGAGTCTGGGGCTGGAGCCGGCTGTCGGCCGGCGGGCTGGTGTTCGGCTTCCTGACCGTCGACCTGGCCTTCCTCACCGCGAACGTGCCGAAGATCGGACACGGCGGCTGGTTCCCGCTGGTCGCCGGGACGGTCGTCTTCATCATCATGACCAGCTGGCGGCGCGGCCGGATGGAGCTCGCCGAGCTGTTCGCCACGTCCACCCTGCCGATCGAGATGTTCCTCGCCGATCTGAGCACCAGCGACCTCCATCGGGTCCCCGGCACCGCGGTCTTCATGACGTCGAACGCCGACGGAGTCCCGCCGGTCCTCCTCCACCACGTCAAGCACACCAAGATGCTGCACGAGCAGGTGGTGCTCCTGTCGATCTCCACCGACGAGGTCCCGACCGTGCCGATCACGAAGAACTTCGAGGTCGAGGAGCTCGGCCAGGGGTTCTTCCGGGTCAAGGCCCGCTACGGCTTCATGCAGTCGCCTCAGGTGCCGCGCCTCCTGGCCAGGTGCCTGGCCGCCGGGCTCTTCATCGACCTCGACGACACCTCCTACTATCTGGGCCGCGAGACCCTCTTGACCACCGGACGGTCGAGGATGCCCCGCTGGCGCAAGGGGCTGTTCGCCTTCCTGTCCCGCAACTCGCGCCCGGCGACGCAGTTCTTCGGCCTGCCGCCCAACCGCGTGGTCGAGCTCGGCGCCCAGATCCAGCTCTAGCCGGCTCTGGCCCTGTCACTCGTTCTGGATGGTGACCACGACGCCCGCCGATCCGATGGAGGTCGTGCAGCCCGACGGCCCCGGAGTCTGCTCGAGCGTGTCCGGATCGATGACGACGTGCTCGAACGAGATCTCCACCAGAGAAAAGGCGAGCTGGCCGTCCACGCTGTCGAGCTGCACCGAGCCGCCGGTCGCGTAGTAGCCCTGCTCGAACGTCTCCACGGCGACATTGCCGAAGATCTCGATCGCCACCCCGGCGGTCGCATAGGTCAGCTGCGGCCCCGCGATCGCGATCGGGCCCGGCACCACGAGATCGTCCTGAGTGCCGCTGCCATCCTGCGGGTCGGCCAGGCCGTCGGCGCCGAGGAACGGCTCGAAGCCGGGGGCAAAGGTGACCTTGAACCGGTCCTCACCGCCGAGATCGACGAACACGAACAGCCCGGTGTCGGCCGCGCCTCCCGCCACCGCGTTGGCATCATCCCCGGTCAGCACGTCGTAGCGGGCCGCGACCGCACAGGCCGGCGCGGCATCCGCCGCCGACCCATCCGGTTGACCGCCGGAGCCGGCGTCGGCCTCCCCGCCCGATCCCGCATCGACCTCGCCCACCTCCGTGACACCGCCACAGCCGATCGCAACGGGAGCCGCGACCAGGACGGCCAGCCAGACCGACATGAAGTCATCCATGAGCACGAGGAGCCAGCAACCCGCATGCCGCCGGGCGCCCCGTGCTCTCCGCCCACCTGGCGCCCGGATCGAGCAGATCTGGCGCGCCGGCGCGCAGGTGGGTGCGCAGAATCTGCCTGCCCGGCCTCGCCGCTCAGAGCGTCGGCTTGCCGACCACGCGGTCGCAGAAGCCGCTGGTGCCGCAGGTCGTCCCGACGCTGGTGTACCAGGCGCTCTTGCGGGTCCCGAACTGGCGGTTGTCGGAGTGCGAGTGGGCTCCAAAGGCGTGGCCGGTGGCGCCGACCAGGCCGAGAGCGCAGCGGTCGCAGGTGCGGGTGAAGGTGTTGACGCTCGGGTTGAAGTGCAGCTGGCGGAACTCCCAGCCGTTGGCGCCGTTCACCACGTAGTAGTTGCCGGCGCCGCCGTTGCAGTTCGGGTTGGGCGGCGGGTTCGCGCAGTTCGCGGCGCAGCCGCCGAAGAGGTTGTACTTCACGCTGCCCAGGATCATGCCGCGGTGATTCCACTCGCTGCAGGACTGGTTGCTGATGTCGAGGGCGGTGTGGGTGCTGCCGTTGCAGGAGTAGAAGGTCGTCGAGCCGACCCGCGCGGTCGACTCGCAGATCGGGCCGCGCGCGGTCTTGGTCGCCGCCGTGGACGAGGAGGGGAGGGCGAGGGCGACGGCCACCGCGCACAGGAGGGTGATCGCGAACGTTCTCGAGGGAAGCACTCCGGTCGGCGTCTTGGCCATGTGTCCTCCTTGTCGGGTCGGTCGGGTCGGGACGGGGATTCTCAGGGGCGCAGTCGCTGCTTCTCGCGCAGGATGATGGACCACTGCTGCAGGTTCATCGCGAGCACCTGGAGCCAGGCGTCGATCTCCGGGCCGAGCTCTGGATCGACGCCGCGCAGGGATTCCAGGACGGGCCTGGCGCCGCCGAGGCCGAGCTGCACCAGGCCCTCGAGGATGGCGACGCGCACCTCGCGGGCGTCGTCGGCGCCGTAGCGCTCGACCAGCGCGCGCCTGGCCGTCTCGCTGTGGGCGCCGCCCACGCCGCCGAGCGCCCGCGCGGCCGCGGCTCGAAGCGTCGGGTCGGCCGAGCCGAGCTGCTGGACCAGGAGCGCGACCGACTCCGGGCTGGCCGCCTCCATCGAGACCTCGGCCAGGAGCCGGGCCGCGAGCGCCGGATCGGAGCTGGCAGCGGCGGCCTTGACCGCCGCGTCCGAGACCGGGCCCTCGTGGCCGAAGTAGACCTGGGCGTCCTCGTGGACCAGTTTGTCGACCGCCGCGGCCCGGACCGCGGGCGCCGGATCGCGCAGGAAGTCGGCGTAGGTCGCACCACGCGCCTTGTTCATCATCTCCACGGAGCCGACCCCGCGCAGCCCGGACAGCGCCGCGGCGCGCAGCGCCGGGTCGGCGTCGCCGCGGGCGCGGTCGACGATCGACTCGATCACCGCGGGCTCGCCGGTGTTGCTCGCGCGGGTGGCCAGCGCGATGCCGAGCGCCTCCAGCACCTTCGGATCGCGCTCGGCCGCAAAGGCAGCGCGCAGCTCGTCGACCGGCATGCGCAGGGCTGCCTCCTTGAGGAGGGTCAGCATGTAGCGCTGCAGCGACGGCGAGCCATCGGCGAGCGCGCCGCGAAGGTCCTCGACCATGACCCGGAGAGAGCAGGGCGCTGACTCGAGCGGCCTGCCCGCGGCGCCCGGCTGGGCCGGCTGGACCGGCTGGCCCGACCCGCCCGGCCCGGCCGCCAGCAGCAGCGACGACAGCGCCACCAGCAGCGCGGCGCCGCTCCACCTGGACGAGCGTCCGTGGCCGGAACGGTTCATTCCTCGGGTCCCTCGCACTGGTGTCGCTCGGCCTTGCCGACCCAGATGCGGGCGAAGTCGACCGTCCCCGACGCGTACAGCGCGGCGAAGTCGTCGCGGTCCGGCTTGAAGCGAGGATCGACCGCCGCGAATTCGGCCAGGACCGGCAGCGCGCCCGCGCCCGCGACCCTCACCGCGAACCGGAAGATCGCCCACCTGACGCACTCGTCCGCCTCGGCCGGGAACGCCTGCCGGTAGACCGCGATCACCTTGTCCGGCGCGCGGGTGACCGAGAGCCGGTGCGCGGCCATCTCGCGCACGTTGCGGTCCGGGTCGCTGCGCAGCAGCCTGGCGAGATCCTCGATCGACTCGCCGTCGAGAACCGGATCCGCATACGACGGCATCTCGAGGGCGAGCAGCTGCACGGCGGTCTCCTCCGACTCGCGCCCGATCGCCAGCAGCTCCTTCCAGTACGGCGCGTACGTGCCCGTCCGCTCGAAGTCCTCCTGCATCACCCGACCGAGGCTGCGGGTCGCCATCCAGGCCGCCGCGTCCGACGTCTCGTCGAGCGCGATCGCCTTCATCCGGCTCATCGTGCGCGCGTCCAGCGAGCGCTGGGTCTCGAGCGCATCGAGCGCCCGGCTGCGGAGGTCGACCGACGCGGTCCCGTCCTCGCCCATCGCCAGCAGCCCCTCCGCCACCGCGGGGTTCTGCACCGCGGGCGAGGCCTTCAGCGCCCCGAGGAGGATCTCGAGCTGCGGCCCGCCGGCCTCCCGGGCCCACGCCAGCACCGCGCGAGCCCGCTCCACATCGCTGCCGATGAGCTCGGTCAGTCGCTCCTGTAGATAGCCGGCCAGCAGAACATCCTGACCGCCGACCGCGGCGATCGCCGCATGCAGATCGTCGATCGACGCGAGACGGTCGAACTCGCGCAGCGACGGCCAGCAGCCGGGCATCGGGACCTCATCCTTCTCCCACCGACGGGCCGCCGGCGCCGCGGTCGTGCCCGCACCCGGAAGGCTGGCCCGGGATCCATCCGTCGGCCGCCCCGCACGCGGCGCGTCTTCGGGAGAAGCAGGGTCCCGCCCGGTCACGAGCACCACGATCCCGATCAAGAGGAGCGCCGCGCTGCCAGCTGCCAGCCAGCGCCGGTGCCGTGTCGATGGAATCAACAACTCGCCTGCCCGCGACGTCGCAACCAGCGCAGCATAGCGAGGTCCACCGGCGAGCAGAACCCCACGACTCGATCCAGCCGCATTCCGTCCCCGCGTGATCGGTGGAGAGGTGCGCCTCCCTGCCACCCATGCAAACGGCTGACAGCGATCAACCTCCATAATGGACCTATCGATCCGGCGGTGTTTGGCCATTTTCGTCGTCCATGGACGGTGGAAGAGTCGGCGCATGTCAACGCTGCGGATCTCTCATGCCCGGTGCCTGGCGGTCGCGGTCCTGATCGCGCTCGTCACCCTTCCCAGCCCGACCCGTGCGGAGGAGTCACGGGAGGCGACCTGCAAGGTGCGCGATGGACAGCGCGACTTCGATTTCCTGATCGGGCGCTGGAAGGTCCAGGTGCGGCGGCTCAAGAACCCGCTGCACGGCTCGCGCGAGTGGTACGAGATGACCGGCATCTCGGTGGTGCGCCCGATCTGGGGCGGCAAGGGGAACATCGAGGAGTTCGAGGCCGACGGGCCGACCGGGCACATGCAGGCGATCATGGTGCGGCTGTACTCGCCGACCTCGCGGCAGTGGTCGCTCAACTGGGCGAACCAGAAGAACGGACGCTTCGACGTCCCGACCATCGGCGAGTTCAAGAACGGCCGCGGCGAGTTCTACGACCACGAGCCGTTCGAGGGCCGCAGCATCCTCGTGCGCTACGTGTGGTCGAACATCACGCCGACCTCGGGCCACTTCGAGCAGTCGTACTCCGCCGACGGCGGCAAGACCTGGGAAGCGAACTGGGTCGCCGAATCCACTCGCATCAAGCAGGGAGCCCGATGACGAAGCGCATCTCGAATCCGATGTCGAGGCGCTCCGTGCCTCACGCTCTCTGCCTGGCGGTCGCGGCCTCGCTCGCGCTCGTCGTCCTGCCGACCGCGTCGCCCGCCGAGGCGCCGCGGACGGCGTCCCCGCCGCGCGACGGCCAGCATGACTTCGACTTCCTGTTCGGCCGCTGGAAGGCCCGGATCCGGCGGCTCAAGAGCCCGCTCCACGGCTCGAACGTGTGGATCGAGATGTCCGGCACCTCGGAGGTGCGCCCGATCTGGAGCGGCAAGGGCAACATCGACGAGATCCACAACCAGACGCCTGACGGGCCGATGGAGGCGCTGATGGTGCGCCTCTACTCGCCGACCTCGCGGCAGTGGACGCTCAACTGGGCCATCCAGAAGAGCGGCCGGTTCGACGTGCCATGGGTGGGTGAGTTCAGGGGCGGTCGCGGCGAGTTCTACGATCAGGAGATGTTCGAGGGCCGCAGCATTCTCGTCCGCTACGTGTGGTCGGAAATCAAGCCCCGCTCGTTCCGCTTCGAGCAGGCCTTCTCCGCCGATGGCGGCAAGACCTGGGAGGTGAACTGGATCGCCCTGTCGACCCGCCTGTAGCCAGCCGGCGAGCCGCAGAAAACTGAGGACCGCACCGGCCAGCCTGGCGAAACCGGAGCCGACGCGCGGGCCCGCCGCTTGCTACGAATGGACTCATGCCCGGTCGATGGATCCATCTCTGTCTGCCGGCGGCCGCCCTGTTCGCGATCGGCTGCGGCGGCGGGGATGGCGCCGACCCGCCGCGCGACAGGGCGGACGCCTCCGTGCTCCATTGCCCGGCCGCGCCGCACGCCCTGTTCGAGATCTACGCGCGGCCGGAGATCCCCAGGTTCAACGGGTCCTATGACGACGTGTCGTGGCCGACCACCGTCGAGGAGAAGGTCCGGGAAGGGGAGTGCGCCTTCTTCGGCCCCGAGCCTCCGTTCTGCGATCGCGAGTGCCAGGGCGACACGATCTGCGCGACCGGAGGCGACTGTCGCGGCTTCCCGCACCCGATCGCGATCGGCACCGTTCGCCTCACCGGCACCGACCCCGAGCTGACCCTCGAGCCGGACCAGAACAACACCTACAAGGCCGGCGCCGACCTGCCAGGTCTCTACGGGCCCGGCGACGAGCTCACCCTGACCGCCGACGGGGCCGACGGCCATGCCGCGCTGTCCCTGACCGTGCGCGGCGTGCCTCCGCTCGCGGTGGAGCCGGACCAGCTGACCGCCCGCGAGCACGACGATCTGGTGGTGACCTGGACCGCCGACCCGAGCTCCCCGGAGGGGACCGAGCTGATCCTCCACGCCGACAGCGACCATCACGGCATCGAGGCCTACGTCGAGTGCCGCGCCGCGGACGACGGCGAGCTGGTCATCCCGGCCGCGGTGCTCGATCCGCTCATCCTGGCCGGCGAGTCCGGCATCGGCAACTACATCGAGAACGCCTGGATGAAGCGGATCAACCAGGCCACCACCGACACCGACCTCGGCTGCGCCGCGTTCCAGACCTCGTCGGAGGTGTCGATCACCATCGACACGGTCCGCGACGACTGAGATCCACCCGGCGCCGCCCCGCGAACACGACGACCGCCGCGCGCCCGCGCTAGACTCCAGGCGGATGCCGCCCCGCGACACCGCCCGAGCCGCCCACGACGCGCAGGTGCAGTAGTACCGGCGCCTCACCCCGGCTGCCCGCGTGGAGCTCGCCGCCTCGATGTCCGACGACGTCCGTGCTCTCGCCCTCGCCGGCATCCGAGCACGCCACGCCGACTACACCCGCGAGCAGGCCGCCCTCGCCCTCGCGCGCCTCCTCCTGGGCGACGAGACCTACCGTCGCGCCTGGCCGGACGCGCCGCTGCTCCCGCCATGAGCGCAGGAGACGTCCTCCGGCGGCTCGTGTCGCACCTCGACAGGGCCGGCATCCGGTCCGCTACTCGACGGACAGCCAGGAGCCAGCCCGGGTGTCGGCCTCGAGCTGGCCGCGCACGCCTTCCCACCATGACTGGTGATGATCGCTCGCCATGTACGCGCGATAGGTGATCTCGGTGCTGGCGTCGAGCGAGTAGTCGGTCCGGCCCTCGGCCAGCATGGCGCAGATCGCCTGCAGCAGCGGCAGTGACTCGACCATCTCCTCGAGGAACAGGAACTGACCCGACTGGTTCACCTCGAGGAAATGCACATCGCCGGCGCGGTCGACCACCAGGTCGAAGCTCCCGGCCGCGAGCCCGAGCTCGCGCATCAGCGACTCGAGCCTGGCCTGGCATCCGGCCGGCAGCGGGCATGCCTCGGCGGCCAGGTCGGGTGCATAGGTGTGCACCCGCCAGTCGACCAGCGCCTCGCCGCCGGTCCCGCGCAGTCGCACGGTGAAGAAGCGATCGCCGATCGCGACCACGCGCAGGTCGAACTGCTTGTCCACGTAGGCCTGGTAGATGCCCGGGCACATCGAGAGGCTGTCGTCGCTCTCCAGCATGCCCGGCTCGACCAGGCGGGCGAAGCTGCTGTGCATGCGCCCGCTGCCCGCCTCCTCCCACGTGTGCGGCATGAACGGCTTGTAGATGACGCGCTGGTGGCGCGCGGCGAACCGGCGGATGGCGTCCGGATCGTTCGACACCAGCGTGGCAGGAAGCCGCCAGCCGCAGCGCCGCGCGGCCCGCAGCTGGACCAGCTTGTTCTCGGCCGACGACGCGGCGGCGGGCCGGTTGACCCACAGCCGATCCGACAGCTCGTCGCTCACCGCGTAGACGTTGCGGAGAAAGCGAGCCCACTCGGTGCGCAGGAAGGCGACGTCGGCGGGAAGCGCGCGCGGAAACTCCTCCGGGCTGCGAGCGCGGCGATACCAGACCGCGCCGATCGACGCCTCGTCGAGCCAGCCGCTGGCCTGCCACGCCGTGTCCTCGTCGCAGTGGAGCGAGATCGGCGGCACGTCCTCGCCGGCCAGCGAGGTCGGCCACAGCGGCGAGAGCCCGCTCCTCCGCAGTCCCCAGCACGCCGCCGAGGCGTGGAGGTCGTGGACGAGACCCGACAGGATGAGCGGCCGCCGCTGCATGACACCGACGACAGCACGCCCCGCAGCGCGAGGCGTGCTGTCAGTCGAGGTTCTTTACCCGCTACGCGCGGTCGTCCGGGTCGGACGGATCGTCGCCGTGCGGCCCGGTCGCGTGCGTCGTGTTCTGCACCCCGCCGCGCACCGCGGCGAGATCGTCGGTCGAGAGCTCGCGCGCGGCGACGCGGCCGAGCGGACGGGCCGGCGCGCGCTTCCCGGACGTGTCGTTCTTGCTATCGGGCATGCTCATGGACGTCTCCTCCGTGCTCTGCCGGGAGATGCGGTCGTCCCGGCGGCGACCTGGCGATGGACATCATCGCCTCGGATCGCGAAAGCATAGATCCCATCTCCTCGAGCGCCCGCGCTTCTCGCCGCGGCGACGACGACCATTGGCCTGTCCGCATCGCCGTCGCCGCGGAGCCGGTACGTACGTGAGCAGCTCTCGTGCGTATCATCACCTCATGAACAAGCAGCGCGCGGCGTGGCTCCTCGCAGCGGCGACCGCCCTGGCATGCGGAGAGAAGGCGTCGATCACCAGCAATCAGGATCCGCCCGCTCCCGCCGCCCCGACCGCGCCCCCGAGCACCCCGCCGCCATCACTGACGCGCGCGACCGTGACACCGGCATGGACCACCGGAAGTGCTCCCTCGGGAATCTCGGGCGGCCCGCGCGCCAGCGATCCCGGCCAGCCGCTGCCGACCACCCCCTCGGCCATCGCGGCCGGTCAGGGCCGCGTGCTCGTCGCCACCCAGGACGCCTGCATCGAGCTCCTCGATCTCGCCACCGGCAAGCCGCTGGTCCCCCGACTGTGCGAGAAGGATCGGTTCCCGACCGGCATCGCCATCCTCGGCGACACCGCGGTGGTCGCCCGCCGCGACGACATCCGAGGCTACGACCCGGCCAACCTCACCGAGCGCTGGCGCACCGACGTCGGGATCATCCAGACCCAGTGGCTCCTCCAGCCTCGACCGATCGCCGACCGCTTCTGCGCCGCCGTGTTCAGACCAGGGAAGGGCAACGCCGTCGTCTGCCTCGACCCGGCCACCGGAAAGCCAACCGCGGACATCCCCCTCCGTGAGGGAAGCCGCGTGGCCCTGGGAGATCAGCTCATCGGGATCGTCGACGCCGGCGTCGGCCCGGTCGCACCGACTCCAGCCGGCCAGGAGCGCCCGGTCCGCTTTCTCCACCCCGATGGCAAGCCAGCCGCGCGGAGCCTCCTCCGGGGAGTGAACGGGCCGAGCTTCGAGCAAGCCAGCCCGATCTTCCTCGTCCGAGGAGGAGGCCACGACGCCATGGGAGGCTGGATCACCCGCTACGTGGCACCCACCGGCCAGATCCTCGCCACCATCACCGGCAAGCAGATCCTGAGCGAAGGAGGAGCCACCCGCCGGGGCCAGGCCGTCACCACCGAGTACAGCGCCGTCCGTCGAGGAGCAACCGCCGCCGCCTTCGACGCCGCCGGCACTGCCGTCTGGAGAACCGACCTGACGATCCGTGGCCCGATCCGCCCGTGGATCGTCGAGGTCGCCGGCCACATCCACCTCGGCCACGACCGAGGCATCATCGTCCTCGACCCCATCACCGGAGCCATCACCCGCACCTACCCGGTCGCCGCCACGACCCCGGCCATCGTCGGCGACCGCGTCCTCATGATGGTAGAAGCCCGGGCCACCCGGACCGACTCCGACTACGGCGACGCCGGAGTCCACGCCATCGACGCCGCCACCGGCGACGTCCTCCTCCACGAGGACCTCGGCCGCGACCTCCCCGGAGGCCAGCAGCACCAGCAGCCGGTCGTGTCAGGAGACATGGTGGTCCTGGTCGCGGCCGGGCGAGTACGGGCGTACCGGGTGTCGATGTAGCTGCCGGCTCAGCTGGCCGCGCTGACCCCGGTCAGCACCGCGGCGAACCTGTCGAACGCGGCCAGGACATCCCCGACCGGCCGGTCGGCGAAATCAAGCACGCCGGGGGCATCCACGATGCGATTCATGGACTCGCCGGGAACCAGCGGGCCTGCCTCCTGCAGCCTTTGCCGCGCGAGCTCGATCAACCTCAGGAGGTTGTCACGGTCCGCGTCGGTCCGCAGATGACCATCCAGGTCGACGTCGATGGTGCCGGGGCCGTAGGTGTCGATGAGAGTCGTCCACGCGGCGAGCAACTGCGCGACGCCGGGCGTCAGGGTGGGGGACTCCTGTCGGGACGCGTCGAGGAGGAGATGCACGACGGTCACGATCTCGATGTCGGGCAGCAGGCGGTGCTGGCCCCTGTATTCTACGTAGGAGTGTCCCATCGCTGATGCTCACTCCAGGAAGACGATCTCCTTGGATGGTCCATTGGGGTTCTTGGCCAGCTCGGATTCGATGGACTGGCGGAGGCGGTCTCGCTGGGCCTGGGTCATGCCCTTGGTGTCGACGACCACTCGCTTGGTGAAGGTGTTGCGCTCCACGTCCTTGATAACCGACTTTGCGAGGCCGTCAACCATCTGGTCGTTGATGTTGAGGGGCTGGCCGGTCCTCTTGTTGACCAGCGGGCCCTTGAGGCTGATCGGGCCCACCTCGGAGTCGATGAAGTCGGCGCCTTCCTCGGTCGATCGCTGGAGCGGTCGTCCGGTCGCCTGCTCGTAGCGCGCGCCGCCCTGTCCCTCGGCGAGGTCGGTGACGCCGCCCTGCTCGTGGTTGACGCCCAGCTCGCGGACGCGTTCGGGGTCGGGCTCTCCCTTGGCGGCCAGGGTCCCCGGCTTGCTTGGCTTGCCGGTGGTGGGCGGCGGCTCGGCGTTGTCAGCCTTGCCCGCTGCCTGCTCCGCTTTCCGGGCCGCCTCTTCTGCCTTGCGCGCCTCCTCGATCCGGCGCGCCTCGTCTGCTGCCTTCTTCGCCTTTCGGGCCGCGATGATGCCGAGGAACTTGTCGACCGCCTTGCGGATCTTGTTGGCGTTCTTGATGAGCTTGAACCCCAGGCCGAAGACCTTGCCCGGCGTGAAGTTCAGGACCGTCATGACGCAGGCGAGGATGTCGCCCTCGGTGACGCACTTCTTGGCGTCGGTGAAACCGATGATGTCGGCCGCGATGGCCAGGAGCTCGTCGAGCGCCTTTGACTCCTCGGGATCGCGGTCGCCATCCCCGGGGCCCGGATCGGCGGCCGGTGACACGGGAGGCTGCTCGGCTCCGGGCCCTCCTTGCCTGTCGTCCTGGCACGGCGCGGTGCCGGATCCCATGGCCACGATCTGGTCGCCGGCGCAGTCCGTGCGCGAGCCGATCGCGCTGCGGAGCAGCTTGACCCCTGCCACGCTGGCCAGCGCGAGGGCGACGACCAGGATGGTCGACTGGACCAGGCCCGATCCGCGCCGGTCGCGGATCAGAGCCGCTGTGCCGGGCGCCACGTCGGACTCCAGCCGTGCACGCATGCTCGTCATCGCAGCAAGGGACATGCCCGTCCGTTGCTGGCCCGTGGCGCGCAGTTCCGAGAATTCCTCCGCCCGCGCCGATACCGGCGCTGGTCTTCACGTCCAGCGGACCGAGCTTGACGACCAGCCGGCGTCGGCGGTGACGCCAGCGCGCTCGATTGTTGCAATTCGGGTGACCGCGTCCGCGGCGACTCGCTTCGGCGCCGGTGACGAGCGCGAGGGAGCAGGTGTATACGAGGATCTCCCCACCCCGGAGGTGTTCGCCATGAAGAAGGTCCTTCTACTGTCAGCGATGCTCGGTCTCATGGGATTCGGAATGAGCTCGGCGATGAGCCAGGCCCCGCAACCCGATCCGATCGGGGGCTGCCGCTTCTACTGCGGCTCCAACGGCAAGAACTACCGCACCCTCGGCGAGTGCTCCGCCGCCTGCGGTGGAGCGGCCGACTGCGACAAGGTCTGCTGAGCGCGAGCTGATCTCGGTCCGGCGATCCCCGGCGATCCATCGACCCGGCGGATCGCCGGACCCTCCTCAGAACGTCAGTCGCTTGCCGACCGCGAGCGGCGCGAGCGCCTCGTCGCCGAACGCCTGCGCGAACGCATTCACGGCTCGCCACCCGGTGCAGTGCCCCGGCGCGATCACGCCGACCGAGAGCGCGCGCAGCCCCGCGACCGTCTCGGGGATGATCTTCTCGTTCGAGCCAGTCAGGTGAAGACCGCCGACCACGGCGTGAAGAGGAACATCGCCGAAGCAGGCGCGCGCATGAGTCATCACGTTCACCACGCCGGCATGCGAGCAAGCGGTGAGCACGACGATCCCCTTGTCGCGAACGCTCACCGCCACGAAGCGCTCGTCCATGATCAGCTCATCCGGCTCCCAGCCATTGCCGTCGAGAGCTCGACGGTGCTGCCCCTTGAGCCCCCGCTCGAACGAGCTCGTGCGAGGGATCTCCCCGCTGACGTAGGCCATCCCGTCGAGGATCACCTGCGACTCCCGGGTGTTGACCACCCGCGCGCCATGCGAGGTCAACGCATCGATCCCCGGCACATCCTCCATGAGCCGCATCCGGTCCTCCCCGAGCCGGATGGCCCGCGTGCGGAACATGTCGGGGTGAGCATAGTAGGGGACCTCCGCGCCGCCATTGCGATCGCGAATCAACTGCAGCGCGCGAAGCATCGCGCCGCCATGATCCCAGTGACCATGAGAAAGCACGATCGCCTCGACCCCCCCGAGCTCGATCCCGAGCCGCGAGACGTTCTGCTCGAATACGCGGTCCTCCGGTCCACTATCGAACAGCAGCGACCGGGCGCTGCCGCCCCTGCGAACCGTGACCAGAAACGCAAGTCCGTGCGCAGCGCAGCAAAGGCAACCACCGCCGAGCACCCAAGCCGCCCCCCGCCGCCGGTTCAGCCCGCCGAATTCGGTCTCGACGAACGAAGGCACCGTCGACAGGCTATCGGTGACATTGTCGACGAGGACATGCACCTCGACGCCGTCAACGGACTCGAGCGCGGTCATGGAGTGACTCCTGAAATGGCCCGGTAGCGCGACATGTCGAAGCTTGACCAGGACATGGACCAGGAAGCAACCGCGATCCCCGGGCAGCCGGAGCTGATCCGATGACCGAGGACAGAACCTCCGACCCCAGGTGGGCCCCGTCGGAAGCAGTCCTCCAGTACCTCCGCCGCGACCTGGATCTCCTGGACTCGCCCTCCGCGCACCGGCGAGCGCGAGGCATCCAGGCCGCCGCCCAGCAGGGCCGCTACGACGCCGTGGGTCGACTGAAGCAGCTCCTCGACGACGACTCCCCGCTCGTGTGCGACGACCTCATCACCGAGGTCCGCCTCTGCGCCCTCTCGGCCCTGCAGCAGCTCCACCACGCGGCCAAGCTCCCCCTCCTCCTCGACCCGGTAGCCATCCGGCGCCCGTGGCCCGTGGCCGACATGCGAGCCGCCTACCAGCAAGCGATCGCGAGCCTGTCCCGAACCGAGCAACACGATGTCCACGCCCGAGCCGACGAGGTGCTGGCCGAGCGAGTCCAGCCCGAGCTAGATCACGCCGACGACACCCGCGCCTACCGCGTCCTCCAGGAGCTCCATCGAGTCAGCTACGAGCGACAGCGACCCGATCCCCAGACGACCCTGACCCCCCTCCAGGAAACCATCTACGCCGAGCAAGTCGCCGCGCCCCGCCCGCGCCCCTGCCTCCGCGTCGCCTTCCTCGTTCACCCGGACGCGACGCTCGGCTGGATCTACCGCAAGCCCGGAAGTGCCCCGTGGGCCCACGACTTCTCCGATCACCCGGCCGCGCGAGAGGCAAGCGACGCCCTCACGAGGATCCTGACCCCGGGCAAGACCGAGGTCAGCGAGGGCGGTGCGGCCGATACGGTCGAGACCCTGCGAGGCATCGCCGCCCTCATGGACGAGTTCGCGACCGAGCTGCTCCTGCCTGACGGCCTCGCCGTCTGAGCACAGGCCCGAGAAACTCTTCCTCGGCACCCGCTCCTCCGGAGGCAACACCCGCATGCGCGGTCCGACATGGATCGCATGCGGAGCCACGAGGGCGGGAAGCGGGCACGGCCGGCCGTCGAGCCCGAGCCTGACTTCGAGCATGAGCTCGAGGAGTGGCTGCCGGCACCGGGCAAGCGTCAGCTCCGGAATCGGCTGGCGAGGGCGGGAGATGCGGGCCCGAGCGCGAGAGGGCTGGTCGACTCGGCCTGGCTCCACCTGCGCGGCGGAGGGCAGCGCGAGCTCGAGGCGCTGGAGGCGGCGACCGACCGGGGCGACGTGGATGCGATGGAGCGGGCGCGGTGCGCCATCGGCCGCCATCTCCTGGTCGCCGAGCAACACCTGAAGGACGCGGCGGCTCGAGTGGGTCGGGTGGACGCGGGCTCCATCGCAGGTGAGGTCGCGGCCATCCGCTCGGTCTGCGCGCGCATCTCAGCGCGGTGCGACGAGCTGGCCCCGCACGGTGCGCGCCCGATCGGCGATCCGCGATCGGAGGGCCCATCCGTTCCGGGGCTCGCGTCGGAGGGTGTGGCTGGGCGCGGGAGCCCCATCCCCCATCGGGAACAGATCCAGGCCGCGTTCGGGCGGCACGACATCGGTGGGATCGAGGCGCACGTGGGCGGCGCAGCAGCGGCAGCGGCGGCCAGCATCGGCGCCGGGGCCTATGCGATCGGCGATCGGGTCGCGTTCGCGAGGTCACCCGATCTCCACACCGCGGCGCA
>Ga0193753_10001804_pt1 | contig 17814 bp, 14 predicted proteins | sample H1c2metaG_FD_144925 | JGI IMG/M metagenome (GOLD analysis project Ga0193753, IMG submission 144925) | Soil microbial communities from a riparian zone of the East river system, Colorado, United States - H1c2 | ecosystem: Environmental > Terrestrial > Soil > Riparian zone | place: USA: East...
CGCTCAGTGAGTGAGCGACCTGCCTGCCGGCAGGCAGGTTTAGTGATTTCCGCTGTTGTAGCTCAGTGGTAGAGCACTTCCTTGGTAAGGAAGAGGTCGTGAGTTCAATCCTCATCAACAGCTCGAAGCTGAGTGCGTAGAGAGAATTGGGAACTGATAATTGAGCTCAGGGTAGAGCATGGCGCGTTTCGCGCCAAGGTCGTGAGTTCAATCCTCATCAACAGCTCACGGGAGTGTAATAGTGTTGAATGAGAACGAACGACAGCAGAAGGCTGTTGAACTCGGTAGTGAAGATAGTGATGGAGAATTGTCGATGTGCTTGGATAACAGACCAATCACTAAATCGTCAATCACTAAACCTGCCGGCAGGCAGGTCACTAAATATTTTAGTCCAGGATGTAGCGAATCCTCGCAGGAGTGAAATTTTGTAAACGTAAGCAACCCTTATCGAAAGGCTTAAAATGTTTGGGGTGTAGTTCTTCTCGGATGGAGAGGATCTTAATTAGAAACTTTTAATTATTAAAAACTATACTTTAAACTTTTAACTGGGATTTTCAAATATGGCTAAAGAAACATTTGATCGTTCAAAGCCTCACGTAAACGTGGGTACTATTGGTCACGTCGATCATGGAAAAACAACTCTTACTGCTGCAATCACAAAAGTTCTTGCATCAAAAGGTCTCGCATCTATGCGTGATTTCTCTTCTATTGACAATGCTCCTGAAGAAAAAGAGCGTGGTATTACGATCAACACCTCGCACGTGGAGTATGCTACTGAAAAAAGACATTATGCGCACGTCGATTGTCCAGGTCACGCTGACTATGTGAAGAACATGGTGACTGGTGCTGCCCAGATGGATGGTGCTATATTGGTGGTTGCTGCGACTGATGGTCCTATGCCACAGACACGTGAGCACATCCTGCTTGCACGGCAGGTTGGTGTACCAGCGCTCGTGGTATTCATGAACAAAGTGGATCTTGTTGATGACGAAGAATTGTTGGATCTGGTGGAAATGGAAGTTCGCGAACTGATGTCCGCGTACAGTTTCCCTGGCGATACAATGCCTGTGATCAGAGGTTCTGCCTTGGGAGCCCTGAATGGTGAGCCAAAGTGGGTCGAAAAAGTGGAGGAATTGATGAAGGCCGTGGATGATCATATTCCCCTTCCAATTCGTCTTATAGACAAAGACTTCCTGATGCCAGTTGAAGATGTGTTTTCAATCACTGGTCGTGGAACTGTTGCTACTGGTCGTATTGAGCGCGGCGTTGTCAATACCGGTGATTCTGTTGAGATCCTTGGTATGGGTGCTGAAAATCTCAAGTCAACCATTACTGGTGTTGAAATGTTCCGCAAGATCCTTGACAGAGGTGAAGCCGGCGACAACGTAGGTTTACTCCTCCGTGGTATTGAAAAGGAACAGATCCGCAGGGGTATGGTTATTTGCAAACCCGGTTCTGTAAAGCCACACGCCAAGTTCAAAGCTGAAGTTTACGTGTTGTCGAAAGAGGAAGGTGGTCGTCATACGCCGTTCTTCAACAAATATCGCCCGCAGTTCTACTTCCGCACAACGGATGTTACTGGTGAGTGTAAGCTCCCTGCTGGTGTGGAAATGGTTATGCCTGGTGATAACATCTCTATTGAAGTAGAGCTTATCAACAAGATCGCAATGGAGAAAGGTTTGCGCTTCGCTATCCGCGAAGGTGGCCGGACCGTTGGATCAGGTCAGGTAACAGAAATTCTGGACTAATTCACTGATAATCAATGACGAAAGCGTTTCTGAAAATTTTCAGGAACGCTTTTGTTTTCTGGTACATTGTTTTACCTTTGCAGTCCTTTTGGGCTGAGGTACATGGGTGCGGCTCAAGAGTTTGGGTAGTTCCCGCTAAAGCAGGTCAAAAGGCCGGAAATTAGCATAAAAACGGGTGTAGCTCAATTGGTAGAGTAGCGGTCTCCAAAACCGTTGGCTGGGAGTTCGAGTCTCTCCACCCGTGCAACTGTAAGGTTGAGTAGGAAAAGAGGGGAATAGATTAAAATATAGGGTAGGCAGTTGAAATAGTGATATGTGGTCCGTCAACTGACGGATTCTTTTAATTATAGACAGTTCCACCTGGTGTAAATCAGGACAACAATAAAAAGGAGCAACAATCCATGGAGAAACTAAAAACCTATTTCGCAGAGTCTTGGGATGAGATCAAGAACAAAGTGACGTGGTCGAAGTACAGCGAGTTGCAGGGCAGTGCCGTGCTTGTGCTGGTGGCTTCAACGATCTTCGCCCTGGTAATTGGGGCAATTGATTGGGTATTCAAGACAGGCCTTCAATGGTTTTATAGAGAATTTTAATGCAGAAGGTAATGGGCGAGCTGAAATGGTATGTTCTCAGGGTCGTCAGTGGCCAGGAAAAGAAGGTTAAGTCCTACCTGGAAACTGAGATCGAACGCTCAAAGCTTACGGACTTTGTTCCGCAGGTATTGATCCCTTCTGAAAAGGTATACGAAATGAGAAACGGTAAGAAGCGTGTGAGAGAAAGAAATTTCTTTCCCGGCTACGTGCTCATCTCTGCAGATCTCTCCAACGGGGAGGCACATCACGCGGTAAATAGTATTCCAGGCGTGATTGGCTTTCTCGGCAACAACGGCACCGGTGCTTCCAAAGATCCCGTTCCTCTTCGTCAATCGGAGGTCAACAGGATTCTCGGTAAAGTTGATGAGATTGACGAATTCGAGGAAAAACTCGATACACCATTTATTAAAGGTGAGTCTGTTAAAGTAATGGATGGTCCATTCAGCGGATTTACCGGAACAGTTGAAGAGATTTTTGAAGACAAGAAGAAACTCAACGTAATGGTGAAAATCTTCGGCCGGAACACACCGGTTGAATTAAGTTACATGCAGGTAGAAAAGCTAGACTAACGATAACATGGCAAAACAAATTACAGGTTATCTGAAATTACAGGTTAAAGGGGGCCAGGCAAATCCTGCTCCTCCGATAGGGCCTGCGTTGGGTAGCAAGGGTCTTAACATCATGGACTTTTGCAAGCAGTTCAACGCACGGACACAGGACAAGCAAGGGCAGGTATTACCAATTTTGCTAACAATTTACAACGATAAGTCATTTGACTTCGTTATCAAGACCCCTCCCGCAGCCGTGTTGATTTTAGATGCAGCGAAAAAACAAAAAGGATCCGCAGAACCAAACCGCCTTAAGGTAGGTGCGATTACGTGGGATCAGGTAAAGACAATTGCACAAACAAAAATGCCCGACCTCAATGCATTCAAAGTTGAGTCTGCCATGAAAATGGTAGCTGGTACGGCAAGGAGTTTAGGTATTACAGTATCCGGTACACCCCCTTGGGATAAATAATCAAAGCGATGGCGAAAATTTCTAAAAACAGAAAAGCAGTCCTAGCGAAATACAATCCTGAGAAGGAGTATTCCCTCGAGGATGCTTCAAAGCTTGTAAAGGAAATCAGCTTTACAAAGTTTGATTCATCCATTGATGTTGACATCCGTCTTGGCGTAGATCCAAAGAAGTCAGATCAAATGGTACGTGGCGTGGTTGCGTTGCCCCACGGTATTGGCAAGTTGGTTCGGGTACTGGTACTTTGTACACCGGATAAGGAGCAGGACGCCAAAGATGCCGGCGCAGAATTCGTTGGCCTCGATGAATACCTTAAAAAAATTGAAGGCGGATGGACAGACATCGATGTGATCATCTGTACGCCTACGGTAATGGCTAAAGTTGGTAAGCTGGGAAAAATCCTGGGTCCACGTGGCCTTATGCCAAATCCAAAATCAGGAACTGTTACGCTCGAAGTCGGTAAGGCCGTGAAAGAAGTAAAAGCGGGTAAGATCGACTTCAAAATTGATAAGCAAGGCATCATCCATGTTAGCGTTGGAAAAGCTTCCTTCTCGGCCGATAAAATCCGGGACAACGTTGCAGAAATGATCAATGTGGTGGCGAAATTGAAACCCGCTTCGGCAAAAGGTACTTACTTCCAAAGTATCACATTGTCGACAACCATGAGTCCGGGAATCTCTATTGACACCAACTCCGTAGCTGGGGTTTAAGTATCTAAGAACATGACCAGAGAAGAAAAAGCAAAAATCATAGACGAGCTTACCGCGAAGTTTGCCGATAACAACCACTTCTATATTACCGATGCAACCGGATTTACGGTTGACCAGGTCAATAACTTCAGAAGACTGTGTTATAAGAGTGGCGTGGAATACCGTGTTTACAAAAACACCCTGATCCGCAAAGCGCTCGAAAGAAACACAGAGGTTGATTACACGCCGCTGTTCAAAACGTTAAGTGGTTTCTCCGGAGTAATATTCTCCAAAGAAGCCAGCAACGCACCAGCGAAGGTGATCAAAGAGTTTCGTAAGAAGCTTGAGGGCAAACCCGTGCTAAAAGCCGCAGCGATCGAGTCTGACCTTTTTATAGGCGACGAAAATCTTAATATGCTCAGTGAGCTAAAGTCAAAGAACGAGCTCATTGGAGATGTAATTTCCCTGCTTCAGTCACCGGCCAAAAACGTTATCTCTGCGCTCCTCAGCGGAAAGAATACAGTCGCTGGTCTCGTGAAAGCGTTGGAAGAACGTGCAACTAAATAATTATTGAACCGAATTAATTAAACTTTACAAAAATGGCCGACATCAAAGCACTCGGAGATCAACTTGTTGAACTCACCGTAAAAGAAGTTACCGAACTAGCTTCTTACCTTAAAGAAACCTATGGCATTGAACCTGCAGCCGCTGCGGTTGTAGCAGGTCCTGCTGCTGGTGGTGGTGGTGGTGCTGCCGCTGCTGAAGAAAAGACAAATTTCGACGTAGTACTTAAAGCTGCGGGCGCTAACAAACTCCAGATCGTTAAGCTGGTGAAAGAACTCACTGGTCTTGGCCTCAAAGAAGCCAAGGATATGGTTGACGGAGCCCCTAAGACTATAAAAGAAGGCTTACCAAAGGACGAAGCAGAAAGTCTGAAGAAGCAACTAACTGAGGCAGGCGCCGACGTTGAGTTGAAATAAGCTTCTTGAAGGCAAAGGGAACCGTCTAAAAACATTCGGTTAGACCCCGTGTACGGACCTAAGTCTGGACGGGGTCTATTCCCATTTATGCCCTGAACAACTTTCAATTTTCTCTTGTTCTCGTCCAGGATTTCAGAACTTAAACGTTAATTACCTTGACAAAGAAGACTATAAACGGTAGAATCGATTTCTCTTCAAGCGAACGAGTACTCGACTACCCCGACTTTCTGGATCTTCAACTCCAGTCTTTCAAAGATTTTCTACAAATCGAAACGCCTGCTGAAAAAAGGCAAAACGAGGGCTTGTACAAGGTCTTCGCAGAGAACTTTCCAATAAGCGATTCGCGTGAAAACTTTGTGCTCGAGTTCGTAGATTATACGATCGATCCTCCAAAATATAACGTCGATGAATGCATCGACCGCGGATTGACATTCTCCGTACCGCTGAAGGCGAAGTTGCGCCTCACCTGTAACGACGAGGACAATGAAGATTTTGAAACTATTGAGCAGGAGGTTTTCCTGGGCAATATCCCCTACATGACTGAAAAGGGATCTTTTGTCATCAATGGTGCTGAACGGGTTATCGTATCTCAGCTACACCGTTCACCAGGTGTGTTCTTCGCCATGAGCAAGCATACCAATGGTACAAAGCTCTACTCCGCACGGATCATTCCTTTCAAAGGATCGTGGATCGAATTTGCTACCGATGTGAATGCTGTCATGTATGCGTACATTGACCGTAAGAAGAAATTCCCGGTAACAACCCTCCTCCGCGCCATCGGATATGGATCAGATAAAGATATCCTCGACCTCTTCGGACTCTCTGAAGAAGTAGAGGCTACAAAAAATACATTAAAGAAAGTCGTCGACAGGAAGCTTGCCGCACGTGTATTGAAAACGTGGACTGAAGATTTCGTGGACGAAGATACCGGTGAAGTTGTTTCTATCGACCGCAATGAAGTGCTGCTGGAACGTGATCACACCCTGTCTGCTGAAGACGTGGACGTGATCATCGAATCTGGTGTGAAATCAATCATCCTGCACCGCGATGACATCAACATTGCCGATTACCACATTATTTTCAATACCCTGGCCAAAGATACTTCCAACTCAGAAAAAGAAGCGGTTGAGTACATCTATCGCCAGCTCAGAAATACGGAAGCTCCAGATGAGCAAACTGCACGTGATATCATTCAAAGCCTTTTCTTCAGTGAAAAGCGCTATGACCTCGGTGAGGTTGGCCGTTACCGGATAAACAAGAAGCTGGGATTAGACCTGAGCTTCGATCACAGGGTGCTTACCAAAGATGATATTATTCTCATCGTCAAATATCTCATAGGCCTTATTAACTCCAAGGCTGTTGTCGATGATATAGATCACTTGAGCAACCGGCGCGTAAGAACAGTAGGGGAACAGTTGTACTCCCAGTTCGGCGTTGGTCTGGCACGTATGGCCAGAACCATAAAAGAAAGAATGAATGTTCGCGATAACGAGGAATTCAAACCTGTTGATCTGATCAACGCGCGGACCCTTTCATCGGTTATCAATTCGTTCTTTGGAACTAACCAGCTCTCCCAGTTCATGGATCAAACCAATCCACTGGCTGAGATCACTCACAAGCGCCGCATGTCGGCACTGGGCCCAGGCGGTCTCTCCCGCGAGCGCGCAGGTTTTGAAGTTCGTGACGTTCATTATACTCACTACGGACGTCTTTGCACGATCGAAACTCCTGAAGGTCCTAACATCGGATTGATCTCCTCCCTTTGCGTTCACGCGAAGGTGAACAAGATGGGATTCATCGAAACACCCTACCGGAAGGTTGAAAATGGCAAGGTTAAGATCAAGGATCCTGTCATATTCCTAACGGCAGAAGAAGAAGACACGCATTACATCGCGCAAGCTAAAGTGGCCCTTAAGCCCAATGGCGAGTTCATCGATGAAAAGATAAAGGCGAGGTTTGAAGGTGACTTTCCCGTCATTGAACCTAAGGATCTGCGCTACATGGATATTGCACCGAATCAAATCGTTTCGGTTGCAGCTTCTATGATACCGTTCCTGGAACATGACGATGCTAACCGTGCCCTCATGGGTTCAAACATGCAGCGCCAGGCCGTACCGCTTATACGCCCCGAGGCACCTATCGTAGGTACTGGCCTTGAAGGCCGTGTTGCCCTCGATTCACGTGCGCTTATCCTTGCAGAAGGTAGCGGGGTTGTTGAATTTGTGGATGCTAAGAAGATCACGATCAAGTACGAAGTAACCGACGAGCAACAACTCGCGAGCTTCGACAATGAATTCAGAACATATAGCCTGATCAAATTCAGAAGGACGAATCAGGATACCTGTATCAACCTTACACCGCTCGTGATGAAGGGTGAAAAGGTTGTAAAAGGTCAACCGCTGTGTCAGGGCTATGCCACTCAAAACGGCGAGCTCGCCCTCGGACGTAACCTACTGGTGGCTTACATGCCTTGGCAAGGTTATAACTTCGAAGATGCGATCGTAATCTCCGAGCGCGTAGTGCGTGAGGATGTATACACATCAATACACATCGAAGAGTTCGAACTTGAGGTACGCGACACTAAACGCGGCGAAGAAGAACTGACTTCGGAAATACCCAACGTCAGTGAAGAAGCTGTTAAGCACCTTGATGAAAATGGAATCATCCGCATTGGCGCTGAAGTACGTGAGGGTGATATCCTCATCGGAAAGATCACGCCAAAAGGAGAGACTGATCCTACACCTGAAGAGAAACTGTTACGCGCCATATTTGGTGATAAGGCAGGCGACGTGAAGGATGCCTCATTGAAGGCGCCTCCATCACTGAAGGGTGTAGTTATCGAGACTAAGCTTTTCTCAAGACCTAAACGTGACAAAGATGTCCGCACGAAGTCTAAGAAAGAACTCGATGCATTGAAGAATAAATACAGCAAACAACTGGCAGATCTACGTGAAGAGATGATCAGGAAGCTGACCCAAATGCTGAACGGCAAGACCAGCAACGGTGTGAAGCATAAGTTTGGTGATGAACTGATCACGAAAGGTGTTAAGATCTCACAGAAGGTTATCGACAATAATCTTTTCCCTGATAAGAACATCTACCGCGATGAGAGCAATTACAATGTTCCCGAGGAAGTGAATCTTATAGCAGACATCAGCCTTGAGAACTGGACGAGCGACGATCATACCAATGAGTTGGTTGCACAAACGGTGAAGAACTATTTGCTGAAACGCAACTCTTACGCTGGCGAATTCAAGCGTGAGCGTTTTACGCTGGAAGTAGGCGACGAGCTTCCTACCGGCATCGTGCAGCTTGCAAAGGTTTATGTTGCCAAGAAGCGCAAGCTGAAAGTGGGAGATAAGATGGCAGGTCGTCACGGAAACAAAGGTGTTGTAGCCCGTATCGTACGGGAAGAAGACATGCCTTTCCTGGAAGACGGAACGCCAGTGGATATATGCTTGAACCCCCTGGGTGTGCCTTCACGGATGAACCTTGGGCAGATCTACGAAACGGTATTGGCATGGGCTGGGCACAAACTCGGTAAGAAATACGCAACGCCAATTTTTGACGGAGCGACCCTCGACCAGGTTCAGAAAGAACTTCATGACGCCGGTCTGCCGGACTTCGGAAGGTCATATTTATACGACGGACTTACCGGTGATAAGTTTGATCAACCTGTGACGGTCGGAATGGCTTACATGTTGAAGCTTGGTCACCTTGTCGACGATAAGATGCACGCACGTTCGATCGGTCCCTATTCACTTATCACACAGCAACCGCTTGGTGGTAAAGCGCAATTCGGCGGTCAGCGATTCGGAGAAATGGAAGTTTGGGCGATCGAGGCATTTGGCGCATCGCACATTCTTCAGGAGATCCTTACGATCAAGTCTGATGATGTTATCGGTCGCGCGAAAGCGTACGAGGCAATCGTCAAGGGCGAGAACATGAGGAAACCGAACATTCCTGAGTCATTTAATGTGCTTGTGCACGAGCTCAGAGGTCTGGCTCTCGAAATAACAATGGATTAATTTTCTGTACCCCCGTCCGCCTCGGCGGACGGGATAAATCACATACTATGTCATTCAGAAAAAATAAAAAGATCAACAGCGACTTCTCAAGGATCACCATCAGTCTGGCTTCTCCTGAATCGATTCTGGAAAGCTCACATGGTGAGGTGACTCAACCAGAGACCATCAACTACAGAACATACAAGCCTGAAATGGGTGGATTGTTTTGTGAACGGATCTTCGGACCTGTTAAGGATTGGGAATGTCATTGCGGCAAGTATAAAAGGATTCGTTATAAAGGCATCATCTGCGATCGCTGCGGTGTTGAAGTTACGGAGAAGAAGGTACGACGTGAACGCATGGGCCACATTGAGCTCGTTGTTCCCGTTGCGCATATCTGGTACTTCCGCTCACTGCCAAACAAGATCGGTTATCTGTTGGGCCTTGCTACGAAGAAACTGGATCAGATCATTTACTACGAGCGGTATGTGGTTATTCAACCAGGCACTAAGGAAGAAGACGGCGTGAAGAGACTGGACTTCCTCACCGAGGAAGAATATCTCGACATAATCGACAAGCTTCCACGTGAGAATCAGCTTTTGGACGACAACGATCCTAAGAAGTTCATTGCCAAGATGGGTGCTGATGCCTTGGAGATGTTGCTGAGCAGAACACAGCTCGACACATTGTCATATGACCTGCGCCATCAGGCTGCAACAGATACGTCTCAGCAACGTAAAGCTGAAGCGTTGAAGCGTTTGAAGGTTGTTGAAGCTTTCCGCGACGCAAGAACACGCATTGAGAACAGGCCGGAGTGGATGGTGATCAAAATGGTTCCCGTAATTCCGCCAGAACTGCGTCCATTGGTACCGTTGGATGGTGGACGTTTTGCAACGTCTGATCTGAACGATCTTTATCGCAGGGTGATCATTCGCAATAACCGTTTAAAAAGACTCATCGATATCAAGGCGCCTGAAGTCATTCTCCGCAACGAAAAGCGGATGCTTCAAGAGGCCGTGGATTCTCTTTTTGATAACTCGAGGAAGGTCAATGCCGTACGTTCCGATGGAAACCGCGCATTGAAATCTTTGAGCGATATGCTAAAAGGTAAGCAAGGCCGGTTCCGCCAGAATTTGCTTGGTAAGCGTGTTGATTATTCAGGCCGTTCTGTAATTGTTGTTGGTCCTGAGCTTAAGCTGCACGAGTGCGGTCTGCCAAAGGATATGGCGGCTGAACTGTTCAAGCCATTCATTATCCGTAAGCTGATCGAAAGAGGTATCGTAAAGACTGTAAAGTCAGCGAAAAAGATCGTAGACAGAAAAGATCCGGTGATCTGGGATATCCTGGAAAATGTGTTGAAAGGACATCCTGTTCTACTCAACCGCGCTCCAACCCTTCACCGTCTTGGTATACAGGCATTCCAGCCTAAACTGATCGAAGGAAAAGCGATTCAGCTTCATCCGCTGGTTTGTACTGCCTTCAACGCCGACTTTGACGGTGACCAGATGGCTGTGCACGTACCGCTCGGACAAGAAGCTATCCTGGAGGCATCGATGCTGATGTTGTCATCTCATAACATTCTTAATCCAGCCAACGGCGCGCCTATTACGGTACCGTCACAGGACATGGTATTGGGACTCTATTACCTCACGAAAGGACGCAAGAGCAGGCCTGACCACCCTATCAAAGGTGAAGGCAAGCGCTATTATTCTGCAGATGAAGTTGTCGTAGCGTTCAACGAAGGCAAGCTGTCAAAGCATGCTATCGTTAAAGTACGCGCGAAACTAAAGGACAAGAACACCGGTGTGTTGGAAACGAAAATGATCGAAACGGTCGCTGGCCGCGTGATCTTCAATCAGCATGTGCCTGAGGAAGTAGGATTCGTGGACGAGCTTCTCACTAAAAAGAAGCTGCAAACGATCATCGCTGATGTATTCAAGGCAGCTGGTCAATCTAAAGCTGCAAAGTTCCTCGATGACATCAAGGAATTAGGTTTCCAGATGGCATACAAGGGCGGGCTCTCGATGGGTCTGAACGATGTGAAAGTTCCTGACGAAAAAGTGAAGCTTGTGGCTAACGCCCAGGAAGAAGTTGACGGCGTGTGGAACAATTACATGATGGGTCTGATCACAGACAACGAACGCTATAATCAGGTTATCGATATCTGGACACGCACAAATACGCTGCTTACTAACACGCTGATGAAGCAGTTGGAAGAAGATCAGCAGGGGTTCAATTCGATTTACATGATGATGCACTCCGGTGCACGGGGATCAAGAGAGCAGATCCGTCAGCTGGGCGGTATGCGTGGTCTGATGGCTAAGCCCCAGAAAAACCTCGCCGGCTCTGTGGGTTCAATCATTGAGAATCCGATCCTTTCCAACTTCAAAGAAGGACTGGATGTATTGGAATACTTTATCTCTACCCACGGTGCACGTAAAGGTCTTGCCGATACGGCGTTGAAAACTGCCGATGCAGGTTACCTCACGCGTAGGTTGGTGGATGTTGCACAGGATCTTGTGGTCACTGAGGAGGATTGCGGAACATTGCGCGGTCTGAAAGTAACTGCATTAAAAGACAACGAAGATATTGTTGAGCCATTGTCTGAACGTATCCTTGGACGTGTTACAGTACACGCGATCTACGATCCGCTTACGGATGAAATGATCTGCGAGGCTAATGAAGAGATTACGGACGAGCTTGCTAAGCTGATCGAAGACACGAACATCGAAGAAGTCGAGATCCGTTCATTGCTTACCTGCGAATCAAAAATTGGAGGTTGTGCGAAATGCTACGGCCGTAACCTTGCTACTGGTAAAATGGTACAAGCCGGTGAGGCTGTGGGTGTAATTGCAGCGCAATCTATCGGAGAACCTGGAACGCAGCTTACGCTCCGTACCTTCCACGTCGGTGGTACTGCTTCCAACATTGCAGTTGAAGCCAACATCAAAGCGAAATTTGCTGGTATACTGGAATTCGAAGGCATCCGTGTAATTGAAACAACTGATCGCGATGGTAAGAACGTACAGGTGGTGATGGGAAGAACTGGTGAGATCCGTATCACGGACAAGGAAAAGACCAGGGTATTGATTACCAACCACGTTCCTTACGGTGCCTTTATCCAGGTGAAGGATGGCCAGAAGGTCGAGAAAGGCGATGAGCTTTGCTTCTGGGATCCTTACAATGCTGTCATTCTTTCAGAGTTTGACGGTGTGATCGAATACGAAGCGATCATTGAAGGCATCACGTTCAAGGAAGAGTCAGATGAACAAACAGGTCACCGTGAAAAGGTTATTACGGATACACGCGACAAGACAAAGAATCCGGCCATTATTGTAAAAGGTAAGACGGATACAAAGGGATATAACATTCCAGTTGGCGCTCACTTGGCAGTCGATGCAGGCGAGAAGATCAAGGCTGGTCAGGTGATGGCCAAGATTCCACGGACCATGGGTAAATCCCGTGATATTACCGGGGGTCTTCCACGTGTGACTGAACTTTTCGAGGCGAGAAACCCATCGAATCCCGCTGTTGTCAGCGAGATCGACGGCGTGGTAACCTATGGTGGTATCAAGCGTGGTAATCGCGAGATATTCATTGAGTCCAGGGATGGTGTTCAGAAGAGGTACCTCGTGCCACTGTCCAAACACATCCTTGTTCAGGACAATGACTTTGTGCGCGCAGGCCAGCCGTTGTCTGATGGCTCCATAACGCCTTCGGATATTCTTTCGATCAAAGGCCCAACGGCAGTACAGGAGTATTTGGTGAATGAAATCCAGGAAGTTTATCGCTTGCAGGGTGTGAAGATAAACGACAAGCACATCGAGGCTATTGTTAGCCAGATGATGCAGAAAGTCGAGATCATCGACCCAGGCGACACAAGCTTCCTCACGAATGAATATGTTGATAAGCTGCAGTTCCGCGAAGACAACGATACGATCCTTGATAAGAAGGTAGTGATCGATGCGGGCGATTCGCCAAACCTGAAAGCTGGTCAGATCATTACAGGTCGTGAGTTCAGGGACGAGAATTCCGTGCTGCGTCGCAAGGATCAGAAATTAGTTGAGGTGCGTGATGCCATGCCGGCTGTATCAAGGCCGACGTTGCAAGGTATTACGCAAGCTTCCTTGAAAACGGAAAGCTGGCTGTCAGCTGCATCGTTCCAGGAAACGACCAAAGTGTTGAGCGAAGCTGCGATCCGCGGTAAGACTGACTTCCTGATGGGCTTGAAGGAGAACGTTATCGTTGGGCATCTTATCCCAGCGGGTACTGGCCAACGCCAATACAATGACATCGTTGTTACACACAAGGATGAGTACGATGAAACTGCGCCTTCCACGGAGCGGACACGTGACCGTGAAAAGGAACTTCAGGATTTATAGCAAACATCAAAGGGTTGATCTATAAAAGGTCAACCCTTTTTTATACGCCATGGCAGAGGACAAAAACAAACCCCAGACTCCGCAGAACCAGATCAATATCGAACTCTCGGAAGAAATTGCAGAGGGCATTTACTCCAATCTCGCGATGATTGCCCACTCGAACAGCGAATTTGTGATTGACTTTATTCGGCTAATGCCTGGTGTACCTAAAGCCAAGGTAAAATCGAGGATAGTTATCACGCCAGAACACGCAAAACGCTTTCTGCTTGCGCTGAAGGACAATATTGACAAGTATGAAGCTAGCTTTGGCGCCATCAAGCGGACAGAGGATCTCCCGAAATTCCCAATGAATTTTGGCGGTACCATTGGTGAGGCCTAAGCCTTGTATATCGGTGGTACGAGCTTGATGCCGTCAATCCAGGCCAATTCGGCCCCTTTCGCCATTCAAAATCTTTCTAAAAACCCTTGGCAAGGTGTTTCGCTTTAGATACCTTTGCAGTCCTAATTTTTGAAAGGTTTATTAATTAAAACATAAATGCCTACCATTCAGCAACTTGTGAGAAAAGGAAGGAAGAAATTGACCTTTAAGTCAAAGTCTCCAGCCTTGGATTCCTGCCCTCAGCGAAGGGGTGTTTGTACACGCGTGTACACAACGACACCTAAAAAGCCCAATTCCGCCATGCGTAAAGTGGCCCGGGTGCGTCTTACCAACGGCAAGGAGGTAAATGCATACATTCCCGGCGAAGGTCACAACCTTCAGGAACACTCTATCGTGCTGATACGCGGTGGCAGGGTGAAAGATCTTCCAGGAGTGCGTTACCACATAATTCGCGGGGCGCTGGATACAGCAGGCGTAAATGGACGTAAACAAAGCCGTTCTAAGTATGGTGCTAAGAGACCTAAGGCCGGTGCAGCAGCCGCGGCAGCCAAACCAGGAGCAGCGAAGAAAAAATAACACATTGAAAAGCGATGAGAAAGTCAAAACCTAAAAAGAGATACTTACTTCCAGATCCAAAATTTCAGGATGCGTTGGTGACCAAGTTTGTCAACTATCTGATGGAACAAGGCAAGAAAAGCGTAGCCTATACAATCTTTTACGACGCCGTCGAGCAGGTTGAAAAGAAGACTACAGAAAGTGGACTTGATGTTTGGAAGCGCGCAATGAGCAACCTGACACCAGCTGTGGAAGTTAAGAGCCGCCGTGTCGGTGGTGCCACCTTCCAGGTGCCTGTTGAAATTCGCCCTGAACGCAAGGTTAACCTTAGTATCAAATGGCTTATTGACTACGCTAGACTTCGTGGTGAAAAAACGATGATGGACAAGCTTGCAGCCGAGATCATTGCGGCGTCCAAAGGTGAAGGCGCAGCAATCAAAAAGAAAGATGACACGCACCGTATGGCTGAAGCGAACAAGGCTTTTTCACATTTCAGGTTTTAATAGTATTGAATAACGCCCATGGCAAGAGATCTTAGATACACCAGGAACATAGGGATTGCTGCGCACATTGATGCAGGAAAGACAACGACGACGGAGCGCATTTTGTACTATTCCGGGGTGAACCATAAAATCGGTGAGGTGCACGATGGCGCCGCAACGATGGACTGGATGGCGCAGGAGCAAGAACGTGGAATCACAATTACCTCTGCAGCCACTACCGTTTATTGGAAGTACCGCGATAACGATTATCACGTTAACATTATTGATACTCCCGGTCACGTTGACTTTACAGTTGAAGTGAACCGCTCGCTTCGTGTATTAGACGGACTCGTGTTCCTGTTCAGCGCTGTTGATGGAGTAGAACCCCAATCAGAGACTAACTGGCGCCTTGCCGACAACTATAAAGTAGCACGAATCGGATTCGTCAACAAAATGGACCGTGCGGGTTCGGACTTTCTTGGCGTTTGCAAACAAGTTAAAGAGAAGCTGGGCAGTAAGGCGGTAGCCCTTCAGTTGCCCATTGGAACAGAAGAGAACTTCAAAGGTGTCGTTGACCTGATTAATAACCGTGGTGTTATTTGGAATGAGGATGACAAGGGAATGACCTTCAAAGAAGTTCCTATCCCTGAAGACATGATTGAGGAAGCAAAAGAGTACCGCGAAAAATTGCTGGAATCTGTTGCTGAGTTTGACGAGACTTTGCTGGAGAAATTCTTCGATGACCCCAGTTCAATCACTGAAAAGGAGATTCTCACCGCGCTTCGCCAGGCCACAATCAGCATGGCGATCGTACCGATGGTATGCGGATCATCTTTTAAGAATAAGGGTGTTCAAACCATGTTGGATTATGTAATGGAATTGCTTCCTTCTCCAATGGATAAGGATACCATTACGGGTATTAATCCTGATACAAATGAAGAAGTGCCCATCAAACCGGATGAAAAAGCGCCGTTCGTGGGTCTTGCTTTCAAGATAGCAACTGATCCCTTTGTGGGCCGTCTTTGCTTCGTGAGAGCATATGCGGGTGTTCTTGACTCCGGATCATACATTTATAATACGCGTTCCGACCAGAAGGAACGGATCTCCCGTGTATTCCAGATGCACGCCAACAAACAGAATCAGATCGAGCGCTTACAGGCTGGTGATATTGGAGCTGTAGTTGGGTTTAAGGATATCAAAACGGGCGATACACTTTGTGATGAAAAGCACAAGGTTGTACTGGAATCAATGACGTTCCCTGAACCTGTAATCGGCTATGCTATTGAGCCCAAGAAGCAGGTGGATGTTGATAAACTCGGCATGGCAATCGCCAAGCTGGTTGAAGAAGATCCTACATTGAGGGTTCATACGGATCAGGAAACTGGTCAGACCATTCTGCGTGGTATGGGTGAGCTTCACCTGGAGATCATCATCGACAGGTTGAAGCGCGAGTTTAAAGTTGAGATCAACCAGGGTGCTCCTCAGGTGGCTTACAAAGAAGCCCTTACCAAAACTGTCGAGCATAAAGAAGTATACAAGAAGCAAACAGGTGGTCGCGGTAAGTTTGCCGACATCTTATTTGAAATCGGTCCACGTGAGGACACCACTGATGGCAAGGAAGGACTGGAATTTGTCAATGACATTGTAGGCGGTGTTATCCCTCGTGAATTCATTCCAGCGATACAAAAAGGATTCGAACAGTCAATGGCCAACGGACCGCTTGCAGGCTATCAGATTGATAACATGAAGGTGAGATTGTTCCATGGTTCTTTTCATGATGTTGACTCTGATTCACTATCATTTGAATTGGCGGCCAGGGTAGGATTCAGGGAAGCGGCGAAAAAATGCGGCCCTCAACTGCTCGAACCGATCATGAGTGTAGAAGTACTTTCACCGGACGAATTTACCGGCTCCGTAACAGGCGATTTGAACAGGCGACGCGGCCTTATGAAAGGCATGGACACGCGCAGCGGCGCTCAGGTTATTAAAGCCGATGTTCCGCTTTCCGAATTATTCGGATATGTAACCGATCTCAGAACGATCACATCTGGACGGGCATCAGCATCTCTTACGTTCTCACACTATGCGCCGGTTCCTAAGAACCTCGCGGAAAAAGTGATTGAGGAAGTGAAAGGCGCGGCAGTAGCAAAATAATTAGAACAAGGATTTAGACGATTTCCTTAACACAGATACCATGAACCAAAAGATCAGAATAAAACTAAAGTCCTACGATCACAACCTCGTTGACAAATCTTCAGAAAAGATCGTCAGGGCGGTGAAAGCAACTGGCGCTGTCGTTAGCGGACCAATTCCATTGCCAACAGAAAAAGAAAAATTCACTGTTCTGCGTTCGCCACACGTCAATAAAAAGGCGCGTGAACAGTTTCAACTTTGTACCTACAAACGTCTAGTTGATATTTATTCAAATAGCGCGAAAACTGTCGATGCACTGATGAAGCTTGAGCTTCCAAGTGGTGTTGACGTTGAGATCAAAGTGTAGTTAGAACATTGCGTTAGTATTGAAAGTCATCTTCCATCAGGGGGATGACTTTTTATTTTTGCTTCAGATAGTTTTCGTAGTCTTCCGCGGTGTCAAGGTCAACAGCGCCTTCGGGGAAGTCCACAATAACATGCTGCTCCGGAAATTGTTCGATGATTTTTTTGGCTCCGTGGTCGTCCTGTAACATTAACATGTTGGAGAAAAAGGAACGTGCGGAACAAAGCAGGCACGCCCGCTGTTCCCGAGTAATAGGAGGCGACAATGGCTTTCTTGGTTTTGGTAAATTCGGCAATCAATGCGTGTAAATGCACTGCGGTTACTGCCGGTTGGTCGCATACCATGATGATCACGCCCCTTGTTTCGGGCGCTTCCTTGATCAGAAAATGCAGTCCGGTTTTGATGGAGCTCCCCATACCGCTTTTCCAGTAATGATTTGAGACAATACGAATGGGCATTGCCTTAAGCTCGTCCATATGACCTTG
>Ga0193753_10001805_pt1 | contig 17806 bp, 15 predicted proteins | sample H1c2metaG_FD_144925 | JGI IMG/M metagenome (GOLD analysis project Ga0193753, IMG submission 144925) | Soil microbial communities from a riparian zone of the East river system, Colorado, United States - H1c2 | ecosystem: Environmental > Terrestrial > Soil > Riparian zone | place: USA: East...
CAAGCCAACCGCGCCGCCGAGTGGGACGACGATGATCTGCGTGAATGGGGAAGTGGCGAGGTTGGCTTGGGCGACGAGGCGTTCGATCGCAGCGTCCGAAAACTCAGTGAGGTTCTCCGAGCGCCAGTACTGACGCCGGCCCCATTCGTTGCCTGCATCGAGCATCGACTGCAGCGCTACGTACGGCATCGGTTGGATCAGATCCGCGACCGGCTCGCCGAACTCGCGGAGCGGCTTCAACGCGCGCTCACCGCTGGCGATGTCGCCGAACCACGTCACGATCACGGCGACCGCAGGCTTGCCCTGGAGGTCGGGCGGAATGAACGGCGCAGGTGGCGCAGTGATGAAGACGACGCCGCCGCTCAACTCGCGCGGCGCAGCATCCATGAAGTCGCGATACAGGCGAAGCAACTCGGCTGCGTTCTCGCGCCGGTGCACGATCATCCCGCCGAACACGAGCGGCTCGATCGGATGCAACTGGTACTCGAACTCCGTGACGATGCCGAAGTTGCCGCCACCACCGCACAAACCCCAGTGCAAATCCGAGTTTTCCTCACGACTCGCGCGAACGCTGCGACCATCCGCCGTCACGACTTCAGCCGAGATCAAGTTGTCGCACGTGAAGCCGCGCAACCGATCGAGCCAACCGCTGCCGCTGCCGAGCGTGAGGCCCGCGATGCCGGTCGTAGTCACGCGGCCACCGGTCGTTGCGAGTCCGTACTTCGTCGTTTCGCGATCGAACTCGCCCCAGTTCGCTCCGCCTTGCGCGCGAGCGCGTCGCGCCCCGACGTCGACCGTCACGCGGTTCATCGCACGCATGTCGATCACGAGGCCGTTGTCGACGCTCGAGTAACCTGCCACCGAATGCCCGCCGCAGCGCACGGCGAGCGGTGCGCCCGTCTCGCGCGCGAAACCGATCGCGGTCGCGACGTCGGCTGCATCCAACGGCTGCAGGATCAGCGCCGGACGTCGATCGAACATCGCGTTGAAGAGCTCCCGGGTCGACTCGTAGCGAGCGCCGTCTTCCTTCGTGATCAGCTCGCCGCGGAAACGACTCCGCAGCCCCCGGATGGCATTGATATCGAACATGACAGTGCCCTTCCCCCCGAGCCACCCGAACCGAATGCTCGGTCGGACACGCTATAGATCAAGTCCCACGCGCTGCGCCAGACTCGGCGCGGATTGACCCGCTCGCGTGTCGCGCGTAGCACTGGACGGTCGCAGCGTGGATCCATCTGGAAGCAATCGAAGGCACTGGAAGCGCCTGCTCGTTTGGGCAGCCGTCGGGTTGCCGCTATTGGCCGCGGTGGTCGCCGGCTGGCAGTTGGAACGCCTGCGGAATCAAGCGTCTGCAAAGGTCGCTGCGGCGCTTGGAGCGATGTTCGGGGCGCAGGCGACCGTGCGCGAGGTCAGCCTCGATCTCGCACGTGCGGGGCTCGTGGTCCGAGGAATCGAGGTGCGGGCGGGGTCGAGAACGTTGCTCCAGGCGAGCGAGCTCCTGGGCCGCCCCGCGCTCGGGCCGTTGCTGCGCGGCCGCCTGGAGCTGCAGTCGTTGGCGATACCAACTGCGCGCGTGCGCTTGCGCGCGGACGACCTGAATCGGATGGCGCTCGCGGGCGGCGCTGGACTCGGCGCCGCAGTCTCGGTCGCTGATCTGCAGTTGGCGATCGAGTTGGGCTCGCAGGGCGTCGTCGAGCTCCAACACTCCGCGCTCACCCTGCCAGCGAGTCACGGGAAAACCACCGTGGAGCTGACGAGCCCGCGCGCAGTCTGGGCGAGCACGGCAGGCCGTGAGCTCGCACAATCGCGAGTCGAGCTGCGCGGACACTGGTCGAAGGGCCGAGGTGGCGCAACCGCAGCCGTGAGCGGCGACGGCCAGCTGACACTGGACGCGTTGCAGTTGGATCATCGGTCGGTCGCGGCTCCAGTTACGCTGAAGTGGCAATTCGCCGGTGAGCAGTCGGAGATCCAAACCCAGCTGAAGTTGGGAGAGGCGACGCTCGCGGCGCGCGCGAAGTCGAATGCGGGCGCGGTGACTCTGGATCTCCGAACGCGTGGCGTTTCGATTCAGAGCCTGCTCGAGCTCGCGGGAAAAGCCGAACCGGCCTTGCAGGGGTTGCTCGATGCCGACGTCGAGCTCAAGGGTTCGCTCTCGCCGCTATCGCTCGAGGGATCATATCAGCTGAGCGCCCGGAACCTGCGCGTGTCAGCGCCGTCGCTGAGCTCGACCAGCGCGATCCTGGAGGTTCCGCAGCTCACAGCTGCAGGCAAGGCGCGATTCGATCCGACTGGCTTGCGACTCGACGAGCTTCGCATCGGCTTCACTCACAGTCAGCTGAACGGGAGTGTCACCGCGAGCTTGCTCGGCGAAGTGAGCGCCGAGCTGCACTCGGATGCGTTCGACCTCGCCGACCTCGGCAGCATCTGGGGTCTCAGCATCGCCGGACGCGGGCCGTTCGAGGCCTCCGCGCAGCTCGGCGGCTCCGCCCCGCTCGTGCGTGCGAAGCTGGCGCTCGCAGGCGCCGCCATCGGCGGCAAGCAACTCGGCACGCTGAACGCCGTGCTGGCGCTCGACCCCACGACTGGACGTTTGAACGTCGAGCGCGCGGAAGCGAACAGTCCAGAGCGGCACGTGGTCGCAGATGGCTCGGTCTTGGCGCTCACGGCTGCGGGGCTCCGGCAAGCCGAGGCGAAGCTGCGCCTGCTGCGATTGCCGCTGCGAGAGCTCTACCGACTGCTCGGCGCAGCCGACGATCCCGTATTGTCTCGGCTCCAAGGCAACGCGGCCGGCACCGCCGATCTGGTGTACCGCGGGGCAGGCGACACTCAAACTGCAGCCATCGACCTCGGCCTCACTCTTCAGCTGAGCGAGATCGATCTGGCAGGTTATGCATTCGATCGCGGCAAACTCGCCGCGCGCATCGCGATCCCAGATCGCAGCCGCGGCCTTGCGTCCGGCACGTTGTCACTCTCACAACTTTCGCTCACGGCCGCGTCCGGCACACTCGATCTCTCAGGCGACATTCGGCGGGGCAAGCTCGACATGCAGCTCGGGCTTCGCGGCCTTCCGCTCGAACGCTCCCCTTGGCTTCGCACCCGCAGCCATTCGCTGCTGACGGGCCTCATCGAAGGTCGCGGCACGTTGAGCGGCGAGGCCGACCGCACGCGCGCCGACCTCCAGCTCGGGCTCGACGGCTTGCGCTTGCTCGGCGAACCGCTCGGTCGCATTCAGCTTCGTGCGCTACTGCGCGCGCCGTCGACCGAAGCCGACAGCGCAGCCGAGTGTCGCGAAAGTCGAGCTGCGCTCGCGAGCAACGCCTTCCGCGACTCGAGCGCGTGGCTGTTTTGCGGCAGTGGACTCGACAGTCACCTCGACGTCGACCTCGCCCTCGGCAATGGCTCCGCCCGGCCGATCCGCGGCCGCGTCGCACTCGCCGACTTCGCACTCGGTCCGTTCCTGCGCGGGCTGCAGCCCTCCGCTGCAGGCTCGGCCGATTCGAGCAAGCTCACTGCAACACTCGAGCTGACCGGCGGCGGGCTCACGGATCCCGAGCGCGTGAGTGGAGCCTTGCGTGTTCAGAAGCTCGCTTTCGGGTCCGGCGAGGCACGCCTCGAGAACGGCGCACCATTCGAGCTGCGCGCACGCGACGGCGCGCTCGAGCTCAGCGGTGGCAAGCTGACCGGCCCGAGGCAGCACTTCACGCTCGCGGCCGCAGGCTCGCTCGGAAAGGCTGGCCGAATCACAGCCGACGGGGAGGTCACGGCGAGCGTCTTCACGCGCGATGCCGAGCCGCTCGTGAAAACATTCGGCGACGTGCGCGTGCATCTCGAGCTGACGTCCGGTGCGCAACCTGCGCTGCGCGGCCGCGCCGAGTTGAAAGACCTGGCTTTGCGCGGACCCGGTTCCCTCGAGGCTCGGCACTTGCGCGGCGCACTCGTCCTTGCGGGCGATCGCGTGCAACTCGAAAACGTCGAAGCGGAGGTCGGCGGGGGCAAGCTCTTGGTCGCAGGTCAGATCCAGCTCGAGGGTCTGCACATCACCGAGTACGATCTCGCGGTCGACGCGCAGAAAGTTGCGCTCGAACCCGAACCGCTCGTGCAAGTCGAGCTCGATGCGTCGACCAAACTCGCGTGGCGAGGCGCACACTCGCTGCCGAGCTTGTCCGGCAATCTGACTGTCCGGAGACTCGCGTACGGACGACCGCTGCACCTCGAAGCGCTGGCCGCGATGAACCGGTCACGCCCCGGCACTCCCGCGCGCGACCGTCTCAACCTCGATCTGACAGTCGAGCAGCGCGAACCACTGCGAGTGCGCAATACGCTTCTCGATGGCGAGCTGTCGATCGCCGGCCCCGATCAGAAGCTGCGGGTCGTCGGAACTGATCAGCGCGTGGGTGTCCTCGGTGAGCTCGCTGTCACGCGCGGGCGGATCTTGTTTCAAGGGGATCAGTTTCACTTCACGCGCGGCGCCATCGCGCTGACCGATCCCGCTCGAATTGCACCGCGTTTCGACATTCGGGCTGTGGCCGACCGACCCAAACGAAAAGACACGAGCGTGGTGCTCTCCGCCCAGGGCACGCGCGAGGCGTTCAAAGTTGCGATCCAGTGCGACGCAGGCACGGCTGCGGTCGATGCTCCACCGTTCACGTGTAACTACGCACACGACAAAATGGCCTGCGACGACTTCGATCGGCTGGTAGCTCAGTGGACGTGTCCGACGAAGCACGCGAAGCCGAGCACGGGTACCACCCGACGCTGAAACCACGGCGCGATGGCTGAGTCGCGGACGCCACACTGGCGCTCTAGCCGCGCGGCACTGTGCCTGACGTGGTAGCGTGCGTGCCTCCACGGAGGAACTCCATGATCAAACTCTACGGTCATCCGCTGAGCACGTGTACGCGCAAGGTCCTCACGACACTTGCAGAGACGAACACGCCCTATGAGCTCGTGTTGGTCGACTTCGCCAAGGGCGAGCACAAGCAGCAGCCGCATCTGTCCCGTCAGCCGTTCGGTCAGATTCCAGCAATCGATGACGACGGGTTCGCGATGTACGAATCGCGTGCGATCTCGCGGTATCTCGATGAAAAGGCGGGCGGCCCGCTGTCCCCGAAAGACGGCGCGGGACGCGCGAAGATGGAGCAGTGGATCAGCATCGAGATGCAGGACTTCTCGGGTTACGCGATGAAGTTCGTCTTTCAGTACATTTTCAAGCGTCCGCAGCCGGACGACGTCCTCGAAAAGGCGCAAAAGGCGTTCGAGCTCGCACTCGACGTCAGCGATGCGAACCTCGCGAAACAACCGTATTTCGCGGGTCAGCAGTTCACGCTCGCGGATATCTGTTTCATGCCTTACGTCGAGTACGCGATGAAGACACCGCTCAAAGACGCCATGACGAAACACTCGAATTTCAGCGCGTGGTGGAACCGCGTCAGTGAGCGCCCGAGCTGGAAGAAGGTCACGAGCCCTACGAGTTGAAGCGAGAAAGTCATCGTCACGTTCGTGACGCTCGCGCACCGAAATGAAAGTTGTAGCATCCCGAACTCTGATGTCTGATGTGACGCACTCGCGCGCGCACTGCCCGGCGCATTCGTCTCGCTGGGCACTGCGCGCAGGCACCTTCGTCGCGCTCGCTTGCATCGCGAGTTGCTCGTTCGATCCCGAAGGCACGGGCGACGCGCGGACGCTCCGTTCGAGCGGGTCGGTTACGGGGAAACCTTCGGATGAAGACTCGGCCGAGGCGGCGCGGATTGCAGCCGATCGGTTGCGCAGCGCTCGCGCGGGCGAAGCGGGCGAAAGCAGCGCAGATGCTGCGGCCCGCCCGGATTCGAGTGCGCCCGATCGAGATCGGGCGACAGAAGCAGAAGCCGCGGCTGAAGCGAGCGCCGGCAACGCTGCGCCGGTTACAGGCGGCGCGGTCGTTGCAGCTGATGGCGGCAGCGCCGGCCAGGGTGGCCCGCTCACTTCGCCCGCTTCAGGCGGTGCTGCAGCGGACAGCGGGATGCCGCCTCCAGATGAGAGCGACGCCGGTGACGACTCGGACGCCGGCTCGGAACCGGTCGCCGGTGCAGCTGGGGCACCGCCGCCGACAGCTGCAGGTACCAGCGGTGCCGGCGCGGGAGGCGACGGCAGCGTGGGGCCGGGAGGAGAAGCCGGGCGCGGTGGTGACGCGGGCCGCGGCAGCGAATCTGGCCGCGGCGGTGGTGATAGCGGGCGTGGCGCCGAAGCCGGCCAAGGTGGTCAGGGTGGTCAAGGTGGTCAAGCGCCGGGCGGCTCGGATCGCGAGCTCCTCCTGTCCTTGATCGAAGTCGTCGTCGCGGTGATGCAAGGCGACCCGAATGGGCAGCCGAGTGATTTGCTTTCGACGCTCGCGGCCGCGACATCGGTCGACCCGGCGCTCATCACCCGCGTTCTCGCCTACGTGGAAGCTGGCGACCAATGCGAACGCAACGACGACGCGTGCGAGCGCGTCTGTGACCTGCTGGCGGAGCGAGTGCGTTGCGACGAATGCACCCAAGACACGGATTGCCGCGCGGCATTGCGCAACACCTGCGGATCCTCCGCGACTGAGTGTCAATGACTGATCGCCTCTGCCCCGCTCCGTGTTAGGAATCGCACATGGCAAAGACGATCGTCGTATGCGGCTACGGCAACGGCATCTCGCACGCCGTCGCGCGCAAGTTCGGTTCCGAAGGTTTTCAGGTCGCGCTCGTTGCGCGCACCGCCAGCAAGCTCGACGAAGCTGCAAAAGCATTGGCGAGCTCGGGGATCACCGTAAAGGCGTTTCCGTGTGATCTCTCGGACAGCTCGGCAATCGCGTCGCTGATCGCGAGCGTCCGCAGTGCGTTCGGCGAGGTCACCGTGTTGCATTGGAACGCGTACGCGTCGGCCGCGGGCGATCTGACGCGCAACGAACCCTCCGAGCTGCGCGGCTTGCTCGACCTCGGCGTGATCAGCTTGGTGACCGCGATTCAGCTCGCACTACCTGATCTGCGCGACTCGAAAGACTCGCCTGCCGTGTTGGTGACGGGCGGCGGCTACGCGCTGTACAACCCGCAGATCGACGCGATGGCGGCCAAAGGCGCGATGGGCCTGAGCATCATGAAAGCCGCACAGCACAAGCTCGTGGGCGTGATGCACCAGAAGCTCAAGCCCGACGGCGTCTACGTGGGTGAAGTCACGGTGCTCGGCTTGGTCAAAGGCACGAGCCACGACCGCGGCAACGCGACGATCGAAGCTTCGGCAGTCGCCGACCGGTTCTGGGAAATCTACGGTTCGCGCTCGGAGCCCTGGGTGAACATCGGCTGATCACGACGCGCGCGCCGCCAGCCCTGATGATCGTGGCGCGCGCATGCGCCGGACGTATTGTCCCGGCGTGACCCCGACGAACTCACGGAACGTTCGCGCGAAGTGCGCTTGGTCGGTGAACCCGAGCTCGGCGGCCATTGCAGCCCACGGCGGCATGGCTTCAGGCGGCTCGGCGTGAACGCGCTCGATCACTTCGTGCAATCGGTAGCGCTGGATGACCCACTTCGGCGCGATGCCGATCTTGCGCCGAAACAACCGCTGCAACCGGAGCGGCGCGATCTCCCAGCGATCGCACACCTGCGCGACGCTGATGATCTCGCGGTCGCGCGCGATGCCTTCGACGATCTTTCCGGCGAGCGCCGCCTGCGGGTCCAGCCTCGGCTCGAACGAGCGAAGGGTTTCTGTGAGCAGCTCGATCGCTTCTGCGTCCGGCTTGTCGCGCAACTTCGCGGCGAGCCCGCGGACGCGCGGCCCGAGCAGCTTCACCGCCGGAACGCGCTTGTTCACGTACGCATGCAGCGAAACATCCGCGAAGGCGCTGAACGCGCCCGGCCGAAACTTTACCGACTGCACGTAACCGCGGCCTTTCAGCGCGCGCTGAAAGCGCCCGCGAATGATGCCTTGGATCTCGCTCTTGTTGCGCTCGGTCACCCAATGCATCGAGGGATGCGGGAGCACTTCCTGCGTGTGCGGCTTGTGATCGCGCAAATCCCAATGCACCGTCCAGAAGTGCTCGACGAAAGGCGCGAGATCTTCGGGAGGCTCGAATCGCGCGACGTCGATCGGCAGTCGATCGGGCCGACTTCGCAAGACGCCGCGCGTCGGCTCGGTCCTTGGCCGTAAGCGCACCTTCGGATCGGGTGCGCTCACTGCGCGCAATTCGGCGCGCCCATACACACGCGCAGGGTCGCTTTGGCTCGATGCACGAGCACGTCGACGTGAGAGCGCGACAGCCCCAACTCCCGTGCGACGTCCTCGCCCGAGCGTTCTTCGAGAAGACGCAAGCTCACGACCGCGCGCTCCACTTCGCGCAACTCTGCGACGCAGGTCTGGAGGCGCAGCGAGTCCTCGGCGAGATCGAGCAGCTGCTCCGCGTTCGCGTCCGAGGCTGCGAGCGTCGCTTCGTCATCGATCGCAGTGTGCGGTTTCAGCCGCCGATGGCGGCGACGCCAGTTCCGCGCCGCGTTGCGAACCATCGTGCTGAGGGTCGCGCCGAGCGGGGGCTGGTCCGCTGCGGGCTGCGGCTCTCGATCGCGCTTCCCGAGCCAAGTGCATAGCGCATCTTGGACGCACTCCAGTGCTTCCTCGGCGGTGAGCCCCTCGTGCACCGCGACTGACATGAGCGCCGTTCGCTCGCTGCGCACGAGGTCAGTCAGCTGTTGGATCGAATCCATACGACTGCAGAATCCTACAACTTTTTCTTCAGTCAGCACGTGCGCGAACTATTTTTGTCAGCGCCTGTAAGAAACGCGCGCGCCGGCACCCGATAGAGGTGACCGGAGGACCGACATGACGAAAGCATTGGAAGAAATCAACGACTTGAACTTCGACACCGAGGTGCTCGGCTCCAAGGAGCCGTTCTTGCTCGACTTCAGTGCGGTCTGGTGCGCGCCGTGCAAAGCGATGCAGCCGCTGATCGAGGGCGTAGCGAAGGACTACGCGGGCAAGCTGCGGGTCGGCAAGATCGACATCGATCACTCGCCCGGAATTGCGACGCGGTTTTCAGTACGCGGGGCGCCGACTGTAATCCTGTTCCGCGACGGCAAAGAGGCCGCGCGAAAGCTGGGATTCACGAATCGTCAGGGGCTGATCCAGCTCGCGGGAGTGTAGCGACTATCCAAGCGCAGTCGTCAGCGCCGATTCGATCGCGTCATCGAACGCGACCAACGAAACCGCGATGCCGCCGGCGCGATTGCGTACGACAGCGACGGCGAGCTTGGCCGCTTGATCGGCCGGAAACCCGTAGACACCACAACTGATCGCGGGAAACGCGATCGTCTTGATGCCGCTCGCAGCGGCAAGCTCGAGTGACTCGCGGTAGCACGACGTGAGGAGCTCTCGCTCGTTCGCGGCGCCGCCGTGCCAAACCGGCCCGACCGTGTGGATCACGTATTTCGCCGGCAGATCGAAGCCTGGCGTGATGCGCGCTTCACCGGTCGGGCAGCGCACGCCGGGCCGCACCTCGGGGGTTTTCTTGCACGCATCGAGGAGAAGGGGTCCGGCGGCGCGATGAATTGCACCGTCCACGCCGCCACCACCGAGCATCCGTTCATTGGCAGCGTTGACGATCGCGTCGACCTCGAGCTTGGTGATGTCCGCGCGAACGACGCGGATGGAGTCGGGCATACCGCTTACATTAGCGCGATTTGCTCGTTGCAAAGCCTGGCGGGCTGCGGAATACCGTTAGCCCAATGCGAAGACTGTACTTATCGCGATGCCTGGCTTTTGCGCTGTTTTCATGGTTCGCGGTCGAGGGCACTGCCCACGCGCAGTCAGTCCCGTCCCTGGCCATCGCGCCACACGCGCTCCGAGGTGGGGCACTCGCGCCGGCGCTGCTTCTGCCCGAAGCAAACCTATCTGCGCTTGCGCTCGCACTCCCGGCGCCAGCCACGGAGGGTGAGGGCTCCGGCGCTGCGGTCCCAGGCGGACCGGCGGAACGCTGGGTGGACGCTCGCCGCGTCGACCGCCTCGAATCGTCGCTCGTGGAGCTGGCACACGCCGACTCGCTGGTTCGAAACTGGGGTGCAGTCGGGGCCCTGATCATCGGCGGGACGCTGATCGCGGGCGGCGTCCTCGTCGGCGTCGACGACGAGGGCTGGGGCGGGCGCGGTCGCGCCGCCGTCAGCGTCACCGCGTGGGCGGCGGGTGCGAGTTTGATCGCCGCGGGCATCTACCGATTCTTCTCGCGCACGCCTGGCGAAGCGCGCCTGCTCCGTTGGAGCGGCCTTCGTCAAGAGCGCAAGCTGGACGTGTTCGAGTTTGCACGCATCGAAGGGGAGCTCGCGAGTGAGGCTGAGACCGCGCGTTTCGGTCGGCGCCTCGCCGCCTACAGCTCGATCGGGTTAATCGCAGGTGGCGCGGGGTTGATCGGGCTCGCAGCGTCATCCGAGCTGGACGGCTCGATCGAGAGCGATGCTTACGTGTTGGGCGGTGTGATGATGGGTGTCGGCGCGATTCAAACCGTCGCCTTGTTCCTGACGCGAACGCCGGCCGAGCGCGCCTGGCAACACTACGCGGAGGGCGGCGGAGGATTTTTCTCAGACGTTTCGACCGCGCCGCACCTGGCCTGGCGCTAACGCTGACTCGTAGCGACCGTAAAACGGCACGCGCCAGAACGTTTCTCGACCAGAATGAATCCCATCACTGGGCAGGATGCAGGTGACACGCGACGGAGCGTTTGGCACCTAACTGCACCAGCGGCGGATCGACCTTACGGCACACGTCCATCACCACCGGGCAGCGCGTGTGGAAGCGACAACCGGGTGGCGGATTGAGCGCGCTCGGGACTTCGCCCGTGGCGACGGTACGCTGCCGCGTCGATTCGACTTCGGGGTCCGCAACCGGCACCGCATCGAGCAACACCTTCGTGTACGGGTGGAGCGGTTCGAGATAGAGATCATCACGCGTCGCAATTTCGACGATGCGCCCGAGGTACATCACTGCGATCCGCTGGCTGATGTGCCGTACGACCGCGAGATCGTGCGCGACGAACAAGTACGAGAGACCAAGCCGTGCTTGCAGCTCGACGAACACGTTGATGACCTGTGCTTGGATCGAAACGTCCAGCGCGGACACGGGCTCGTCGCACACGATCAAGCTCGGCTCGACCGCGAGCGCACGTGCGATCCCGATGCGCTGGCGCTGCCCGCCCGAAAACTCGTGCGGATACCGATCCGCCATGTGAGGCAACAGGCCGACGAGCGATAGCAATGCATCGACGCGCTCGCGATAGGCGCGGCCGGTCGCGAGCTTGTGCACCGTGAGCGGCTCGCCGACGATGTCGCGGATCTTCATCCGCGGGTTCAGCGAACCGTAGGGATCCTGATAGACGATCTGCATGCGACGCCGGAGCGGACGCAACTTCTGCTTGTTCCAGCCGGTGATGTCTTCACCCTCGAAGATCACCTTGCCCGCCGTCAGCGGCAAGAGGCGCAATGCAGCGAGGCCAGTCGTGGACTTACCGCATCCCGATTCGCCGACGAGCCCGAGCGTTTCGCCGCGTTGGAGCGAAAACGAAACGCCGTCCACGGCTTTCACGCTGCGCGACGGCTTACCGAAACCGAACCCGCCGCTGATCGGAAAATGAACGGCGAGCCGTTCGACTTGCAACACCGTTTCAGACATCGACGAAACACGCCTTCTGGTGGCGCTCGCCCACCTCTCGCAGCTCCGGCCGCTCGGAGCGGCAGCGGTCCTGCACGTAACGGCAGCGAGGCGCAAACGAGCACCCCGGAGGCAACGCGGCCAAGTCGGGCGGTTGGCCTTCGATCGGCAACAGACGCTTGCTCGCGTCGCCGTCGAGGCGGGGCGCCGACTGCATCAACCCGAGCGTGTAAGGATGTTTCGGCCGCGCGTAGAGCTCGCGGGCGGGCGCGGTCTCGACGATCCGCCCGGCGTACATCACGGCGACGCGGTTCGCGTAGCGCGCGACGACGCCGAGGTCGTGCGTGATCAAGATCAACGCCGAGCTCGCGCGGCTCGCCAGCTCTTTCAGCAAGTCGAGGATCTGCGCCTGCACGGTCACGTCGAGTGCGGTCGTCGGCTCGTCCGCGATGATCAGCTGCGGTTCGCACGCGAGAGCCATCGCGATCATCGCGCGCTGCCGCATGCCACCCGAGAACTGGTGCGGATACGCCGTGCTGCGGACTGCCGCATCCGGCATGCGGACCGCGGTGATCAACTCCACGGCTTTGTCGAGCGCGCGCGCCCAGGGCAGACGGCGGTGCACGTTGATCGGCTCGGCAATCTGAAAGCCGATGCGAAGCGCTGGATTGAGCGACGACATCGGCTCTTGAAAGATCATCGCGATCCGGTCGCCGCGCACCGCACGCATCTCTGCTTCAGTCAGCTTCAAGAGATCGCGGCCGGCGAGCAGAACTTCACCCGACGCGATCCGACCCGCAGGCGACGGAACGAGTCGCATGATCGACAGTGCCGTCACGCTCTTCCCCGAGCCCGACTCCCCCACGATCGCGAGCGTCTCGCCCGCGTCGACATCGAACGAAACCGAGTCGACAGCGGCGACGGTGCCGCGCTCGCTCTTGAAACGAGTCGTGAGGTTGCGAACTGAGAGGACTGGCTCGGTCATCGGACTCCGACTGAGACTAAAACCCGAGCTTCTTTTTGATCTCTTGATCGATCCACACCCGCGCGTGGATCGGGCCCGGCCGCGCCGCACCCGCGCGTAGCTCGCCACCATAGTTCTGCACCCACGGCCACCACGCCGCGTACGCGTATTGCGTCGGCAACCAGATGTAGGGCGCTTTGTCCAACACCTCGCGTGTCAACGCCTTCAGCTGCGTCTGGCGTTTGGCTTCGTCCTTCTCGCCGAACATGGTGTCGATCTTCTTGTCGAACTCGGGATCGTTATACATCGAGACGTTCCACTGCTGACCCTTCACGAACTGCTTGCGCAGCGTGGTGGTCGGGTTCGTCGGCGACGTCGTCATGAAGTAGCCCGGCGCGTTCGTGTGCGTCGTCATCGCGGACAAAAACGCCGGATATTCGAGCGGCTGAATCTCCATCGTGACGCCGACCTGCTCGAGGTAAGCCGCCATCAGCGAGAGCAGATCCGCTTCCGGGCTCGCGGCCGTGATCTGCACCTTGAACTTGAAGCCCTTCGGATAGCCCGCTTCGGCGAGCAGCTTCTTCGCCTTCTCGGGGTTGTACGTGAACAACTCCTTGACCGAAGGCGGCATCGACTCGAGCGGTTCGTAGTAGCCGCCGTAGTCCGGATGCATCGGGAACGCGAGCATCACACCCTGCCCGCCGAAATACGACTTCAAGATCTCCGGCTTGTTCACAGCCATGTTGAGCGCACGGCGCACGCGCACGTCGTCGAACGGCTTGGTGTCCATCCGCATCGCGAGGAAGGTCGTCGCGGTCGAGAGGTACTTCGCCCACTTGATCTGCGGCGCACTCTTCTTCAGCTCGTCCACCGCGCTCCAGCGAACCGCTTCGAGAATGTCCAGCTTCGCGGTGCGCAGCGCAGTCAGCCACGTGGACTCGTCGCGAATCGTCCGGTAGACGATCTTGTCGACGTACGGCAGCTTGTTCGCTTGTCCACCGATCGTTTCTTTGTCCCAGTAGTTTGGGTTCTTGGTGAACGTGTACTGATTGCCCGCGACGTAGTCCGTGAGCAAGAACGGGCCCGTACCGTTCACGTTTTTCCAATTCGCTGCACCCGCGTCGACGACCTCCTTCGGCACGATCCCGGAGTAGTAGCCCCAGCCGAAACGATAATCCCACTCCGCGTTGTAGTTCTTGAACGTGAACACCACTGTGTTCTTGCCCGCGGCTTCGACCTTCTCGACGTGATCGAAGTAGCCAGAGATCTTCTTCGGACTCTTGTCGAGCCGCGTATAGCTGTACACGACGTCGTCCGCCGTCAGCTCGCGCGCCTTCATCACGCCCGGCTTCTCCGGGAACATGATGCCTTTGCGAAGCTGAACCTCCACGCGCAGCGGGTTTTCTTTCCACTGCCAACTCTCGGCCAGCTCACCGCGAACCGAATCCGCCGGCAACCAACCATCCGGGATGAACGAGTACTTGCCGCCGTTGCGCTTGGCTTTTGCCAGGTCGGCAGCAAACAACTGTTCGTAGACTAAACCCGTGTCCTGGTTGTGCTTCCAGTTGAAGTCTGCGGAGTCCCACGAGAGCGCGGGGATAGCGAGCACCGCCGAACCGATGTTCAGCTGACCGCCGTACTGCGGCTTCTTCACTTGCGCGAGGACCGTGCCGAGCCCGGCGCCGAGCGCGAGAGCGCACACGACCAGTGTGACAGCGCGCCTCAGGCGCGAGCGTGTGACGTTCATCCAAACCTTCGTCATGAGTCTCGGCATGCGGATTCCTCGGCAAAAGGGTACTTGCACAGAGTCAGCGGGAGCCGCGCATGCGCGGATCGAGTAGATCGCGCAGCGCGTCTCCAAAGACGTTCGTCGAAAACACGACGAAGGTGATGCAGAGCCCCGGCGCGAGTGCGAGCCACGGCTGTTGAAACATGTACGTGCGCCCAGCTCCCGAAAGCATCCCGCCCCAAGTCGGCGCGGGTGGTGGAACGCCGAGCCCGAGAAACGAGAGCGCAGATTCCGCGAGGATCGCGCCGCCGAGCCGCGTCGTGAAAAGCACGATCACGGGCGGCAAGATGTTCGGCAGGATGTGTCGCCACAAGATGCGACCCGTCGAGGCGCCGATCGATTGCGCGGCGTGCACATAGGTCTGCTCGCGCACGCCGACGACAGCGCTGCGGACGACGCGCGAGCCTCCGATGCCGAACAACAACCCGAGCGTACAGACGATGGTGGGCACGCCTGGACCGAACACCGAGACGACGACGATCAGAATCACCAGATCCGGAAAGCTCATCCACGCGTCCACGAAACGTTGCATCAGCATGTCGGCGCGGCCGCCGACGTAGCCGGTGACGACGCCGAGCAAACATGAGATCACGGTCGCCAAGCTCGCGCCGGCGAGCGCGATGATCACCGAGACGCGAGCGCCGTAGACGCAGCGCGACAACACATCGCGACCGAGGTTGTCCGTGCCGAACGGGAACTGCCAAGACGGCGGCTTCAGCCGATGCAACATCGCGACGTCGTTGAAGCCGTGCTGCGCAATCAGGTTCGCGAAGATGCCGCAGATCAAAAACAACACGCAGACGACGCCGCCTGCAGCTCCGAGCGGCTTGTCGCGAAACAACCGCACGAGCAGTGTCCGGAGCGCGTGAAACATGCCTCCGCCCTCGGGACCCGGGTCCGGTGCACCCGGCGTGACGCTCAGGACGACTTGAGGTGGTGCGGTCATCGTTGCCTCACCCGCGGATCTAGAAGGCCGTAGCTCAAGTCGACGAGCAGGTTGATCAACACCACGCACACGCCGATGATCAAAAACAGCCCCGTGATGATCGGATAGTCGCGCTGGCGCACTGCGTCGAGCAGCAGCAGCCCCATGCCGGGCAGCACGAAGATCTGCTCGATGATCACCGCACCGCCGATCAGCAGCGGTGCTTGCAAGCCGATCAAAGTCACGACTGGAATGAGCGCGTTTCGCAACGCGTGGCGCATCACGACAAGCCGCTCGTTCAAGCCTTTCGCCCAAGCCGTGCGAATGTAGTCCTGGCGCAATACCTCGAGCATCATCGTTCGCGTCATTCGCATCGTGACTGCGGACAACGCCATGCCGAGCACCACCGCCGGCAACAACAGTTGCTTCATGTTCAGCAGTGGATCGTCCGTGAAGTTGACGTATTCGACTGCGGGCGACCAACCCCACCAAATCGACGGAAACACCGTGACGATGGTTCCGACCCAAAACGCCGGAACCGACAACATCAAGATCGAGATCGAGCGCGTGATGTAGTCGGTCGCAGTGTCCTGCCGAATCGCCGAGTAGATACCGACTGGCAGCGCGATGGTCAGACCGATGATCATCGCCATGAGCCCCAGCTCGAAGCTCACCGGCATGCGGGCCGCGAGTTGTTCGCGAACCGGGATGCCCTGCCACAGTGACTTTCCGAGATCGGCGTGGAAGATGATGCCGGAGACCCAATGGGTGTATTGCTGCCAGAGCGGTTTATCGAGGCCGAGCGCTTGCAGTAACTGATCGCGCGAGAGCTGAACCGAGCTGATGTCGCGCTCGCTCAGCATCAGATCGATGATGTCACCCGGGATCAACCGAACGGTGACGAACACGATCACGCTCGCGAAGAACAGCGTTGGAATCAGGGCAAGCAGACGACGAATGACGTAGGAACTCATCGATGCCCACTTCACCCCTAGCGCGCGAACGTCCGCGAAAACTGAACCCCAATGACGCTCGTTGCCGAGCGCGGACTCACGAGCAAAAGCCCTAGTCCTTCACTGCCTCTTACGCGTTCGAATCTGGAGCGTCAACGAGCGCGAGCGTGCTCGATCGATCGTTCACACTCCAACACTATCTTGGGACGCGGCGCGTCCGGCGGACTGACAAATAAACGAACGCGATGACGAGAAAACAAACGCCGAGCGACACGCCGCGATCCGATTCAGACGAACCCAACCTGCCAACGCTGCAGTTGCCGTCGTCGACTGCGACGAGGATCTGGTCGTTGCACGGCGAAAGCGGCCCCGCGAACATCGTGTTGCATTGCCAGCGATCCGCCAGCACCGCTGCCGATTCCGACGCGAGCATTCGACCATCGCCCAAGTCGAGCTCCGAGCCCCAAGGGACTAACACCAAGCGAGGCGTTTTAGCCGGGCATGCTTCCCGCACTTCGCCCATGCACTCGGATCGGCACGCCTGCTCCATCTCCGGAACGGCGGCCCACGCATCACACCGCGCCTCCGTGCAATCGGTGAGCTCGGGACACTCCAGCGGGTCGGGGAACGTGCCTTCCCACAACGCGAGGACTTCATCACCGGGACCAAACGACGAGAGCGACAAACCACACGTCGACGGCTCCGCAAGCTCGCCCGCGATCAGATCGCCCGGTGCGACCGGGTCCATGCCTGAACCGGCCAGAACCTCGTGCACGTCGACTTGGGACACGTCGTCTGCAGTGTCGCGCACGGTTCCGCGAAGCACGTGCGCCTTCGGCCATTCCTCACAGATGCACGTCACGGGTGCGGCACAGACTGCGTGCGCGGCCGCAGGCGCGAGCGCGGCGACCACGGAGATTGCGGCGAGCATGCACGAGACCAAACTCCCGCGCGCAACCAAGAACGACCTTTGAACCACTGCACTCTGCATCGAACGGCCTGCCGCCCAAGGCTGCAATGAGTCGAGGCCGAGCGCAACACGAGGCGCACGCGCACGCTGCACGAGCCTAGCAACCGAGACCTTGCGACTTTCTGAAGCTCGGCGAAATCGCGCAATTTCGTGTTTTTTGCTCGCCACTCCGCACCACGTACCCAACAATCGTGATCGGATGCAAGCGCATGTACTGATCGTGGAGGACGATCCGCGGCTCGGCGCGCAGGTCGAGAAGCGCCTGCGCGATGCCGGCTACACGACCACGTGGTGGCGCGAAGGCCGCCGGCCGATGAAAGAGTCGTGGCCGTCGGTCGAGCTCGTCGTGCTCGATTTGATGCTGCCGGGCACGTACGGCATGGACATGCTGAAGCAGCTGCGCACGTTCTCGGAAGTACCGGTCCTGGTGCTGAGCGCCCGCACCGACGCGAGCGACAAAGTCCGCGCGTTGTCGCTCGGCGCGGACGACTATCTCACGAAGCCGTTCTGGCCCGAGGAGCTGGTCGAGCGCGTGCGTGCACGTCTTCGCCGCCCCGCGCTCGTACGCACGGACGAA
>Ga0193753_10001806_pt1 | contig 17783 bp, 6 predicted proteins | sample H1c2metaG_FD_144925 | JGI IMG/M metagenome (GOLD analysis project Ga0193753, IMG submission 144925) | Soil microbial communities from a riparian zone of the East river system, Colorado, United States - H1c2 | ecosystem: Environmental > Terrestrial > Soil > Riparian zone | place: USA: East River...
GCTGGTGAAAAGTGTGCGTTTCCCCAAGGTATTGGCCATCGAGATGCCAATAGATCGTCGCCTCCCGCCTGCGCGAGACGGCCTCGAAAATCGTGCGCCCACGCTGTCCGTCGAGCTCCTGCGGAATCAGCACCTGTGAGTTCGGATCCGGATACAGCAGCGCAATGCCGGGACGGCCGGAGTTTCCCTGACAATCCGCGCGCGATGGCGGCAGCGGCCGGTATTCGGCATGCGACCTGCGGTAGTAGTACTCCTCGGCGGGCGGCAGTACGAACCAGCTGGCATGCGTCATGGCCGACGGTGACTCGCAGTCTCCGTCCACGCGAAATCGCCGCGTGGATTCGAGGCGCACGCGCAGGTTGTGAGGCGAGAGCGCGTCGAAATGGCTGTCGCGAGGTACCCAGAGGGTCTCGGCCTGGCAGTCGCCGTTCGCGAGAAAGCCATCGTTGGCACAGGTTTCGATGCGCTTGAGCGCATGCATGGGAATCTCGAACCAGTCGCTCGCGGGCAGCGAATTGAAGAGTCCGAACATCAGCGGCGCCGCCATCGTCGAGCCCGTGAGACCCGGGCGGCCTTCGCCGCTGGCATTGCCCACCCACACCGCCACGGTGTGGTGCGATGTAACGCCTGCGGCCCAACCGTCGCGAAGACCGACGCTAGTGCCGGTTTTCCAGGCGATGCGGCGGCTCCCGGCGAAACTCTTCCAGTGGCTCTCTTCGCCCGGCCTCGGGACTTCTAACAAGGCGTTGAGCGTGAGCCAGGCCGCGCCGGTGCCGATGGGCGAAGGACCACGGGATTTCGCGATCGTGTTGGCGAGAACGGTCAGTTCGCGGAATTGCGGCGCCGTGTCGGCCGGGCCCGCGCGCGCGATGCCCGCGAGGCTCGAGTACATCGCGGAGATGTCCCAGAGATTGCCCTCGGCGCCACCGAGGATGAGTGTGAGCCCGTAGTCGTCGGCGGGGCGCGTGAGCGTGCTCATGCCCGCGCCGCGCAGCACGTTGGCGAATTTTGCGACACCGTAGGTCTTGAGCATGCGTACCGCGGGGATGTTGAGCGAGGCCGCCAGCGCTTCGTCGGCGCGCACCGCGCCGCGATATTGCCGATCGAAGTTTTCGGGCGCGAAGCCTTCATAGTGCGTCGGCACATCGGGAAGCAGCATGCGTGGGGTCAGAGAGCCGTCTTCGAGCATGGCCGCATACAGCATCGGCTTCAGGATGCTGCCCGTGCTGCGCGGCCGGCGGATGATGTCGACCGCGTAGCCCCGCGGAATGGGGTCCTGCCCCATCTCCTGGAAAAGGGGGCCTTGTCCATTTCGGATGGCCCCATTTCCGACATAGGCCAGCACTTCGAAGGTCTGGTTGTCGATGATCAGCGCGGCGGCGTTGTGCACCTGCTGGCGCGCGAGCAACTCGACGTGCGCCTGCACGGCGCGCGTCGCTTCGACCTGCAGCCGGGCGTCGAGCGTGGTCACGATGCGGTGGCGCTGCGGGTCCTGCGCGCGCAGCGTCTCGAGCAGGTGCGGCGCGAAGTCCGGCAGGTCGTGCGGCTCGGCCGCGAGGGGCTCGCTCAATGCCAGGTCGAGGTCGAGAGCGGGCAGGTCACCGGCCTCGTGCAGGCTGCGCAGCACGAAGTCGCGCCGGGCGCGCAGTCGCTCACGGTTCCGGTTGAGGCGCACCAGCGAAGGATTGTTAGGCAGCACCGCGAGCGTGGCGGCTTCGGCCCACGAAAGCGTCGAAGGATCACGGCCGAAGTAACGCCACGCCGCGGCCTCGAGGCCCACGACATTGCCGCCGAACGGCGCCTGCGCCGCGTACATCGCCAGGATCTCGTCCTTGCTGAACGATGCCTCGATGCGCAACGCGAGCAACGCCTCGGCCACCTTGTTGGACAGGCTGCGTTGCTTCTCGTCGCGCGACAGCCGCGCCAGCTGCATGGTGAGCGTGCTGCCCCCGCTCAGCACGCGTCCGGCACGCGTATTGATGCGCAGCGCCCTCGCGATCGCCAATCCATCGATGCCGCTATGGCTGTAGAACCGCTTGTCTTCGAACGTCACCAGCGCGCGCCGGAATTTTTCCGGCACCGTGCTGCGTGCCGGGAAACGCCATTGACCATCGCTGGCGATGCGCGCGCTGAGCAGGCTGCCGTCGCGGGCCTCGAGCACGTAGGACTCGGGAGCCGCGAACAGCGTCGCCGGCAACATCGCCCAGAACGCGACACCCGCCGCGCACGCCACCCCGACCGCCGCCGCGAGAAAGCGCCGACGCCGGGTGGCCAGAGACCTCATCGCTGCGGGGAGACGACTTCGACCCATTGGCCCTCGAGCCTCGCGTGCTGTCTGGCGTCGTACATCGCCTCGATGCTCGCGCCGGGTAGATAGAAGCGGCCGAGATAGGCGGCATTCAGCCGCGTCTCGAAGAAGATCGATTCTCCCGTGCGCAGGCTGAAGTAGCGCTGGATGCGGTCATCGCGGATGTCGACGTACTCCGCCGCGCGCATCGCCTGGTTGCGCCACTCGGACGGTACCCACCAGTACGCGCCGCGCTGATCCTTCTCCGGTTCGCGGTTCCCGGAGGTGTCGACGCCTTCCATGCGATCGTTGCGGATCTCCCAGCCCGCGGGCACCAGTTGCGACAGCGCCAGGTTGTCGACGGCGCGCGTGCCGAGGTTTTTCACCGCGATCTGCGCGATGAGGTCCATGCCCTGGTTCACCCTGGCCGGATCAAGCGCGTTGCCGTCCGCATCGGTGTAGGTGACGTTGAGCGTCAGGCCATTGGCCGAGGCGGTTTCCTCACCACTGTGCGGCACCGCGCGCACGCTTGCGGTCACGTAGAGCTTGCGATCCGAGGTGTTCTTCAGCGTGAGTGGCAGACCCGCCGCGGGCGGCACGGGCAGCGTGAGGCTCGCGAGCGGTGTCGTGCCCGTCACCGTGCTGCGCGCCTTGCCGGCCGAGTAGTCGAAGCTGAAGCCCTTGAACGGCTTCGCCCCGGCGTTCTGCGCCACCGCCACCAGCGCGAAAGAGACGCTTTGCGTGCTGTACCAGGACTCATCCGAAAGCTGCCCCGATACGTCTTCGAGCAGCGCGTTGGATTCCGCATCGCGCCCGAGCAGCGTGAGCCCCATGAGCACCACGGCGCGATCCCGCAGCAGCGAGCCGAACGTGTACTGATTGGGCTCGGTGAACACCAGCGCCTGCAGTTTGTCGGGTTGTGTGAGCGCGTTGGCCACATCGGGTTTGCCCGCGAGTTTGTACGCCGACGCCAGCAGCCAGCGCTCGCCGATCGACCGCGACCTGGACTCACGCAGGCGATTCATGGCGCCCACCTCGGGCTGGCCGGCAAGCGAGAGGGTGAACAGCCGGTACGCCTGCGCGTAGCGCGCGGCCTCGACGCGCACCTCGTACTTCTCACCGGGCCATTCGTAGCTGTTCTCGGTCCAGCGCTGCGCGCGTTCCTTCTGGAAGCGCACCCACGCGGATTTCATGTCGCCGGGCAGTGCGTAGCCTGTCTTTTCCGCTTCGAGCATGAAGTGGCCGGCGTAGGTCGTCCCCCAGTCGTTGCGCCAGTCGAGCGAGGGTTCGCTGCTCCACACGCCCGGCCAGTAGGCGAAGCCACCGCTCGTGTGCTGCATGGTGCGCAGGCGGGCGACACCCGCGCGTACGTTGTTCTCCACGGTCAGCCTCTGGTTCTGCGTGAGCGGGATCAGCGCCGGTAGATAGAGCTGCGGAAATACGCTGGACGTCGTCTGCTCGAGGCAGCCATGCGGATAGTGGATGAGGTACTGCAGGCGCCCATCCACGTTGATGGGCGGCAGCGCCGAGACTTCGAGCGTGGCCACCTGCGTGCCGTCGAGCCCGAAGGACTTGAGCCTGGAATTCCAATCCGCGCCGGGTGCAAGCGTGTCACGCTCGAATCGCGTCTGCGGCACGTTGGGCGTGCGTACCTCGAGCCACACCTCGCTCTCGGCGCGGTACTTGCCACTGGTGGCGATCACGCGGATGCGCCCGGGCCCGAGCTTCGAACCGGACTTCAACTCGAGGAAGCCCAGCTTCTCGTCAGGATGCGCGAAGGTGAGGGTGGTCGCGGCTGCGCCCACGGCCGTGAATCGCGCATCGGTCTGCACTTCGAGCTTCACCTCCCTGATCGCGGCTTCTGCGGTGAATACGGACACCGGCAGCCGGAACTGCTCCTCCGGCCCGATCACGCGCGGGATCGTCGGCAGGATCATGAGTGCCTGGCGCACGAACACGGACTTCTCGGCCGAGCCATAGGCGCTGCCGTCGCCGGCCACCACCATGACGCGAACCGCGCCCACGTACTCCGGCAACTCCACCGTGTGCGCGCGCTTCTCGCCCGCCTTGAGCGAGAAGGGCCCGAGGAACTTGACCACCGGCGGGAAGCGCGACTTGGCCTCATCGGGATTCACGGGCTTGGCGGCGTCGCTGCCGCCGAGCGCGAGCAGCCGGTCGAGCTCACCACCGTAGGCGCCCGCCACTTCGTCGAACAGGTCCCAGGTCGACACGCCGAGCGCCTCGCGCTGGTAGAACACCTCGCGCAAGGAAGGCGTCTTGAAGCTCGTGAGCCCTAACAAGCCTTCATCGACGATGGCCAGCGTGTAGTTCATGGCGCGGCCGGAGGATTCTGCGACGGTCACCGTCGCCTTCGACTTCGGCGCCCACTCGGCGGCACTGGTCACGGTCGGGGTGAGCCGGGTCGCCGGGTCGGTGACCTTGATGGGGATCACGCCGTAGAGCCGGATCGGACGGTCGTTGTCCTTGCCGGCATGCGGCTGCACCAGGGTCACCGACACGTAGATGTTAGGTGCCATCCCGGCCGTGATCGGAATCGGAATGCGATTCGCGCCGCCCTTGTCCTTGCCGGAAGGGTCTTTATCGGCGTGGGCCTCGATCCAGCGGTACTCGAGCACCGAGCTGCCGTTCTCGAGCGTGAGCAGCGCGCGGCCCTGCGCACTTTCCGGCAGCTGGATCGTGGCGGTGTCGCCGACTTTGTACTCGGGCTTGTCGGCCGAGATCATGAGCACGTTGGCTGCCGGGCCCGATTGATCGCGCGCCGCGCCGGCCCAGGAGGGCCAGTCGATGTAGAACACGCGGCCGGTGCAATGCCCGCCGTCGAGATCGCAGGCGCGGATCAGGTAGCGCCCCCATTCCGGGTACTTGACCTCGAACTGCCACTGGCCCGCGCCATTTTTCGTGGCTACGGTCTCCTGCTTGATCATCGCCGTGCTCTGGCCCTGGACGTATTGCGCCAGGGAATCGCCCGTGGAGTCCCACCACCAGCGCCACTGCACCTTATATAGGGTGACTTGCAGGCGCGGAACGGAAACGGGATTGCCCGAAAGGTCGAGCGACGCGAGTTCCACGGTATGTCTGGTGTCCGTGAGCAACATGTCGCGTGAGGCGTCGCCCTTGGGCAGTTTCAAACCGACATATCGATCGAACGCCGCCACGGTTTTCGTCGAGCGATTGATGCTGAACGCGCCGCCGCGCTCGAATACGCGCGTGACGAACGTGGCATTCAACATGCCCGGCACATCGCGCGGCAGATCGAGCTGCTTCTCGATGGTGCCGTGACCCTGTTCATCGAGTTTCTGATCGAACAGCACGATCGGCGCGCCTTCGAAGCTGCGCGCCGGGTCGTCGAAGGTGAAGTCCGTGTTGCGCGTGAAGCGCGTGGGAGTGGGGGAGAAGCGCACTTCCACCGCCGCGCGCAACCCGTTGGCAATGGCGCCCGACAGCCACTGCGCGTCGAGCGTGGCCTTGAGCGGCCGGCTCTCCACGACATCTTTTGCGCCGAGGTCCAGGTCGATCTTGAGCCGGTTCGGCATCACCGTTTCGATCTTGAGAGTCTTGGCGAAGCGCGCGCCACCCACGATGGCCAACGCGTTCCAGTCGCCCGTGGGGGCATCGGCGGCGGTCTTGAGCTCAAAGGCGTAGAACTGGCCCACGGGTGCCGTATTGGTCAGCGTCTGCACCAGCTGGCCGCGAGGATTGCGCAGCTCGAGCGTGACCGGGTGATTCGCCGGCAGCGTCTTCGCGCGATCCTGCAGCGCGAATGTCAGGTAGATAGGATCGCCCGGCCGCCAGACACCGCGGTCACCATAGAGATGGCCCTTGAGGCCGTCCACGACCGTCTCGCCGCCCACGTCGAAGTGGCTCACGGGCAGCGCCACCCCCGGCGCCACGCGCAGGTAGCCCTTGCGGCCGTTGTCGTCGGCAATGATCGCGAACGGTTGCGCGCGACTCTCCAGTTCCACCATGCCGTTGGCATCCGTGCGGCCACTGGCCAGCACCTGGTTCTGGAAACTCATCACCTCGATCTTCACGCCGGCCTTCGGTTTCGCCGTGTCCAGCGCCGTCGAGACGATCAGCAGCTTGCCTTTCGGCCCCCGCTTGGCGATGAGCCCGATGTTGGATGCCAGCAGGTTGCGTGCGGCCCGCGTGGTCGACTGGTAGCGGTAGTAAGACGCCTTGCAGGGATCGTCGCGTTCGCTCCAGCGCGTGTCGCCGTCGTAGTCGCCCCCGTACTCATAATTCTCGTTGTCGTAGTAATCCCAGTTCGAGCCTTGCGCGCTGTCACCGTCTTCCTGATCAGCCGGTTCGGGATCGTCCAGCTCTGCGTTCTCATCGCCACCCGGGCAATCCCAGACGGCATCCTTGGGCGCAATCGCCAGCGAAATGTGGAACAGCGCGCCTGGATGTTTGGCCGTGAGCTCCGTGACGTCGAGGTTGTAGCGCGTCCAGCGACCCTTGACCTGCGAGGTGAGCGGGATGGTCTTGCGCCACAACACGCGGCCGACGCGTCCCAGCTCGCTGGTGCCCGACAGCGGGTTCACCTGCAGGAATTGCGGGATGTTCGTCTCGAACACCTGGAGTGCCGTCACGCACACCGCGCGCGCGCTCACCGCCTCGAAAGGCACCGACAACGTTTTCGCATCCGGCAGGATCACGCCCTGGCCCACGAAGCGCACCTGCGGTTTCGTGTTCGTGAATTCCACTTCGAAAGTGCGCTCGCCCGAGAGAGAAACCGACGCGCGGCTGCGCAGCGGCTCTTCCAGCGTCACCGTGACCTTGCCGACAACGGCTTCGGCCATGTACAGCGACAGCACATTGTTCTGGATGCCCGTCGTGAACTGGCCTTCCGACACACGGACCAGGCCCTTCAGGTCCTGCCGCGTGTCGATCGCCGCCGAGAAGTGCAACTGGATCACCCGTTGTTCGCCGACTTCCGTCGCATCAGCCTGGGTAACCGCGAACGCATCGAGCGCCGGAATGCGCATGCTCTTCTCTTCCTTGCGGTCGATGCCGAGCGGCGCGCCGTCCCAATGCAGCGTGAGCGTCTGTTCGTCTTTCTTGCGCAGGATGTTCGGGACCACGAAGCCGTAGGCGCGGTCGCCGCCCGTCCAGGTGATCGCGATCGGCTTGCCGTCGAGTGTCGCGGTCAGGATCTTCTCGAGCTTTTCGCGCGGCTCCGAGTCCGAAGTCGCGATCGAGCCCGCGAGGTTCATGAGCTCGTCCTTGTCGTATTCCACGTTCAGTGCGCTGGCGTTGACCGCGAAGTTCACTTCCAGCGTCTTGACCCTGAACTCGAATGGCTTGGTGCCCGCGGGAACTCCCGCCAGGCCGTCGCCCTTGACCGATATGCGGTACTCCGTATCCGGTGCGAACTGTGTTTCCGGCCGCAGCACGATTTCGCGCCGGCTGGCGAACGTGGCATGCGCGAAATCGTCGGGCTCGATCGACACATTGGCCGTGGCGTCCGTTCCCACGCGCTCCGCCGGCACCACGTCGTTGATGAACAGCACGCGGATCGGCGCGTGGCGCGACATCGCGCCATTCGAATGCATGCTGATGGAGCCGACCCACGAGGGATCCGGCGCCGCGATACGGGGTTTGTCGGTGTGGCCCGAGTCGCTGCTGCAGCCGGCGGACACGCAAAGGACCGCCGAGGCGACCAGGGCGGTGAGGAAGGGGCGGATCATGGAGGCTCCGGAAGAAGCGAGGGGGTTCGTCAGGTTCAGTTGAACGCGGGAAGCAGGCAAACGCGTGTGGCAATTGTGGCAAATAGAGGCTCGTGCCGCGTCAGCTAATATCCCGCCCATGAATTTTCTGATTCTCGTCAGCATTGGCATCGCGGGCTTCGCCGCGATCAGCGCGCTGCTGCTCTTTTTCACTTACGCGGCTTACATCCGTGTCCCGGGCAAATCCGCTTTCTCGGTTTTTTCCTGTGCGGCGCTGGTCGCGTGCCTGGCCACGCTCGAGATCGGCCACTTCCTTTATTTCCTGGGCGGCGCCGAGCCGCTCACCGGCTTGCACTACCGCGTCGCGCTCTTCCTCGTACCGTCGTCGTTCTACTTCTTCGGTCGCTGGGCGATCCTGCCGCGCGAGCCGTTCAGGCCCGTTCTCCTCGTCCACCTGCTGCCCATCCTTCCGCTGTTCGCGGTGCCGCTGCACGTGGCGCTGCCGGTTCTCTTCATGTTTGGCGCGGCATATTCACTGTGGCTCGGGCGCCTGGTGCACGGTCTGCGCGACCAGCGCAAACAATTCCGCTTCGAGTTCTTCTACTTCATCGTGATGTCGGTGTTGGGCATTGCGGTGCTGGGCCTGGGCTTCGCGATCCCGTACGTCGATGACCGCTACTTCTATCTGTTCTACAACGCGGCGGTGGCACTCGGCGTGGCGATCATGCTCGTGGCGCTGGTCGCCAATCCGGATCTCATCGGGGATCTCTCCGAGGCAGCGCGCGTGAAGTACGGTGCGTCGACGCTGCGTGACGTCGATGTCGACGGCGCCCTGCAAAAGCTCGAACAGTTGATGACGAAAGGGAAGGCTTACCAGAACGAAGGCTTGAGCCTCTCGTCGCTGGCAGCCGAGGCGGGGCTGTCGGGCCACCAGCTCTCGGAGCTCATCAACTCGCGCCTGGGGTTGGGCTTCTCCCGCTACGTCCGTGAGCGCCGCGTGGAAGCGGCCAAGGCGCTGCTGGTGAATGCGCCGTCGCAGTCCATCCTCTCGATCAGCATGGACACCGGGTTCCGATCGCAGTCGGCGTTCTACGCGGCGTTCAAGGAGCTCACGGGCCAGTCGCCCGGTGACTTCCGCGAGGCCAGGCTCGCGAAAGATCAATCCGGAAATCCTACTCGCCGGCCGCTTTCGCCTGGTTGATCCACACGCCTTCGGCGAGCGTGGTGGCGAACGCCGCGCCGACGATGCCGGCATCGGCGCGCAGCGCACCCAGCTTGATCTTGCTCGGCACGCGCAGGTCGTCGCAGAGATTCGGATGGTCGGCGGTGATGCCGCCGCACAGCACGATGAGGTCGGGCCAGAGCAATGCGTGCATGCGGTTCAGCACGTAGTTGAGTTCGGTCACGTACGCGCCCCACTCGAGCTTGCGTTCGATCCGCGCGCGGCCGGAAGCGCGGGCCTCCGCTTCCATTCCGTCGAATTCCATATGGCCGAACTCGGTGTTAGGCACGAGCTTGCCGTCGAGGAACAATGCGCTGCCGATGCCGGTGCCGAGGCTCAATACGAGAACGGTGCCGCAGACGTCGCGCGCGGCGCCAAAGTGCACTTCGGCAAGACCTGCCGCATCGGCATCATTGATGGCGACCACTTTGCGCTTGAGCTTGGCGGCAGCGGGTTCGGTGAGCGGCTGGCCGATCCAGGACTTGGCGACGTTGGCGGCGGAGAAAACGGTTCCACCGACGACGACGCCGGGAAAGGTGACGCCGGCGGCGAGTTGCGCGGTGCCTTCAGGCACGGCCGCGACCATGGCGTGCAACATTTCGCTGACTGCGGACATGGCCGGCGAGGGCACCGAGTGGCGTTCACCGATCAGGCAGCCCCGGACCAGGTCAACCACGGCCGCCTTGATCGACGAGCCCCCGATATCAATACCAATTGCTTGTCGGTGCATTCCGCGTTAACTCGAAGCCATTGTGGTGCAGTGCGAAGAATCTGGACCCGGTCACGTTGAGTTACTGTGCCCATCCCCGCGGGGTGCATATGATACCGACACAACGGCTCCGACATGGCTTTTGCGTGCAATGTCGGGGCGTCAAGAAAAATGTCCTGAAATGTCTCGAAGCTCAAGTGAAAGGTAGTTCGAGTGCAGAATGAGCCGATGCTGACATCCGGCGCGATCCTCAGGCGTGGGTCGCTGCGCGCCGCGATTTACGACCGCCTGACGCGCTCGCTGGGCAAAGAGCCCGAAACCGCGACGCCGCGTGACATATACGATGCGTTATCGCTCGCCGTGCGAGAGGAATTGTCCGCTCGTTGGCTTGCGACTCAGCGGCGCGTCGCGCGCGCTCGCGTCAAACGCCTCTGCTACCTGTCGGTGGAATTCTTACCTGGTCGCTCCCTGGTCAACGCCCTCTCCAGCCTCGATTCGGAACTGATCGACGAGGCGCGTACCGCGGTGGCCAGCATGGGCCACGACCTCGACGCCGTGATTGCGCTCGAGGTGGATCCGGGTCTCGGCAACGGCGGTCTCGGCCGGCTCGCGGCGTGTTTCCTCGATTCCCTGGCCACGTTGCAGTACCCGGCCACGGGTTACGGCATCCGCTACGACTACGGCATCTTCACCCAATCCATCGACAACGACGGCGCGCAGCGCGAATCCGCCAGCACCTGGTTGCGATTGCACAACGTCTGGGAAACTCCGCGATCGGACGCGCGTTACATCGTGCGCTTCGGCGGCCGCGTGCTCATCACGCACGATGTCGGCGGCGTGCAGCGTTCGCGCTGGGTCGAAACCCAGGACATCCTCGCCGTCGGTTTCGATCAGCTGGTGCCCGGCAATCGCAGCCCGACGGTGAATCACCTGCGCCTGTGGTCGGGCCGTGCGCTGCAGCCGTTTCACATCGAGGACTTCAACGCCGGCAACTATCCGGCCGCGGTCGAGGACCAGGTCGACGCGAAGAATCTGTCGCGCGTGCTGTACCCGGACGACTCCACGCCGCAGGGCAAGGAGCTGCGCTTCAAACAGCAGTACTTCTTCGTCAGCGCCAGCATCCAGGACATCCTCGCCACGCATCTGGCGGAGGAACGCGCACTCGAAGACCTGCCGAGTGCGTTGGCCGTGCAGATGAACGACACGCATCCGACGTTGGCGATTCCCGAGCTCATGCGGCTGCTCGTGGACCAGTACGACATGCCCTGGGCCGATGCCTGGAACATCTGCCGCCAGGTGTTCGGCTACACCAATCACACGCTGATGCCCGAGGCGCTGGAAACCTGGCCGGTGAATTTCTTCGAGCGCCTGCTGCCTCGCCACCTCGAGATCGTCTACCGCATCAACGAAGAGTTCCTGTTAGAGGTCGAAAAGCGCTTCAAGGGCGACGGCGCCGCCAAGACCACGCTGTCCATCATTGCCGAGAACCATGGACGGCGCGTACGCATGTCGCACCTGGCTGTGGTCGGCAGCCACAAGGTGAACGGCGTCGCCAAGCTGCATTCCGATCTCATGAAGAAGACTATCTTCTCGGGATTCGCGCAGATGTTTCCCGAGCGCTTCACCAATGTGACCAACGGCATCACCGTGCGTCGCTGGCTGAAGCAGTCGAATCCGCTGTTGTCGCGGCTGCTCACGGAAAAGCTGGGCAGCGCCTGGGAGAACGACCTCGAGGAAATCGAGCGCCTGCGCTGGGCGGCGGACGATCCGCGATTCCGGCAGCAGTTCCGCGAGATCAAGCGCGCCAACAAGATCGCGCTGGCGATAGAGATCGATCGCCGCACGGGCATCGACGTCAGCGTCGACTCCCTGTTCGACGTGCACGTGAAGCGCATCCACGAGTACAAGCGCCAGCTGCTCAACATCCTCTACGTGATCACGCGCTACAACCGCATCAAAGCCAGGCCGGATGAGCACTGGGTGCCGCGCACCGTGATGTTCGCCGGCAAGGCGGCGCCAGGTTATGTCCTGGCGAAAGCCATCATCCGGCTCATTAATAATGTGTCGACCACGATCAACCAGGATCCGGTCACGTTGACGAAGCTCAAGTGCGTGTTCCTGCCGGACTACGATGTGTCGCTGGCGCAGACCATCATGCCGGCCGCGGATCTGTCGCAGCAGATCTCCACCGCCGGCATGGAAGCCTCGGGCACCGGCAACATGAAGCTGGCACTCAACGGTGCGCTGACCATCGGTACGCTCGACGGCGCGAACATCGAGATCCGCGATTCGGTGGGTCCTGACAACATCTTCATCTTCGGCATGACCGCGGACGAGGCTTCGCAACGCCAGGCCAACGGCTATCGGCCGCGCGAGATCGTGGCGGCCAATCCCGAGTTGGCGGCGACCCTCGACATGATCCGCGCGGGCGCCTTCAGTCGTGGCAGCCCGGATGATGCGCGGCTGCTCGTGGATCGCCTGACCTCCGATGGTGAACCGTTCCTCGTGCTCGCCGACTTCGCGACCTACTGTGAGGCACAGGATCGTGTCGATGCACTGTATCGGCAACCCGAGGAGTGGAGCCGTCGCGCGGTGCTCAACACCGTCGGCATGGGCCCGTTTTCCAGCGACCGCAGCGTGCGCGAATATGCGGAACGCATCTGGAACATCCGATCGGTGATTTAATGGGGACATTCCTCGTTTCCTAGCAAACGGGGACGCACCTCAAAGGGACTCATGGCCGCCGTCACCGGAAAATTGAAGAAAGACGAAATCAACGCCCTCGTGAATGTGACTCACCACGAGCCGCGTTCGCTGCTGGGCTACCACGAATATCCGCAGGGCAAGGGCACACCACTGTGTGTCGTGCGCGTGCTCGAGCCGGGCGCCGAGGTCATCGAGGTGTTCTGGGAAGACACGCCGAACGAGCTGCATCCACTCAGGAAGATCCACGACGCCGGGTTGTTCGAAGGCAGCATTCCGCAGCGCCGCCCGGTCGTGCCGTACCGGCTGCGCGTGCGCTTCCCGTTCGATCACGTAGTCGTCAAGCACGACACCTATTTCTTCTCGCACGAGCTCTCGGAGTTCGATCTCTATCTATTCGGTGAAGGCCGGCACTACGGCATCTACAACAAGTTCGGCGCGCATCCGCGCGTGCGCGACGGTGTCGCCGGCACGCACTTCGCCGTCTGGGCGCCGAATGCAAGGCGCGTGAGCGTGGTGGGCAGCTTCAACGGCTGGGATGGCCGCAAGCACGCCATGCAGGCGCGCGGTGGTTCGGGAGTCTGGGAGCTGTTCATCCCCGGCGTCACCGAAGGCGCCGAATACAAGTACGAGATCCGCACGCAGCGCGATTCGCTGTTGCTCAAGTCCGACCCGTTCGGCTTCTTCATGCAGAAGCGGCCCGAGACCGCCTCCGTCGTCGCTTCGCTCGATGGCTACGAATGGCACGACGCCGACTGGCTGCGCGATCGCGCGCACAAGGACTGGCGGCGCTCGCCGATCAATGTCTACGAAGTGCATCTCTCCAGCTGGCAGCACTCCTGGGATCGCCAGCCGCCATTCTTCACGTGGGCGGACGCCATCGAGCGGCTCATTCCGTACGTCGTCGAAATGGGCTACACGCACATCGAGCTCATGGGCGTCGCCGAACATCCTTTCGATGGTTCGTGGGGCTACCAGGTGGTCGGTTACTACGCGCCGACCTCGCGCTACGGCACGCCGAAGGAGTTCATGGCGTTCGTCGACCAATGCCACCAGGCCGGCATTGGCGTGATCCTCGACTGGGTGCCCGCGCACTTCCCGAAGGACGCGCATGGCCTCGCGGAATTCGACGGGTCAGCGCTGTATGAGCACGCCGATCCGCGGCTCGGTGAACACAGCGACTGGGGCACGAAGATCTTCAACTACGGCCGCCACGAGGTGAAGAACTTCCTGGTCGCGAACGCGCTGTTCTGGATGGAGCGCTATCACATCGACGGGCTGCGCGTGGACGCGGTGGCCTCGATGCTGTACCTCGACTACAGCCGCAAGGCGGGCGAGTGGCTGCCTAACAAGTACGGCGGCCGCGAGAATCTCGAGGCGCTGGAATTCCTGCGCGAGTTCAACACCGTGGCGCATCGCGAGCATCCGGGTGTGCTGACGATCGCCGAAGAATCCACGGCCTTTCCGGGCGTGACGCGGCCCGTGCACCTGGGCGGCGTGGGCTTCTCGTTCAAGTGGAACATGGGATGGATGAACGACACCCTGCATTACTTCGAGAAGGACCCGGTCTACCGCCGCCACGAGCACAACAAGATCACGTTCTCTTTCATGTATGCGTGGAGCGAGAACTTCTTCCTGCCGATCTCGCACGACGAAGTGGTGCACGGCAAGAAATCCCTGCTCGACAAGATGCCCGGCGACGAATGGCAGAAGCGGGCCAACTATCGCCTGTTCATGTCGTACATGACCGCGCATCCCGGCAAGAAGCTCATGTTCATGGGCTCGGAATTCGGGCAGTGGCACGAGTGGCGCGAACAAGAACAGCTCGACTGGCCGCTGCTGCAGAACTCCGCGCATCGCGGCCTCAAGGATCTCAATCGCGACCTCGCGAAGTTCTATCGAACCCATCCCCAACTCCATGCCAGCGACTGCGACGCCGGCGGTTTTCGCTGGAGCGACCTGCACAATGCCGACGAGAGCGTGTTTGCCTTCCTGCGCCAGGAGCAGGGCCACGCGCCCATCGTCTGCGTGTTCAACGCCACGCCCGTGCCGCGCGACGACTACTGGTTAGGCGTTCCCGATGCCGGCCTCTACGAAGTGTTGTTCGACTCGGACAACGTGGGGTACGGAGGTTCGGGGTTCTCGACCGTCACGGGCTACGTGGCCTTCGAGCACGTGGTGCACGGTTTTCCGCATGCGCTGCGAATCCGGCTCCCGCCGTTGGGCGCGGTGTTCCTGAGACGCAACAGCGCATGAAGGCTGGCGGATGAAAGAAGGGTCGCCCGACATCCTCGGAGCCACATTTACCGGCGAAGGCGTGAATTTTGCGGTGCGCTCGCGCGCCGCGACGCGCGTGGACGTATGCCTGTACGACTCGACCGGGACTCGCGAAACGGCTCGCCTCACCCTGCCCGGGCACACCGGCGCGGTGTATCACGGCTTCGTCGAACGGGAGCTGGCGCGTGTCGGCACGCTGTACGGCATCCGCGTGCACGGCGTGTATGACACGCGCGAGGGCTATCGATTCAACGCCCACAAACTGCTGATCGACCCGTGGGCGCGCGACATCGTCGGCGACGTGAAGTGGCATCCGTCCATCCTCGGTTACGACTCGACGGACGCCGACGGCACGCGGCCGAGCCTCGTCGACAGCGCGCCGGCCATGCCGCGTTGCCGCGTCATCGATGGCGCCTTCGACTGGGAAGAGGACCGGGCGCCCGCGGTGCCGTGGCGCGACAGCCTGATCTACGAACTGCACGTCAAGGGCTTCACGCAGCTGCATCCGGACGTGCCGCCGGAATGGCGCGGCAAGTATCTCGCGCTCACCGTGCCGGCCGTGCTCGAGCATCTGAAGGCGCTGCGCATCACCGCGGTCGAGCTCATGCCGGTGCACGCGTTCACCAGCGAGGGCTTCCTGCACGAGCGTGGCCTCACTAACTACTGGGGCTACAACACCGTGTCGTGGTTCGCGCCCACGCGCCGCTACGCGGTGAATGACCCGGTGGTCGAGCTCAAGCAGGCGGTCAAGGCGCTGCACAAGGCGGGCATCGAGGTGATCCTCGACGTGGTGTACAACCACACCGCCGAAGGCAACCAGCTGGGCCCGACGCTCAATTTCCGCGGCATCGACAATCGCGCGTATTACTTTCACCGCGCCAACGACCGCCGGTTCTACGACGACGTCACCGGCGTCGGCAACACCGTCGCCTGCGATCACCCGATCGTCCAGGCCGATATCCTGGCTTCGCTGCGCTATTTCGCGGAGGAATTCCGCATCGATGGTTTTCGCTTCGATCTCGCCACGGTTCTCGGGCGTGACCGGTCGGGCTTCAATTCCAATTCGCCATTCTTTTCGATGCTGGCTGCCGACCCGGTGCTGGCCTACGTGAAACTCATCGCCGAACCCTGGGATGTGGGCCTAGGCGGCTACCAGCTCGGAAATTTTCCGGCGGGGTGGAGCGAGTGGAACGATCGCTATCGCGACACCATGCGATCTTTCTGGCACGGCGGCCGGCGCATGCTGGGCGGCTACGCGGAACGCTTCGCCGGTTCGTCGGACCTGTTCCGGCGCAATGGCCGCAAGCCGACGGCCAGCATCAACTTCGTTGCCGCGCATGATGGGTTCACGTTGCGCGACACCGTGTCGTACAACGACAAGCACAACGAGGCCAATCTCGAGGAGAACCGCGACGGGCATTCGAACAATCACAGCTGGAACTGCGGCGTCGAAGGCCCCACCGACGACGTGCACGTCATCGCGGTGCGCCGCCGGCAAGTCCGCAACATGCTGACCACGCTGTTCTTCTCACAGGGCGTGCCCATGCTGCTGGCGGGCGATGAGCTGTATCGCACGCAGAACGGCAACAACAACGCCTACTGCCAGGACAACGAGATCAGCTGGGTGGATTGGGAAGGGCTCAAGTCCGACGATTCGCTGCTGCAATTCGTGCGCGCACTGTCCGCGCTGCGGCGCGCGCGCCCCGAGCTGCGACGCGACACGTTTCTCAAGGGCGCGCTGCAGGCCAGTCACTCACGCGACATCTGCTGGTGGCATCCCTCCGGTCACGAGATGGCCGACCAGGAATGGAACAACCCGGACCAGCGTTGTCTCGGCGTGGGCCTCGGCGGTACCGCCTCGTCACCCGATCTCATGCTCCTGCTCAACCCCACGGAAGCCGAATGCGAGTTCCTGTTGCCGGCGAATGCCGGCGGCCACTGGGACGTGGTGCTCGACACGGCGCATCCGGTCGGCGTGTTGACGGGGTTCCAGTTGCCCGCCGGCCCCGTGAAAGTCGGCGCCTATCAAACCCTGGCGTTGCAGCGTGTCACCTGACGAACTGACCCCGCTCGTGGAGCGGCTGGCGCGCGCGCGTGGCATCGGCGACGCCTATTACTCGTACAAGGGCGAGCTCAAGCATTTCACGCTGACCACCAAGGCGGCGATCCTGCGCGCGATGCATTGCCGCCTCGACGATGTCGCGGCGCTGAACGAGCAGATCCGCGAGTCCGAGGCGGCGCACCCGGTGGGTTTGTTAGGCGACGTGGTGGTGCTGCGCAGCGGCGCGCGCGCCGCGCGCATCAATACGCCGGCCATCGAGACGAATGCGCTGCTCAACTGGACGGTGAAGTTCGAAGGGGGTGGCGGCACCCGGTCCGGCGAGGTGCGCGCCTGGGATCTGCCCGAGCGCGGGTCGCACCAGCAGGATGGCAAGTGGTACATGCTTCGCGATCTGCCGTTACCCGCGGATCTGCCCACGGGCTATCACCGGCTCGAGATCGACCTCGAATTCACGGGCCGGGAAAGTTGCCCGCTCATCGTCGCGCCCGATCGATGCCGCGAACCCGCCGACCTCGCCGCCGGTGGCAAGCTCTGGGGCGTGGCCGTGCAGCTCTATGCACTGCGTTCGGAGAACAACTGGGGCATCGGCGATTTTTCCGACCTCGCGGAATTGTTGCGCCTGGCCGCAGCGGCCGGTGCTGGCTTCATCGGCATCAGCCCCGTGCACGCGCTGTTCCCGTCCGATCCCACGCTGTTTTCGCCGTACTCGGCCTCCAGCCGCCATGCGCTGAACATCATGTTCATCGATGTGGCCACGGTGCTCGACGTGCAGGGCTCACGCCGTGCCCAGGCCATCATGGCGGATCCCGGGTTTCGGGCGCGGCTCAGCCAGGGGC
>Ga0193753_10001807_pt1 | contig 17774 bp, 16 predicted proteins | sample H1c2metaG_FD_144925 | JGI IMG/M metagenome (GOLD analysis project Ga0193753, IMG submission 144925) | Soil microbial communities from a riparian zone of the East river system, Colorado, United States - H1c2 | ecosystem: Environmental > Terrestrial > Soil > Riparian zone | place: USA: East...
GGCACGGACTTCTACATGTTCAACAGCTACGAGGCCGGGCGCGAGGACACGGTGACGCTCGTCGCCGACTACCTGCCGCTGCAGGATCCGTACGGCGGGCCCAACGACTTCCACCTGGACACCGGCGCGCGCTACGAGATCCACGTCGACAACGACGGCGACGCGGTGCAGGACATCTCCTTCCGCTTCACCTTCTTCGACAGCCTCAAGGACATCGCGCTGCTCGTCGGCCCGCCGGGCGCGGAGAAGTCCGTCTCCATCCCGATCGTGCAGGCCGGCCCGGTGAGCCTGGCGGACAGCAGCGCGCAGAACGTGTCCGCGTTCTTCGCGCTCGACGTGGTGTACCGCGTGACAACCACGAGGTGGCCGTCCCCGTGCTGGACGCGCTCACGGGCGAGACGCGCTTCGCGCAGCCGCTCGACAACATCGGCTCGAAGACCATCGCGGACTATGCGGGCTACGCGAAGGGCTTCGTGCACGAGGTGCTGCTTCCGGGAGGCGTGCCGGCGCGCGTCTTCGTGGGGCAGCGCAAGGATCCGTTCGTGGTGAACCTCGGGCCCACCTTCGACCTCGTCAACCTCGATCCGCTCGGTCCCGTGGACGGCGGCCACGACGACCTCGACGACAAGAACGTCACCGCGCTGGAGCTCGAGATCCCCAGGTCCTTCCTCGTCGCGGCCAACCCCGTGCTGGGTGCGTGGACCACCGCGAGCCTGCGTCGCGTCACGCAGCTGGCCAAGGCGCCGAGCTTCGACACGCCCACGCTGGACCAGGGCCGCTTCATGCAGGTGTCGCGCCTCGGGAGCCCGCTCGTGAACGAGCTCGTCATCGGCATCAAGGACAAGAACCTCTTCAACGCGAGCGAGCCGAAGGACGACGGCCAGTTCCTCGACTACGTCACCAACCCCACGCTGCCGGAGCTCGTGCAGGCGCTGTTCGGCGTGCAGGCGCCCGACCTCTTTCCCCGCGCGGACCTCGTGCAGGCCTTCCTCACGGGCGTGCCGGGCCTCAACGCCAACGGCGCGACGGGCGAGATGCTGCGCCTGAACACCACGACGCCCGCCGTCCCCGCCGCGCAGCAGAACGCGCTGGGCGTGATCGGCGGCGACGTCGCGGGCTTCCCCAACGGCCGCCGCCCCGGTGATGACGTCGTGGACATCGCGCTGCGCGTCGTGATGGGCGCGCTGCTCGATCCGACGGTGGCGCCCGACGGCCAGCTCCCCTACACGGACGGCGCGAAGATCGATGCGTCCTTCTTCGACGGCGCCTTCCCGTACCTGCGCACGCCGATCCCGGGCGCCTGATGTCCAGCTCTCCTCCGACCGGCCGCGCGCGCCGCGGCACGCATCGGCGTGCCGCGGCGCGCGTCGTTCTCGCGCTCTGCGCGCTGGCTGCGGCGCCCGCGGCCGCGCACGACTTCTGGGTCGTGCCTGCGCGCTACCAGCCCCGCAGCGGCGAGCTGCTCGAGGTGCGCCTGTGCGTCGGCGACCGCGCGCGCGCGGACCCGGTGGCCCGCAACGAAGCGCGCCTGGTGCGCTTCGTGCTCGTGGATGCGGCACAGTCCGGGACCGCGCCGGGGACCGGGACCGCGATCGTCGGGCGAGACGGCGCGCTGCCCGCCGGCCTGGTGCGCCTCGCGCACGGCGGCGCGCAGGTCATCGGCTTCCGCAGCAATCGCGCGTACCTGGAGCTGGAGCCCGCGAAGTTCGAGGCCTACCTGCGCGAGGAGGGACTGGACGCCGCGCTCGCCGCGCGCGCCGCTGCGGGCGCCGGCCAGGCGCGCAGCCGCGAGGTCTACTCGCGCTGCGCGAAGGCCCTGATCCACGTGGCCGGAGCCAGGGACGCCGACGGTCCCGGCGACTCGCCCGGTGGCCCGGTGCGCCCGGTGCGCCCGGTGCGCCCGGTGCGCCCGGTGCGCCCGGTGCGCCGGGTGCGCCGGCCGCGCCCGACCGCGAGCTCGGCTTCACGCTCGAGCTGGTCGCCGAGTCCGATCCGTACTCGCTGGCGAGCGCCGGGCCCGACGGGCGCGTGACGCTGGCGCCGTTCCGCGTGCGCCTGCTCCACGAGGGCCGACCGCTCCCGGGCGCGCTGGTGAAGGCCTCGCTGTTCGTCGCGCAGCCTGCCGAGGGTGCCGCGTCCGGTGCGCCCGCCGCGGCGGCGGGCGCAGGCCCCGCAACGTCCTCTTCTCCCGCCGCGCCGAGCACGGCACCGGCGCTGCCCTTCGGCGCGCCGGCGGGCATCGGCCTGGCCGCGCGCACCGATGCCGAGGGCCGCGCCGTCTTCGCGCTGCCGCGCCCGGGCACCTGGCTCCTCACCTCGGTGCACATGCTGCCCGCCGCGCCGGGCACGCACCCCGACGTGCCGCCCTCTCCGACCGCCACCGACGAGGCCGCGCCTGCCGCACCGCTCGCCCGCGCGGAGCGCGGCGCGGCCGCGCTGCCGACGGCGGACTGGGAGAGCCTGTGGGCCTCGCTCAGCTTCGAGGTGCCGGCGCCGCGCTAGCCCGCACGCCCGCGACGTTCTGCTGCGCTGCGCCGACTCCGCGTGTCGGCGTGTCGGCGTGCCTGCGCGCGGCTCTCAGCGCGCAGCGCGCGGTGCGCGGGGCGCTCCGATCAGGCCGGCAGCAGCGTGTCGTGCAGCGAGGAGACGAGGAGCAGGATGCAGCCGCCGTCGGTGACCTGCACCGGGTGGATGCTGCCGGGCTCGGCACGCTGGTAGTCGCCCTCGCGCAGGTGCTCGGTGCCGGTGCGCAGGTCGCCGCAGAGCACGAAGCACTCCTCGGCCGTCGCGTGCACGTGAGCCGGGTAGCCGGAGCCCGCCGCCATGCGGACGAGCATCGTCACGCGGTCGTGTGCCGCGTCCACGAAGAGCTTGCGCGCCTCGATGCCCGCGACCGCGGTGGGCTCCCAGTCCGTGTCGCCGGCGCCGACGTACGCGAAAGGCTGCGCGCCGGCCGCATCGGGGGCCCAGCGCTTCCAGGCCTGCGTCTCGCGCAGCGCGGCGGCGCGCGGCGCAGAAGACCCGGCGCGCGCCGCGCCGTTGAGGTGCGTGCCGGGCGCGCCGCCGGGCGGCACCGGCTCGTGCAGCCGCGCGGCGACGCGCTGCCAGAGGTTCTCGGGCGGCGCGACCTCCGGCGCGAGGAGCGCGAGCTCCGCCACCACCGTCTTGAGGGACAGGTACTCCACGCGGCAGGGAGGGCACTGGCGCGCGTGCTCCTCGAAGGCCTGCGCCTCGGCCGGCGGCAGCGCGCCCAGCGCGGCCAGAGCGGCCTGGTCGCGGGCGTCCTCGTCGAGCTCTTCGTGGCGCGTCATGACATTCCTTCGGTGGAGCGGGCCAGCGATTGTCGCAGGCTGGCCAGCCCGGTGCGGATGCGGGTCTTCACGGTGCCGAGCGGCTGTTCCAGCAGCGCGGCGACCTCCGTGTGCGTGAGGCCGCCGAAGAAGGCGGCCTCGATGGCGCGGCGTTGCTCGCCCGGCAGGGCCGTGACGGCGTGGCGCACGCGGGCCGCGCGCTCGCTGCCGATGCTGCGATCCAGCGGATCGGGCTGCGGATCCAGCGGTTCCTCCTCGCGCGCGTCGAGCGGGCTCTCGCGTCTGGCGCGGCGCGCGCGGGCCCGGTAGGCGTCGATCGCGCGCGTGCGCGCGAGCATCGTGAGCCACGCGAGCACCGGCGCCTGGGCGGCGTCGTAGCGGGAGGCCTGGCGCCACACCTGCATGTAGACCTCGAGCAGGGCGTCCTCGGCGGCGGCCTGCGCGCCGAGCACGTGCAGCACGAGGCCGTGCAGGCGGCGGCTCGTGACCTCGTACAGCTCGCGCATCGCGGTCTCGTCCGCGCGCCCGATCCGTGCGATCAGCGCGGCGAGGCGGGTCTCGTCCGGGCCGTCTGCACCGTCCAGGCGGGAGGAAGGCCCCGGGACCGAGGCCGTGGCCCGCGAGTCATCCATCGGCGGCGATTCGCGGGCGGCAGCCATCACTGTCCACCATACGCCACGCGCGGGGAGCGCGGATGTGAGCGGAGGTCGTCGAGGGCTCAGCCGGCTCCGCCGAGGAGCGCCCAGACGATGCAGACCACCACCACGATCCCGAGGCCGAGCGCGAGGAAGCCGAAGATGCGGAAGACCCGCTCCAGCTCGGCCGGGAACGGACCCGTCAGGTGCTTCTGCAGCTCGCCGGAGGCCTCCAGCCGCTCGTACTCCAGCGCCTTCTCGTGCCGCAGCTCCTCGAGCGGCATCCGGCCCGTGAACATGACCATGTCCATGGGCCACTTGTCGGGCCGCAGGTGCGAGTTGAAGAAGTGGATCGTGAAGATGAACACGACCGCGAGGAGCGCCTCGTCGCTGTGGATGATCGTCGCGACGTTGAGGAACCAGCCCGGCACCAGGTGCGTCGCGGCCTCCGGGAACCAGAGCATCAGCCCCGTCACGCCGATCACCGCGACGCCCCAGAACACCGCGGAGTAGTCGAACTTCTCCCAGTAGGTGTAGCGCTCGAAGCGCGGCCGCGGACCGCGGCCGAGGAACCAGCGCACGGCGGCGCGCAGATCGTTCCAGTCGCGCCGGCAGAACATGAGCGTGTCCGGCCCGGTCAGCAGCTGCTTCCAGGTGCGCTTCTCGCGGCGGCGGCGGCCCAGCACCGACACCACGTGGCAGATGAAGATGACCACGAGCGCGATCGCGCCGACGCGGTGCAGCACGCGCATGGCATCCGGCCCGCCGAGCAGACGCGCCACCGTCGTGGCCCAGCGCGCCGAGGAGAACTTCAGCGCCATGCCGGTGATCGCGAGATCGAAGAACGCCAGCAGCATGACCATGTGCTGGATGCGCTGCTCGCGCGTGAAGCGCCGGAAGAACCAGCCCTCGCGCGTGGAGCGCAGGGCCGCCTTGCGCGGCTGCCATTCCCCGCGCGTGAGCAGCAGCCGCACGAGCCAGGCGGCGCTGTGCGCCAGCGCGACGACGAGCGTGCCGACGAGCAGCGTCGTCATCGCCCAGAACGTCCAGAACAGCCACGGGTAGCGCTGCGGATCGTGGGCCGTCGCGTGCGGGAGATAGCTCGTGAAGCCCGGATGCGCCTGCTCGTGGCACTTGGAACACGTGGCGACGAGGTTCGCGCGGCCCACCGACGAACCGAGGTCGGAGGCCGGCAGGATCGCGTGCGTTCCGTGGCAATCGAAGCACTTGGCCGCGACGGAGGAGCCGAGCAGCGTGGCCTTGCCGTGCATCGTCTCGTGGAACGTCTCCGCCTGCTCCGCGTGGCACCCGCCGCAGCTCTCCGTCACCTGCCGGCGGAAGTCCGGCCCGCCAACGCGGCCGATCGCGTGCGCGGTGTGGCAGTCGTTGCAGGTAGGGAGCGACGCGTCCTTGCCCGCGACGCCACGCGCGTGCACGCCCGTGGCGAACGAGGCCTCGATGCCCTGGTGGCACGTGCCGCAGGTGGCGGCGACGTGCTCCGGCGAGACGGACGAGCGCGGGTCCGACGGCGGCTGCATCGAGTGCGCGGTGTGGCAGCTCACGCAGGTCGCCGCCACGACGAGGCCCGAGTCGCGCAGCGCCTTGCCGTGAATGCTCTCGCCGTACGCGCCGGCGACATCGGGGCTCCCCGCGGTGCGGTCGCGCGGAGCGCCGGCGGCGGCCGGGATCAGCGCTGCCGCCGCGGCCGCCGCCGTCGCAGCGATGCGCCGCGCGGCCTTCTCCCCCTCGCGGTGGCAGGTCCCGCACAGCTCCGGGATGTTGCGGACGAACAGCGGCGAGTCGGGATCCGTGTGCGGCGCCGCCGCATGGACGTCGTGGCAGTCGGTGCAGCGCGGCGCATCGGGGTCGTTCTTCGCGGACAGCGTGCCGTGGATACTGGCCTGGTACTCGCCGGCCACGGCGGCATGGCAGCCGGCGCAGTTCACCGCGTGCGTGGCCGCCTCGCAGGGCCGCGTCGCCGAGACGTGGACGTCCACGTGGCACTGGGCGCAGGACACGCCGGCGTGCATGCTGCGCTCGAAGGCCTTCGGCGCCACGTGCAGCGCGGGATCCGTGCCGACGCCCGCCCGGACGAGGTCCGTGCGCGCGTGGCAGGACATGCAGTCGGCGGTGGCGAGACCCTGCGGCTGCGCCGGTCTGGACGCGTGCGAGACGTGGCAGTCCGCGCAGGACGGCATGCTGCCGGGAGGCTGCGTCCACAGCTCCGGCGCGATGACCTTCGCGTGCACCTCGGGAAGCCGCGCATGGCAGGCGCCGCACGACTCGGCGACGTGGTCGCGATGCGTGCGGGACGCCGGCTCGCTCGCCGGCAGAATCTCGTGGCTGCCGTGGCACGAGGCGCAGGTTGCGGCCGTGGTCAGGCCCTTGCGCGCGCTTCCCGCGCCGTGGATGCGATCGCTGGCAGCGAAGGGCGTGGCCTCGCCCGCGTGGCACGCGGCGCACGAGACCGCGGCGACATCCGCCTTGTGCAGGCCGTCACTGCCCGCAAGATCCGTGTGGCACGCCACGCACTGCATCGGGCCATGGACCGAGGCATCGAACGTCGGCGCATCCACGAACATGGACGAGGTCGCGCCGTGCCGCGTGCCGGTGAGCTCCGGGTCCTCGTGGCAGCCGAGGCAATCGGCGTTCTCCTGCGCGCAGACCGGCCGCGCCGCGAGCGCGGCGATCACGAGCGCGCACAACCATGGCCAGGACGGCCTCACGGGCACCGTCCCTCGAGCGGGCGCGGGCGGCGCGCGGCCCGCGCGGGACATGGGCGGCTCACGGCTTGTCGCAAGGTGAGTCCGGCTCGCCGTGCGTGCACGTGTGGTCGTCGGCGTCCTTGCAGGTCAGCGCCAGCTCGGCCTTGCGCGCCTCGCTCATGGGGAGGCGCGGATCGAGGTGACGGATCTTCGGCTCGAACTTCCGGAAGCAGAAGAACTTGAAGTTCGGGCTCTCCTTGTTGTGGCAGGTGACGCACAGCGCCTGCTTCGGGTCGGCGACGATCTCGCCCTCGCCGATGACGGCCGCTTCGCCTTCCTTCGCCTTCGCGGCGGCCGCGAAGCGCGCCTTCATGTGCACCTCGCCGGGACCGTGGCAGGACTCGCACTGCACGCCGAGCTCGGGCTTGAAGCCCGAGGCCAGCTCCTCGGGCGCGACGCCGAACGCCGTCACGTGGCACTTGAGGCACTTCTCGCTCTTCTGCGGGTCGTCGACGCCGGCCTTTGCACCGGCCTCCTTCGCCTCGGGCGTGCCGAGCGTCTCGAAGGCCTTGGCGTGCTTCGACCCTTCCCACGCCGCGTACGAGTTGCCGGTCGCCTCGGCCTTGTGGCAGTTCTTGCACTTGGCCGCGCCGACGAACTTGTTGCCTGCCGCGACGGCGGCAGCCGGCCCCGACGCCGAGGCGCTGACGCCCATGCCCACGAGGAGGACGGTGCAGGCGACGACGAGCGTGCCGCCCCAGAAACCGGATGTGCGTACCAGGCGTTTCACGGCAGGACTCCTTGCATCGGCCCGGGAAGAAAGGCGCATGCCGCGCTCGCCTGGCCCCGGCGAGTGCGTGCGGACAGGGAGCGATGCCGCCATCCTCCCGCGGTGATCCGAAGACGCTGCTTCATGGTGCGCACGAGGGATCGCCTCCGCACGCGGATTCGCCGGCATCGGCGTCCGACGCGCCGACCGCCGCACGGGTGATGGCCTCCGCGGCCTCTGCGCGCGCGGCGGCATCGAGCGGCGGCCAGCGTTCCTCGTCGCCGCGCTGGCGCAGCAGCGCGCCGACCTCGGCGAGCAGCACCGCGTCGCTCTCCGCGGCGACGTCTCCGGCGAGGCGCTGGAGCTGCGCACCCGTGCCGCTTCCGGCGACGGCGAGTGCGGCGCGCCGGCGCAGCACCGCAGGCCAGCCGCGATCGGAGACGCCGTCCGCGAGCAGCGCCAGCGCGGCCGGGTCGCGCGCAGCGCGCGCCGTGAGGTAGCCGAGCGCGAACTCGGGCAGCGAGTCGCGGCCGATGACCGCCGGACCGGCCGGCTCGCGCAGCGTGCGCGCGAACCAGTCCGCTGCCTGCGGCGAGCCGGATTCCCACAGCGCCTGCAGCAGCGCGACGCGCTCGGCATCGGCATGGCCCGGACCGAAGACGTCCTCCGCGCGCTCGGCGAGCGCGACGCCCGGCGCACCGCCGGCGCTCGCGGCGAGCTGCCGGAACGCCGCCGCGAAGGACGCCTCGCTGCCGGCGCGGGGCGCGCGCCGCGACGGCGGCAGCGTCGCGTCATCGGCGAACGGGGGCAAGGCGTCGGGCGCGACGAGAGCGTCCATCGCGCCGGCTGCGTCGCCCGCTCGGGACGCACCGGCTGCGCCGGGCAGCGTCGCGAGGGCCGCAGGGCTTCCGGCGTTCCGGACGCTGCACGTCTGGCCGGACGTGCCGGACGTGCCGGACGGGGCGCACGCGGCGCGCTCATCGGAGGCGGCGAGCGCGAACGTCGCCGCGACCGACGCCAGCACCGCGAGCGTCGTCGCGCCTGCGAGGAGCCGCACGCGGGATGTCGGCGATACGGTGTTCATCGGCGGCCTCCTCAGCGCGGCTTGTGCACGACGTCGACGGCCTCGTCCTTGCCTTCGCCGTGGCACAGCGCGCACGATTCGGCGCCCGAGGGCGCGGTCTGCGCGTCGATGTGCGCCTGGGTCACGTCGTCGTCGTGGCACGAGCTGCAGACCGAGGCCCACTCGTGCACGGTCGGCGTCTGGCCGCCCGGGTAGTCGCGGTCCGCGGGCTCCTTCCACGCGATGCTGTCCGCGCCGTGGCACTTGGTGCAGTTCAGCGTGCCCCCCGGCTGCGCCGGGAACACGACCTCCGCGTACTGGGACGACGCGCCGCCGTTGCCGACCACCGTGTAGGTGCTCGCGTTGGCGAGCTCCTCGCCGCGGTGGATCTTGTGCAGCATCGTGCGGAAGTCGATCGTGACGCCGGTCGTCGGCGCCGAGGTCGTCGTGTCGTACTGCGCCTTGTCCTCCGCGCCGGCCACGCTGTGGCAGAGCACGCAGGACTGGAAGCCGCGCCGCCCGCCGCCGTGGAACTGCGTGTCGTTGTGGCACGCGTTGCAGTTCGCGGCGGACGAGATGAGAGCGTGCGGTTCCACCTCGGTCGCGCTCGCGCCGAAGAGGAAGTCCACGTCGGTGGCGACGGACGTGCTGCGATACGTCTGCACCTCGCCTTGCAGCCCGACCTGCAGGTTGCGCGAGAGCCACAGCGACGCGGTGTACGTGCCGTCCACGTAGGGCTTGCCGACCCACTCGCCCCACTCCGGGCCGAGCGCGTCGGAGTCGTTGGGCGGCGGCTGGTAGGCCGACTGCTGGCTGTCCCCGGTGTGCCGGAAGTAGCCGAACCGGCTGTCGGTGCGGTAGGTCATCACGATCCCGTTGCCGTTCGCGAAGGGCACCACCGACGTGATCGTCCCGCTGGCGGGAGTCAGCGCGTACTGGTTGGCCGCGCCCTCCTGGCGGAAGGTCAGCGTGGCCTTGGCGACGGCGGCGCCGCTGGCGTGCGCGTAGCGCGCCGGCGACTTGAACCACATGCGCGTGCCGCTCTCCACGAAGCCGAGCTGCAGGTACTCGCGCGTGCCGACTCCGGCGCCGGAGTCGAGCACGACGAAGGTCGTCGCCGCGGTCGTGTATCCCGTGGTGGACGCGACATCCACGAAGCGGGCGAACTGCGCCACGTCGGCCGAGAGCGTCGTCGCGTTGGCGAGCGCGGTGACCTCCGAGACCACCTGGCGCCCCGCGTACACCGGCGTGTTGGCCGCGGTGAGCGCCTGCCCCGCCGAGCCGTTGCCGTCGCCCAGGTACTCGGTGACCAGCTCCATCGGGAACGGCACGGTGTAGCTGGGAGCGGGCGGGATGAACTCGTCGTAGAAGCGGTCGGGCGCCGGCGCCGTGCCGCTGAAGCTCGCGCGCCCGGCCACGATGCCGAAGGCCACGAAGTTCGACCCGCCCCCGGTGAAGCCCAGGCCACCCGAGTTGAAGAGCGACAGGAAGACGCTGTTGCCCGCCGCGAAGGCCGTGGTGCCGACGCTCAGCAGGAACTGCACGCTGCCGTCGCCCGAGGTGAAGAGGTTGCTGCCGCTGACGGTGCTGGGCAGCGTGCCGGAGCCCATGCCGCCGCTGACGGAGCCCGTCACGGTGAAGTGCTGCGCGTCGCTGAAGGAGACGGTGACCGTCTGCGGCACCACGTCGGGCGCCACGACGAGCGCCGACAGCGAGGAGCCCGTGGGGTTGGTGCTCGGCGAGGCTGGCAGCGCGCCGCCGCCGATGGCGCCGGTCTGCGAGCCCGTCACCACGTAGGCCGTCGCGGAGCTGAACTGCACGGTGATCGTCTCGGCCGTCGAGCTGCCCGACGACACCACCTTGCCCATCGTGCCCTTGTTCGTCGTGACGGCGGCAGCCAGCCGGCCCGCGAAGTCCAGCGGTGCGAGGCTGAGGTTGTTCGTGCCGGTGTACGGCATGACCACCTGCTGGTTCTCGGTGGGCCCGACGAGCATCGCGACGGAGGCGTCCATGTCCGTGATCGGCACGGTGGCGCCCTCGTTGTCCTCGATGCCGAAGGTGAAGGACGGGCGGTCGCCGAGCTGGAAGTTGCCGCCCGCTCCCGTGCCGCCGCCGATGCCGGTGATGTCCACCACGACGCCCGCATCGATCACCGGGTCCTCGAGCGGATGGATGTGCCCGTCCACGATCGCGAGCGGGTCGCCCTCCGTCGCGTGGCAGGTGATGCACGCGCCGGGATTGGCGGGCATCGTCTGCTGGTTCGCGTGGTACGGCTGGTCCCACAGGACGTCGTCGTGGCAGCTCCCGCACGCCATGCGGCTCGGGCCCGCCTTGTAGAGGTCGCCCTGCACCGGAGCGTCCAGCGGGCCGGCGCCGTCCGGATCCCCGTGGCACTTGAGGCACGTGGTCGCGCCGCCGCGGATCGCGTCCTCCTGCGCCTTCTGCGGCGCGGTGAGCGCCGAGTAGCCGAAGTCCTTGGGCACGTTCGACGTGAGGTTCGGCCAGACCGGGTAGTGCACGTCCGAGAAATCGATCACGGAGTTGTTGAAGCCGACGAGCTCGTAGGGCGCGGGCGTCGCGGAGTAGTCGCGATCGCCGCTGCCGTCGGTCAGGGTGGCCACGCCGTTCACGGACGGCAGGTGCGCGCCGTCGTGCAGCTTGTGGATCATCACCTTGAAGTCGATCGACACGCCGGGCGTGCCGTTCTCCACGGACAGGACGTTGCGGTCCTCGGAGCCCGCCGTGTGGCACAGCAGGCACAGCCCGGGATCCTTGCGCAGGCCGCCGTGCGCCTGCAGGTCCACGTGGCACTGGTTGCAGTTCTCGACGCTCACCACGGCGCGCGGCTGCACGTCGGGCGTCGTGCCCAGCGCGAAGTCGCTCTCCGCGTTGCCGACGTCGCGGAAGGACGCGCCGTCCACGGTGTAATTCCACGCGACGTACATGCCGACGGTGTACGTCCCGCCGAGCAGCGGCTCTCCGGCCAGCTCGCCGTCGGCCGCCCCGAAGGACGGGCTGTCGTTCAGCGGCGGCAGGTAGACCTCGGGGATCGGCGTGGCGAAGGTGTAGCGGTACGTCGCCTCGCCCACCTTCACCGCGGCAGCAGCCAGGTCGCTCTGCTCCGCGAGCACGCGCTGGTAGTTGAAGCTCGGGCCGGACATGAGGATGCGCGCGGTGCCCATCTCGGACAGGCCCCACGCGGTGCCGTCGCTCTTCTTGATCGTGAACGTGATCGAGAGCTTGTCGCCCGGCGCGAAGTGATTGCTGCCGGCACCCGCCTGCGCGGCGGCCGGGCCCGCGGAGATCGGCGGCAGCGAGCCGCCGCTGACGCCGATGATCTCCAGCTCCACGCCCGGGGCGTCGTCGAACTTGGTGAGACTGGTCGGCGTCGGCGCGGGATCGCCCGGCGCGCCGGGCTTGCCCTTGCTGCCGCTGCCTCCTCCGCCGCCGCAGCCCGCCGAGACGAGCAGCGCGATGGAGGCGGCGATGCCGAGCCGGCTGGAGATTCCGCGGGAGAGCGGGCTCATCGGGCGTGTCGCGATCATCGCGGTCATGGGTGCGTCTCCGGGAACCGATTCACTGGGGGTCGTTCATTTGTGGCAGAAGGAGCAGTCGTCGCCGTTGTCCACGTGCGGCAGCGGCGCGTTGACGCCGTGGCACTGCCGGCAGTCGAGCCCGGGGAAGTGGTTGGGCGGCTTGGGCGCGGCATCCAGGTGGCTGGGCGCGCTCTTGTGGCAGACCGAGCAGTTCTCGCTCTGCAGCGGGAAGTGACAGGACAGGCAGTGCGTGTCCAGCGGCGCGCCGAAGGCCCCGCTGTGGTGGCTGAGCGGCTCGTTCTCGCGATGGCAGCGCTCGCACGAGGATGACTCGTGGCAGGTGCTGCAGGAGTCGCGGTCCATGTCGGCGACGACGCCGTGGCCGCGCAGGCGCCAGAAGTTGTCGTGGTTCTTCGGCGCCTGGTCCTGGTGGCAGGTCGTGCAGCTCCGCTCCGTGTGACAGAGCGAGCACTTGTTGGCCTGGCCGTCCATCTCGGCGCGCACCGCGACGCCGTGCGAGGTCATCCACTGCTGGCCGTGGCTGGGCGGCGCGTGCTCCGTGCCGATGACCGCGTGGCACGTCGTGCAGCTCGTCGCCTGCCCGGTCTTCTCGTGGCAGGCGATGCACTCGTCCATGCGCGGCGCCACCGAGGCGTCGACGCGCCCGCTCGTCGCGATGGGCGCGTGGCACGACTCGCACGAGGCGCCGGAGCCCACGTGAGTGGCGTGCGAGAACTTCACCTCGTCCGCGAAGCGGGTGGCGTGAGCGGCGCGGTAGCTCTCGCCGTCGAACAGCGCGGCGACCTGGCGCTCCGGGGGCTTCTCCGCATCGAGATCCTCGTGGCACAGCGCGCACTGCGCGGGCCTGACCTCCTGCGGCTCGTCGCCCGCCTCGTAGCTGGAGTGGCAGTCCGTGCAGGCAAGGCCTTCCGCGAGGTGCCGCTCGTGACTGAAGGCCAGCGGCTCCTCCGCGAGCCCCAGGTACTGGAAGACGACGCAGCCCCCGACGGTGACGACGGCGAGCGCGCCCAGCGCGAGCGCGATGGCGCGGCCGCCGGGCCGCCGACCCTGCCGGAGTGCTTCTAGAAGCGCCATGTTGCCTTCGCCGTGAGGGTGTCGAAGTTGTCCACGTCGCTGCTCTCCTCGTGGTCGACGCCGAGCGACCACGTGAGCCGCGCATCCACGATGTACTTCAGGCTGAGGTAGTACGTGCGCACGTCCTCGCGGTCCGTGGCCAGCAGGAAGTCGTTCTTGAAGAGCGCGTAGTACGAGCCGAGGGAGGCGCGCACCGCCTTCGAGAACTTCCGCGTGAGGTCCACGCCCCACGTGGCGTAATCGCTGCCGTCGCCGTCCCAGCGCTCGCCCGTGAGCGAGAGGGCCAGGTCCTTCACGAGGAAGTCGCTCACGGTGCCGGTGAGGAAGTAGCGCTCGAACTCGCGGTTGAAGACGCCCTCGTCCGCGCTGTCCTTGAGGCGCCGGTAGTCCATGCCCGCGGTCAGGTCGTAACCCGCGTCGAAGGACTTGCTCGCCATCACGCGCCCCTGCCGGAAGGGGAAGTATTCCGTCAGCGTGGCGAAGTACGGGTCGAACTCCTCCGCGAGGAAGCTCTGCGTGCGCACGAGCTCGTGATACCAGACGTTGACCAGCCAGCCCGACTCCGGGCGCACCCACGTGGCGCGCACGTCGAGATCGCGCGGCTTCTCCTCGAGCACCGTGTACTTGCCCTGCACGTTGAGCTCGCGGCCGAGCTGCTGGGTGAGGCGCGCGGAGTACAGGTCATTGTCCGCCGAGCCGAGCTGCGCCTCGTCCTCCAGGTGCATCGCGTCCAGGCGCAGCTTGCCGCCCTGCCACAGCCGCGTGCGGTACCAGCCGCCGAAGACCTTGTCGCCCGACGACTCGGACTCGAACTCGTGATGGGGCCGGCCGGCGTACAGGCCGAACTGCTGGCGCAGCGCGCCGTCCTCGGCGGTCTCGCCGCTCACGCCGTCGAAGCGCACCCACTCCGGCGTGTCCGCGAGCTGCTGGCGGCCCAGGCGGAGCAGGCTGAAGCCCTTCTCGTGGAAGTCCGCGTAGGCTTCGTAGAGGCGCGTGTCCACGGGTCCGCCGTCGGTGTCGCTCAGGCTGCCGAAGGGCGCCTGGCCCTGGTCGCCATCCAGGTCCCAGGAGGCGCGCGCGAGCACGTAGCCGGTGACCTCGTCCTTCTTCTCGTTGCCGATGCTCGTCTCGAGCAGCCCGTAGAGATCCGTGTCGTGGTCGGCATTGGTCCAGCGCTCGACGAAGCGCGCGCCGAACGAGCCGTGCACCGGTCCCTCGTCGCTGGCGTCGGTCGCGGCCTCCGCCCCGCTGTCCGTGGCCGGCGCTCCCGCGTCCAGGACGACGGGTGCGCCGTCGGTCCACTCGGCGCCGTCGGCGGCCGACGAGCCGCTCACCGCGCCGGCCTGCACGTCCACGGCCGCGACGGATGGCGGGATGCCATCGCTCGCCGGAGCGGTGCAGCTCGAGAGAAGCGTGGCCCCGGCGGCGCCGGCCAGCCACGAGACGAGGCGGCCCGGCCTCCGAGAATGGAACGTGTCGCAGTTGCCCAAGGAAGCGTCCCGTGCGCGGATGTCGGACGCGACTCCTGGTGCAAGTGTCATGCCGCCACTCGCCGATGCCCGTTTTTCCCGCGAATCGAGGACTGCGCAGCGCGCGCGAGCGACGGGTCGCGAGGCACGCCGTGCAGGAAGTCGCAGCACGGTGCGAAGTTCTCCGCGGCCGTCGCGCCGGTGCGCCCGCCCTTGCCGGACATGCGATCGCGCGCGTGCGATGCGCGCTTCGCGCGATGTGCAGTGGCCTCGTGCGAGTGCGAGACAGCAGCATGCGCGCGTCGCGATGCGGCCATCCCCTTCGAGGCCGCACGTTCGTCGGCCATGATCGCTCCCCGGCGCGGCGCTCCGCCGAGCGCGCGGCGTGGACCCTAGCAGGTTGCTCCGCGCGGCGCGAACATCGCGTCGATGAGTCGTCCCTGCTCGCGGGCCGCGCGCGGATCGGTCGCGATGATCCGCACGCGCGCGATCGTGAGCTCGCAGCTCCGCGCGCCGCGCACGCTGTCTCGCAGGCGACATCGATCTCGCGCGCCGCGGCAGCCGATGCGGGCGCGCGCGCCTCACTTCGCGACGCTCTCGCCATGGCGACGGTGCCTGATCGGTGGCGCGTCGCCGAGCGGTCCGCGCATCTGGAACGGATGAGGCGCCGCGTCGCGCGACGGTGCGCGTGCGATGTCGTGTCGCTCCGGGCGCTCGCGGCGGATGACATCTGCACCGGAGCGCTTCGCCGCGCGCGCACGCGTCGCGCGGGGCCCGGTTCATCGCGACGCTGTCGCAACACGTGCCCTCCCGCGCCCGCGGTCGGCGCGGCGCGATGAGCTCCGATGACGGCGCGACGCGCTCAGATGCGCGCGGTCACTCCCGCCGGCAGTCCGGCACGCAGCGTCTCCGCGAGCGCGAGGAAGTCCGACGCACGGGCGGACGCCGCCCGCCACACGAGACCGAGCGTGCGCTTCGGCGCCGGCGCGCGGAACTCGCGCACGCGCACGCCGGGCGCCGCGCAGCCCAGCTCGTCGCGCGCGAGCGCCGGCAGCAGCGTCACGCCGAGGCCCTCGCCGACCAGGCGCACGAGCGTGCCCAGCGAGGTGGCCGTCACGTCGTCCTGCTCGCGCGCGCCGGCCCTGGCGCAGAGTTCCAGCGCCTGCTCGCGCAGGCAGTGGCCGTCCTCGAGGAGCAGCACGTCCTCGCGCTTGAGGTCGGCGAGCCGCGCCGGGCCGCGGACGTCCAGCCGGTGGCCCGCGGGCACCGCCAGCAGGAACGGGTCGTCGCAGAGCGGGACCGAGGCGAGCCCCGCCGGCGCCACGGGCAGCGCGAGCAGCGCCGCGTCCAGCCGCCCGGCGCGCAGCGACTCGAGCAGCGCCGCGGTCTGCGCCTCGCGCAGCACGAGGCGCAGCCGCGGGTGCGCCGTCCGCGAGGCCTGCAGCAGGCGCGGCAGGAGGTACGGCGCGACGGTCGGGATCGCGCCGAGCGCGAGCGGTCCGGCCAGCGGCCCGCCGTGGCCGACCGCCGCCTCGACCAGCGTGTCCACTTCGCCGAGCACGGCCCGCGCGCGCTCGACCACGTGCGTGCCCGCCGCGGTGAGCGCGACGCGCCGCTTGTCGCGCTCGAGCAGGCGCACGCCGAGCTGCTCCTCGAGCAGCCGCACCTGCTCGGAGAGCGCCGGCTGGCTGACGTGGCAGGCCACCGCCGCGGCGCGGAAGCTCAGCGCCTCCGCCACCGCGAGCAGGTACTCGAGCTGGCGCAGGGTGGGACGCGGACGGCTGCGCGGCGAGCTGCGGCGGGCGCCGCGGGACATGGCGTTCGGGGTCATGCCGCGATCATACGGACGCGCCCTCGAAGGCCGGCGCCGTCTCCGCCGACACCGCGGCTGCGTGCACCACCGCGGCGATGCGCGCGACCTCATGGACCGCCGCCGCGTCCACTCCCGCGCTCCGCAGCAGCCGCGCTGATCCCGGCGGCGCAGCCGCAGACGATGCTGAGGAACCGGTCGTGGTGGCGTTCATCGCATCCTCCCTCAGGCGACCTTCAGCGTGGCCTGGCCAGGCTTCCAGTTGCACGGGCACAGCTCGTCGGTCTGCAGCGCGTCGAGCACGCGCAGCACCTCGTCCGGGCTGCGTCCGACCTTGCCGTCGGTCACGAGCGCGAAGCGGATGATGCCCGCCGGGTCCACGACGAAGGTCGCGCGGCGCGCCACGCCGTCCTCGTCCAGGATGCCGAGCGCGCGGCACAGGTCGCGGCGCAGGTCGGACAGCATCGGGTAGGGCAGCGCGCGCAGGTCGTCGTGGCTCCTGCGCCACGCGAGGTGCACGAACTCGCTGTCCGTGCTCGCGGCGAGCAGCTGCGCGTCGCGGTCCGCGAACTGCGCCTGCAGGCGCCCGAAGCCGGCCAGCTCCGTCGGGCAGACGAAGGTGAAGTCCCTGGGATAGAACACGAAGATGCGCCACCTGCCGGCGTACGTGGCGTCGTCCACGTCCTCGAACGCGGTGGCGGCATCGCTCGAGACGACGGCCTTGAGATGCAGAGACGGGAAGCGGTCACCGACGGTGAGCATGAGCTGCGGGCTCCGGAGCAGAGGGATCGCGCCTCGCGGCGGGCGTCACGCGACGCCGCGTCCGATGCGCGAAGGCGAACCTAGGTCCCGCCGCGCGAGCCGTCCAATCGCAACGCCCGATCAGCGTGATCGGCGGCAACACGTGCAACACGTGCGACGCGTGCGACGCGTGCGGCCCGTGCGGCCCGTGCGGCGCGTGCGGCGCGTGCGGCCCGTGCGGCGCGTGCGGCCCGTGCGGCGCGTGCGGCGCGCGAGGCGCGCGCCATTCGCGCGACGTCGGCCTGATCGTCGTGGCCGATCAGGCTGATCGGGACAACTTCCCGGAAGAGAGCTTCCCGCGGAGAGGCGCGGGGCATACCGTCGGAGCCGGCGCACGTGCCGGTGGTTCAGGACTGCCGTACGCCGCATCCGGTGCCGCCGGACGCCACTCATCTCTCGCGGAGAGCTCCCATGTCACGCACGACGCACGTCCTGTCCCTGCTGCTGCTGCTCGGGTGCGGCGCGGTCGCCACGGGTTCGGGCCAGAGCGCGCCTGGCGCAGCGGCCGCGCCGAAGGGCGCTCCCCTGGGGCCGCCCTCGGTGGTGTCGCCGGTCTTCGACGAGACCTGCAAGCGCATGC
>Ga0193753_10001808_pt1 | contig 17767 bp, 15 predicted proteins | sample H1c2metaG_FD_144925 | JGI IMG/M metagenome (GOLD analysis project Ga0193753, IMG submission 144925) | Soil microbial communities from a riparian zone of the East river system, Colorado, United States - H1c2 | ecosystem: Environmental > Terrestrial > Soil > Riparian zone | place: USA: East...
ACAAAATCATTACTGGTAAAATCAAGCCCGGGGCTTGCCGGCAGTGGGAAATTGACAAACATGGGGTTATTGGCACCCGGCACGGTAGTATTACCACCATTGATATCAGAAGCTTGTTGTGCAGTAATATAACCAGCTGGCAAAAACTGTGAGGTAATGCTGGTTTTATCTCCATAGTTATAGGTATAGCCATATTTAATATTGGCTGTATCAGCTGCCGGAACGCTTCCACCGCCGCCCATGATAGCAAGCCCAAAAGCACAATTCACCAACAGGTTGTTATAGCTGACACCACGGCCGCCGTTTTCAAAATCCAGCGACCCGCCCTCCCCTACTTTGGCCTGCCGGTACCCTGTATTAACAATGGTATTGTTATACATATTCATATTGCTTTGCGGAGAGAGCCCTCCTGCATTGGCAGATTTAAAAGCATTGCCGGTACCGCCAACCACCAGGTTATAAGCAATATCACCGGTGCCGCCGCTTTTCACATTCACACATTCCCCGGCCACGAATCCTACTTTTTCAAAAGTATTGCGCATAATCTCAAATTTGCCGCCGGCCACACGCACCATATCATCAAAAGAACCGTATAGCCAGGAATCTTCCAATACAAAATTTGCAGCAGGATTACGGAAGTATATTCCATAGCGTGCCAGGTTAGGCCTTGCAGGATCAGTGGCAGGTGCCAATCCGCCGAGGTATTCCAGCCGGGCCCATTTAATAATAATGTCACCAGAATTCACGCCTCCCTGTATCCCACCCCAATACCCTTTAAAAGCAGGATCCTGGTTGGGGCTTTGTGGATCTTTGGCAGGATCGGAACGAAGTGCCGGGTCCTGTACGGTGAAGATTACAGGATTGTTTTTGGTACCCAGAACAAATAAACTCCCATTCACTACCAGTCCGGGTGCATGCCCCTGCGTGCCGATAGCAGGCCCTGCAAAATATATCTTCACACCACTTTGTATAACCAGGGTGTCACCGGTGTTCACCATTGCATCCCCATTGCTACTATAGAAATAATACGTTCCGCCAGCTTTTAATGTGCCTTTTATCGCTCTTCCATTTGAACCGTTCTGGCTGTTCAGCGTATCGCCATCTTTTATAAAGCTTCCCTGTACCGGTTCCGTGGGCGTAATAGTAACGCCCGATTTGCTACAGGCAGCAAACAGGATTACTGTAAAGCAACAAACGCAGAATGCTTTTTTATTCATCTTGAATTTATTATTGATCCTTTTAATATTTAAATTCACTATTGTCCGGTTAAAAATTTAAAAATTTAATGAACCTCTTTACTGGCAAGGGTTCTGGCTCCCTCTCCATTAGATCCGTTTCCGCTTTCCTTCTCCCGTTGGAGAAGGTGCCCGAAGGGCGGATGAGGTAGAGGGTTGGGGTGAGGTCACACAAGCACAGTAAGGGTTTCAGGCATTTAGTCGGACAACAATTAAATTAATCGTCGTCATCCGATTTTTTGAGGGGTTTAAAAAAAGCTGCCCGCACAGGAGTAGGCATCACGGCGTTTTCACCTTTTACCGCTTTCCAGGTAAGCACATTCATGACCTGGTCGGGCACCACATCTTCTTTGGAAAAATCAAGTCCTTTTGACATGGCCGCCAGTTTTGTACCGCGTGGATTCACATCATTAAGGTTCACCCTTGAAGGAAGCGTGGTATAAGCTGTTATATCCGGTTGGTTATTGAAGCAACGCCACATGGGAGTAGCCGCCGCATCGTACTGCGTCATGGGTGGCATGCCCAGGATCAGCTCTATGGTATGAATCATGGAAGAAGTGGTATACATGGTATGGTCCACAAAATGCCGCTTCACATATCCACCGGCAATATAAGCCGGGGAACGGTGTGCATCTACATGGTCCGGGCCGTTCTGTGCATCATCTTCCAGTATAAAAACAACCGACTCTTTCCAAACAACGCTCTTGCTGAGGTGTTCCAGGAACATGCCAATGGCAAGATCGTTGTCGGCTACATGTGCAAAAGGTGTAGGGCGCCCTGCAGCCATTCCTTCGGTATGATCGTTTCCAAACCGGATGGTCATCAGCTGTGGCAGTGTATGATTCGTTAACAGGGAGTCAAAATCTTTTTCCCATGCCCGGTAACGCAGCGTATCCATTATATGCAGGTTAAAGCCATCGAAGGTATTGGCAAAATGTCCTTCCAATACCGGTATCGACGCAGTTTTACGGGTAGCAAATTCTCCATAGGTCCTGAAACTAACCCCTGCCTGACTGGCCTGGTCCCAGATGTATTTTTTATTTAAAGCCGTAGGGCCTTTTGCGCCTACTCCCCTGCCTCCATAGCTGGTAGGCCAGTTCTTTTCCATAAAATCTGTTGCATAAGCGCCCATACTCCAGTTGTGACCGTCTGCGCTTACTTCTCCATCTACATAAAAATTATCCAGCAATACAAAATCCCTGGCAATAGCATGTTGGTTGGGGGTGATGTTTTCGCCGAATAATACCAGGCTGGTATCACCGTTTCCTTCTTTCATATCCCCTAAAACCTGGTCGTAGGTACGGTTCTCTTTTATAATATAAAAAACATGTTTAACCGGTGATGGGTTGCCTACTTTAGTGGGAACCGGGTTACCAGCTATTCCTGCCGCATTTAATTCTTCCCCTTTATTATAGGGCGTGTTATGGTACACCGCCTGTGAATACACGGATAGCTGCTGTTCAGAAGGAACCGCAATGATGCTCATGGTACCCATTAACAAACCGCCCCCGATATACTGCACTGTTTTGGGTTGACTGCTGTCTCCCTGGTGAATCAATACATGTTCTTTTTTAGCATAAGGATTGGGCCCCTCCGGGTTGGGAAAAGAAGAAAAACCCTTGCCATTGGCAACATACAATTTTTTATCAATCACCCGTACGCTGGTAGGATACCAGCCGGTAGGAATAAATCCCCTGGAAATGCTGGTGCCGGGGCTGCTTACATCAAAAACCGCCAGGCAGTTATTGTCTGCATTGGCAATATAAAGCGTTTTGCTGTCATCACTAAGCGCTACACTATTGCTGGTTGACCCGCTTAGTTGTGTTGGATAAAGCGCGGCATTCAATGTTTCCAATACTTTTCTTTCCCTGATATCAATCTTTGAAACGCTGTTATCGTTGGCATTGGCAACATATAAATAGCGGCCGTTTTTGGAAATGCACAAATCATTTGGATTATCGCCCACAGGAATGCTATCAGTGAGTGTATGGCTGTTTGTATTAAAGACCATTACCTTGTCAGCTCCCCATAAACTGATATAAAGTTCGGTCTTATCCGGTGAGAGCAGGCAGGTATAGGCCTGGGAACCAAGCGGCAACTGCTGTAAAATATGATGCGCAGACAGATCTATAACATAAAGGCTGTTATTTTCCTTGGTAACAACATACATTACATGTTTTTTATCGTCCAGTGTGATGCCTGTTGGTGAGATGGATTCTTTTGGCCAACGGGCCCCCAGTTTTATAGTATCTTTTGTGATCAGTTTATTGTTCTGTATGGCATATTGAAGGATCCAGTTATCATTTCCGCCCGATGCATAGAGATATTTCTCGTCGGCACTGAAAACAATACCTCCCCATGATTTTGGGATGACCACCTGGTCGAGTTGCTGGTTGCTCCGTGCATCAATCAGCTGAATGGTCTGGGTGCTCTGACCATTATTGGTAACGGCTGCGTAATGGCGGGTACTGCTAACGGCAATGTTCAAAGGCAGGTCTCCCAGGGGCAGGCTGCTGCCTGCAGGGGTGAGCGACCAGCCATTGGGCAGGTTAACCCGTTTGCTTTCCAACGCAGTAAGATCCTGGGATTGAGTGCTGATGGCAGCTAACAACCAAACGGATAAAAACAGGGTGTTTTTCATTGATTAATTCCTCGTATTTACATTTAAAATAATCTGTCCGGCAATTATAGCATACAGTATTGCCTGGTTGTATTCTTACACAGCCTGCCTGTATTTTCAAAAAAGGAGTAGTTTAGGTGGTTCCCGCGGCGTATTTTTTATTATCCGCTTTTTACAATGATATATAACCGGCGGCGAAGCTAAAAAAAAACCAGGCCGGTAATATATTATCAAATTGTAAAGGGCCTGTTCTTTGCGCTTATAAAAAGCTAAGATATAATATGTGAGGCAGACGATGACTGCTATGGTGATCCCGGACCTTAAAATCTAATTAATAAAACACCGGGAAAATAAATTTTTTACAGGATTTTGCGGCAAACAGAAAGTTCAGGATCCATTTTTTCCACTAAAAATTATTTACAAAATTTGCCGCCGGGCAAACTTATTACAAAAAATAATAAACTTTTCGCCGGAAGTGCTGTTCTGTATTTCCCGCAAAAGGAATTAATTTTATAATATAACTAATAAAAAAAAGCAACATGATAGAAACAAAAGCTTATGCCGCACAAACTGAAACAACTCCTTTAGCACCCTGGACTTTTAACAGGCGTGATGTTGGTCCGCATGATGTGCAGTTTGATATTTTATTTTGTGGCGTCTGCCACTCCGATCTGCACCAGATTAAAAACGATTGGTTCCCGGGCATATTTCCCATGGTTCCGGGTCATGAAATTGTGGGCCGCGTGGTTAAAGTGGGTGATCATGTAAAGCATTTTAAAGTGGGCGATCTTGCGGCTACCGGCTGTATGGTAGATTCCTGCCAGGTTTGCGAAAACTGCAAGCGTGATCTTGAACAATATTGCCTGGAAGGCAGCTCCCAGACCTATAACAGTTATGAGCGTGATGGAAAAACGCCCACCTATGGCGGTTATTCCAATACAATTGTAGTGAGAGAAGAATTTGTACTGCATATTTCTGAAAAACTTGACCTGGCAGCAACCGCACCATTATTATGTGCCGGCATTACTACTTATTCGCCGTTAAAACACTGGAAAGTAGGAAAAGGCCATAAGCTGGCAGTATTAGGCCTGGGCGGACTTGGCCATATGGGGGTTAAATTTGGTGTGGCATTTGGCGCCGATGTAACCGTATTAAGTACCTCGCCAAAAAAAGAAGCGGATGCAAAAGCATTGGGTGCACATCACTTTGTGGTAACGTCCGATCCTGCACAGGTGAATGCCGCTAAGGGGACCTTCGATTTTATTTTGGATACCGTATCTGCACCACATGATTTCAACATGTACCTCTCTTTATTAAGAACCGATGGCATACATATTTGTGTGGGCGCACCACCGGAGCCTGCGCTGATAGCAGCTTTCAGCTTGTTGGGTGGCCGTAAAAGTTTGGCCGGATCTGGTATTGGAGGGATTAAAGAAACCCAGGAAATGCTTGATTTCTGTGCTGAAAAAAACATTGTTTCAGATATAGAAATCATTGACATTAAAGATATTCAAACAGCTTATGACCGCATGGTAAAAGGCGATGTGCGCTACCGGTTTGTAATTGATATGGCAAGCTTGTAAACGTACACTGCAAAACAGCAACTATTTTTTACTTGCTGTTTCATTCTGAAAGGAAGGCGGGCAGACCGTCATTATTAAATAAAAAAACTTCCGGCAATTGCCGGAAGTTTTTTTATGCTGTTCCCAATTTTCCGGCGCAGTATGATAAGCAACTGAATCCTGCCCCGCATTGGCCTGGATTTGCTGCCAGTGATCCAGTGTCCCCATGCAAAACAGGTTCGGTTTTCTATGCTTTAGCAGGCATTCCCCCCATGCTGAATAAACAATACCTGCCGGCACCTTCAATTGGACCTGTATTTTCTTAACAAAATAATACGCAACTGCAGAAAGTAAGCTGCCGCTTTGGAGTACAAGATTCCCAGGTTGAAAAATCGCAAAAAAAAATTTGCGTAGTCAAATAACTACATTTATATTTGTAGTCAAATAGCTACACAATGAATTTAAGAAGGGATGTATTTCAAGCCATAGCCGACCCAACAAGAAGGGCGATACTTGTGTTGGTTGCTTCGCAATCCATGACTGCCGGCGCCATAGCTGCAAACTTTGACACAGCAAGACCAACCGTTTCAAAACACCTGCAAATACTCACCGAGTGCGAATTGCTTAAACAAGAGCAAAACGGCAGGGAGATTTACTATCATATTAATGCAAAAAAAATGAAAGCCGTAGCCGACTTCATTGAGCCATTCCGAAAAATGTGGGAAGACCGGTTCAACAAATTAGAAACCATCATGAAAAAATATAAAAGCAAATAACATGGAGCGAAAAACAAAAATTAATGCCGAAGACGGCAAACAGGAATTGATGATTACAAGGGAATTTGATTTGCCGCTGGAATTACTTTTTAAAGCATATGCAGAACCTGAAATTGTTGAGCAATGGATGGGAACGAAAGTGCTGAAACTTGAAAATAAAAAGCATGGCAGTTATCAATTTGAAACAACCGATCCTAAAGGAAATAAATACGGGTTCAATGGCGTAATTCACGAGTTTAGCCCTAACCAGAAAATCACCCGGACATTTGAAATGGACAATGCGCCCTTCGGCGTTCAGCTTGAGTTCCTGGAATTTGAACGGCTTACTGATGATACCAGCAAACTCAGTATGCATGTAATATACAGATCAGCCGCACTCAGGGATCAAGTGCTGCAGTTACCCTTTGCGCAGGGAATTAACATGGCACATAACCGGTTGCAGGACATCGTTAGCAAATTAAAATAACGCATTATGACAAAGAGAAAAAAAATCATCTATTGGATTGCTACTGTCTGGCTTGCATTAGGAATGCTATCAACCGGAGCAGTACAGTTATTCAAAGGGAAAACGGGAGCAGGAGGAGTAGATATTATTACACATTTGGGCTACCCTGTCTATTTTATAACAATACTGGGTGTTTGGAAAGTTTTGGGCGTTGTAGCGGTGCTCATTCCCGGATTTCCTTTGCTAAAGGAATGGGCTTATGCAGGTTTTTTCTTTGTCATGTCGGGAGCGGCAATTTCACATATCGCATCGGGTTCCGTGAATGAAATATTTCCTTCCTTGCTATTGCTAATCCTGAGTTTTGTATCTTGGTATTTCAGACCTGCTGATAGAAAAATCATTTCAGCCAATCAATAAATTGAATACTATGAAAAAGGAATTGTCACCAAAACAATGTGAAGAACTACTCAACACATTAAAGACCCGTTTTGAGAAAAACATGAACCGCCATAAAGGTCTTGAATGGGCTAAAGTACAAACCTGCCTCTCCGGCAAACAGGCCAATAGCGGAAAACTATGGTCGCTCAACGAAATGGAAAGAACCGGCGGTGAACCGGATGTTGTTGGTCATGATAAAAAGACGGGCGAATATATTTTTTATGATTGTTCAGCGGAAAGTCCCAAAGACCGCCGGAGCATTTGTTACGATCGTGAAGCGCTTGAATCAAGGAAAGAACATAAACCAGCAGATAGCGCTATTGATATGGCAGCTGCCATGGGCATTGAGCTTTTAAAAGAAGAACAATACCGGGAGCTGCAGCAACTTGGAAATTTCGATACGAAAACATCAAGCTGGATAATAACACCTGCTGGTGTCAGGAAACTCGGCGGTGCCCTCTTTTGTGATCGTCGCTATAACACTGTCTTTCTGTACCACAACGGTGCAGATTCCTACTATGCCGCCAGGGGATTTCGTGGATCGCTAAGGGTCTGAATTTTGTACAAAATAACATACCATGACAAAGAGTGGAATGAATCCTTCCGTTGATTTTTATTTTAGTAAAGCCAAAAACTGGCTGGAAGAACTGGAGCAATTGAGAATGATCGTTCTTGACTGCGGGCTGACCGAAGAATTAAAGTGGGGTTGTCCTTGTTACACCCATCCAACCGGGTCATCTCCTTCCGTAACAGCACGGGCGGGCGGGAAGAGGTTTCAGCAAACCAACATCGTTTTAATACATGTGTTTAAAGAATACTGTGCGCTTTTGTTTTTCAAAGGTGCATTGTTAAAGGATACCAGGGGTATGCTGGTTCAGCAAACAAAGAATGTGCAGGCGGCGCGGCAGATTCGGTTCACCCATGTCCGGGAAATAGTTAAGATGGAACGCATCCTGAAAGCCTATATCTATGAAGCCATTGAAGTGGAAAAAGCGGGTTTGAAAGTGGCGCTGAAAAAGACTACAGCATTCACCATGCCTGAAGAATTTAAAAAGAAATTAGATAAAATCCCTGCCTTGAAAAAAGCTTTTAATGCATTGACACCAGGACGGCAAAGAGGATATATGCTGCATTTTTCTGCACCCAAACAATCCAAAACCCGGGAGGCAAGGATTGAAAAATATATGCCGCAAATCCTCAATGGGAAGGGATTAAATGATTAGTCGTGATTAGTGTATCCGGTTAGAAAATAAATGAATCAAATCCCAAGCTATTACCACCGTTTGCGTTCATCCCAACTCCTTTTTGGATTGCAGGAGAAATAAAAGCCTTATTAGAAATCTCAGTGCGTGAATCATTAACTTATTCTTTCCATCTGCTTATGCACGGAACTGAATAATCTTGTGAACGCTGACTTGTTGCCAATAATACCTCAAAAAGCGATTTGATGACTGGCCCTTCAGCATAACTGTAGCAGGAAAACATTGATCCTTCAACAGGAATTCGCTATCCGTTTTTCTGACTTGCCCCAAATGTATATAGACGCAGATTAAGTGTTATTCTAAAAAAAATAATACAGAAAAATAAAATTCGTTACCATTTCTAAAAAAATCTTGCACCCTTTGGCATAATCATTGGGGCAAGAGCTAAAACATTTTCGGGAAATTTCGATGGGTACCCCGAAAGATCCAGGTGGCGCAAATATATTTTAAAAGCATTGTTGTCCGACTAAATGCCCGAAACCCTTATTGTGCCTGAGTAGACTCCCCTCAACCCTGCCTCACCCCAGACCTCTCCGCCTCATCCGCCCTTCGGACACTTTTTCCAACAGGAGAAGGAAAGCTGAAACGGATCTAATACCCTTTTTATAATTAAATCAAATTTTATATTAAAACAAAAAAGGAGGTTTAAAATGTCAAATGTAATTGGTGATTCAAACAAAAAAGAAATTCCGGCTATTTCCGGTGAAAATAAGGCCGATGGCTATAGCATTCAAGGTATTGCTAAAGCTGGCGTTGGGGTTGTTGGTACTGCAGAAGCTGGCATAGGTGTTTGGGGCGGCAGTAAAACGTCGAGTGGTGTTGGAGGTATGAGTGAAAGCGGATTTGGTGTGCACGGTGTTACTAAAAGCAATGTGGGTGTTCGTGGCGATGCAGAGAGCGGTGATGGTGTTTTCGGCAGTGGCAGAAGAGGCGTTGTTGGAGAAAGCCCCAGCTTTCAGGGAGTTTTTGGTAAAAGCCAGGAAAATGCGGGCGTTGTGGGAGAAAGTGACAAGTTGCACGGCATGTTCGGAATTTGTCATAATCCCAACGGCGCGGGTGTATATGGAACAAATGATGCAGGTGGATTTGGTCTGCAGGGTGAAAGCCAAAATGGAATTGGTGTAATTGCTAAGGGTGGCAGGCTTGCGGGATTATTCCAGGGAGATATAGAAGTTACCGGTGATATCCGCCTGGTGAATGCAGATTGCGCCGAAAATTTTGATATTACCGCAGAAGCAATATGTGAGCCAGGCAGTGTTATGGTTCTCGGCAATGAAGGTTCTTTGGAAGAATGCCGGAATGCTTATGATAAGAGAGTGGCTGGTGTGTTATCAGGTGCTGGTGATTATAAGCCGGGAATAATTTTAGATAAAACGGATACAAAAAAATTACGTAAACCAGTTGCACTATTAGGAAAAGTATTTTGCAAAGTGGACGCAAATTATGGCTCAATTGAAACAGGCGATTTGTTAACAACATCAGGTACACCCGGGCACGCTATGAAGGCTGATGATCCGTATAAAGCTTTCGGAACAGTAATTGGTAAGGCATTGCGCCCTTTGAATAATGGACAGGGATTGATTCCAATTTTGATAGCGTTACAATAAATAATAATTCAATCGTGTGTAACATAAAACAGAAGGAGGATGTATGAAAAACGTGCATGAAGCCGCTATAAAGGAAGCCGCATTGAGAAAGACGAAACCGGATTCGCCAATAAGTATTCGAAAAATGGCAGGGAATATGGGATTGAACCCGCCCATTTCATTAATTGAATTATTTAGAATGATTGAGCCGGAAGAAAGAACCTTCCATGCCGATGTTGTTACACCGGCCGGTACTGCGCTGGGCGGAACTGTGGATATGGTATTAGGCAATAACGGTTCATATAATATTTATTTCCACATGCACGATAGCGGGGTACCCAATTACGATTTTACAGTGCGGGCTATTTTTACTACACCGTCAGGGTTGGTTCTGGTAGCAGCACACAGCGGTCATGTAGAAGGTACCGATATTTTGCGTCCGTGGGAGGAGCCCAATAGAAATGACGACCACACGGATACTGATACCGACCCTCGTATACGGATGAATTGGGCTGACACAAGGAATGGCAGATTGTGGATTACAAAAGAATATTCCGCAACGGGTGTGATAGGCTTTGTTGGGGATTTGGCCAAAGCTGTACTTGATGTTGTGGCAGGAGGGGCAGGTGCTGCACTGGGCGTAGTAATAGGGTTAGGTGCAGAAATCGGAAAAGTTTTTGGTGATCTGGGTATTGGAGGAAGTTTTGGCGTTATTGGCGGAGTAGTAGTATTTGCCGCCGGGGGTTCAATAGTACTGGCTACTGTAGCAGGCGTAGCCATAGGTGCTGTTACAAATGAAATGATACAGCAAAGACCAATCTCAATGGAGGAATACGGATTTGCCGCGGGGGTCTTCGGTGGTTCTCTCCCCCCGGCCGATCAAATTATTTTGACGAATCTTAGTGGGATAGGCGGCAGGGCTTTTACAATGCCGGGTGTTGATGGCAAGATATATATTAATTTTGGCGATGTCTACAGCAATCCGAATCCGTTGCAATACACCAACAAAACTTATCCCGTTCCGGGGCAGGTACTGATTCATGAACTCACGCATGCCTGGCAGATTGCACGCACATCGTTCCTCCCGGGCCTGCTTTGCGAAGGAATCGTAAACCAGGCTAATAATACTGCCGGTCAAAGTGTTTATGCATATGGCCCTCCCGGATCTCCCTGGTCATCAGGGTCCTTCAACCTGGAAGCACAGGGAGCTATCGTAGATCAATGGTTTGCCGGAATACCAACCGTTAATACACCAAACCGAAAACCAAGAGATGAAAACGATCCCTATTTTATGTACATCAGGGACAATATAAGACAGGCAAGATTGTAATAAGGATGTGATTTATTAATTCTTAGCATGTAAAAACCTGCGTTTACGCAGTTAGCTTTTCCCTGTATCATATAAAATTGTTAGCGTATAAGAACATTTGAATCCCTTGTTTGTGATGTGCTGTTGAGGTTGATAAGCGAAAAAATAATTATTAAAACTATTCCTAATATAAAACACTTGTATTATGAAAAAGTTACAACCGGCTGTTTTACTATTGGTACCAGTGTTGCTGGTACTACTGTTAGCCTGCAAAAAAAGCAATGATAATAATGATGCACCCGGAAATGGTTATGCTGCTTTGTTTAAAAATAAGCTATGGGCGGGGGAATTACAATATGAGGGTAGCCTTGCAGAACCTTATAGTATTAGTTTCGACGATAATGACGGGTTCACCTGGCAGGAATATTCAGGTGAGTATTCAGGAAAATATAAAATAGATAATGAGAAAAAAGAACTGACCATCAGCTTTACATCCGGTTCAGAAGTTACTGCAAAAATAACAGGTGATAATAAACTCAGTGCGTTCACCACTAAAACTACGTATAACTGGAAACTGCTGAATAGTGAATTAGATACGGCGACATTCCAGGTACTCGATAATACGATTTGGAGCGGAACTGAACCGGGCTCCACAGAGCCAAGCTCACTGGGTTTTAATTTTCATCCCGGCTCAAAGATGGATATACGGGTGGCAGGTTCCGTTCTCGGAACAGACCTCCCTTATGTAAGAAAAGCCGGCGCGCTACGATTCACTTACTATCACAGCAGTGATAAGTGGGATTTTTTTTCAGTTCTGATGCCAGACAATACAATAAAGGGAGTTTTGTTCAGACAGTCCAAAGTTAATTATATGCTTAGCAAACAATAAAACGGAAAACTGAAATTTTTAGATTAAAAAACATTGGTCAGACTAAATGCCTGAAACCTTACGGTGCTTGTGTGACCTCACCCCAACCCTCTACAAAGGCTACCGTTTACCCACAAGTTCAATGGGGAACACGCCTGCCTGCCGGTCAGGCAGGCGTGTGCTGTATCGAAGCAAAAAAGATGTGGATACACGGTAGCTCCAAAGGAGAAGGAGCCAGATTAAAAAATAGAGATGAAACTGGCATACCTCAGCAATAAAAAATGAAAGGATGATTTTCATAAAGGCTGTTTTTTTAATTTTACCTGGTGTTGCCAACAGGCTGCAGATAATTTGAATAAATATATTTCGCAAGTTGCCGGCCTTGTTTTTTTCCTTCTTCTGTGGCAAAACGGAAATGAAAGCCATTCATGATCCTTGAATTGGCGCAGTCATAAGCGGCAGTGTCAAGATTGTGGTATACACGTTTTTTTGCAGCGGGTAATGCTGTTACTGATTCCATTTCAAAGGCAATATTCGCTGTTCCATAAACATGGCTCACTATTTCAGCTTCCCCCGCTCCTACGGCCGCATGGGCAGATGGATATTCGGGCCAGGGAGGAGTTACCATCTCGGGCAGCCATGCAGTATCTGCCATTGTTAATGGATTATCATCTTTATCGGCGTTATGAATAGCCGTATAGGGTCTCCATGTATCATAAGCATATTTGCTGTCGAAAGAAGCAAGATAAAGATCATACAGGGTCATATTGATGAGTGCAAACAGTCGTGCCGTTTCCCAAAGCGGCAACTTTTTTTGCGCGGCGGTGATGCGTCCGATCCTGTTCCAGCCATGCTCTCCAAATTCTGCCCACCAATGTGCATAGTTGGTTTGATCAGCATTGCGAACAGTACTGTTTATGCAGCCGTATGCTTTTACTTCGTTATAAGCATTGGCATATTCTGCACTGGATAAGGCGGGAGGAGCAGGAGACCTGAACTGGCTTACGGATTGCAGCGCAAAAGGTTTATTTCGCAACAAGTCTGGTCTCCACACCGCATTGACCCCGGGTGTATATTGATAAGAGCCCGGTTTATTACCCGGTTTATAATCTGCATTCGCTTCGTGTCCATCATCTTTTCGTAATTTCAAAATGGCTGCGGCTGAATTTTTCCCCAGGGCTATGCCCGTTTCTTTCGCCTTGCTTTCATCAATAACCAGGAGCCATCTTTGCAGCTCTTTTTTCAGCGTATCTTCCCGTTTCGGATATATGGAAGCGAGCACTTCATACGCTGCCTGGCTGCATGCTGCTACGGGATCAGCTCCGGGTTCTTTTCCCGTGAATGCATAAGATTTATATTTTGCTGAGATGGCATTCAGCGCATCGTGCATGGCAATATGTGTCATGCTTAAAGCCCTTACACCAATAAATGAAAAGAATTGATCATGCTGATTTGCGATGGTATAGGCTATGTTGTTCCAGGCGATGATTACTTCATTACCCGGCCCCTGTTCTCCATGTTGCTTTTTTTTCAGATCATCATTTGTGCATGATTGAACTGCAAATGATGCAGCCCATACTAAAAACACGGGCAGCTGTGATAGTAAAATAGTACGCTTCTTCATAATAAATTTTTTAATCCGCCTGTTACCTGGTAAATGGCAATATGCCGGGTGTTGTTTTCTTATAATGCTGATAATCGTTTCCGTATAATTTTACAAGGTCTTTTTCTTCGTGATGAATGCCGATAAAAATGTAAATGGTCATACCGGTAGTAAACAACAGGTGGCCTGCCGTCATTACGGGAGTGGTCCAGAAAGCAATAAGAAACCCCAGGTAAAGCGGATGCCTCACCATCCTGTACAGGAAAGGCGTTCTGAACACAAGTGTTTTTTGTTCTTTATCCGTTGTATGCTGATAAACCTGGTGCAGGCCAAAGAGATGAAAATGATTGATAAGAAAGGTGCTGAGCAACACCATGCCCCATCCTAAAAAAGAGACACCCATTAAAATATTGCCACTGGTAGTTCCTGCAAGGTTCCAGATAACAACAGGTATTGGCTTCCAGAAATAGAGAAGGAGGATAACAAATATACTGGCAAACAATACATACGTACTTCTTTCAATTGGCTCCGGAATAATTTTGGTCCACTTTTTTTTAAAGCCCCGCCTCGCCATTACACTGTGCTGTATACCAAACAGGCTTATCAGGCCAAGGTTAACAAGTATTGCTACAGAGGCTGTACTTTCTTTTCCTGTATCGATTGATTTTGGAACAAATAAATTTGTCACAAAACCAATCAGGTATAAAAATGTAACAAAAAAAATAAGATAGCATAAGCTTGCATAGAGAACATAAAATATTTTTTTCATTATTTTTAGATGTTGGTTTTTTAAAAAAAATGGAACAATTTTTTATTATAAACTGATCCAAATAAAATGAACGGTAATTATAACGTAAAGGTAGAAGGACTGATCACCGCATACAATGATTGAAACGCCTTAACTCTTAACCAAGGCTCCATAAAAAGAAATTGCAGTACTTTTATGTTTACTATACAGCCTAAATTATAAATAGGTATGGATGTACTTTCTGATGTGTTGCGGATAGTCCGCCTTACGGGATCTATATTCTTTACTGCCGATCTGTATGATCCCTGGTCGGTTTCCTCCCCATCTCACGAGGTGCTTCTGCGGTACATGCCCAAAAATGCTGAATGTGTTACCCTGTTCCATATTGTAAAGGAAGGCGGGTGCTGGTTTAAAACCGAATCTTCAAAATCCTTCTTATTGGAAAAAGGCAGTGTTATCATTTTTCCGCAAAGCTGCCCGCATATTATGTGCAGTTCCATGTCTATCAGGCCGAAGCCGGTAATAGAATTGCTGAAATTTGAAAAAATAACCGGGCTCCTGGAATATGGCGGAAACGGAGAACGAACCAAGCTAATTTGCGGTTACTTGTTTTGCGACCAACGATTTAATCCATTGTTAGGGGCAATGCCCGAAATGCTGATTTTGCTGCCTCAAAAAGAGAATGGAAATCCTGATCTTCCTGGTTTGTTTCCGGAATTGCTGCCAAATGTGTTAACCATATTCCCCGGCAGTTGGCTCGATGTTACAATAAACCATTTGATCACGGAGATCGGGGGGAAAAATGCAGGTTCAGACACGATAATAACACGCCTTACTGAGCTGATGTATGTGGAAGTATTGCGGAATTACATGCAGGGTCTTCCGGAAAAAAGCAATGGCTGGCTTGCCGGCTTGCGTGATGCTGAAGTGGGAAAAGCTTTAATGTATTTGCATGCGCATCCGGAAGAAAAATGGAACGTGGAGCAACTTGCAGAAAAAGTGGGTGTTTCCAGATCTGCATTTGCACAACGGTTTTCCGACCTGATTGGGGAATCGCCCATTAAGTACCTGACCGCCTGGCGCATGCAATTGGCGCAACATTTATTGTTGCAACCAGACCTGAGCATGCCCCTGGTGGCAGAAAAAGTGGGCTATGATTCCGACATTGCTTTCAACAGGGCATTTAAGCGATACGTAGGTGTGCCACCGGCCAAATGGAGAGACCATAAGTTAGCGAGTGCATGATGTGATAATCCTTTTTCATGACACTGGCTCTTGTCTTCACGGGCCGCTCCTGCTTGCTATTGATTTTTGTTAGACCGCAACAAACCATGATGGTAATTTTTTCAGGACCCCATCTATTATTTCTCTATTTTGTTTTTAGTTGGCAGAACCTCAACAAATTAGCAGTAAGAATTTCATATGCAAATGAAATAAAACTGTTAGAATTTTTAACAGGGCTTACAATATTATATGGTTGCAGCCCGGTAACACTTCAGTAATTTTTGTATAGAAAATAATTGGTGGATGGATAATAAGTTGCTCCGGAACCTCTAAAAAATTTTTTTATTTTTAAATAATTGTTAACTTCAAACAACTTGGTAAGATCCAATATTTAAAAAGTAATCGTGACATTCAACAAAAATTATAGCGAAAAGGAAATACTGGCCCAGGTAGCTGAAGGCCATGAAAAAGCGTTCAAACTGTTATTTGATACCTATCATAGAAAGTTGTTTAATTACATTTCAACTATAATTAAATCCAGTGAAATATCGGAGGAATTGGTAATGGATGTATTTTTAAAAATCTGGCAGGGCAAAGAAATGGTTACACAGATCGAAAATTTTGATGCCTTCCTTTTTCGGGTTGCCCGCAATAAATCTATAGACTTTCTCCGCTCAGTAGCCAAAGATCCAAAATTCCGGGATTTGATGTGGAATGAAATCGAATCAATATCCGGTAACCGGGCTGATACCTCTTTATTAAATAAGGAGTTTGAATTAAAACTCCGTGAAGCAATTTCGCTTCTTTCGCCCCAGCGACGAAAAGTATACCAATTAAGCCGGGACGAAAATATGAATCACAACCAAATAGCCGTTCTTCTCGGCCTTTCCAGGAATACTGTTAATAATCATATTGTGGAAGCCCAGCGCTTCATCCGCACTTCCATGGTTAAAAACTTTTATACAACCTGTTTTTTTCTGCTTTTAACCGGCAACAGGATATAAATTTAAAAATCCTTTTGTCTTCAATAGTTGTTCTCCTGACTTTTTTCGTCTTATATAGTATGAGGTTTTCCCTCAGGACAAAAACTGACTATGACAGAGAAGACCAACTGGCAGTATTTATTTGAAAAATTTACCAGCAACACCTGTACAGAGGCTGAGTTCCATCAATTACTACTGTTGATAGAACAAGAGCAATATCCCGAAAGTTTAACAGAAGAATTAAGAACGCTTTGGGAAAGACCCGGCAAAGCGAAAAGCGATGATATTGATTGGGATGAAAAATTTTCTGCGATGCTGAAGAAAGCTGACCAGAGAACACCCGTTATCCCCATTCATAATTATCAAAGAAAATTATATCTGAAAAAATGGATGGTTGCCGCCTCAATACTTATACTGTTTTCTTTTGGATGGTACTTCTTTTTTTCTGCTAAAAATAATTTATCGCCCCAATTGGCAAATAGTGGGCAGGCACCGGTGAAACCCGGGCAGGATATAGCTTCCGGCAGAGATAAGGCCATACTGACACTGGCTGATGGATCCACCATCGTCCTGGACAGTGCGCAGAATGGTACGATTACAAAACAGGGTAACACCCAAATCATTAAAATGGAAGATGGACGGCTGTCTTATCACGCAGATCAGGAAAATGGGTCTGAGCCGGCTTATAACAGTATAGCAACACCTGCCGGGGGCAAATATGAAATTGTATTGCCCGATGGCACCAAAGTTTGGCTGAATGCGGCTTCGTCTTTAAAATTTCCGGTTGCATTCAAAGGTAAACTGCGAAAAGTTATCTTAAAAGGCGAGGGTTATTTTGAAGTAGCCCGGAATGAATCGCTGCCCTTTCATGTACAGGTTGATGATATGACAATAGAAGTGCTGGGTACCCATTTTAATGTAAATGCTTATGAGGGTGAAAATTCAGTTGCAACAACTTTATTAAAAGGTTCGGTAAAAATAGTGAAGGCGGCTACTTCAAATTCCAGCTCACGCAGTGCACTTTTAAAACCGGGAGAACAGGCAAACCTTACACAGGATGGCGGGTTGAAAATTAATAACCATGCCGATCTTGAAGAAGCGATGGCAT
>Ga0193753_10001809_pt1 | contig 17758 bp, 14 predicted proteins | sample H1c2metaG_FD_144925 | JGI IMG/M metagenome (GOLD analysis project Ga0193753, IMG submission 144925) | Soil microbial communities from a riparian zone of the East river system, Colorado, United States - H1c2 | ecosystem: Environmental > Terrestrial > Soil > Riparian zone | place: USA: East...
ACCTCCCGCGCGGGCTGCCTGATCACCACGCGGCCACTTGCCCCCCTCACAAGAGCCAGGGCGTTGCCCGAGCGCGTGTGAAGAAGGGGCGCCATCTCGTTGCGGAGTCAGCGTTCCAGCAAGTGACGCGCTCGGTGCCCGGCCAGAGAGCGGAGCCTCGCCTCGATCGCGCCTCCTCTTTTTCCGCGCCTCGCGATGGAAACAGCCCCGCCGCTGTCCTAGCTTCGCCCGCGCAGTTCTCTCTTGGGCTTGGCGGCCATGGGCAAGAAGCATCCTCTCGACATTTTCCGCATGACGGCGGGCGGCTTCGACTCCGCCTCGCGCGACAGGCGCACCCTTCCGGGCAAGGTGGTGGCGAGCACGCCTCGGCCGCCCAACGGGGAGGCCGACGCGGCGCCGGACGGCGGTGCGGGCACCGGCCCGCGGGGCAGCGCAGGCGCGGCGTCCGCGCTCCCCGGGACGCCGGCGCGCAGCGCGCCGCTGATCACCGCGGCCCGTGCCGCCGCGGCGGCGCGCGCGCAGGAACGTTTCGACGCGGCGCGCGTCCGCAGCAGCGCGGCCACGGCGAGCACTCCGCCCCGGACGCCGGCGCGCGTGCCCTCCAAGGCGGCGCCGGCGCGCGCGGCCGGCCGCAAGGGCGCGATCAATCGCATCCTGCTCTGGTCCGTGCTCGGCGTGGTGGGCGTGCTCGTCGTCTACACCGTCGGCGCGAGCGGCGCGGGCCTCTCCCTGAAGTCCTCGCAGGCCGTCGCCGGCAGCTACTCCATCGTCGCGGCGACGTGGGACGGCACGGCGGAGGGGCGGGCCGCGGCGCTTGCCAGCTGCGACACACTGCGGAAGCTTGGCTTCCCCGACGTGCGAGTGATGGGCAACCCATCCGCTGAGGCTGGCAAGTTCAAGACCTACGACCTGTTCTTGGGAAGCAGTGGCGCGCAAGGTGAGTTGTCGATGCTGCTCACGCAGGTGCAGTCGCTGAAGAACAGCAAGGGCGGCGCGGCGTTCAAGGATGCGCGCGTCGTGGCCGCGCCGGTCGCCAGCAACTGACGCTCGCGGCGCGGGGCGCGCGCTGGTGGAACGGCGCGGGCGCGGCGCTCGTCGTCGCGCTGGCCTTCGGCGCGCTCGCGCTGGGCGGCGCCTCCACCAGGGGCCTCGCCTACGACGAGATCGGGCACGTCACGGCGGGGCTCGCCGCCGGGCGTTTCGGCGACCTGCGCCTGCAGCCCGAGAACGGCTGGCTGCCCGAGCGCCTCGCGGCGCTGCCCGCGCTGGTCGGTGGCACGGGCTTTCCGTCGCGCGACCAGGAGGCGTGGCGCACGTCGGACGTGTGGGAGCTCGGCCGCCAGCTCTTCTTCGCGTCCGGCAACGATCCCGACGCGCTGCTGCTCGGCGCGCGGGCGATGGTCGCGCTGCTCGCGGTCGCGCTGGCCTGCGGCGTGTACGCCTGGTCGCGCGCGCTGTCCGGTCCGACGGGCGGGCTGCTGTCCGTGCTCGCCTTCGCGCTGACGCCCGCGCTGCGCGCGCACGGCGCGCTGGCCACGTCCGACCTCGCGGCGACCGCGGGTCTGCTCGGCGGCACCGCGCTCCTCGCGCGCGTGCTGCGGCGCGTCACGCCGGGACGCGTGCTGGCCTCCGGCGCGGCGCTCGGGATCGCGCTGCTCTGCAAGCACAGCGGGCTGCTGCTGCTCCCCGTGGCCGGCGCGCTCGGCGCGCTGCAGCTGCTCTCGCGCGAGGCGCTGGTGGTGGACGTCCTCGGGCGCGTGCGACGCGTCCCGTCGCGCGCGGGACGCGCGGGCGTGATGGCCGCGATCGCGCTCGCGCACGCGGCGCTCGCGCTGGCGATCGTGTGGGCCGCCTGCGGCTTCCGCGAGTCGGCCTTCGCGCCTGAGCCGCCGGCGCCGGTCGTTGCCGGCGCGCCGGGCGCCGAGCAGGCGGGCGCGCCGGGCGCAACGGGCGCAACAGGCGCAACAGGCGCAACGGGCGCAACGGGCGCAACGGGCGCAACGGGCGCAACAGGCGCAACAGGTGCGACGGGCGCAGGGCGCAGAGCGGAGACAGCGGACGCGACGCGTGCAGCGAGCGCGGCTCCGGAGTTCGCCTTCGGCGGCTGGCCGCACGTGGAGGCGGCGGCGCGCGAGGCGACCGGGGAACGCCGCAGCGCGGCGCTGTCGGCGGCGCTGTTCCTGCACGCGCACCACGTGCTGCCCGATGCGTGGCTGTACGGCTTCGCCTTCGTGCTCGTGCACTCCACGGACCGCGCGAGCTATCTCGATGGCACGGTGCGCTACGGCGGCACAGCGCGCTTCTTCCCGCGCGCCTTCCTCGTGAAGACGCCGCTGGGGCTGATGGCGCTCCTCGCGCTCGCGGCCGCAGCGCTGGGCTCGCGCAGCGGGCGCGCGACGCTCCGTGCGGCGACGCCGCTGCTCGTGCTGGGCGGCGTGGTGTGGATCGCGGCGCTGGGCACGCGCCTCAACATCGGCGACCGCCACCTGCTGCCCGCGCTGACCGCCTCGCTGGTGCTGTGCGGAGCCGCCGCACACTGGCTGGCCGGCGGGCGCGCGGCGAACGCGCCGACGAACGCTCCGACGAACGCTCCGACGAACGCTCCGACGAACGCGCTGACGAACGCGCCGACGAGCGCTCCGACGAACGCGCCGACGAGCGCGCCGGAAAGCGCGCCGCGGAGCGAAGGCGCGACCGCATCACGGCGGGCGCCGCGGCTGGTCGGCGCGCTCGTCGTCGTGTCGCTGCTGGGTCTCGCGGCGGAGTCGCTCGCGAACTGGCCCGATGACCTCGCGTTCTTCAACGCGGCGGCGGGCGGGCCGTCGCAGGGCTGGCGGCACCTCGCGGACAGCTCGCTGGACTGGGGCCAGGAGCTGCCGGGCCTGCGGCGCTGGCTCGCGGCGCACGTCGACGGCCGCACGCCGCGACCGCCGGTCTACCTGTCCTATTTCGGCACCGACAGCCCGGCGGCGCGCGGCGTGCAGGCCACGCTGCTGCCCTGCGTGCCCGACCAGTCGCCCGACGAGCCGCTGTTCCCGCTGACCGGCGGCGTGTACTGCATCGGCGCGACGATGCTGCCCGGCGTGTACACGGAGCGGCCCGCGCCGTGGTCGCCCGCCGACGAGAGCGCGTGGACCGCGGCCTGCGACGACATGCGCGCGCTCGACGCCGCGCGCACGGACCGCGCGCGCTTCGATGACGTCGTCGCGCAGCGCGGCGCGGCATGGTGGAGCGCGCGCGCCGAGGACTTCCGCCAGCTGCGCTTCGCGCGCCTGTGCGCGACGCTGCGCCGCCGGGAGCCGGACGCGCAGGTCGGCCACGCGATCCTGGTGTGGGAGCTGTCCGACGCGGACGTGCAGGCCGCGCTCTACGGCCCGCCCGTCGAGCTGCTCCCCGACCCGCTCCCGGGCCGCTGATCCGCCGCCGTTGCGAACGCGCGGAGGCGCGGGACCGGGGACATGCGCGCGAAGCGCCGGCGGCGGTCAGTGACCGGGAGCGGCGCGCGAGGCGGCGAGCGCCGTGAGCCGCGCGATCTCCGCGGAGAGGGGCGCGGCGTCCGGGTGCTGCGGCTGCAGCTCCAGCGCGCGGGCGAGGTCGCTGGCGGCGGCGGCCGGATCGTCGAAGGCGTCGCGCAGCAGCAGGCCGCGCGCGATGAGCGCGTCCACGCCGCGCGGGTCGAGCGCCAGCGCCTCGTCGAGGTGCGTCCGCGCCTCGCGCGCGAAGGCCGCGCCCGCTGCGCCGCCGCCGCGCGCGTGGAACAGCGAGATGAGCGCGGAGGCCCAGCCGCCGAGGACCAGCGGGTCGCGCGGGCGCAGCCGCGCCTCGCGGGCGTAGAGCGGCAGCGCGCCCGGCAGGTCGTCGCGCGCCCAGGCGACGGCGATGGCCTCCAGATTGGCCGGCTCGTGCTCCGGCGCGATCGCCAGCGCGCGGCGCAGGTGCTCGTCCGCTCCGGCGAGGAGCGCGGGCGCCTGCTCGGAGCGACCCTCATCCAGCGCGGCCTGCGCGCTGCGGAAGAGGAACGTGCCGCGCGCCGACTGCGCGAGGAAGCTGCGCGGCGCGGTGGCGACCATGTCCGCGGTGATCGTGCCGGTGTCGTGCCACACCGGATTGCGCGACCACGTGCGCGCCGCGCCGGCGACCAGCGCGACGGCCACGACGCCCCGGACGAAGCGCCGGCGAGACCTCGCGCGGCTCGACACTCCGCGCGCAGCGCGCGCGTGACCGTCCAGCAGCGCGCCGAGGCCCGCGCCGAGCGCCATGAGGAAGCCGGCGCTGGGCAGATAGAGGAGGCGCTCGGCGAAGAGCGTGCCCACGGGCAGGAACAGGTTGGACACGGGCAGCCAGGCGAGCGCGCCGAACAGCAGGCCGAAGGCGGCGAGCGGCGCGCGGCGTCGCAGGGCCGGCACGCCGGCGGCGACGAGCGCGGTGACCGCGAGCCCGGCGAGCACGCGCGGGTCGAGCGGCGAACTCGCGAGCGGAAAGGCATCGAAGCTGTAGTCCGCCGAGAGCCGTGCCGGCCACGCCAGCAGCCGCGCCGCCAGCGCGACGAGCGCGAAGGGCGTCCACACGAGCTGGCTGCCGGTCGCGCCGCGCAGCTCGCCCAGCAGCGTCGGCGCGGCGGGCACGAGCGGGTTGAACAGCCGCTGCACCTTGTCCGGCTCGATGGCGAGGCCGCCCAGCACGTGCGCGCGCGCGGCCAGCACCAGCAGCGCGAGCGCGAGGTACATCGCGTGGTCCTTCCAGCGGAGGCGGGAGAGGGTCGCTGTGTCGCCGGCGGGGAGCAGCAGATCCATGGCGGGGAGGAGCGCGAGCAGCACGATCGCGTTCTCCTTCGTGAGCAGTGCGAGCAGCACGCATGCGCCCGCGGCCAGGCGGGCGCGCGCGCCGGCGGCGGGGATGGCGCGGTGCGCGAGCAGCGCCAGCAGCACGAGCAGGGTCGCCAGCGTGTCGGCCCGGCCGACGAAGCCGGTCACCGCCTCGGTGTGCACCGGGTGCACGGCGAACAGCAGCGCGGCGGCGAGGGCGCCCGCGCGCCCGGCGCCGCAGCGCAGCAGCAGGGCGAGCAGCGCGGCGCAGCAGCCGGCGTGGATGGCGAGGTCGATCGCGGTCGACAGCCACGTGCTCCCGCCACCCAGCCAGCGGTCCACGGCGTAGCTGGCCAGCACGACGGGGCGCCACAGCCCGCTGTCGGGCTGCGCGGCGCCCCAGTAGTTCTCCGCCAGGCCGGCGCGCAGGGCCGACAGCGGGCTGTGGCGCCCCGTCGTGCTGGCCAGGCCGGCGCGCAGGGCCGTCCAGCTCGCCAGCGCGGGGTTGTCGCGGATGATGACCTCGTCGTCGCGGACGTACTGGTTGCCGAAGGCGTCGAGGTACGGCAGCAGCGCGGCGAGGACGAGCGCGAGCCACCAGGCGCGTGGCGGCGGCGCGGCGGATGCCTGCGGGCGCGACGGCGGTGAGCCGGACGCTTGCGGACGCGACGGCTGCGGGCCGGACGCTTGCGGACGCGACGGCTTCGGGCCGGACGCTTGCGGACGCGACGGCTTCGGGCGGGCGGCCATGGGACCGCGGAGTATGCCGCGAGCACTTGACGGAGCCGCGCCGATCCGGAGGATACGGCGTCCCGCAGGCGCCAAACCCGGCGCCGGGGAACCGGAGCCCGCGATGTCCGTCCACAGGAGCCTGAAGGTCAAGGAGGGGCTGCTGCGCTCCCGCAACGTGTGGGGCCGGCTCGAGCGCCTCGAGGCGCTGAAGAAGTCCGGCAAGCTCGGCGCGTCGGCCTCCGTGTACGGCCTGCCCAAGGTGCGCACCACCTTCAAGACCAAGAAGATCAAGGGCGACAAGCCCGAGAAGCCCGCGGCCGGCAAGCCCGGTGCGCCGGGCGGCAAGCCGGGCGCCAAGCCGGGCGCCAAGCCGGGCGCTCCGGCCGCCGGTGGCGCCGCGCCTGCTGCGGCCGGCGCCAAGGCTGGCGGCGCGGCCAAGCCGGCCGCCAAGCCGGCGGGCAAGAAGTAACCCCACACCTCCGGGTGCCGCGCGCCGACCGCGCGCTCGATCCCTCCGCGGCCCGGGCTCTCTCCCGGCCGCCGGAACCCGCCATGATGTCCGCCCCGATGCTGCCGGCCACGCGCGGTTCCGTCGCCGAGGTCTTCCGGAGCTGGCAGGGCGAGGGGCTGCTGCTCGGGCGGCGCATGGTCTTCGTGCGCCTCGCGGGCTGCCGCGTCGGCTGCCGCTACTGCGACACCGCGTGGGCCTTCGACGTCCCGGCCTCCGTGGCCGTGCCGCGCGCTGCCGCGCCGGGCGCTCACGGAACGAGTGAGACCGGAATGAAGGCGCCGGCAACGAGTGCGCCCGGAACGGAAGCGCCGGCGACGAGTGCGCCGGCGAGGGATGCGCCGGAGGCGAGTGCGCCGGAGGCGAGTGCGCCGGTGGCCGGGACGGCCGCGGCGCGCGTCGCCAATCCGCTGGACGTGGCGGCCGTGCTCGCGCTCGTCGCGGCGGCGGATCCGCAGCCGGCGCCCGGCGGACCCGCGCCCGTGACGATCACGGGCGGCGAGCCGTGCGAGCAGCCGGACTTCGTGGCGGCGTTGCTCGCGGAGCTCGCGCGCGGTCGGCCCGGCGCCCCGGCGCGCGAGGTCATGCTGGAGACCTCCGGCCTGCACCGCGAGGCGCTCGCGCGGCTCGCGCCGCGCTGCCGCTGGATCGCCGCGGACCTCAAGCTGCCCTCGGCGACGGGCCTGCCCGACGTGCTCGCGCGCCACGAGGAGGTGCTCGCGGCGGGCGTGCTGCCGCCCGAGCGCACCTTCTTCAAGCTCGTCGCGGACGGGGACACGACCGACGCCGAGGTGGCCGCCGCCGCCGCGCTGCTCGCGCGCCACCTGCCGCGCGTGCCGGTCTTCCTGCAGCCGGTCACGCCGCTGGGCGGGAGCCCGCCGCTGCCGCGCGCGCGGCTCGATGCGCTGGCGGACGTGTTGCTCGCCGCGGGCCTCGACGTGCGTGTCGTGCCGCAGGTGCACAAGGTGCTGGGGGTGCGATGAGGGTCGGCGGTCCGCCACGCGTCGTCGTCGTCGGCCGGCCCAACGTGGGCAAGAGCACGCTCTTCAACGCGCTCGCGGGGCGGCGCGTGTCCATCGAGGACCCGATGGCCGGCGTCACGCGCGACCGCGTGAGCTTCATGCTGGGCATCGGCGACCGCGAGCTGGAGCTGGTGGACACCGGCGGCATCGGGCTCGTGGACGAGACCGCGCTGGCGGAGGAGGTCGACGAGCAGATCGCCTTCGCGCTCGCGGTGGCGGACCACATCCTCTTCGTGATCGACGCGAAGGAGGGCGTGACGGGCTGGGACAAGCAGATCGCCGCGCGCCTGCGGAAGCTGAAGCTCCCGGTGATCGTGGTCGCCAACAAGAACGAGGGCCGCGCGGCCATCGCGGGCATCGGCGAGGCGCACGGCTTGGGCTTCGGCGAGCCCGTCGCCGTGTCGGCGCGCGAGCGCATGGGGACCGCGGCGCTGCTCGACATGCTCGTGGAGCGCATCGGCGAGGCCGCGGTCGCGCCGCAGGTCCCGTCCGACGTGGTGGCCCTCGCGATCGTCGGCCGCGTGAACGTGGGCAAGTCCACGCTCGTGAACGCGCTGGTGGGCGAGCCGCGCGTGATCGTCTCCGACATCCCGGGCACCACGCGCGACGCGGTGGACGTGGGCTTCTCCGCGGAGGGCCGGCGCTTCATCGCCATCGACACCGCGGGCCTGCGCAAGGAGAAGTCCGTCACGGACTCCGTGGAGTTCTACAGCCAGTCGCGCACGATCCGCGCGCTGCGCCGCGCCGACGTCGTGCTGCTCCTGATCGACGCGACGGCGGAGGTCGGGCGCATCGACAAGCAGCTCGCCGGGCAGGTGCAGGAGCTGTCCGTGCCCGCGGTCATCGTGGTGACCAAGTGGGACCTGGCGCGCGAGCGCGCCGGCACCGCGGAGTACGAGAGCTACATCCGCAAGACGCTGTCGGGCATGCCGTGGGCGCCCATCGCCTTCATCTCCGCGCTGGAGGGCGAGAACCTGCTGCCGCTGCTGGCCCTCGCGGCGCAGCTCCACGACCAGGCCGGCGTGCGCGTCACGACCGGCGAGCTCAACCGCGTGCTGAAGCGCGCCTGGGAGAAGCGCACGCCGAAGGTGAAGGGCGGCCGTGTCGGACGCATCTACTACGGCTCGCAGGTGGCCGCGCACCCGCCGACCATCGAGCCGTAGTAGATGCGTCCGACACGGCCGCATCTACTACGGCTCGCAGGTGGCCACGCACCCGCCGACCATCGTGCTGTTCGTGAACGAGGTCGCGCTCTTCGACGACAACTGGCGCCGCTACCTCATGCACGAGCTCCAGGAGCAGCTGCCGTACGCGGAGATCCCGGTGCGCGTGCAGTTCCAGGCGCGCAAGGCCGACGACCGCGAGTAGCGGCCGCGGAAGGCGCGACCTGCGGGCGCCGGCTTGCTAGACTCCGCGCCATGACTGCCGCACGCCTCGCCCTGCTCGCCGTGCTGCTCCTCGCCGCGGGCTGCGCCTCGTCCAACGAGCGCTGGGCGGAGGCCGTCTACGCGAAGATCAGCTACCAGAACCTCTACGGCGTCGTGCAGACCACGATCGACGCGGAGGGCTACCCGGCCCGCGTGCGCGACGTGCAGACCGGGCGCATCGAGACCGACTGGGTCTACGGCAACAGCAACACCGTGGTGCGCGGCCCCGCGCGGCGCAAGGTCTTCACGCGCAGGCGCCCGCTGCCGGAGGACGAGGGCGACGGCTACCTCGTGCGCCTGCGCGTGGCCGAGGAGGTCATCCCGCGCGGCGGGCTGCTCGCGGTGAACCCGCGCGAGTCGGACGACTGGGAGTCCTACCAGGACAACTTCGACACCGCGGAGTACCTGATGGCCAAGATCGCGGCGCTGCTGCCGGACCATCGCGTGTCGCCCGACTTCGAGCGACGCTGGGGACTCCCCGCGGAGCGGGCGCCCGTGCCGTGAGGGGCCGGGCCAGGCCTGACCGCGCGGCCGCGCCGGCGCCGCCGCGGAGCCGCTGATGCGCACCGGCGGGTCTCCCTGGTGGGCTGCGGCACGGCTGGCGGCGGTGCTGGCCGCGCTCGCGCTCTTCGGCGCGTGGTGGCTGGAGCAGAAAGCGCCCGACTTCCGCGTGGACCAGCGGCTGCGCCTCGCGCACGGCCCGCTCAAGGAGCCGATGCGCGACGTGCGCGCCTTCGTGCTCGGCGACGAGCAGCGCGACGCCGTGCTGGTCCCCGCGGGCCGCGCGCTGCTCATGCTGCCCGTGACGCTGCCGGCGGACGATGCGGTGCTGCGCTTCCGCGACGGCGACCTGCTGGGGCTCTCGCAGACCGTGGTGAGCCTGCTGCGCGCGGACGGGAGCCGGGAGGAGCTCGAGCGCCACGACAACCGGGACGCGCTCTGGCACGCCTGGTCGGTGCCGCTGCCCGCCTCGGCGGGCGAGACCGTGAGCGTGGAGTTCGCGGTGGCCGACGGGCGCGCGGCGCGCGGCGTCGGCGCCGCGTACGTCACCGACGCGGTCGTGGAGTCGGAGGGCCGCGGCGTGGACGAGGGCGATGCCCCGGTGCGCACGCGCGCGCTGGCCGCGGACCTGCTCGCGGGCCACGGCGAGGAGAACGTGCTCTCGCCGCCCACGGGCGACAGCGCGCGCGTCGGCATGGACGGTCCGCCGTGCATCGCGCTCGAGGAGCGCGCGCCGTTCTTCGTGACCGCGGAGCACGTGCCGCCGGGCGGGCGGCTCGACATCGTGCTGCACCTGGGGCGACCTCACGCCGGCGGCCCGGCGTCCGAGGCAGCCGCCGTGCGCCTGCTCGCCGACGAGCTGCCCTTCGCGCTGCTGCCCGCGGTGCTGCCGCCCGGCGGCGACCCGCTGTCCGCGGACCTGCTCTTCCGGCTGGACCTGCACGCCCTGCAGGGCCGCTCGGTGGATTTCACGCTGCAGCGCGAGGGCGGGGGCAACCTGTTCGTCGGCCTGCGCGAACTCTCGGTCAGCGCACCGGTGTCCATCCCGCGCCGCGTGCACGTGCCGGGGCAGGGTCCCAACGTGCTGCTCGTGAGCGTGGACTCGCTGCGCGCGGACCGGCTGGGGTGTTACGGCTACGCGGGCGGCGCGACGCCGGCGATCGATGCGCTGGCCGCGCGCGGCGGCCGCTACGAGCGCGTGCTCGCGCCGTCGAGCTGGAGCCTGCCCGACGTCGCGACGCTGCTCACGGGCGTGTCGCCGGTGACGCACGGGCTGGGGCTGGCGCCCGGGCGCATGCTCTCGCCGCGCCTGCCGACGCTCGCGCAGTCCGCGAGCTGGAGCGGCATGACCACGGCGATGTTCAGCAACAGCGCGCTCATCGCGCCGCCGCAGGGGCTGGACCAGGGGTGCGAGACCTTCGTGCTGCGCGACGTCCCCGCGCCGATCCTCGCCGAGGAGGCGCTGGACTGGCTCGAGCAGGCGGGGCAGTTCCAGTGGTTCCTCGAGCTGCACGTCGACGACCCGTCGTATCCGTACGCGCCGGCGTACCGCGATGCGAAGGCTGCCAGCCACCCGCCCGCGCCCGGGCTGCTGGACTCGCTGCGCCGGCTGGACAGCCGGCCGGGCGCGGCCGAGGCCATCGCGGGCGAGATCGGCGTGCTGTACGACGGCGAGGTGGCGGGCGTGGACCGCGCGCTCGGGATGCTGCTCGCCGCGCTGGAGCGCAAGGGGCTGCTGGAGGACACGGTGATCGCCGTCGTCGGCACGATGGGCGAGGAGTTCTTCGAGCACGGCGGGCGGCTCTTCGGGCAGAGCCTGCACGACGAGGTCGTGCGCGTGCCGCTCGTCCTCGCGGGGCCCGGCGTGCGCGGCGCGGACGGCCGGCCCGCCTTCGTCGAGGCCGAGCCGATCGAGCTCGTGGACGTCACGCGGCTGCTCGGGAACCTCGGGAGCCTCAGCAGCCTGTCCACGCTGCAGGGGCGGCTGCCGCCGCCGTTCGGGCCGCGCCTGCCCGACCCGGTCTCGCACTCGGTGCTCGCGCCGTGGCCCCGGCTCACGGAGCAGGCGCTGCACGCCAGCCGCACGCGCGAGTGGACCGCGGTCACCGACGAGCGCGGCGGGGCCGTCGCGCTCTTCGACCGCGCGGCGGATCCCGGCGCGCTGAAGAACCTGCTCTCCGACGGCGGCGATCAGGCCAGCCGCTTCCAGCGCGACTCGCTGGCCTCCGCCTTCCACGACTGGTGGCGCGGATGCCTGCTCCCGGCCGCCAGCCAGCCCTTTCCCCGCGACGCCGAGCTGGTCGCCGCGCCGGGCGCTGCGTCGAGCGCCGCATCGGGCGCCGCATCGCCGGGGGGCATCGCGCCGCAGCCCGGCAGCGCGCCGCAGCCCGGTGCGGGAGCGCAGCCCGGCGGAGCGCCGCAGGTTGACGACACGTCGCGGCCCGGCCGCCAGCCCGCGGCGTCCCCGCAGGAGTCCGGAGCGAAATGAATCCGCACGAGCGCGGGACTCCGGTGAACGTGCTGGCCTTCGACATCGGCGGCACGAACCTGCGCAGCGCGCTCGTGGACGACGGCGGGCGCCTCGGCGCGCGGCGCGACCGGCCCACGCCCGTGGGCAACCTGCCCGCGCTGCTCGCGGCGATCGTCGCTGAGGCGCACGCGCTGCAGGCGGACGCGGACCGGTCGCCGGTCGCGCTCGGCATCGCCATCGCGGGCTACACGGACACGCACCGCGGGCTCGTGTATGCGTCGCCGGCGGTGGGGCTGCGCGACGCGAGCCTCGGCGCGCCGCTGCGCGACGCGCTCGGGCTGCCGGTGCGCCTGGTCAACGACGTGAACGCGGCGGCGTGGGGCGAGGCGCGCGTCGCCGGAAGCGCGGACCTCGTCGCGCTGTTCATCGGCACCGGCGTCGGCACGGGCTTCGTGAGCAGCGGCACGCTCGTCGAGGGCCACCACGGGATGGCGGCCGAGGGCGGGCACGTGATCTGGCGCGAGGGCGGCCTGCCCTGTCCGCTCGGCCACGCGGGCTGCTACGAGATGTACCTCGGCGGCAACGCGCTCGGCGAGCGCGCGCGGCAGGCGGGCCTCGGCGCGGACGCGCACGCGCTCGTCGCGGCGTGGCGCGCGGGCAGCGGCGCGGCGGCCGCGATCATGCGCGACGCGCAGGACGCCGTCGGCAGCCTGTGCCGGCTGCTCGTGACGCTCATGGATCCCGAGCGCATCGTCATCGCGGGCGGCGTGGCGAGCCGCACGCCGGAGCTGCTCGCGGCGGCGCGCGCGGCCGTTTCGCCGCACCCGCTGTCCGCGGCGGCGGGGGCGGTGCGCGTGGATCCCGCGACGCTCGGGGACCGCGCGGGACTCATGGGCGCGGCCTGGCTGGCGCACGCGCTCGTCGCCAAAGGTATGCTCCCGCGCGATTCCGAGCTCCCCCCGAAAGGCCACGGCATCCCGCCCGCATGAGTCCGCTGACCGACGCCCTGCGCCTGCCCTTCGTGGTGGTGCGCTACCGCGAGCTGCTCTCGGCCTTCGTGCGGCGCGACCTCAAGGCGCGCTTCGAGGGCTCGATCCTCGGGCGCATCTGGCCGGTCCTCCAGCCGGCGATCCTGTTCGCGATCTACTACGTGATCTTCGCCAAGCTGATGCAGCAGCGCTTCGCGGACACGATGCCGCCGCACGGCGAGGAGGGCACCGGCTGGCGCTCCACCTTCTTCCTGATCACGGGGATCCTGCCGTGGACCGCGCTGGCGGAGAGCCTGGCGCGCGGCACGGGCGTCGTGCTGGAGAACGCCAACCTCATCAAGAAGATCGCGTTCCCGAGCGAGCTGCTGGCGATCTACCAGGTCATCGTCTACCACGTGTACTTCCTGGTGGGCTTCGTGATCCTGCTCGGGCTGGAGCTCGCCGTGAACGGCGGCCTGCCCGCGGCGCTCGTCTGGTTCCCCGCCGTGCTGCTCGTGCAGATGATGTTCATCAGCGGGCTGGCGATGCTGCTCTCGGCCGCCAATGTCTTCGTGCGCGACATCATGCAGGCCGTGCCGATGCTGCTCACCTTCTGGATGCTCACGACCCCGGTCTTCTACGATCTGAACACCATCCAGGCCGCGGCCGCGCTGGGCGGCAAGCCCGGCGACGTGGACTGGGCCGGGATGGCGGGGACGGCGATGCACTACAACCCCATGGCCATCCTGCTCGGCATCTACCGCGCGATGTTCAGCTTCGGCGCCGTGGAGTTCCCGCTCGTCGGCCTCATCAAGCTCGCGCTCGTCGCGGCGATCACGCTCTGGCTCGGCTACGCCTACTTCCTGCGCAGCAAGGGCCGCTTCGCGGACGAGGTCTGAGTGGACGCGGTCACGGTCGAGCACCTGGGGAAGGAGTACCGGCTCTACGACGGCTCCATCGCGCGCTTCAAGGAGGCGCTCTTCCTCGGGAAGAAGAAGTTCCACCGCACGCACAGCGCGCTGAACGACGTGAGCTTCACCGTGCCGCAGGGGCGCGCGCTCGGGATCATCGGCGAGAACGGCGCGGGCAAGTCCACGCTGCTCAAGATCGTCGCCGGCACGACGCAGGCCACCAGCGGCCGCTTCGCGATCCACGGCAGCGTCTCCAGCCTGCTGGAGCTGGGCACCGGCTTCCACGCGGAGTTCACCGGCCGCGCGAACATCTTCCTGGCGGGCCAGGTCTCCGGCTTCTCGCGCCGCGAGATCGAGGCCAAGGTGGACGGCATCATCGAGTTCGCGGAGCTGGGCAAGTACATCGACCAGCCCGTGCGCACCTACAGCTCGGGCATGATCATGCGCCTCGGATTTGCCGTGGCCACTGCCATCGACCCCGAAGTGCTCATCATCGACGAGATCCTCGCGGTGGGCGACCTGTACTTCCAGAAGAAGTGCATCGACCGCATCTTCGACTTCCGCAAGCGCGGCAAGTCCATCCTCTTCTGCAGCCACTCGCTCTACGACGTGCGCCAGATCTGCGACGACGTGATCTGGATCAAGGGCGGGAAGATCGCGATGCGCGGCCTGCCGCAGGACGTCACGCTCGCCTACGCGAACTACGAGCGCAGCCTGGACCACAAGCCGGAGCTGCACACGGCGGGGCACGTCCAGGCGGAGGGCGCGGCGCTGCCCGCGATCGATGCCGTGCGCCTGGTGCTCGAGGACGGCGGCGAGGGCCGCGAGCTGCCCGACGTCGTGCGCACCGGCGCCGACCTGCGCTTCGAGATCGACTTCACGATCCACTCCAACCGGCGCGGCGTGAACGTGGGCGCCGCGATCTTCCGCACCGACAACGTGCTGGCCGCCACGTTCAACAGCCAGCTCGAGGGCATGCCCGCGGTGTCCGCGCCGGGCCGCCACCGCTGCCGGCTCTCGCTGCCCGACATCCGGCTCTCGGAGGGCGAGTACACCGTGGTCGGTTACCTCTTCGACGAGCACGGCGTGCACATGTACGATCACCGCCAGACGCTGAAGAACCTGCTCGTGGCGCTCGAGCAGAACCATCCCGGCATGGTGCGGCTGCACCACCGCTTCGAGACAGCCCCGCTGCAAGGACCGGCATGACCCGACCCGACATCTCCGTGCTGATCGTGAACTGGCGCAGCGGCGCCATGACCCGGGCGCTCATCGACAACCTGCGCCGGCAGCGCTTCCCGTCCGCGCAGGGCGGCGCCGGGACGCTGGAGTTCATCGTCACCGACAACGCGTCGGGGCCCGAGGAGGAGGCGCACCTGTCCGCGCTGGAGAAGACGCCGGGCGTGACGCTCGTGCGCTCGGCGCAGAACAGCGGCTACGCGGTGGGCTGCAACCTCGCGTGCGAGCGCGCGACGGGCGAGTTCGTGCTGATCACCAACCCGGACGTCATGGCCTTCCGCGGCGCGCTGGCCGCGCTGATCGGGCACCTGCGCGAGGCGGAGGGCTGCGGGCTGGCCGGCCCCAAGGGCTTCCTCGACGCGGAGCGCTTCTTCCAGCTCCCGCCGGTGGACCTGCCCAGCCTGTGCGGCCTGTTCTCCGAGACGCTCGCGCGCAGCTTCCGGTCGGCCGGGCAGGCGCACGCCGACAGCCGCTCGCGCCGCGCGCTCGCCGCATGGACCGCGGTCGCGCCGGTCGCGCTCACGCAGATCAGTGGCTTCTGCTTCCTCATGCCGGCCGCGCTGGCCCGCGAGCTGGGGCCCTTCGACCCGCTGTTCCCCTTCTATTACGAGGACGCGGACCTCTGCCACCGGCTGCACAAGCGCGGCTTTTCCACCGACCTCGTGCCGCGCGCGCAGATGGTGCACTTCTTCAACCGCAGCGCGGGGCAGGCGCAGGAGGCCGCGCTCTCGCGCTACGCCGTCTCGCGCCGCCGCTTCTACGGCAAGCGCTACGGCCTGCCGGGCAGGCTCGCGTACGGCGCGCTCACCGCGCTGACCTCCGGCCACGGCGAGGGCCATCACTTCGCGGCCATCGAGGACCTCGGGCCCTGCGAGCACGTGCCCGATGTCCTGGTGCCGGACCACGGCGCCTACCTCGCGGAGATCTCCGCCGACCCCGGCTTCATGTTCGCCGCGGGCCGCCTCGACGTCTCGCGCAACTTCCGCATCCCGGAAGCCGTGTGGGACGGCCTCGTGCCGGCCACGTACTACCTGCGCTTCCTCTCGCGCAGCAGCGGCACGATCCTGCGCACGGTGTCGCTGACCAAGACCGGCGCCTCGGTGCCGATCACCGCCGAGCTGGCCGGCGCCGGAGCGCACGGCGCGTGACCGACGCGCCGGTGGGGCGCTCCGCCGCCGCCGCCGGGACCGCCGCCGCGCCGGCGACGGCCGCCGCACCAGCCGCAAAGCACGATCCGCGGGCAGTGCGGCTGTCCATCGTCGTGCTGAGCTGGAACACGCGCGAGCTGCTCGCGGCGTGCCTCACCTCGCTGCGCGCGGTGTCCGGCGAGCTGCGCTTCGAGCTCCTCGTCGTGGACAACGCCAGTGCGGACGGCAGCGCCGACATGGTCGCGGAGCGCTTCCCCGAGGCGCGCCTGCTGCGCAACCCGCGCAACGACGGCTACGCGATCGGCAACAACCTCGGCGCGGCGCTCGCCGGCGGCGAGTACCTGCTCCTGCTCAACTCCGACACCGAGGTGCGGGCCGGCGTGCTGCCCGCGCTGGTCGATTTCCTGGACCGCCACCCGGGGCACGGCGCCTGCGCGCCGCGCCTCGTGAATCCCGACGGCACGCCGCAGCTCTCGTGCAAGACCTTCCCCACGCTCGCCACGGCGGTCTTCTTCGACACGCTCTTCGCGCGCTGGTTCCCCGGGAACCGCGCGCTGCCCCGGTACATGATGGCGGACTTCGACCACCTCTCCTCGCGCGATGTCGACCAGCCGCCGGGCGCCGCGTTCCTCGTGCGCCGCGCGCTGTGGGAGCGGCTGGCCGGCTTCGACCCGGAGCTGTGGCTGTTCTTCAACGACGTGGACCTGTGCCGGCGCCTGCAGGCCGCGGGTCACCGCATCGCCTACGTCGCCGAGGTCGCGATCCTGCACCACGAGGGCCGGAGCACGTCGCAGTTCCCCGCGATGGGCGCGATCTGGCACAGGAACCGCCTCGCCTATTACCGCAAGACCTTCGGCTGGCGCGGCACGCTGGTCGCGCGCCTGATGTCCACCGTGCGCGGCGCCGAGGAAGCCCGCAGGCTGCGCCGCGCGGGTGCGCCGCCGGAAGCGCGCCGCGCGGTCTGGGCCGCCGTGCGCTCGGTGTGGAAGGCATGACGCTGCCTGCGGGCGGCACGTTGCCTCCGCACGGCTGCCTCGCATCCGCTCGCGATGTCGCCTATGCTCCGCGGCGATGCCGAGAAGGGTCCTGCTCGCCGTGCTCGCGCTCGCGCTCGCGCTGCTCGTCGCGGAAGGAGCGCTCTCCTTCCGCGGCGGACTCACCCTGCGCGACGTGCCCGGCCTCGCCGCATGGCTGCCCGCGCGCGCACCGGCTCCGCGCGGCTCCAGGCGCATCGTCGCGGCGCCCTCAGCGCTCGCGACGCCCGCAACGCTGCCGCCCGGAATGCCTGCGCCCGGAATGCCTGCGCCCGGAATGCCTGCGCCCGGAACGCTCGAGACGCCCGCAACACCGCGCGATGACCTCTCTGCCGATGGCGATCCGCCCGCGGAGGCTGACCTGCCCGCGCTGCACGAGCCGGCCACGGACGCGGACCGTCATGCCGCCGGCGCCGCCTCGACGGGCATCTACCGGATGCACGAGGATTCCCGCGTGCGCTACGTGCTCAAGCCGGAGACGACCGTCGACATCGTCGAGACCCACGTGCGCACCGACCGGCTCGGCATGCGCGTGCGGCCCGGACCGGAGCCGCCGCCGGAGGCGCTGAGGATCGCGGTCGCCGGCGACTCCGTGGCCTTCAGCTACGGCGTCGCCGACGACGAGACCATGGCCGCGCGCCTCGCGGCGCTGCTGGCGGAGTCGCGCGGCCCGGCGGCGCGGCCCGTGACCGCGTCCACCGTCGCGGTCCCGAGCTGGAACCACCGCAGCGCGCTGGGCTTCCTCACGGATCACTGGGACGAGCTGCGGCCGGACATCGTGGTCTACCTGCCGATCGACAACGATCTGGGCGACGGCGGCGCGCTCTACGAATCCGGAAAGCTGCGCATCGAGCCGGACCCGTTCCAGTCCGACCCGCTGCTCGCCGTGAGCCGCAGCCTGCTCGCGGCCATGCAGGACAATGTCGAGCTTCGCGCCGACAAGGACGTGCCCGACGTGACCTTCTTCGGGCCGTGCGCGCTGGAGCTGGACCT
>Ga0193753_10001810_pt1 | contig 17739 bp, 13 predicted proteins | sample H1c2metaG_FD_144925 | JGI IMG/M metagenome (GOLD analysis project Ga0193753, IMG submission 144925) | Soil microbial communities from a riparian zone of the East river system, Colorado, United States - H1c2 | ecosystem: Environmental > Terrestrial > Soil > Riparian zone | place: USA: East...
CAGCGTGCAGAGAAAGCACCACACCGCAAAAACGAGCAGATACGGGAGTTGTGGCGTCCACGCCGACCGCGTTCGCCCGGTGGCGAACTCGATGACGATGCCAAGGACCGCAAGGCCCGTGACGATGTTGAGAAAGCCGATCCCCTGAAGGAGGGGAATCACTTCCTGCGGACGCAAGAAGATGGTGGTTACGAGGAGGATGGCTCCGAGGAGGCCCAAGGACGTTCGGGGTTAGCGTGCAGCCATCCCCGCTCCATTCAATTTGGACGTTGGCGCCGGGGCGACGCTTTGCTCGGATGTCGAAGCGGGCGCGCGGCCTCTGTCGTCGGTGTTAGCTGCCGGTTCGTGCTCGAGATACTCGATCGGACCCCAATCCGGTTTGATGGCGTATTGCACCAGCCCCACGGCGAAGCCGGCGCCGTGCGAGGCATGAAGAACGGGGAAGATGGCCCAGATGACGGGGATGGCGCGGGCGCCGACCTTTCTGCCAACGCGTGTGGCTTCGGCCAAGGTGGCGAGGGCGTAGGTGCCGAACGCAAAGGGCGTGAACGGCTGCACGGGCGAAGTGGCCAAGAGCAGGGCGCCGGAGACGAGCGAAAGAAAGGGAAGCGCCGGCCGCACCGTCAGGAGCTTCTTGTGCTTGAGCAGCGTCCGCGCGCGCCCTTTGCCATAGTAGAAATATTGCCGCGCGAGCGCACGGAGCGAGTCACGCGGATAGTAATGCACGACGATGCGCCGGCTCAGATAGACCTTGCCGCCTGCAGCGTGGATGCGTTGGTTGATCTCGGCGTCTTCGTTCGTCACGGCCCTTCGATCGAAGAGCCCCATCGTTTCGAACACGCGGCGAGGGAAGGCGCCGGGAAACACCGTATCGACGAGTCCTTCCGCATCGGGCTGCCGGAACTTGGAATTCCCGATGCCCAACGGGCTCTCGAGTGCCGCCGCCAGTGCGCGTTGAAAGAAACGTCGCGCGCGCGGGCGTGCTGCGCCGCCGGCGTTGTCTGCGCCGGTTTCCGCGAGCACCAAAACGCACTGACGGACGAAGTCGTTGTTGTACTCTGCATGTACATCCGCACGGACGATGACGTCGCCCCTGCAAGCACGAATGGCGGCGTTGAGCCCGGCGGACTGGATCCGCTCGGGGTTGTCGATCACCCGCACGCGGGGGTCTTCGACCGCGATGCGCGCCAAAATTTCGCGCGTCCGGTCGACGCTCATGCCGTCGGCGACCAGGACCTCCATGCGCTCGTTTGGGTAGTCCTGCGCGAGGAGTGAGCGAAGGCACTGTTCGATGTAGGCCTCCTCGTTGAGGCACGGCACGACAATGCTGACGAAGCGGACGAGTGAATCGCCGCCTTCGCGCCGTCCGAACGGCGGTGCTCCTCCCTGATCGGCGTCCTGTTCCATGAGAGTGTGCCCTCGCTTAGATGCCGCAAACTATGGAAGCGGCTCGATCTTTCTGCCTGCGTCGACCCGGAACGCCAGAGCGCCTTGCGCGCTCGCCCGCGCGGTTGTGCCGTTCTGGCCGCCGCCGTTCGAGCCAGCGGGGACGATTCGCACCGTTGTGCCGCCGCGCGGAGTTGCTGTCACAGCGTAGCTTGCGCCGGGCGTCACGTCGGTAACGACGTGAAGTGCTCCCGGCGGCGCGGTATAGGAAATCGCGCCTTCGATGCGGGCCGCCTCGTCGGGCGCCGAGATGAGCACATACGATGCGTCCTTTCGGCGGAACGCGGCGCCGCTCGCATGGCCCTCCGTCATTGCAATGGGCGCCGCGGCGGCCACTTGCTCCGGCGAAGCCGACGCGTCGAACGCGGTGAGCCATCGTTGGCGCGCGCGTGGCTTCGAGGCTCGGATCTCGGCGCGCCACACCTTGTGCGCATCGAAGACGTCGACCGTCGTGGTCTTGGTCCCGCGCGGAAGGAGCGAAATGAGCGCCCCGGCGTAGTCGGATGGGCCGCCCGCGTCGATGCGCCCGCTCCGCGCGGCATGCGGCGCGGTCCCGAGATGAAAGGCGAGCCATTGGTCGGCGTGCGGATCGGCGGCCTCGGTGCGATCGTCGATGACGAAGAGCGACGGCCGAAAGAAGACGATCTGCCGCGTCCACGACGCGACGGTGCCCGGACGGTATGCTTCCTCGAGGTGCTCTCCGCGCGTGAAGACGAAGTCGCCGCGATCTTCGAAGCGCCCGACCGCGGTCTTGGCCGACGTGTTGGCGACTTGGCCATACTTCACCAAACTGGGCGGTTTCGCGTAGTACACGTTGAAGAGCGCGCGCTCGGCCCGTTCGCCGAAGAGCGATTCGTAGACCCGATTTTCGAGTCGCGTCGCGTCCTGCGTGCTCGAGCTGTTGCCCCCACCGCCGCTTTTGATCAAGCGCGTCGGTGCGTAAACCAGAAGTGGGCGATCCCCTCGCACGATCGAAAGAGACCCTTGATCGAAGAGCATCTCGCTCGAGTCGGGATTGTTGACGTAAGGGCCGGCGCCAAACGATGCCCACACGGCGTCTTTGCCCCACGACGAGCGCATGGCGACCGATTGCATCCCCTTGGCGAGGTACGAGCGCGGCATCGCATCGAAAGGCTCCTCGGGCGCTTTTTCGTCCCAAAAGAGCATGGCCACCCACGGCTCGAGCCCCGTCGTGGACGTGCCGGCCGCCTCCTTCACCTCGCGGGCAAAGGTGTGAAACGCCGGCGCGATCGGATCGCCCCACATCGACGCGAAGCGCCAGGCGACGTACGCGAGCATCGGATCGAACGCCGAGAGCGAGTCGCCCGCGTGAAACGTGCCGCGGTCGTCGAGCGTTTTCCGACTTGGCCACGAGAAGTGCAAGAGGTACCTCGCCTGGTCGAGCGGGTAGGTAAAGCCGGGTTGAACGTCGCGGACCAGGTCGATCCCCTTCGCGGTTCGCGCCCCCCACGTCGGAAGGCTCATGTTCAAGCTTGCGAGCGCTCCATAGCCCCACCCTTCGGGCCAGCCTCCGCCCGTGAGGTGCGCCGCGTAGTAAGGCGCAACCGACCCCTTGTGCACGCGCGCTAGAAAGTCACGCCATTCCGTTTCGGCGCGTGGATTGTCTCCTTCCGTGGACAGTGCCCCAAGCCCTTTGGCGGCGTAGTAACCCGCGAAGTAATTGCCCTGCGGATGGTCCCGTCCGAAACCGTTCTTCTCGTACGCATCGATCCATTGCTTTTGGGCTTCGTAAACCCGCTTTCGCTCGTCGGGACTCATCTCCGAATGGAGCCAATCGTAGGCGATGGCCATCCCGACGCCGTAAAAGCGGATGCCGTAGCCCGAATCGCGCTCCAAAGGCGGCGCGTGCGGCCCCTCCTTTTCCGACATCTTGGCGAGAACCTCGATCCCCTTGCGCGCATAACGCGACGCGCCCGTCGAATCGAGCGTTCGTTCGATTTGAAAACAGAGCGACAATTCGAGAAGCGGTTCGAAGTACCCCTGACCTTGATACCCTTCTCCGATATTGCCCTTCCCTGGATAATCGGCGCCGTCGGGGTATTCGACGCGCCCGCCCGCATACTCTTCGCAACGCGCACGGAGCGCGCTCCAGCTCGGTGCGCCCGCCCGGGCGCGAGCGCGCAGCGCGGCGAGGGTATCCGGGGACAAGAAGAGCCGCGGGCGCGCCAGCCCGGCGTCGGCGCCCGATGTAAGCGGGCCCGTGTCAGCCTTCGCGTCGGTGATGCGCGTCCACCCCGGCGCAGGCGAAGCGGGCGGTCCCGACGCCGGCGGCGCGCCCCAGTCGCTGGATTGGCACGCCGTCGTGGGCAAGAGAAGCAAGAGGAGCGCGGCCCAACCCATCCGCGCGCCGAGCCGGCGTGCAGAAAATGCACTTCGATGCACAGCCTCGGACCCGGGCATGTAGTGCAGATGCTACGAGTGCGACGTTGGATGCATCGCATGGTAGGAAAATGCTCGTGCCGCATCTGAACGATCGAGCGCCTGCGGCGTCCCCTGCCTCGTCTGCCTCGTCCACGAAGCGCGAAGGAGACTGGCTCCGCGCGTTGATCGTGTCGTACAGCTTTCCACCCGTGGGCGGCGCCGGCGTGCAGCGCATGCTCAAGCTGGCCAAATACCTGCCCGAGCACCACGTCGTGCCGGCGGTGCTGACGGTGGCCAACCCATCGGTGCCGTTGACGGACCCGTCGCTCTTGCGCGATCTCCCTCCGGGCATCGAGGTCGTTCGCGCGCGCACGCTCGAACCCGGATACGCGCTCAAGCGTGCGGCCTGGAGCCAAACGGCGAACCGTCGCGGCCTTCGGCTCGGCGCGCTCGCCAAAGAGTTCTTGGTCCCCGACCCGCAGATCCTTTGGCAACCCGCTGCGCAGGCAGCCATGCTGAGGAGGCTTTATTTCACGGGCGCCCCGCCAGAGGTGGTGCTCATCAGTGGCCCGCCGTTTTCGCAGTTCCTCCTCGCGCCTCTCGTGCGCCTCCGGCGAAAGACCGCCGTCGTCTTGGATTACCGCGACGAGTGGAGCACCTACCGCACGACCTACGAAATGATGGGAGGGCGCATCGGATCCCTCATCGGCGACCCCCTCGAGGCCGCCCTCTTGCGCTCGGCGCACGCCGTTATCACCGCGACCGAGGAGTTTCGCGAAAACCTGCTCGCGCACTTTCGCTTTCTCGACCCCTGGCGCGTGCACGCCATCCCCAACGGCTACGATCCGGACGACTTTCCGTCGGATCTTCCCGCGCCTCCGCGCGACCGCTTCGTCATCGGCTACGCCGGGACCGTGTTCAAGTTGACCAGCACCCGCGGTTTTCTCGGTGCCGTGCGCCTCCTTCACGAGCGCGCGCCCGAGCTCGCGCGTTACCTTCACGTGCGCTTCATCGGGCGCGTGGTCGAAACCGAGCTCGATGCGTTCGAGAACACCGAGTCGCTCGGCGTCGAGCGCCTGGGCTACTTGGAGCACGCGCAATCGCTGCGCGAGCTCGCCAAGAGCCACCTCGTCTTGTGCACCTTGGACGATGTGCCCGGTGTCGAACGCATCTATCCGGCGAAGATCTTCGAGCTGATGTGCTTGGGCCGCCCGTGTCTCACCCTTTCCCCGCCGGGCGCGCTCACGCGCCTCGTTTCGCGCCACCGTCTCGGCGACGTGCTTCCACCGCGTGACGAAGCGCGCATCGCCGCGTACCTCGAGGTGCAACTGCGCGCCTTTCGCGAAGGCAACGGGCACGCTCGCAAGGACGCGCCGCCATCGTTCGCCCCGCAGGGTATCGAACGGTATTCACGGCACGCACTCGCGGGAGAGTTCGCGGCCGTGATGCGCGAGGCCGCCAAGCTTGCGCAGTGAGAGCGGCTGCGGTACGAGCGATCGATGTCGCAAGCCGGAGATGCTCTTCACGAGGACGCGCAGCCGCGTGTCCGGTGGCGCATTTCGAGCGGCGCGCTCTCGGTGGCGATCCTCTGGCTGCTCATCGCTGCAACGTTTGCCGTGTGCCGCACGCGCACGGGCGGCACGTTCGTGTATCCGCTGGACGACAGTTACATTCACTTGGCGCTCGCGAAAAATATCGCCGAGCACGGCATCTACGGTGTAACGCCTTACGAGTTCACGCCGACCTCGTCCTCCATCGTGTGGCCGCTGCTCCTGGTCGCCGTGCGGGTCGTGAGCGCGAGCGATCTGATCCCGCTCGCGCTCAACGTGGTCTTCGCCTCGGCGCTTGCCCTCGTTGTCGATCGAGGGCTGCGGCGCGACGGGTACGGCTCGCGAGGCAGGCTCGTGTTCGGCGTCGCGAGCCTCCTGGCCGTGCCGATCTTGCCGGTCGTGTTCATCGGCATGGAGCACACGCTTCACATTTTGGCCGTCGTTCTGCTCGCGCAAACCACTGTGCACGCGCTTGCCGCAGATCGCGAACGAGACGGCGCGCGCGAGGCCAAGGGTGTGCCGGTCGCCCTCGGCATTGGGCTCTTGTCGCTCCTCGCCACCGCCGCACGCTACGAAAGCCTCTTTCTCGTCGGCGTCCTCGGGCTTTTGGCGCTCTACCGCCGCCGGCTCTCCCTCGCGTTTGCGCTCGGCATCGGAGCGGCGGTCCCCGTCGTTGCCTACGCACTGTTCTCCCTCGCCAAGGGCGGTCCGATTCTGCCCATCTCCGTCCTCCTCAAGCGCCAAGAGATCGGCGTCTGGACGTTCCTGCCCACGCTCGGGCGTCGCTTCATCGAGAACCCGCATTTGCTCGCGTTGCTCACCCTGCTTTCGCTCGGCTATGTCGAAGCGCGCGCACGCGGGCTCTGGGACCGGCGGCGCTTGATGCTGCTCGTTACCGCTTCGGTCATCGTGCTGCACATCACCTTCGCGCAAACGGGATGGTTCTTTCGCTACGAGGCCTACACCGTTGCGCTCGCGCTCGCAGCGCTTGCGGGGCCGCTGTTCGAGCATCGCGCGCGGCTCCGGGAGCGGTTGCTGCCGCTCGCGCTGGTCATGCTTCCGGTCATCGTACGGGGCGCGGGATCGCTGCGTGCCGTTCCGCGCGCAAGCGCCAACATTTACGAGCAGCAGGTTCAAATGGCGCGCTTCGCGGCGCAATACTACCGAGGCGAGCGTCTCGTCGTGGGCGACATCGGCGCCGTCAGCTATTTGGCCGACGTTCGCATCGTCGATCTCATCGGTCTCGGTAGCCCTGCCGTGGCGACATTGCGGCTGCGCGGTAGCCTCGACCTCGCGGCCACCGATCGGCTGACGCGCGACGCGTCGATTGCCATCGTGGACGAGGGGTATTCACCGCCCCCGCAGTGGCGCAGGGTCGGTCTCTGGAGAACCTCGGGAAACACCGTGTGCAGAGACGACGCCGTAGCGTTTTACGCCGTCCACCCCGAGGAGGAAGCGCGCCTCACGGCGTCGTTGCGAGAATTCTCACCGCAGCTCCCGAGCACCATCGAGCAATCGGGAACCTACACGCGATGAGCTGACTCGCCGCGATCACCGCGATGAGGTAGCGCCACCTCTTCGCGAGTCATCGTTGGCATTCTCGGGATTCTCCATCATCCCGACCCTGGTTTGGTGAATTGTCGCGCCCGCGAGCGAAACGCGGGAAGCGACGCTACGGGTTCGGGCATCGAAGGGGGGACAGGTCCGCCCCCTATGCGTCGATCCCTTCCTCCGCCCGCTTTGCGGCCGTATGCCGTCGCCCTTTTCCTTGGTTCGGCCACCTTGGTGGCCGGATGTGCTGGATCGCCGACGTACAACTGGCCGGCGGAAAACGCACTTGGATACAAGGTTGGGGCAGGTGACGTTCTCAAGATCACAGTCTGGAAGCACGACGAACTGAGTCAACAAGTCACGGTGCGTCCCGATGGGGCGTTTTCGCTCCCTCTACTCGGTGACCTTCCGGCGACCGGTCGCACGGTGACTGAGATTACGGCCGATATCCAATCAAAGCTAAAGCAGTTCTTTCAAGAACAACCGCCCGCCAACGTGCAAGTGGCGGAGGTGCACTCCTATCGCATTTACATCGTTGGCGAAGTTCAGCGTGGTGGAGAATTCACACCCAGCGGCGAGGTCACGGTCTTGCACGGTCTCGCCCTTGCGGGTGGCTTTACCCGCTTCGCCAACCCTGGACGCATCGTGATCGTTCGACGCGACGCGCGCGGAGAACGACGCATTCCTTTCGACTTCTCAGCCGTCGTGGAGAAAGGGGAGCTTCAGCAGAATCTGGCATTGCAATCGGGCGATACCGTGATTGTCCCGTGATCCAAATATCCTCTGGTATTTTGCTGCAAAGGAGTATCGCTGCGGCCAGAGCAGCGAATCGACGGAGCGATGGTCGAGCTATTACGTTCACCAAGGCGCCTCCTTCTCTTCGCGTTCGAAGGAGTTCTCGTAGCGGTCGTTTTGATCGTTGCGGCGTGCGTTCGTTTAGGACTTCACGAGGGACTCACCTATCCGCATATCGCGAAGAAAGCCCTTCTGGTCGGCTTGGTCGTCCAGGGCGCCGCTTATTACGCAGGCATGTACGAACTTCATTCGGTGCAAACCGCGCGTTCTCTCTTTAGCGGGGTACTCAAAGCGCTCGCGCTCGCGAGCGTCATCCTTTGGGGACTTTTTTACGCGGTGCGGCCGCTCGAAATCGGCCGCGGCATCTTCCTCCCCGCCATCGCGTTTACCGCGCTCGTCTTACCGACGTGGCGACTCGTCTACAATCGCATCTCGTCGAATGCCGGGTTTTTGAGGCGTACCCTCATTCTCGGCAATGGCGACCTGGCCCACGAAATTGCCACGCTCATTCGCGAAGGGCCCGATTTCGGACTCGAACTCGTCGGGTTGCTGTCGCGCGATCGCATTTCGCTCGCACTCGAAGAGGGGGTGATCGGCACCTATGCCGAACTCCGCGACATCGTCGAGCGCCAGGACATTCGTTTCGTCATCGTCGCGTATCCGGACCGACGCGGCACCCTCCCTGTCGAACAATTGCTCGAGGTGAAATTCCGAGGCGTCGAGGTCGAAGAGGGGGTCAGCCTTTACGAGCGGATCACCGGGAAGATTTTCGTACGCGAGCTCAAGCCGAGTCAGCTCATCTTCGCCGAAGGCTTCACGTCGCGCCCAACGACGCGGCGGCTCAAGAGGATTCTCGACGTCATCATCGCAGGCATCGGCATCGCCCTCTCGGCGCCCCTGATGCTCTTCACGGCGCTCGCCATCAAGATCGATTCGCCCGGGCCCATCTTGTACACGCAGGAGCGGGCCGGTGAATTCGGCCGCCTGTTCACGATTTTGAAGTTTCGGTCCATGCGCATCGACGCCGAAAAGAACGGCGCCCAATTCGCCAAAGAGAACGACGACCGCATCACCTTGGTGGGCCGCTTCATTCGAAAAACGCGCCTCGACGAACTACCCCAACTCTGGAACGTACTCCGCGGCGACATGAGCATGGTCGGCCCGCGTCCGGAGCGCCCGGTTTTCATCGAGCAGCTCGATCAGCAGGTTCCGTTTTTCAAGCAGCGGCTCTATGTCAAACCCGGCGTCACGGGCCACGCCCAGGTGCGCTGCAAATACGGCGCGACCGCCGACGACATGATCGAAAAGCTTCAATACGACCTTTACTACATCAAGAGCTATTCACTGCTCTTTGATCTGTCGATCATGCTCGACACGATCAAGGTGGTCTTGCTGCGAATTGGTGCGCGGTAACGAATCGGCGCGCGGTACGCTTTACGGGCGAGGGGGCCGCGCGCACATAAATCGCCGGTAGGGTCGCGAACCGGTTAGATACGGGTCATGACCACCATCGACAAGACGCGACCCGTGCTGGTGACCGGCGCGAACGGCTACATCGCGAGCTGGATCGTCAAGCAGCTCCTCGACGAGGGCCACACGGTGAACGCCACGGTGCGCGATCCCGCGAAGGCCTCCGCCGTCGGTCATCTACGAGGGCTTGCTGCTCGATCATCGGGAAAATTGAACCTGTTCAAAGCGGACCTGCTCGAGCCAGGGAGCTTCGACGCGGCCGCACGAGATTGCGAATTGGTGATGCACACCGCGTCCCCCTTCCTCGTTCGGGGCTTCAGGGACGCCAACGAGGCGTTGGTTCGCCCTGCGGTGGAAGGTACGCGCAACGTACTGGAATCGGCCAATCGCGCGGCGTCGGTCAAGCGCGTCGTGCTGACCAGCAGCGTGGCCGCCATCTACGGAGACAACGTGGATCTCCAGAGCATCTCGGGTGACAAATTCACCGAGGAGCATTGGAACACGACCAGCAGCGTCGAGCATCAGCCGTACTCGTTCTCCAAGCTGCAGGCGGAGCGTGAAGCCTTGCGCATGAATGAAGCGCAGAGCCGATGGGACTTGGTGAGCGTCAATCCCGCCATGGTCTATGGGCCTTCGCTCACCAAAAGCAGTCAGTCTGCCAGCCTCGACACGTTCATCCAATTCGGGAACGGCAAGTTGCGAACCGGCGTGCCCCGATTGACGTTCGGCGTGGTGGATGTGCGCGACGTGGCGCGCGCCCATCTCGTTGCGGGCTTCACGCCGGCGGCGCACGGCCGCTACATCCTGGCGGCCGCGGAGCTATCGATGCTCGAGATGTCCGCGATCCTCCGCGCCCGCCACGGCGACGCGTATCCGTTCCCGCGGGCGGAAGCGCCGACGTTCCTCATCTGGGCGCTCGGCCCCATCATTGGCGGCGTCACGCGCAAATTCGTTAGCAAGAACGTCGGCCATCCGCTGCGCTTCGACAACAGCCGCAGCAAGAGCGAGCTCGGACTTCACTATCGCCCGGTGGACGAGACTTTGCTCGAGCACTTCCAGCAACTCATCGACGATGGTTTGCTGGCCAAGAAGAACTGAAGGGATCCACCGCCGGAAGGCTGGCGAGCAAATGCTCGGCGCACGAGCGAACGGCTGCCGTGAGACTTCGATGCGCTCGGTAGAGCACCCAGAGGCCGCCCTTCTCTCCCGCGAAATTCGGCAGCACGCGCTCGAGCTCACCGTGGTCGCCCGGCGACGGGCCTTCACGTGAGGAGAGAAGCGTGATGCCGATTCCCGAAATCGCCGCTTGCCTGGCGGCCATGAGCTCGTTGACGAAGAGGCGCGGCTTGAACGCAAAGCGATGCCGCCGCGGGCCATTGCCGGCGGCGCGTTCACCCTCCGTTTCGCGCCCGCCTTCGGCTCCGAGTCCGCTAAAGAGCTCCCACACCGCGCCACTCGACGACGACCGCGTCGCGATGAGATCGTGCGACGACAGGTCGGCGAGTTGCTTGGGGCGTCCACGCCGATCGAGGTACGCTTTGCTCGCGAAAAGGTAGCGTCTGGCGTCGACGATTTTGCGGGCGACGAAGTCAGGGCTATCGACGTGGCCCGCGCGGACCGCAATGTCGATTTCTTCGGAAAGGAGATCGACGCGGCGCTCGGTGAGATCGAGCTCGATCGACACGAGCGGCGTCTTTAGCAAGTAGGGCGCGAGGGTGCTGGTGATTACCGGCCCGAGGCCGACCGGTGAGGTGATGCGGACCCTTCCACGCGGGACGACATGCTGCGCGCGCACGTGACGGTTGCCTTGCATGAGCTCATCGAGCGCGCGCTCGGCGTGTGCGAAGTACGTGCGGCCGACGTCGGTCAGGCGAAGGCTTCGGGTCGTCCTTTCGAGAAGGCGGGTGCCGAGCCTCGCTTCGAGACGCGCAATGCGCCGGCTCACGGTCGAAACCGGCACGCCACGCTCCTTTGCGGCCGCAGAGAAGCTCGCGGTTTGAACGACCCGAACGAGCAGTGCGACGTCGTTCAGATCGGGCGCGGCGTCTTGTGCGGCGTTTTGAGTGATTAGTGCGTTCATGGCAAAAGTTGATTCCGAAAGTACATACTAGTGCGACATGGGGCTCGAAGCCATGTTCGAGGTATGAAAACGAACATCGTCGTCACGGGAGCTACGGGAACCATCGGTCGCCGCGTGGTGGAGGGATTGATTGCGAAGAAAGCGCCTGTCGTCGCGCTCGTTCGGGATCCTTCGAAAGGCGGCTCCCTCGAGTCCGCCGGAGCGCGCCTTGCGGTGGGCTCGTTCGAAGATCGCCCGTCCCTCGAACGCGCCTTCGCAGACGCCGACACGCTCGTGCTCATCACGGCGGCCAACGCGCATGCGGACGAGCAAACGATTGGTGCGATCGCGGCCGCGAAGAGCGCGGGCGTTCGCAAAATCGTCCGCGTCTCCGCGCTGAAAGCGGATCCCGATGGCCCGACCGACAACACACGTCAGCACGGGCGCACCGAGGCCGCGCTCAAAGCGTCCGGCCTCACCTACGTCATCTTGCGCCCGCATCTTTTTTTGCAGAACGTCCTTGGCTCGCTCTCGACGATCCTGAGCGACGGCAAGATTTATTTCGGCGTCGGCGATGGGCGAATGGGCATGATCGACACGCGTGACGTGGCCGATGCGGCCGTCGTCGCGGCGACGAGCGCGGCCTACGATGGTTCGACCCTCGAGTTGACCGGCCCCGCGAGCATCGACTACCGCGCCCTTGCGGCCGCCGTCGGGCGCGGCCTCGGTCGCGAGGTGACGTACGTCGCCGTTCCGCCCGCCGCGGTGGGCGAGGCGGTGCGCGCGCTCGGAGCCGACGAATGGACCGTCGGCGTCCTTCGCGACTACTGCACCGCGTACTCGAAAGGGTGGGGCGACTTCACGACCGGTGAGGTCGAGCGCATCACCGGTCATTCGCCACGCTCGGCGGACGACTTCGTACGCGACGTGCTCGTCCCCGCCGCGCGAAGCGGGAGCCCTGCCTAGTGCTAGTGCGTTGCAGCGGCTAGTGCGTTGCGACGACACCGACCGAGGGCGGCGGGTCCGCCGTGAGCTGGGGCAGGGGAGCCCCTTGCGGAAGATTGATCACGATGCGTCCGATCGAACCGCCGTCTCCACCTTGGCCGCCATAATAGAACACACTGGGGGGAGGTGCGGGTTGCCCGACTTCGGGAAGGGTCGAGCTGGTACCGCCTTTGCCGCCCGTGCCTCCCATCCCGTCCACGCTCCAGTCGCCTGCGCGATGGGAGTATCCCCCGTCGGCGCCGTCACCTCCGACCGCGAGGAGGCGAGCGCCCGACCCCGTGATCGACGCCGCCTCGATCAAGAGAGTGCCCCCGCTTCCGCCGCCGCCGCCTTGCCCCCCGGAGTGGAGCACGCTCATGCCGGTCGCGCCCTTGCCGCCGCTCGACGTCACGGTTCCGGATAGGGCAAGCGTGCCGCACGAGACGAGTTGGAACGCAGCGCCTCCTTTTCCGCCTTCACCTCCGTAACCCGGAGAAAAGTCGTCCGACGTCATGCCGAAGCCGCCCGTCGAACCTGCGGCCAACTGGGCTCCGCTCGTTGGACCGTACGCGCTTCCGTAGGTGCCCGCGCCGTGCGTGACGTGGCCCGCACCGCTCCCATTGCGGTCTGGTGGTTGGCCGCCGTCGCCTCTCGCGTCGGGCGCCCCCGGAGCCTCGCCAGTGCTCCTGTTCTCCACGCCCCAACCAACGCCGCTTCCATCTGGGCCCTGCGCATTGACGAATCCATCCGCATCGATGGTCATCGCATGGGTTGCAACGATGGCAAGGGCCGGATTGCCGTTCGGAAGCGCTCCGAGATTCAACTTTCCGGCGACGATTACGTTGGCGAACTTTCGCACGCAGATCGCGGGAAGGCCGTCCGCTTGGGATACGAGCGCATCGCAAGGTGCACTCGTATCGAAGTCCGTGAACGTGTCTGCCGGCGCGTTCAGATCCGTGAGCCCGGGGGTATCGCAGATGTCGGCTGGGAGATTCGAGGGGGTGAGTCGAACGTTGGCCGGCGCGTCGGCCCCCTGGACGACCCCGTCGCGATCTCCGTCGACCGCACTGTGCACGTCCCCAGGCGGGCCGTCCGACTCGGACGAGCAGCCAGCAACGACGCACAACGCCAACCAAGATAAACTCATCCATTTCATCGCATTTCACCCTTCCTCAGGTGACCCGGGCGGGCCTCGGGTCTTCGGTGGATCGTTCAGAAGCCCCGTGTGCAACGGGCTTCCACCGGTGAATTGGGACGCCGCGGGACAATCCGTCACCGCGCGAGATCGATTGATGAAAAAAGTGTCATCGCCGAGGCGGGCGGCCGAAAAAGGCGTGAGTCATGCTGCTGAGTGCGTGCGGTTGTTACTTTGCCAGGTGCGGTCCGAGGCTGCACGTCTGCGCCGAGACGACGAATTCGGGATCGAGGGTCGCACATTTTCCCGCCTCGCACCGAGCGCTCTTGCATTCTGTGTTATCGCCGGTGCACGGGGTCCCATTGTCCTTGGTGGCCACGCAAATCGCGCCCGCGGCCGCGTCGCAATAGAAGCCGCGCACGCAGCGCAATATTTCGAGACCGATTCCGGAAGGCGAAGGCGTGCACGGCTGCCCCGCCTGCGCCAACGGCGCGCATTGAGATGGCAAGTTCGGATCGCAGTATGCGTCGCGCCCGCATTCCGGGTTCTCGTCGTCGCTTTTGCAGGATTCGCCAAGCGCTTTCGCGGGCGTGCACGCACCGATAGCGCTATCTGGTTCGAAGGCGCAATAGTCGCCGGAGCCGCATACGACACGCTCGTCGCCAATGAGCTTGCCATATTTACCGCAGGCGGTTCCAACGGCAGCAGCGAAGTCGAACTGCGAGCACGTCCCATCGGGTTCGCAACCCCCGAAGCTGAAGGGGCCCCGGTCCTCGCAATCGGAACTGCTGGTGCATGACTCCCCGACCCTTAACGTCCCTCGAACGGCCGCCAAGCATGCGGCGCCGAGCGTCTCGCCATATTGAGAGCTGTAGAACGACCAATTTTCAGGACTAGGGTCGAGTTCCAGAAGCATCTGTTCGGTCGCGCACTTCGATTCGAGCGCCTTGAACGCATCCGCGCATTGCAGGACCGCGTTTTCGTCAAAGATCGTTTTATCGGTTGCATCCGTCAATCCGAGCCATGCCGCAGCGCGTCCCCGCATCGGCGCCATGCACGCGCCGTCGTTGTACGGATATTCCGCCGCGCTACAGCAATCGCGGAGCGCCCCGCAAAACGCCGACGCGACCGCCGACACCGCCTCGTCGTGCGTATCGTCTGAGCTCGAACACCCCTCGCCGAACATGCCCGAGGCCAGCGCGCCGAGAAAAAGGCATTGAAGGGCGGAGCGGCGAAGAATCGATCGGATGCCGATGAAGGCGCGGGGCTTCCGATTGTGCCGGTTCTTTGCGCCATTCATCGAACGTCTCCTTGATATCAAATCGCTGCTTGGTTTCTAGGAACAACCATGACGTATGTCTCGATTTCCTCTTCCATCAGTTCGGTGCCCAGACTTGGATCAACCCCAAACCTAGGAGGTCGTGTCTCTTCAGGGTTTCGGCGAAAGAGTCGGTCGCATAAATCAGACCTCTTGGCGTCTGCGGAAGTTTGAACAGATCGGCGCCCTCCAGCATGGTCGGCTTGAAGACGTGACGGCGAATCATGAGAATGTCACCCGTGTCGGACGCCCGTACGGTTTGCGAGGCCCTGTCATCGAGCGCATCGACGAAGGTTGTTACATTCAGCGTCCAAAACAAGTATCCGTTGCACGTGAGCGGTAGCAACTCTCCGTATTGCGCCAGGCTGGCCCCGAGAATGGCCTTCGTTCGGTCATTGAACACGAGCATTCCGCCACCTGAACAGGCATAGAAGTCTCCCGGATTCAGGGGGCGTCCTTGCCCCGAAACCGTCAGACGTTTCATTGCCACTGCTCTCCATGACATCGCACGTGGACGACCATCGAAACGAAGCAGGTCGAAGTCATGGTCGTGGACAGGGAGGAGCCACTCGAACCCTTCCTCGTACCGTAGCTTGTACACTTTTTGGTCCGTAGAACGGCTCACGGGAAATCTTCTCGACAATAGTGATTGTCTAATGCTGGCAAATTTTTTGCCGTGTACTGGATTGACTACCTAAGCGAGTAGCTCGATTCCAACAAGCACACCTTGTTCATCAAAGTCGAAAACGATATCAGGCCCGTCATAACGCCCTACAAGATCGACTAAACGAACTGACTTCGACATCTTGCAGGTCACTCCCGGGTGTGTAGGTAGTCGGAGGTATGCGACATCGCTGTCGTCTTCGGATATCTTTAGCTCAAAACGTCCCAATTTATCGATAGGCGTGTTCATGGATCCCTCCATTCAAGTACAGTCTTCAGCTTGAGGACCCCATTGCGGACTTGATACACGACGCCACCGCCCTTTCCAAAAGGAATGATTATCCGATCCGCATGCGCAGTGTCCTGGATCGCGGTCCCAGGCAACGTGCCAGCGCGCTGAATGTCCGCGCCAAATTGCTGCAGGGCTGTCCGTGCTTCTTGAACTGTAGAGAAGCCTGCTCGCTCGACAGCACGTTCAGCCGCGTGCGGCATGTTACTGTTTACGACCTTGTCTACGAAGTCATCGACTCCGGCCGCACCAGCACCCAGCCTCAGTTGCGCCACATCTTCTTTCGCCCCATTCCAGATCGATGAGGCGGTCGAATTGCCGTTCAGCCCCGAGGCCACGGCCGTGCCCGTGGTGCTCACGCCGACGGCCCATGGCGCTTTCCCTGCCGCCCACTGACCGAGTGAAGTCCACCCACGCGATACGGCCTGGAAGGCGGAAGAGAAGAAGCCACCCGTGGCCGTTGCTCCGATGACGGCGGCCTGCGCTCCTGCGAGCGCGCCCGTTCCCACGATCACGGTCGCGTTCTTGTCGACTCCCGCGTTGAACTCGTTCGCAACGTCGGCCACGTATCCCGACCGGGTGGATCCTCCAAACCAACTGGGCTCGATACCTAGCCATGTTCCCTGACCGGGACCTGCTGTCGACTTGGGTGACGCCGTTATGCCCGAGGGACTACGGAATTGCTGCTTTTGACCGGGGTTGCCGTTGTCTCCTTGGTAGGTCCCGCTACCGCCGCCACCTTGACCGGGCGCGGGGTCGATGTTCGGGATGGGGATTGCGCCGCACCAAGGATAAAGTTCGTCGCAGAGGCCGACGGGATCCACGCGCTGGCGAGGGGACCCGCCGACGTAGGCATACGGATTCAGATCGCTGCCGGCCGCGTGCACAGTCAATGGGTCGGCGCTCAGCCACCTTGCAAGACCAAGGCTGTAGTAGCGAGCGCCGAAATAAATCAGCCCTAGCTCGGTATCCGACTCCTTTCCCGTAAACTGATAGAGCTCGCGGTGGTGTTTCCACCTTTCCGGGCGATAGTCGGAATCGACGGTCCCGTAGGGGTGGTATTGCACGTCTTCGGCGAGTTCGCCGGTGTCGTAATCGATGACCGCGTTGGTGGATCCGAGCTTGTCGCCCAACATGAGGAAGACATGTTGTTGCGAACTGGACATCGCGGGTAAGTCTTCTTGGGTCACGACAACGTGCGCGAGCCCTGCGAGGTAGGCGCTCTCGGTGGCCGCGTTCACCTCGTAGTCGCCGAATTCCCAGCGCGCGCCGTCGAGACGGAGTGTCCCGAAAACTTCCGCCGAGTGTCGTTCGAAGTCGAGTTTGGGGGTGCTCGAGCGGAGCACGCGCTGGCCTTGGCTGTAGGCGTAGCGAACGTCGGCATCCGGGGTGAAGAACGGGACTTCGGGGTAGGACGGCTCGTCGCTGGGGATCGCCGCGTAGTCCCACCGGCGGGCCCGCACGAGTTGACCGATTTCGTCCCAGTCGTAAACGAAATGGTGCGAGCACCTGCCGGCAAACGCGGTGCAGTCCCCTGTGCGCGGGACCAGCATTTCGACCACATTTCCGGTGTCGTCGTAGCGTACCTGGATGCCGAGCGAGGACGCCGTCAGGCGGTTGGGATGTCCCGATGGGTCGCCGTTCGTGACCGTACCAAGGGCGGAGCGATCGAGTACGGTCGAATCGTTGTCGTTGAGCGACGTCGTATTTCCCGCGAAGTCATAGGAAATATCGAACTCGGTCGAGCGCTTGGCGCGAACGAGGCGTGGCAGCACTGGGGACGAAATATCCTCTTCCTCGGCCGCGAACGGCGATACCTGATCATCCTTCAGGTCGGACGTGCCGTATTCGACGTTCTCGGAGGTGAGTCGATAGAGATCATCGTATGTGAGCGTCTGATTCTTCTTCGGCATGGCGCCCGCCGGCCATTCGTTGGCATCACGCGCGTCTGAAATCGCGGTCGGATTGCCCACGCCATCGTAGAGGAACGAGAGGTTGGTCAACGTCTGCTGAAGCGACGACGGCGGACTCGAATCTGCCTTCTGGTAATATGGCGATACACTCTTATCCCAAAGCGGAGGGTGCCCGCGCGAGACG